>Ga0136846_1224912_pt1 | contig 27653 bp, 33 predicted proteins | sample HopSoiMetagenom2_FD_96841 | JGI IMG/M metagenome (GOLD analysis project Ga0136846, IMG submission 96841) | Grasslands soil microbial communities from Hopland, California, USA - 2 Assembly 2016 (version 4) | ecosystem: Environmental > Terrestrial > Soil > Grasslands | place: USA: Hopland... | reverse complement strand
CGGAACGCGATCAAGGTTCGCCTACGCCGTTGGGACCGACATTCGTCGGCCGAACGGGGGGGAAGCGGCAAACACAACTTTGGGGGGCAGCCATGCGGCGGCTGAAGCTCCTGATCGCGGACGACCATCAGCTGATGCTCGAGGCGATCAAGCTTGCACTGAACGACGTCGACGAGTTCGAGATCGTCGGAACGACGAATCGCGGCACGCAGGTCCTGCCGCTCGTCGCGCAGACCCAACCGGACCTCGTGGTCCTCGATCTACGAATGCCCGCGATGGACGGGCTTGCGTGTCTCGAGCAGATCCGGAAGCGCTATCCGAACGTGAAGGTCGTGATCCTGTCCGGGCTCGAGGATCCGGAGGTTGTGCGCACGGCGTTCGGCCGCGGCGCGACGGCGTTCATCCGGAAGCACATCGACCCGCGGGATCTCCCGTCGGCGCTCCGCCAGGCAATCGAGGGGACGGTCTTCCAGACGTTCGGCGCTGCCGAGCCGACGCAGACCGACGCGGGGCGCGACGCCGGCCTGAGCGACCGCGAGCTATCGATCCTGCGCGCGCTCGGCGACGGCCAGTCGAACAAGCAGATCGCGAAGCAGCTCTGGCTCGCAGAGCAGACGGTGAAGTTCCACCTGACGAACATCTACCGGAAGCTCGGCGTCGCAACGCGGACCGAAGCGGTCCGTCACGCATACGCGCACGGCCTGCTCGAGAGCCCGCTCCTCGAGCACGCGGAAACTGCGGCCTAGCTCCTACACCAGAAGAAGCGCGTGCACCGACGCGTGCTGGCGCGCCTGCCACGCGCGCAGGAAGAACAGCAGCTCGCTGAAAGCCTCCGAACCGTCATGCGCGTGAACGTGTACGACCCGGCAGGTCCGCTCGTCGACCGGCTGCGCGACGCAGTCGTTTTGCAACAGATGCGAGACCAGCTCCGGGAGAAGGGCAGGGTCGCTCACGCGAACGCGCATCGACATGGTTCGACTATCCCAGTGCTGCGAGACACCGGCACCACCCGAACGTCGGGAAACGGCGCACCTATGGCTAGCGGACGGCAATACCCGGTCGAGGGATCTCGGCTCGGCGCTCCGAACCCGAAACAGAAGCCACGGGTCGGAGGCTCTCCCGGGCGCGGTGCCAGCGTCGGTCGGTCTCCCGGACGCGAGAAGTTCTGAAGGGCGGACGCGAGACGCGTCCGCCCTTTTCTTCATCGCGGGCCGCGCGCGAGATAATCGCGGTGTGACAGCCGAAGAAGAGACTCCGGAAGAGCCACCGGAAGAGCTGCCGGCGTGGAGCTTGCCGGCCGACGCCGTCGAGCGAATCCGCCTCGAGACAGCGTGGCCGGAGCGCGTCACGCGCGAGTGGGCGTGGGGCGGATCGACCGGTGCGGGGGTGCGCGTGTGCATCCTCGACAGCGGCGTCGAGGCCGGACATCCGGACGTCGGCGTCGTCGACAACGCGGTTGCCGTCACGGTCTCCGGCGACGAGACGAACGTCACCGACGACCACGAAGGCGATCTCTGCGGCCACGGGACCGCATGTGCGGGCATCGTCCGTTCGCTCGCGCCGCAGTGTGAGATCCACAGCGTCCGTGTCCTCGGCGCGGGCTACAGCGGGAGCGGCGCGGTGCTGCTCGCCGGGCTTCGCTGGGCGATCGACCAGGGCTACGACGTCGTCAACATGAGCCTGTCGACGACGAAGCAGAAGTTCGCGTCGATGCTGCACGAGCTAGCCGACAACGCGTACTTCCGGCGGACGATCCTTGTTGCGTCGGCACACAACATGCCGGTCGAGAGTTATCCGTGGAAGTTCTCGAGCGTCATCTCGGTCGGCAGCCACGAGCTCGAGGACCCGTTGACGTTCTTCTACAACCCGTCGCCGCCGGTCGAGTTCTTCGCGCGCGGGTACGAGCTCGCCGTCGCATGGCTCGGCGGCGGACGGCTTCGCTGCACGGGTAACAGCTTCGCGACGCCGCACATCGCCGGCATCGTCGCGCTGATCCTTGCGAAGCACCCGGAGCTGACGCCGTTCCAGTTGAAAAGCGTGCTCCACCTGACCGCATCGAACGTGGGAGGCGAATCATGAGCGAAGACCTTCGCGCGGCGGTGGCCGCCGGCGTCCTCGGTGCCGAGGAGAGTCACCGCGAATTGCTGCAGTCGGTCGTCGAGGTCGCCCGTGCGATCTTCCGCGCGAAGGCGTCGTCGATCTTCCTGCTCGACGAAGCGGCCGACGAGCTCGTGTTCGAAGCCGTCGCCGGCGAGGGAGCCGGCGAGCTCGTCGGCAAGCGGTTTCCGTCGAGTACCGGGATCGCCGGCTGGGTGCTCGTCACGCGTCAGCCGCTCGTGATCGACGACGTCACCGCGGATCGGCGGTTCGGCCGTGACGTCGCCGAGAGCACGGGCTACGTCCCGAAGGGCCTGATGGCGGTGCCGCTGCTGCACGAGGAGCGCTCGCTCGGCGTGCTCGAGGTCCTCGACCGCCCGACCGACACGCGGTTCACGCTGAAGGAGATGGACCTGCTCGGGGCGTTCGCGAATCAGGCCGCGATCGCGCTCGACTTGCTGCAACGGGCGCGACGTGCACGCGCCGCCCTCGACGGGGACGGGGATGCTGCGCTCCTTGCCCGCGTGGCTACAAAGCTCGAGCAACGCGGCGACGACGAGGACGACGACGACGGATCGCGCGCCGCGGCGGTGCAGTTGCTGCGCGCGCTCGAGCAACTCCTCTAGAACGCCCGAGCCCGGGCGGCTGGCCCGGGCTCGGTAAGCGCGCTACGCGGAAAGAGGTGCTACAGGGCCTTCTTCGAGTGCGCCTCGAAGTCATCGGCCGAGTCGTCGTCCGACGCGGTCGGATCGTCGGTCAGCGCCTTCTTCTTATGGGCCTCGAAGTCGTCGGCGGAATCGTCGCCGGACGCGGTGGGGTCGTCGGTCAGGGCCTTCTTCTTATGGGCCTCGACGTCCTCCTGCCCCTCTTCCGACTCGAACCTCTCCTGCTCGGACATGTGTCCCTCCTGGTCGTGATCTGTCCACATGACGCGGGACGGCGGCGAAATCTTCCCTGAAAACGCCGAAGCCCGGGCGGGTGGCCCGGGCTCGGTCAGCGCGCGATGCAGAAAACCGGTGCTACAGCGCCTTCTTCGAGTGCGCCTCGAAATCGTCGGACGAGTCGTCGTCCGAGGCGTTCCCCTCGTCGGTCATCAACTTGCCGTGCCCGTGGCCGTGGGCCTCGACGTCGTCGGACGGGGTGTCGTCCGAGCCGCCGTCGTCGTTCATGAGCTTGCCGTGTCCGTGGCCGTGGCCCTCGACTTCGTCCTTCTCTTCAGTCGAAAACTTGTCCTGCTCCGACATCGTCCCTCCTTGGGGCTGGGTTTGCTGCTGACACGCACTAGACGGACGTGCGGGCCCGAATCTTCCATCCTCGTCTTCAAAAGCACAAGCCACCTGCGATGCTCTGCACGTGAAGCTTCGCCAATCTCTTGCTGCGTTTCGGGAAGTTTTCCGCAACGTCGGCCTGCGGCGCCTCCAGTTGGCGTTCGCCGGATCGATCATCGGGACCTGGGCGTACAGCATCGCGATCGTCGTCTACGCCTACGACCAGGGCGGCGCGACCGCGGTCGGGATCGTCACCGCCGCCCGCTTCACGCTCGCCGCCGCCGCCTCTCCGTTCGCCTCGATCCTCGGGGACCGCTACGACCGCCGCTGGGTGATGGTCGCGTCCGACGCCACCCGCGCGCTCTTCCTCGCCCTGACCGGAGTCGCGGCTGTGGCAAACGCCCCGTCCTGGATCGTCTACGTCCTCTCGGGCCTCGTCGCGATCGCCGTCACGCCGTTCCGACCGGCCGAGGCGGCCCTGACGCCGTCGCTCGCGAAGACGCCGGAGCAGCTGACCGCGGCGAACGTCGTCGCCAGCACGATCGAGAGCGTCGGGATCTTCGCCGGGCCGGCACTCGGGGGCATCCTCCTCGCCGCCGCAGGCGTCGGCACCGTGTTTCTCGTCTCGACGGGCCTGCTCCTCTGGTCGGCAGCGCTGATCGTCGGGATCCACCCGCCTGAGCGAGAGCCTGCCCCGGAGGCGGATTCGATCACGGACGAGCTGCTGGCGGGCGTGCGGGTGATCGCGAAGGAGCGGAGGCTCCGCCTGCTCGTCGGCCTGTTCTCCGCCCAGACGTTCGTCGACGGGATGCTCGGCGTCCTCGTCGTCGTCGTCGCCCTGGACCTGCTGGGTACCGGCAAGGCCGGCGTCGGGTTCCTCAACTCCGCGGTCGGCATCGGGGGCCTCCTCGGGGCGGTCGCGACGGCGGCGCTGATGGGCCGCAAGCGCCTCGCAGCCGACTTCGGCCTCGGGATCTTCATGTGGGGCGTGCCGATCGCGCTCGTCGCCGTGTGGCCGAATCAGGCGTTCGCGCTCGTCCTGCTCGGCCTCGTCGGTGTCGGCAACACGATCGTCGACGTCTCCGGGATGACCCTCCTCCAGCGATCGGCGCCGGAAGAGGTTCTTGCGCGCGTGTTCGGCGTCCTCGAGAGCATGTTCATGATCACGATCGCGCTCGGGTCGCTCGCCGCACCGCTGCTGCTGTCGACGCTCGGGACGCGCGGCGCCCTGGTCGCGGCCGGTGCGCTTCTGCCGGTGCTCCTCATTCCGTCGTGGTCGACCCTCGCGAAGCTCGACGACGGCGGGTCGGTTCCGGCGGAGCAGCTCGAGCTCCTCCGTGCCGTGCCGATCTTTGCGCCGTTGCCCGAGGCGACGATCGAGCGGCTCGCGGCGGAGCTGCAGGAAGTCCAGGCCGCTGCCGGCTCGACGATCTTCGAGCAGGGCGCCGCGGGTGACCTGTTCTACGTCGTTCGCAGCGGCGAGGTCGAGGTCCAGGCGGACGGGAAGCCTCCGATCGTCCTCGACCGGGGCGGCTTCTTCGGCGAGATCGCGCTGCTGCGCGGGACGCCCCGGACCGCGAGCGTCCGCGCGCGGTCGGAGGCCGGCCTCTACTCCCTCAGCCGTGACATCTTCATCCCGGCTGTCACCGGATACGCGCCAAGCCACGATGCCGCCAACCGTGTCGTCAACCTCCGCCTCGCGCCGCCGCGCGCGGGCCTCGTGCGGGTCTGAGCCGGTGAGCGAGACCGACCTCCGGCCCCTCGTCGCCCGCTGCCGAACGGGCGACAACGCCGCCTGGGCCGAGCTCGTCGACCGGACGTCCCGGTACGTGTACGCGATCGCCGTCCAGGCCTACCGTTTGTCGCCGCACGACGCGGAAGACGTGTTCCAGGAGACCTACACGCGCGCGTACGAGCACCTGAAGAAGCTGCGCGACGACGGCGCGATCCTGCCGTGGCTCGGGCAGCTCACGCGGCGGCTGTGCGTCGACCGTCTTCGCGCAAGCGCGCGCGAGACCGCGATGGGAGACGATCTCGAGCCGGCTGACGTGGACGAGACGCTCGCCCACCTGGACGAGGCGATGGCCGTCCACGACGCGCTCCGCGCGTCGCCCGGCCACTGCCAGGACATCCTCGACCGCTTTTTCTGCCGCGACGAGAGCTACGCGACGATCGGCGAGGCGCTCGAGCTGCCGCCCGGGACGATCGCGAGTCGGATCTCGCGCTGCCTCACGCGGCTGCGAGATTTCCTCGAAGGGAAGAAAGAGACGGCCGGCGCCGTCTAGGAGATCGATGAGCGGCTACGACGAGACGACGGTTGCCCGGCTTCTCGCGCTACTCCCTCCGGCTCCGGACGGCTGGGTCCGCGCAGCGCAGGAATTGCCGCTTGCGCGGCTCGGGCTCGATGATCTGATCCGCCGTGCGGAGGAAGACGCGGAGTTCCGTCGTCGCCTCCTCGCGAACCTCGAGGCGGCCCTCGAGGCGGAAGGCATCGAGCCCGATCCGTCGCTCGCCGAAGCCGTTCGCCGCCGCCTCTCCACCTAACCGCGTCAGAATCGGCCGGTGGCCCGGCCGTTCCTCGAGTTGACGGTGTCCGAGTGGTTGGAGACGCTCGCGGCGCCGGAGCCCGGTGCCGCCAGCGGTTCCGCGGCGGCAATGACCGCGGCGACCGCCGCCGCGGTGATCGCGCTGACCGCGCGCGCCACGCAGGCGGGCGGCGGCGGGATCGCGGCGCAGGCGCTCGCGCTTCGCGGCCGCCTCGTGGGTCTCGCGGAGTGGAACGCGGAGGTATATGCCGTGTCGGTGGCGGCGCTCGCCGACGCCTCAGGCGGCGGCGACGAGCGCCGGGACTTCGAGCTCCGGACGGTGCTCGACCGAGCGGCGGAGGTGCCGCTCGCGATCGCGGAGGCCGCCGCGGACGTCGCGCTCCTCGCTGCCGCGGCCGCACCGATCGTGACGCCGGCGGTCGAGCCGGACGCGCAGGCCGCGGCCGCGCTCGCGGCCGGCGCCGCGGCCGCGGCGGCACGCCTCGTCGAGGTCAACCTCGGCGCGGCACCGGGCGACGAGCGCACGCGCCGCGCGCGCGCAGCGGCGTCGCGCGCCGCGGAGGCCGCACGCGGATCGCTTCCGGGCGACTCGCTACAGTCGAGCCGATGAGGCACCGGTCGACGCCGCTTGTCGCGGCCGTCGTCGTCCTGGCCGGCTGCGGCAACCCCGTCCACAGCCATTACTCGGTCAAGGCCACGACGCCGTGCCTGAAGAAGCTCGGGTACGCGGTCAAGGACGCATCGAAGCTCGGGCCGATCGAGGCGTCCGCGCCGGAGGGTGCGATCGTCGCGCGGGAGAAGGGAAACGCCGTCGTGATCAGCTTCGGGACCAACGCACGCGAGGCGACGAACATCAAGCGCGGCTACCGCCGGTTTGCCCCGCCGTCGTTACGACCGCATCTCGACGACGTCATGCTCTCGCAGAAGAACGCGGTGCTCAGGTGGACGGTGACGCCGCCGCGCGACGAGCTCGACCGCGTCCTCGGCTGCCTGCGGTAGCAGGCTAGAATCGGCTGGAGATGCGCGAGAGCGGGACAATGCGGGTGAAGAGCGGCCTGGCGGAGATGCTCAAGGGCGGCGTGATCATGGACGTCACGACGGCCGAGCAGGCCCGGATCGCCGAGGAGGCCGGCGCCGTCGCGGTCATGGCGCTCGAACGTGTCCCCGCAGACATCCGCCGCGAGGGCGGGGTCGCGCGCATGGCCGATCCGGACAAGATCCGCGAGATTCAGGAGGCCGTGACGATCCCGGTCATGGCCAAGGCGCGCATCGGCCACTTCGTCGAGGCACAGATCCTCGAGGCGCTCGAGGTCGACTACATCGACGAGTCGGAGGTGCTGACGCCCGCCGACACCGCGCATCACATCGACAAGTGGCAGTTCACCGTGCCGTTCGTCTGTGGCTGCACAAACCTCGGCGAGGCGCTCCGGCGCATTGCCGAAGGCGCCGCGATGATCCGGACGAAGGGCGAGGCGGGGACCGGCGACATCGTCAACGCGGTGACGCACATGCGCTCCGTCTTCGGCCACATCCGCAGGCTCGGCGCGCTACGCGAGGAGGAGCTGTTCGCCGAGGCGAAGGAGCTGCGCGCGCCGTACGAGCTCGTCAAGTGGGTTGCCAACGAGCGCCGCCTGCCGGTCGTCACCTTCACCGCCGGCGGGATCGCTACCCCGGCCGACGCGGCGCTCTGCATGCAGCTGGGCGCCGACGGCGTGTTCGTCGGCTCGGGCATCTTCAAGTCGTCCGATCCTTCGACGCGCGCGAAGGCGATCGTCGAGGCGACAACGCACTTCGAGGACGCGGAGATCCTCGCGCGCGTCTCCCAGGGCCTCGGCGACGCGATGACCGGTCTCTCGGCCGCCACGCTCGCGCCCGAAGAGCTGCTCGAGACCCGCGGCTGGTAGCCGCGCGGCGCCGCGGGCCGGCGCCGTTTCGCGTCCGACGCGCGCGTTTCCACGCGCCGCTGACAGGTCCAGACCCGACACGGCCCGGGTCTGACCCCGGCCGTGGCTCGAAGGGACAGTTGGAGCGAACGATCGTGTGCCGAAATGGTGACGACGCTCTCGCCGTTAGCGTGCCGCGCATGCCGCGCATGCAGATTGCCGCCGAGGCGGTCGTGGGAGCGCCGCCGGCGCGGGTCTTCGCGTTCCTGTCCGACCTTCGAAATCACTGGCGGCTCGAGGGCCGGTTCGTCGCGCTCGACGCCCTCGATGCCGACGCGCGCGGCGGTCGTGTGCGGATGGCCGGACCGCTCGGGATCGGGCGGACTGCGGTGACGCGCGTCGTCGACGCCGAACCGGATACGACCCTGCGCGGCATCGCCGAGCTCGGGGGTGGAACGCGCGCGGCCGTCCACTGGGACATCGCGCCACACGACGGCGGAAGCCGAAGCCGCGTGACGCTCGCGGCGACCGTGGAGCGTGCGTCGCTACTCGATCGGCTGCTCCTCCTGGTCGGCGGCCGCAGCTGGCTCGAGCGCTTGTTCGCGAGTGCTTTGCGGCGGCTCGGCGACGAGGTCGCCGCTGAGTAGCATTTTGAACATGAAGATCGGCGTCCTCGCAGTCCAGGGAAACTTCCGCGAACACGCGTCGATGCTGCGGCGTCTCGGCGCGGACGTCGTCGAGGTGCGCAAGCCCGACCAGCTCGACGGCCTCGACGGGCTCGTCGTCCCGGGCGGCGAGTCGACGACGTTCATGCGGCTGATGCGGCTGTACGGGCTCGACGAAGCGCTGCGGACGTTCGCCGCGCCCGTGCTGGGAACCTGCGCCGGCATGATCGTGCTCGACCGCAACCACCTCGGGCTCGTCGACATCGACGTCGCCCGCAACGCATACGGCCGCCAGGTGGCGAGCTTCGAGGCCGACCTCGATCTCGCCGGCGAGGACGAGCCGCTCCGAGGCGTGTTCATCCGCGCGCCGCGGGTGCAGTCGGTCGGCTCGGAGGTCGAGGTGCTCGCGGAGCACGACGGCGAGCCGGTTCTCGTCCGACAAGGCCGGTTCCTCGTCGCGGCGTTCCATCCGGAGTTGACGGAAGATACGCGCGTACACGAGCTGTTCCTGCAGGCGGTGGAGGAGGCGACGAGTGTCAGGGCATAGCAAGTGGTCCTCGATCAAGCACAAAAAGGGCGCGGCGGACGCGAAACGCGGGAAGCTGTTCTCGAAGCTTTCGCGCGCGATCATCGTCGCCGCCAAGGAGGGCGGACCGGACCCTGCCGGCAATCTCGCGCTGCAGAACGCGATCGAGAAGGCGAGGTCGTACTCGATGCCGAAGGACAACATCGAGCGTGCGATCGCACGCGGCTCCGGTGCGGACGCCGACGGCGCGGCCTTCGAGACGGTGATGTACGAGGGCTACGGCCCGAGCGGCGTCGCCGTGATCGTCGAAGCGCTGACGGACAACCGCAACCGGACCGCGTCGGACGTCCGGCACGCGTTCGACAAGCACGACGGCAACCTCGGTGGCTCCGGGGCGGTCGCGTGGCTGTTCGAGCGCCGCGGCGTGGTCGTCCTCGCGGGCGACGGCGTCGACGAAGACGAGCTGACACTCGCCGCGGCCGAGGGCGGCGCGGACGACGTGTCGCGGGACGGCTCGAGCTTCGTGGTCGTCTCCGCTCCCGACGCGCTGGCGACCGTGCGCGAGGCGCTCGAGGGCGCCGGGTACACGATCGACTCGGCCGAGCTGACGATGGTGCCGAAGACGACGGTCGAGGTCGCCGACGAGTCCGCGGCCAAGAAGGTGCTCCGCCTCATCGACCAGCTCGAGGAGAACGACGACGTCCAGGACGTCTTCGCCAACTTCGACATCCCCGAGCAGGTTCTCGAAGCCGTTGCGTCGTAGCCGCCGCTAGTCGGGCGGCGTCATGCCGGTCAGGCCTGGCCCACCGGTCTGCGGGCTCATCGGCTCGCGCTCGTCGTCCTCGCCCGCATGCTTCTCGTCCGCACGGGCATCTTCGAGCTCGCCGAGCCTCCGTTGCTCGTCCTCGTTCACAGGACGCGTGTTCCCTGACCGTCGACGCGTGAACCCTCGTCACCGCGCCGGTTCAGCAGGAGACGTCCGGCCTCGCGCCTAACCTCTCCACGTGAAAGTCGTCGGCATCGACCCAGGAACGGCTGCATGCGGGTACGCGATCGTCCACGAAAAAGAAGGTCGCCTCCGGGCGCTCGAGCACGGGTGGTGGTCGACGCCCGCGGGGCAGCGGCCAGAGCTGCGTCTGAAGACGATCTACGACGGGGTGGAGGAGCTCATCGACCGGCACGCGCCGGATGCCGTCGCGCTCGAGGAGTCCTTCGTCGGCGCCGACGCCCGCATCGCGCTCTCAGTCGGTCAGGCGCGCGGCGCCGTCATGGTGGCGTCCGCACGCGCAGGCGTCGCCTGCGCTGAGTACTCGCCCGCGCGAGTCAAGCAGATGGTCTGCGGCTACGGCCGTGCCGACAAGAAGCAGGTCCAGCGAATGGTGAAGGCGATCCTCGGCCTGCAAGAGGATCCGTCGCCTTCGCATGCGGCGGACGCACTCGCGGTTGCGATCTGCCATGCGCTCGCGCCGCCGCTCTTGCGAATGGCGGCAGGATGATTGCCCGGCTCCGTGGTCGCGCGATCGCGAACACGCGCGACGGTCTCGTCGTCGACGTCGGCGGCGTCGGCTACCTCGTCGCCGCGACGCCGACCGCGATCCGGAGCACTGACGGGGCGGATGAGGTGTCGCTGCACACGTATCTCCACGTGCGCGAGGACGCGCTCCAGCTCTACGGCTTCGCGGACGCCGCCGAACGCGAGTTGTTCGTGCACCTGCTCTCCGTCAACGGGATCGGGCCGAAGGTCGCGCTGGCGATCGTGTCCGGATCGCCGGCTGCGGATCTACGCCGTGCGATCGCGCTCGAGGACACCGCGCGCTTCCAGGCGATTCCCGGCATCGGCAAGAAGACCGCCGAGCGCATCGTGCTCGAGCTGAAGGAGAAGCTCGCCGACAGTGCTCCCGAGCCCGCGACCGCGCAGCGTGGAGCGGGGCCGCACGTCGTCGCGCGTGACGCACTCGTCGAGCTCGGGTGGTCTGTCGTCGAGGCGGAGCAAGCGCTCGCCGGCACGGATCCGGACGCCGCACCGGAGGAGCGTGTGCGCCAGGCGTTGAAGAGAGCGGCATGACGGCGCAGGTGATGGTGCCGGCGGTCGTGGCCGAAGAGGAGGAGCTCGAGCAAACGCTCCGCCCGCGCCGACTCGACGAGTTCGTCGGACAGGAGCGTGTGAAGGAGCAGCTCGCGATCTCGCTCGCTGCGGCGAAGGCTCGGTCGGAGGCGCTCGATCATGTGCTGCTCGTCGGTCCGCCGGGGCTCGGCAAGACGTCGCTCGCGTACATCGTGCGCGAGGAGCTCGGTGTCGGCATCCGCTGCATCGCCGGTCCGGCGCTCGAGCGGAAGGGCGACATGGCCGCGATCCTCACTGCGCTCGAGCAGCACGACGTGCTGTTCGTCGACGAGATCCATCGCCTGAACCGCGCGATCGAGGAGATCCTCTACCCGGCGCTCGAGGACTTCCGGCTCGACATCGTCGTCGGCCAGGGGCCGGCCGCGCGCACGCTGACGCTCGACCTCCCGCCGTTCACGCTGATCGGTGCGACGACGCGGACCGGACTGCTGACGACGCCGCTGCGCGATCGGTTCGGGATGACCTTCCGGCTCGAGCACTACGCGCCGCCGGAGCTCCGCACGATCGTCACACGTAGCGCGCGCATCCTCGGCGTCGAGATCGACGACGAGGCATCGGATGAGATCGCGCGGCGGTCACGCGGGACGCCGCGCATCGCCAACCGAATCCTGAAACGGGTCCGTGACGTCGCGCAGGTTCGCCACGACGGCGCGATCACGACCGCGATCGCGCGCGAGGCGCTCGCACTGCTCGAGGTCGATGCGGAAGGGCTCGAGCGCGTCGACCGTGCGCTGCTCGACGCGATCGCGACGAAGTTCGGCGGCGGGCCGGTGGGGCTTTCGACACTCGCCGTCGCGCTCGGCGAGGAGCCGGACACGATCGAGGACGTCTACGAGCCGTACCTCCTCCAGCTCGGCTTCCTGCAGCGGACGCCGCGGGGGCGCGTGTTGACCGAGCGTGGCCGTGCGCACGTCGGCGCGACCGCTGACGACGCCGCGTTGTTTTAGCCGCCAGTAGTCTCACGGCCGTGCCAGACCTGTGGGTTCCCGGCGCGGCGCCGCCGTCGCTCGACGATTTCGTGCAGCGCGTCCACAAGCAGATCGAGGCGTACACGTCGACACATGCGTCGGATCAGACCGAGGTGGAGGTCGAGCTCGCCGACGGTGCACGGCTGATGCTGCAGTCGCTCTCGGCCGAGCCCGGCTACGGGTTCGTCACGCTTGCCGTCTTCCCCGAGGACGACGCCGACCCGACGCAGCTGATCGTCCCGGTCGGCTCGATCCGCCGGATCGCGCTCGGCCCGGCCGAGGCTGAGCGGGCGCGATTCGGTTTCTCGCTTCCCTCCGCGTAGGACGAAAAAGGGTCAGACCCGGAAGGTCTGACCCTTGCCACGCCAGAGAGAGGACGGAACCCGCCGCACAGGTTCCGTCCTGTTGAAATGTCCGGCCCCGCCGCAGTGAGGGCCTTTGCTCCGCCGCAGGTGGAGCAAGTGAGGACGATTTCAGTATCGGGGGTCAGGCCTGGTTGATTCCTCCCCTAAGCGGTGGTTCATCCCCGTACTTCACTTGCCCGAGGCGGGGGACTGCCGTGCAAAGGGCGAGGATCCTCGGCGCCACGAGCAGCGCCATGACGTCGAACCAGACGTACCCCGACGCGACACCGCTCGGTGGGTTCCCGTCCGGCACGCCGAGGCCGGGAAGCGCCTCGGCCCACCGCCACGTGCCGATCGCCGTGCCGTACAGCTCGAGTGCGGCCACGACGAGGAAGACGCCTGCGTACGCGGCGCGGGCGCGAGAGCGCCACAGGAACGCAAGGAGCAGCGGGACACCGAGCGCTCCGGCCGCGTCCGTCCGCGGCAGCACGGTGACTCCGAGCACGCCCCACGTCGTCGCGGCGACCGCCGCGACGACGACGAGTGCGCGCGCATGACGTCGCACGCCGTCGCTCAGCGCAAGGCCGGCCATGAAGACGAGGCCGTGTGCGGGCGGGACGAACGTCGGCAGGTTGTGGAGGCGGTACGTGTAGACGCCCCAGAGGATCGAGCCCGTCAGCTCCGCGACCGTGGCCGCGCAGATCACGACGGCGACCTGGGCGCGCCGCTCGGGCGCAAGCGGCCGTGCGGCGACGACGACCGCGATCCAGGTCAGCGCGCCGAGCAGGAGCTGGCCGTGGAGTGACACCTGCGTGTCGACGGCAAGGAGCGCGGCGAGATACGCGGCGATCGCCGCGGCGCGCATCACCGCCGGAACTGGAGCTCATGCCAGGACGCGACCGGGGCGAGGTCCAGCAAGGCCCGCCCGCCGTGCGGGTCGCGGTAGCCGAAGTCGCCGGTCTTGTCGTCCCAGGCAACCTCGAGCAAGCCCTCCTTGACGCGGTGGTCGAGCCACGCGCCGCGGAAGACGAGCTTCTTCAGCCAGTACACGAGCGACTCGCCGCCGACGACCGACAGCCGTTCCCAGTGGCGCACGAGGTACTGGCCGAGCCCCGATCGCGGCGCGTCGATCCAGTCGCGTTCGACGAGCTCGACGAGATCGGCCGTTTCCTCCGGGTCGAGCTCGTTGTCGGCGACGAGACCCAGCTTCACGGCAGCGGCGACGACGCGCTCTTCGAAGTCGGTCGCGTTGAACCCGAACCGGTACTCGTCGAACTCGACGATGTAGTCGTCGCCCGACACGTAGTTCGCCTCCATCACCGGGCCGAGGATACCCTCCGATCGTGACCACGCGGTACGTCGCTGCATCCGTCGCGGTGACGACGATCGTCGTCGTCGCGGTGTGGATCACCGACCTCTCGTTCCAGCGCGCGATCTTGCTTGCGCCGGTGCTCGTGATCGGCCTGGCGGCGGCCGCCGGGCTGGTCGTTTTCTGGGGGCGCGTCGGTTGGGAGTCGCTGCGCCGGGCGCGTCACCCGCGGCTCGTGCTCGCCGCGACGGCGGCGGTCGTCGCCGTGCTCGTCGTGCTCAGCGTGCTGGGCGTCGAGCTTCCGCACGAGTAGCGAGCAGCGCCGCCAGCGCGTCTGCGAGCGCGTCCAGGTCGGAGTCGTCGTTGTAGCCCTGGAACGACGCGCGGATCGTCCCTGTGTCCCAGATCGGGATTTCGATCCGGTACTCGTCGTACAAGCGCTCCTTCAGATCGGCGGGCGCGTCCGGCGGCAGCCGCATCGACACCATCTGCAGTCCGCTGCCGTACGGCTCGAGCCCGAGTCGCCCGGGCGTCGCCGCCGCGAGGGCGCGGCACCGTTCGCGAACCACGTCCCAATCGTGTGCGCGTTGCCACTCGATCGCCGTCGGAATCGTGAGGAACGCGGCCGGGTCGCGCGTCCCTTGCTTTTCGTGCCGCGCGAGGAACGGCGCGTCGCCTTCGTATCCCCAACCGATCACGAGCGGCGCGATTGCCGCCTGGAGCTCGCGTCGCACGTAGAGAAACCCCGCGCCCTTCGGTGCGCACAGCCACTTGTGGCAATTCCCCGCGTAGTAGTCGACGTCGAGCCGCGACAGGTCGAGCGGGATGTGGCCGGGGACGTGCGCGCCGTCGACGACGGTGGTGATCCCGCGGTCGCGTGCGCGCGCGCAGAGCTCCTCGACCGGGAGCTGCACGGCCGTCTCGGAGGTGACATGGCTAAAGAAGAGGACGCGCGTGCGGTCGGTAACGCCGCTCCAGATCTCGTCCGCGACGTCGTCGAGGGGCAGCGACACCGGCCGCCGCACGTAACGCGCAGGTGCGTGGGCGCAGATGTGGTCCCAGGCGAGGTCGAGCGCGCCATACTCGAGCGACGTCGACAACACTTCGTCGCCGGGCCGCAGCGCGACGGCCCACGCGGCGAGGTTCACGCCGGCGGTCGCGTTCTGCACGAACACCAGATCGTCGGGGTCGGCGTTGACGTATTCCCCGAACGCATTCCGCGCGTCCGCAAGGAGCCCGTCGAGCCGGCGTCCGAGAAACTCGACCGGCCGGCGCTCGAGCTCGCGCTGCCAGTCCTGGTAGCGCTCGAACACGTCGCGCGGACATGCGCCGTACGAGCCGTGGTTGAGGAAGACGACGTCGAGGTCGAGGAGGAACTCGCGTTTCAGCTGCGCCGGCTCGTTCACGAGAGCGAGTAAAGCAAGCGGTTGCGCGGCGAGGATGGACGCTGCGCGTCTGCCGTCCGACCGCCTCCGTACGGTGATCCGGCGATGCAACAGGGCACTTGGACGATCCGTCCGTGCCCGCACCGGACGTCGAGCCTCCTAGCTCAGCAGCTCGGCATCAGCGAGATCACGGCCAGCGTGCTCGTCCGGCGCGGGTACAGCGACCCGGAGGACGCGAAGGCGTTCCTCGACGGCGAGCAGCCGCTGCACGACCCGTTCCTGCTCGGCGACATGCACGCCGCCGTCGAGCGGGTCCGCGCTGCGATCGCCGCGGGCAGCCGGATCTGCGTCCACGGCGACTACGACGCCGACGGAATCTGCGCGACCGCGCTGGCAGTGCTCGTCCTGCGCGAAGCGGGCGCCGACGTCGAATGGCACCTCCCGTCGCGGTTCGAGGAGGGCTACGGCGTCTCCGCGGCCACGCTGGAGCGGCTCGCCGACGAAGGCTGCGGGCTCGTCATCACGGTCGACTGCGGCATCACCGCCGTGCGCGAGGTCGCCGAGGCGCGCATGCGCGGGCTGGACGTAATCGTCACCGACCACCACCGGCCGGGGGACGAGCTACCGGACTGCCCGATCGTCGCGACGCGTCCGTCGACGTACCCTTTCCCCGAACTGTGCGGCACCGGCGTCGTCTACAAGCTCGGACAGGCGCTGCTCGGCGCCGACGCGGACGCGTTGCGTCGGCACCTCGACCTCGTCGGCGTCGCGACGATTGCGGACGTCGTGCCGCTCGTCGGGGAGAACCGCTCGCTCGCGATCGCCGGCTTACGGGCGCTCGCCCGCACGCAGAAGCCGGGGCTCCAGGCGCTGATGAAGGTGGCGCGCGTCGATCCGGCGGCGGTCGACGCAGGAGCGGTCGGCTTCCGTCTCGCACCCCGCATCAACGCCGCGGGCCGGCTCGGTCATCCGGGCGCTGCGCTCGAGCTGCTCCTGACAAACGAGCGGGACGAGGCTCGCGTGCTCGCCGACAAGCTCGAGGACCTGAACCGCGACCGGCAGGCCGTGGAGGAACGGATTCTCCGCGCCGCAATCGACCAGATCGAGGGGTGGCCGGACGCGAAACGGAGGCGTCATGCATACGTCGTCTGGGGCGAGGACTGGCACGAAGGCGTAATCGGCATCGTCGCGTCCCGTCTGGTCGAGCGCTACAACCGGCCGGTCGTCCTCATCGCAGGGACGGACGCGCTCTGGAAGGGATCGGGGCGGTCGATCCCGTCGTTCGACCTTCACGGCGCGCTCGGCGCCTGCGCGCAGCTCCTCGAGCGCTTCGGAGGGCACCGCGCGGCGGCCGGATTGTCGATCGTGCCGGAATTCGTCGACGCGTTCGCGGACGCGTTCGCCGCGGAGGCCGAGGGCGTGCTGAGCGAGGACGATCTCGCGCCGTCGACCCTGGTCGACGCGGTGCTCCCGCGCGGGACGAAGCTCACGCTCGATCTCTGCGCGGAGCTGCGTCGGCTGGCGCCGTTCGGGCTCGGCAACCCGCAGGTGACGCTGCTCGCGCCGGCGTGCGAGGTCGGCGACCTCGCAACGGTGGGCGAGGGAAAGCATCTGCGCTTCCGCGTTCGTCGCGACGGTTTCGACGCCGGCAGCGCGATCGCGTTCGGGCAGGGCGGTCAGTTCGACCGGCTGCGTCGTATCGGCCGGTACGACGTTGCGTTCCGCCTCGAGGAGAACCACTGGAACGGAACGGTGGCGCCGCAGCTCGTCGTCCGCCGCGTCTTCGACGCGAACGACCGCTTCGACGAGCTGTACGCGTGGCTCCGGTCACAGTGGGCGGCAGAGCACCGCGACGCCACGGCCGAGCGGATCTTCGGCGAGCTCGAGGTCGAGGCGGGAGGCACTCGCCGGCATCCGCTCGAGTCGGAGACGTTTCGCGCGTTGCTCGGGGAGCCCGAGCAGCTGCCCGTCGCGGCGTGATCCGCGTCGCGGTCGACGACGACTGGCCGGCGATACTCGAGGTCCACCGCCGCGCATTCGGCGGAGACGACGTGCCGCGGCTCGTCGAAGGGCTGCGGGCGGGCGCGTACGACGTTCCGTCGCTCTCGTTCGTTGCGGAGGTCGCCGGCGCCGTCGTCGGCAACGTCATGCACAGCTGGGTGACCGTCGAAGGCACCGACCACCGCGTGCTGCAGCTGAGCCCGCTAGGCGTGCTTCCTCAGCACCAGCGCCAGGGTCACGGGTCCAACCTCGTGCGAGCCGCCCTCGAAGGGGTTCGCGCCTTCGGCGAGCCGCTCGTGCTCGTGGAGGGAAATCCCGCGTACTACGGCCGCTTCGGGTTCGTTCGCGCCACCGACCTCGGCCTGCGGCCGCCGCCGTCGTCCCCGGACTGGGCATTCCAGGTCGCCGTTCTCGACGAGTCGGTGCCGCTGCCGACCGGGCAGGTCGTCTACTCGCCGCCGTTTCGCGACGTGAGCTAGCGGGCCGTGCCGAGCGACGCGCGCGCGGAGCGGCGGGCGGCGGGGCGTGAGCCGGCGAGATCCTGGAGCGCGAGGAGCATCCGCGCGGCGCGCAGCGCTGCCTTCCGCTCCCGTCTTCGTCGAATCCATGCCATGGACGATTCCCTTTCCCCATCGGAACGCGGTCTCCTCTCCTTGAGGTACGGCCGTGCTCAGGACGAGGGAAAGGCCCGCGTACAATGGGGGTATGGCAGTCGTCGAGCTTCATGAGCGTCATCAGGAGCTGATCGACGAGCTGCTCGCGGACGTCGCGGCCTACAACCCGGACGTCGATCGCGATCTGATCACTCGCGCCTTTCGCTTCGCGGCGCGCGCGCACGAGGGCCAGCAGCGCCGGTCGGGGGAGGAATTCGTGCTCCATCCCTGGGGCGCCGCGAAGATCTGCGCGCAGCTGCGGCTCGACGACGAGACGATCGCCGCGGCGCTCCTTCATGACGTGGTCGAGGACACCGAGGCCGAGATCGACGACGTCCGCGACGAGTTCGGCGACGACGTCGCGAAGCTCGTCGAAGGCGTGACGAAGCTGACGCGCGTCCACTTCCAGTCCCGAGAGCAGGCGGAGGCGGAGAACTACCGCAAGCTGATCATGGCGATGGCGGAAGACGCGCGTGTGATCCTGATCAAGCTCGCCGACCGACTGCACAACCTGCGCGAGATCGAGTACCTCGGCAAGCAGAAGCAGATGCAGAAGGCGAAGGAGACGCTCGAGGTGTACGCCCCGCTTGCGCACCGCCTCGGCATCCACGCGCTCAAGTGGGAGCTCGAGGACCTCGCCTTCCAGACGCTGCACCCGCGCAAGTACGACGAGATCAAGGCGATGGTCGCCGAGCGCCGCGCGAACCGCGAGGAGCACGTCGCGGAGGCCGCGCGGATCCTGAAGCTCGAGCTCGACAAGGTCGACATCCCCGCGGAGATCTCGTCGCGCGCGAAGCACTTCTACTCGATCTACGACAAGATGGCGAAGAAGGGTCGTGAGTTCAACGAGATCTACGACCTGACGGCGATGCGCGTCATCGTCGAGCGCTCGGGCGACGAGGGGACGCGCGACTGCTACGGCGCGCTCGGCTTGATCCACTCGCTGTGGAAGCCGATGCCGGGCCGCTTCAAGGACTTCATCGCAATGCCGAAGTTCAACGCCTACCGCTCGCTTCACACGACCGTGATCGGGCCGGAGGGACGTCCGCTCGAGATCCAGGTCCGGACGCGCGAGATGCACCGCGAGGCCGAGCTCGGGATCGCGGCACACTGGATGTACAAGCGGCGTGACGCGCGCGGCAGCGACACCGAATGGGTCGCGTGGATGCAGCAGCTGATGGACCTCCAGGCGGAAGAGTCGGACCCGCGCGAGTTCTTGAAGTCGTTCCGGATGGACGTCTTCGACGAAGAGGTCTACGTCTTCACGCCCAAGGGCGAGGTGAAGTCGCTGCCCGCCGGCGCGACCCCGATCGACTTTGCATACGCGGTGCATACCGACGTTGGCCACCGCACGGTCGGCGCGAAGGTGAACGGGCGCATCATCCCGCTGCACTACCGGCTCAAGAACGGCGATTTCGTCGAGATCCTCACGTCGAAGTCCGGACGCGGCCCGTCACGCGACTGGATGTCACTTGCGGCGTCGTCGCGCGCGCGGAACAAGATCCGTCAGTGGTTCTCGCGCGAAACGCGTGAGGACACCGAGCAGAAGGGACGCGAGGCGCTCGAGAACGCCCTCAAGGCGGCGAAGCTCCCGTACCGCAAGCTCGCCGGCTCCGCGGTGCTCGCGCAGGTGATTCGCGAGATGAACTTCAAGAAAGCCGAGGACTTCTACCTCGCGCTCGGCGGCGGCAAGGTTGCAGCCAAGCAGGTCGTCGACAAGGTGCTGCAACGCCTGAAGACGGAGGAGGTCGCCCACGAAGAGGCGGTGCCGCTGAAAGCGCCGCGGGCGCGTCACGCGATCGGAAGCGAGAACTACGGCATCGTCGTCCACGGCGTCGAGGACGTCCTCGTCCGGCTTGCGAAGTGCTGCACTCCCGTTCCCGGCGACGAGATCGTCGGCTACATCTCGCTCGGCAAGGGGATCACGATCCACCGCGAGGACTGTCCGAATGTCCGCACGCTCGCACGCAACCCCGAGCGGTTCACGCCCGTCAGTTGGGACGGCGGGGCGTCCCAGTCGTTCCGCGTCCACATCGCGGTCGATTCATGGGACCGCCCGCGTCTGCTCGAGGACGTCGCCCGGACGTTCGCCGAGCACGGTGCGAACATCGTCTCGTACGGCGGCACGGTCGAGGATCAGATGGCGCGGAACTGGTACGTCGCGCAGGTCGGCGACGTGAAGGCGCTGAGCTCGCTGCTTCGAACGCTCCGGAACATCGACGGCGTGTTCGACGCGTACCGCGTCACCCCGAACTGACATCCCCCGAACGGGGTAGTCCCTCCGCGTAGCCGCAACGGCGCCGCTCAACCATGCGGTGCCGCTCACCCATTCGAGGGATCGTCACTCGAACGTTTGCGGTACCTCGTTCCAGGGATGGCGCTTTGCGTGGAACCGACTACAACGTGAGGAACGGGGGAGAGGGCACAAAGGCTGCGGCGCCCGCTCTGTTTCGAGGACAGCGGGGCGGGCGCGCGGCGATTCGCGAGGGGGGCGGGCCCTCGCACGAGGGGTCAGACCTGCGGCTCTGACCCTCGCCTACGCCGATCCGCTCTCGAGGATCTGCTTCAGGCGGTCGAGGTTCTGGACCTCTGATCGCATCGAGCTTCCGACCATCGGCCCCATCAGCTTCTTGGCGCCTTCGAGGCCCGCGTCGAGTGCGAGCGTCACGTGCGTCGCGCCGCCCTCCTCGACGAAGTCGTAGCTCCCGGTGGGGCGGACCGGTCCCTCGGTCGTCTTGAACTCGATGCGCTTGCCGATCTCGAACCGCGTGATCTCGATGTCGGCGGGAATCTTGCGGCCCATCGGCCCCTTCATGACCTGCCGGTACTTCGCTCCCGTTCCTTCGCCGGAAACTCGCTCGATCTCGGCGACTCCCGGCCGCCATCTCGGGTCGTTGTCCCGGTCCGCGACGAACGCGAACACCTCGTGGAGCGGCCGTTCGATCGTGACCGTGTGCTGCGCCGACGGCACGTCGCGAGCCTATACCCAGGGCTCGCCGCCGGTGTCCCAGCCGACGAGCACGAACGGAGCGATGTGTGCTGCGACGCGTTCCGCGAACGTCACGTCCGCGGCGAGCTCGAGCTCGCCCACCTTGTCGTTGCGGTAGTCCACGGGGACGACCGCCGCCTGCTGCGCCGTGCCGACAGCCGGGCCGTCGACGAGCGCTCCCTGTTCGACGAAGCGGATCGCCGCGTAGGCGATGCCGGCTGCGTGCAACGCTGCGAGAACGTCGCGCAGGACGTCGTCGGCTTCGCCGCCGCGCTCGACGATCCGCTCGACCTCGGCGAGGACTTCGGCGTCGCCGCTCACGCCTCGAGCGCGTCGCCCTCGAACGCGCGGATCGCGTCGCGATACGAGTCGGGGATCGTCACCGCCTTGCGCTCGTCGAGGTCGACGAGGACGAGTGTCTGTGTCGCTGTCACCAGCAGGACTTCGTCACGCGCGCGGTACGCGGCGAGCTCGTACGTCGCGCTCGTTCGTCCGATTTTCGCCATGCGCACATGGACCTCGATCAGGTCGTCGAAGATGGCCGGCGCGTGGTATTCGACCGCGAGCGCGCGCATCACGAACTCGTTGCCTGCATCGCCGATCTCCATCCCGAGGAGCCCGAGGTTGCGGTGGTACTCGACGCGCGCGAGGTCGAAATAGGGCAGGTAGCGCCCGTAGTAGACGATCCCCTGCGCGTCGGTGTCGGAGAATCCGACCCGCGTCTGCGCGCTGAACTTGAACGGCTCGTTCAGCTTCGGATCACGGCGAGCACCTCGTCGCGCTTCTGCTCCATCAGCGCCTTCGTTCGCGCTTCGAGGTTCAGGCGCACGAGCGGCTCGGTGTTCGACGGGCGCACGTTCATGTGCCAGTCGTCCGCGTCGACGGAGATCCCGTCGAGGTGGCTCACGCGACCCTCGCTCGCGAATCGCTCCTTCAGCTCCTGCAGCTTCAGCGCCACGTCGCGCACGGGCGTGTTCAGCTCGCCGGTGATGAAGTAGCGCTCGCGGAAGGGCGCCAGGATCTCGGAGAGCTTCTGGCCCCGGCGCGAGACGAGCTCGAGCATGAGCAGGAACGGGACGACGCCGGAGTCGGCTTGCGAGAAGTCGCGGAAGTAGTAGTGCCCGGAAACCTCGCCGCCGAAGACGGCACCTTCCTCACGCATGCGCTGCTTGATGAACGCGTGACCGACACGGTTGATGAGCGGCACGCCGCCTCCGCGCTCGATCGTCTCGGGGACGGCCCAGCTCGCGCGCACGTCGTAGATGATCTTCGCGCCGCGTTCCTTTTGCAGCACGGAATCGGCGAGCAGCGCGGTGATGAAGTCGCCCGGGACGAACTCGCCGGCGTCGTCGACGAAAAAGCATCGGTCGGCGTCGCCGTCGAACGCGACGCCGAGATCGGCATGTTCGTCGAGCGTCTTGCGCATGATGAACTCCCGGTTCTCGGGGAGGAGCGGATTCGGCTCGTGGTTCGGGAACGAACCGTCCGGCTCGAAGAAGCAGCGGACGACGTCGATCGGGAGGCGGTCGAGTACGCGCGGGAGCATTGCGCCTGCCATCCCGTTTGCCGCGTCGACGACGACCCTGAGCGGCGCGATCGCCGAGATGTCGACGAACGAGAGAACGCGGTCGACGAACGCCGGCCAGATGTCGTACGGCTCGATCGTCCCTGCGGTCCGGGTGGCGTCCGCGTCGTCCGCAAGCGCGCGCGTGCGGACGTCAAGGAGGCCCGAGTCGCCGCCGACGGGAAGCGCGCCGCGACGGACGATCTTCATGCCCGTGTACTCCTTCGGGTTGTGCGACGCGGTGACGGCGATCCCGCCGTCGAGGCCGAGCTCGCCGACGGCGAAGTAGACCATCTCGGTCCCGACCATCCCGAGGTCGAGGACGTCGACCCCCGCCTCGGTGGCTCCGCGCATCGCAGCGTCCGCGATCGCGGGTGCCGACAGCCGCATGTCGCGCCCGACGGCGATGCGGCGCGGCTCGAACTCCTCGACGTACGCACGGCCGATTGCGCGGGCGCCCGCCTCGTCGAGCTCGTCCGGGTAGATCCCGCGCACGTCGTACGCCTTGAAGACCTTCGGGTCGAGCACCGTGCCGATCGTATGGAACCCGCGCGCCGCGGGCGGTGTAGAAGCGGTGTCGATGCCCGAGGAGGAACCATGCGCAAGCTCGTCGTCCTAGCCGCACTCGCGGTGCTCGCCGCTCCTGCGAACGCTGCCGCGAAGGAAATCAGTGCCGCCAAGATCTGCGGGCCGTCGTCCTGTGTCACGTCGACCGACAAGGGAGCGCTGATGCAGCTCATGGCGTCGTCCGCGCCGGTGTCTGCGCCCCCGGGGCCGGCGCCGTATCTCAAGCTCACGTTCCAGGTCACCGAGCCCGGCCACGGGCTCGTCGGCGGCTGGGACGCGTGGTTTGTCCCGTCCGCCGGCATCCTGTCGACGCGCGGTGAATCCGGCTCACCGCAGTGGTCGACGGTCGACGCGAAGACAGTGGCCTTCCTGAAGACGGCGGCGGCGACCGTGGATCCTTTCCCGGCGCCACGGTTCACGCGTGTCCTCTACGGGACGCGGCCGGCCCGCGACCCGAACAGCTACCGCGTCCTCTTCGACTCCCGTTGGCCCGTCGTGTTCGACTCGGCCTCGGACTGGAAGCCGATCACGATCGTCGCGAGCGCGCACAACCCGTGGACGGACGGCCTTCAGCTCCTGTACTCGCCGAAAGGCAACGTTCTCTGGCGAGGCGTCGACCGCTTCCGCGTGCCGTCCCGGATCGCGGCGAACATCGAGGGCCGGCGCTCCCTGGCCGCGGCAGCGCCGAAGCCGAACCGCGCGTGGGCCTGGGCGCTCGGAGCGGCGGCCGTCTTCGGCCTCGCCGCCGCCGCGGTCGTGCGCCGGCGCCGAGCGTAGCGGGCCGCTGCCAAGTGTCAGACCCTCCGGGTCTGACACCGTTCGACGTTCGGCCATCACGCCCACGCACGCGGAGGCACTCGCCGTTTTGGTCCGCGGCCGTTGTGAGCCCCGGTGCTCTCCCTAGACTTCACGTTGATGGAACGAAAGCTCGCAACGGTGCTGTTCGCGGATCTCGTCGCCTCGACCGAGTTTGTCTCGGCCTCCGATCCCGAGGTCGTGCGTCGCCGTGTCACGACCTTCTTCGACGGCGTCGCCCAGTGCATCGAGTCGCACGGCGGAACCGTGGAGAAATTTGCCGGCGACGCGGTCATGGCTGCATTCGGGATCCCACGGTCCCATGAAGACGACGCCGAGCGGGCGGTGCGTGCGGCGCTCGGCATCCTCGAGCACGTTCATCAACTCGGCCTCGAGGCGCGGATCGGCGTCGAGGCCGGCGAGGTGGTGGTCGACGAGGCCGACTCGACCTTCGCGACCGGCGAAGCGGTCAACGTCGCAGCGCGCCTCCAACAGGCGGCGCGGCCGGGGGAGATCCTGATCGGCGAGTCAGCGCACCGGTTGACGATCGCGAACGTCGAGACCGAGCCCGCCGGGCCGCTCGAGCTGCGGGGATTCCGTCAGCCGATCCCCGCCTACCGTCCGATCGCGGCGCTCGACGGGCGGCGTGCGCTCGGGAGCCTTGCCGCACCCTTCCTCGGCCGCGACGCCGAGCTCGATCTTCTCCAGAACACGCTCGACCGGACGATCCGCGACCGCCGGCCGCATGTCTTCACGATCTACGGCGAGCCGGGGGTCGGCAAGAGCCGGCTCGTGCGCGAGTTCCTCGCGGGCGCCGAGGGCGTCACCATCCTTGCCGGCCGCGCCCTTCCTTACGGCGAGGGCGTGACCTACTGGCCGCTGGCCGAGATGGTGAAGGCGGCCGCCGGGATCACCGACGACGACCCGCTCGAGGAGGCGCAGCAGAAGCTCCTCGAGTGCTGCGGCGACGAGGCGATCGCCGAGCTGCTCGGGCTCGCGTCCGGCGTCCTCGAGGCGGTCGAGGGTGAGCGCGGCCAGCCGGAGATCGCCTGGGCCGCACGCGAGTTCGTCGACGAGCTCGCGTCGGTGCAGCCGCTCGTGCTCGTGTTCGAGGACATCCACTGGGCCGAAGAGCCGCTCCTCGAGTTGATCGACCACGTCGCGCAGTGGGTGCGGCAGCGCCCGATCCTGATCCTCTGCCTCGCACGGCCGGAGCTCCTCGACGTCCGTCCGGACTGGGGCGGCGGGCGGATCCGCTCGACGGCGATCGAGCTCGAGCCGCTCCCTCGCGAGGAGAGCGAGCGCCTGGCCACGGCGCTTCTCGAGGACGCCGAGCTCCCGCCCGACGTCCGGGTGCGGCTGCTCGACAAGACGGAGGGGAACCCGCTCTACGTCGAGGAGATCGTCCGGATGGTGATCGAGTCGGGCGGCGGCGCATTCGACCGCATCCCCGACACGCTGCAGGCGCTGATCGCCGCGCGCATCGACCGCTTGCCGCAGAGCGAGAAGCTGTTGCTCCAGCGCGCCTCCGTGATCGGCCGCACCTTCTGGGCCGGCGCGCTCGCCCACCTGTCGCCCGAGTTCGGCGAGGAGCTCGACGACGCGCTCGACGATCTGCTCGTGCGCGATCTCGTCACACGCGAAGCGCGGTCGACGATCTCCGGTGAGACCCCTTACCGGTTCAAGCATGTGCTCATCCGCGAGGTCGCGTACGCAGCGTTGTCGAAGTCCTCGCGCGCCGACCTGCACACGAAGTTCGCGGAATGGCTGCGCGAACGCGCCGACAAGGAGCTGCTCGAGATCCGCGCGTACCACCTCGACCAGGCGACGCTGCTGCTTGGCGAGCTCGACGGCCGCCCGCCGCTCGAGCTCGCGCGCACGGCGGCGCACGTGCTCGAGCTCGCCGGCAAGCGAGGGCTCAGCCGCGAAGCGAATCAATCTGCGCGCAAGCTCCTCCTCCGCGCCGTCGAGCTCGAGCCGACCCTCGAGCGGCGCTACAACGCGGCGCGCGCCGCGTGGAAGCTCGGCGACCTCGGCGCCGTTCTCGTCGAGATGTCCTCCGTCGCGCAGGACGCGCATCAGCAGGGCGACCGTCGCGTGGAGGGACGTGCGCTCAGCGCGCTCGCACAGGCGACACTGTCGCGCGAAGGCGACGTGCAAGAGGCGACCCGACTCGCAGAGCGCGCGCTCGCGACCTTCGACGACGACGACTACGACGGCCGCTTCGGCGCGCTCGACACGCGTTCGCTCGTCTCGTGGGTGGCGGGGCAGCTCACACTCGCGCAGGAGTACGAGACACAGGCGCTCGACGCGGCGCGCGCGGCCGGCCGAAAGGATCTCGAGAGCAAAGCGGTGCTCGAGCTCGCACACATCAACGTCCTGCGCATGGAGGACGACAAGGCAGCCCCGCTGCTCGAGCGCGCGCTCGAGCTCGCCGACGAGAGCGGCTCGATCACCGCCCGCGCACACGCGTCGCGCGAGCGCGGCGAGTTCCACCGCGTTCGCGGCGAATGCCCGGAGGCCGAGGAATGGCTTGCGCGCGCGTTCGAGCTCTACACCGAGTCGGGCTCGCAGTGGGGAATCGCACAGAGCTCGGTCGCGCTCGGCGAGGTCGCATGGAAGAGCGGCGACCTCAAGCACGCCGAGAAGCTCTTTCGCGAGGCGATCAGGCTGTTGACGCCGATGCACGAGAGGGGGCGGCTGTGCGAAGCGCAGCGCCTGCTCGCGCAGCTGCTCCTCGAGCAGGGGCGCCTCGAAGAGGCGGAGAAGTACGCGCTCGCCGCACGCGAGACGGTCGGCGGCGAGGATGCCCGTTCACGCGCGACCACGCGCCTCGCGCTCGCGCAGGTCCGCGCGGCTCAGGGACGCGCGGAGGACGCTGAGACGCTCTACCGCGAAGCGATCGACATCGTCGGAGCGACGGAGCACGCACGCGTCGACCTCGAGCTCCTCCCTCCGTACGTGCAGTTCCTGCGCGAGCGCGAGCGGCTCGACGAGGCCGCTCAGCTCGAGGCGCGGTTGGCCGAGCTCGCACCGAGCGCGGTGTAGATCGCGCGGTCGGACTCGAGGTCCGGCGCCTCGCTGATCACGGTCGCGGCGCGATCGAAGCGCGTGAGCGCCTCGCCAAGCGGCTCGGCGCGGAGGGTTCCGTCGCCGTAGGGCAGGTGCTTCGTCTCGTTTCGGTTCGCGAACTGGATGTCGGAGAAGTGGATGTGAAACGGCGCGCCCGGTTCGATGATCGTGTCCGCGACCTCGAGGACGCCGGCGAACATCTCGGTCGACGTGAACGCACCATCGCTCGTCGCGTGCATGTGTGCGAAGTCGAGGACGGGGCGGACCCAGCCGCATCGCGCGGAGATCGCGAACACGTCCTCGGCCGTTCCGAGCTCCCGCACACGGCCCATGACCTCGATACCGAACGGGACCGCTCGGTCCTTCTTCTCGAGCCGCTCGCGAAGCTCCCCCAGTTGCTCCACGACCGAGTCGATCGCGTCCTCGCGCGAGCGCCCGAGCAGGAAGCCGGGATGGAAGACCACGAGCTCGGCGCCGCACGCCTTCGCGACGCCCGCGGAATGGTCGAGCATGCCGACCGCCATGTTGAGCTTCTTGCCGCGTTCGGCATGGCCCATGAACCCGGCGATCGGCGCGTGCACGGAGAGGACGATGCCGGCGTCGCGCGCGAGCTCGCCGAACCGCTCGGCCCAGTCGTAGTCCATCCAGAACTTCCCCTCGAAGTCGATCTCGCATGCGCTCCAACCGCGCTCCAGCAGGATCGCGATCGCCTCGTCAGGGCTCTCCCGCGACGGCACCCGCGCGGGACCGAACCTGATCTCGCTCATGCGGCGAGCGTATAGAAGCGTGAGCGCCGAAAAGGCGCCGGACCCAGTGGGTCTGACCCTTGCCGAGGGTCCGTCCGACGGCCCCTCTACCTTGAGCGCCATGAACAAGTCGCCGTCACGAATCGACCT
>Ga0136846_1207556_pt1 | contig 27666 bp, 34 predicted proteins | sample HopSoiMetagenom2_FD_96841 | JGI IMG/M metagenome (GOLD analysis project Ga0136846, IMG submission 96841) | Grasslands soil microbial communities from Hopland, California, USA - 2 Assembly 2016 (version 4) | ecosystem: Environmental > Terrestrial > Soil > Grasslands | place: USA: Hopland... | reverse complement strand
GCCGGCATCGACGGCATCGAGAACGCTTGCGTAAACACAGACATCGGTCTCGACGCCCGAAAAGATCAGCGTGTCGATCCCTGTCGCTTGCAATCGCTCCGAAAAACCGGGCGCTCCGAAAACCGAGTAGGTCTGCTTGTCGATGATGGAGCCGGGGCCAGCGATCGCTGCAAGCTCCGCCACGAGGTCGAGCATTGCAACGTCCAGTTCATCAACGGTCACAGCCGCCCAGCGACGATAGTAATGCTTCCACCGGCCCTTGGCGCTCTCTGCGTTTTGCGGAACGATAAAGCGGGCAAAGATCGTATCGGATGGTCTCGCTTTGCAGAGCGTCAGCACATTCGGAAGTATCGCCGCAAGCGCCGGCGTGCGCCACGCCGTTTCCTCGGCGAAGAGACGCTGCATATCAATTACGACATGCAGCGTGTTATTTGAGAAGGGCGCCGTTGCCATGATCAGTTCGCCACCGGAACCGAATGCTCCGGAGACCAACTCAAGGTAATGGTGTCCCCATCGCTCAGAACCTTACCATCCCGGTTCTGCGCGAACAGCTTGAGCGGAAGGCCATCCGGGGTCTCCAAGAGGTAGGACAACACCGGCCCGGCATAGATGACCGTGGTAATGCGCGCCTGCAGGCTGTTGCCATCCGTCGGTCCTGACGCAATCGACATCTTTTCCGGGCGGATCGCCAGCGTGACCCTCGAGCCATTGGCGGGCAGAGTGCTCGTGGTCCTGACGACCGCGCCATCGCTCAGGCGGACGGCGCCATTATCGACCGTACCGCTGAGGAAGTTTGAATCGCCGAGGAATTCCGCCGCAAAGCGCGTCAGCGGTCGCTCATACACCGTTTCCGGTTCTCCTATCTGGACGATACGCCCCTTGTCGAGGATGGCCACCTTGTCGGACAGGGTCAGTGCTTCTTCCTGGTCATGGGTCACGAAGATCGTGGTTAGCCCGCTTTCGCGCTGGATGCGCAGCAGCTCGACCTGCATCTCCTGACGAAGCCGGCGATCGAGCGCGGAAAGCGGCTCGTCGAGGAGCAGCACGCTCGGCTTGATGACAATGGCGCGCGCTAGTGCCACGCGCTGCTGCTGCCCGCCGGAAAGCTGCTTGGGCGTGCGCTCGCCAAAGCCCGGAAGACGCACCATCTCCAGCGCGCGGTCGACTTCCTTGCGGGCCGCCGCACCCTTGATACCGCGCCGTTCGAGGCCGAATGCGACGTTCTGGGCGATCGTCATATGCGGAAACAGTGCATAGGACTGGAACATCATGCCAATATTGCGACCCCAGACCGGAGTGTTCGTCACATCGTTGTTGCCGATCGTAACCACGCCCTGATCCGGCTTGATGAAGCCGGCGATGATACGAAGAAGCGTGGTCTTGCCGGAACCCGACGGTCCGAGAAGGCTGGTAAAGGAGCCTTCCGGAAACTCGGCGGTGATGTCGGCGAGGACGGGCGTGGCGCCATAGGTCTTGGCGACGGAATCGACTTTAACGTTTGTCACGTGTGTCTCCAGGCTTGGCGAAGCGCGCGAAAATCAGGATGACCGTCATCGAGCCGAGCAGAAGCACGGTCGAGATTGCATTGATTTCGGGGGTGAAGCCCTTGCGGATCGAGGAGTAGATCTGGACCGGCAGAGTGGTGTAGCCGGGCGTTGCGAGAAAGTAGGAAATCACGAACTGATCGAGCGATACCGCAAAGGCGAACAGGGCAGCGCCCAGGATACTGGGGTAGAGCAGCGGCAGCGTAACCGAGAAGAAGGCGTGCACTGGCGTAGAGCCAAGGCTCATCGCCGCTTCTTCAAGATCGGCGCGAATGGTTCGGAAGCCGGTACCGACCACCAGAACCACATAGGGGATGGCGAGTGCGACGTGTCCGATCAGCAAGGCGTGCATGCCGCGTCCGATGCCGCTCCAGTAGAAGAAGATCAGCATTGCCGTGCCGGTGATCAGCCAGGGTATGGCGATTGGCGGCAGCAGCAGCAGTTGCAGCAGGCTCCTGCCGCGGAATGTCTGACGCGACAGCGCCACCGAGGCCATGGTCCCGAGTGCCGTCGCCAGCACCGCCGTGATCGTGGCAATGACGATGCTGTTGAGGCCGGCGGTCAGAAGCACGGTGTTGCTCCACAGCGCCTGATACCATTGTAGCGAAAAGCTGAACGGCAGTTCGTAGAGCGGCGATGCGTTGAACCCCATCGCCATCATCACGAGAATGGGCGTGTACAGGAAGATCAGGATAGCGACGAGATAGATACGTCCAAGCGGTTTCATGATCCTCTCCTCAAGCTGCCGCGCCGCGGCGCAGCACGCCGGAGGAGGTTGCGAAAATAGCGAGCACGACGGCCAGCAGTGTAAAGGACAGCGATGCACCCAGCGGCCAGTTGAAGGCCTGCGTGAACTGGTCCTCGATCACCGTCCCCATGGTGACGCCCACGCGACCACCCAGGATACGCGGCTCCATGAACGAGCCGATGACAGGAATGAAGATCAGGACGGCCCCGGAAATCAGGCCGGGAGCCGCAAGTGGCACCAGGATCTTGAACAGAATGGTCCACCAGCGCGCGCCAAGACTCGATGCAGCCTCTATGATCGCGTCGTCGATAGCCACCAGGGCGATATAACAGGTCAGGATCATGTAGGGCAGATAACCGTGAACGAGACCGACGACGATGGCATAGCGCGTGTAGAGGAAGCCGATCGATCCGGCGTCGGGCGCAATCATATGCAGCAGGTTGTCGAGGAAGCCGTTTTCCCTAAGCACCATCGTCCAGGAAAAGACGCGCACCAGACCGTTGGTCCAGAACGGCAAAAGGACCAGGATCAGCAGCATTTCGCGCGTCTTGCCGAAAGTTGAGCGGACCAGCGCAACGGCGGCGAGAAAGCCGAGTACGGCGCAAAACAGCGTTGTCCAGAAGCCAATCAGCAGCGATGTGATACCAATACCGACCAGATAGGGCTGATCGATGAAGGCGCGGTACTGCTTCAGCGTAAAGACGATAGGGGCCTTGCCCATCGGTGTCGCCGACATGAAGCTGAATACCAGCATGGTCAGCAACGGCAGGAAAACTGCAAGCGTCAGCCACCCATATGTCGGAAGCAGCAGGGCGGTCGTTGAAATCCACGACGGAAGCGTCCGCCGGCTGCGCGGACCCGAAGGTCCGCGCTCTGACGCCGATGTCAGTTGATCATTCCGCATAGAAGGCTTTCACTTCCTGCCATGTGTTATTGAAGGCTTCGCGGCGATCGTCCGGCAGAGCCGACATTATGCCCATCGTCTTCAGGTATTCGGGCTTGTGCACCTGGCGGCTGAGATCGTCGGCCGGCAGCGCTGCGAGAGCGGCCGAGTTCGACGAAGCCGGTGCACCGACCTTCGTTGCCCATTCGACGTAGAATGCCGGGTCGATCATCCAGTTGGCGAACGCAAGGGCGCCTTCCGCATTCGGAGCCGATGCCGGAATACCCAGACCATCGACCCAACCGATGCCGCCTTCCTTGGGAACGACGAACTGAACCGGAAGCTTCGAATTGCGCTTGGAGCGCACCGAACCGCCAGACCAGAACAGCGACAGATCAAATTCCTTGGCAGCGAACGATTTGTTCCACTGATCTTCCGTGGACCACAACAGCTTGACATTCGGCTTGATCGACTTCAGCGCAGCCGTTACAGCGGCAAGATCCTTCGGATCGTTGATATCCTGGCCGCTCATCAGGGCGCCGACACCAATGTTGATGATGGGATCGTCGTCCATGGCAACGCGGCCCTTGTAGGCAGGATCAGCCAGAACGGCGTAGCTGTCTGGAACCGGCATGCCTTCGCGGATGGCGAGCGAGGTCATGCCCCAAACCCACGGCACTGCGAAGCCCTTGCCGTCCTTGCTGAAGTTCGGATTGGAACGCAGGGCTTCATCGACGGTTGCAGCGTTCGGAACTTTGCTGAAGTCGATCGGCTGAAGCAGGTCCTCGGCAGCGGCCTGAGCGCAACGTGCGGCGTTGAGAACAACGAGGTCGTAAGCGCCTGGATTGGTGCGCAGCTTGGTCAGCATTTCCGATTCAGAGCTGTAGTAGTCGTGAACGACTGCAATACCCGTCTTTTCGGTGAAAGCCTTGATGGACCACGCTTCGTCCGTTCCGTAGCCTTGCCAGTTCAGCACCGTGATGGAGCCAGCAGAAAATGCCTTGCGCGGCAGGCCAGAGAAGCTGACGCCAGCGACAAACGCCGCGGACATCAATTTCATCGTATTGCGTCTGGTGAGTTCAGTCATTGTGGTACCCCTCTTGAACATACACAGTTATGGATGATCGTGACCGCAGTCAGCGACCTCAACGGATCGGCCAGGCCGAAAACATATGACGTGTCGTCAGCACATCAAATTGTTTGTATGCAAACTATAATCAGAGGTAATCCAGGACTTCCAATAAGACTTTTCGGGCAAGCGAATGCCTGCCTCATATAACGGCATAGCGTCATCTAACAAAAAAATGGCATGTAACTTCAATAACCTCCGACCTACGTCATGTGTCGTAGGCAAGCCTTCAGTTCAACCCTCTGATTTTAGCATCAGTCTTGTCGTTTTTTTATTTGTACACAAACTATTATTGAGGAAGCGATACCTGTCAAGCGATACCTTGCATCGCAAGAGGGTCGCGCGGAGAGAAAGAGACTTCGAGCTGGCGATCCCGGGCGCTTTCGGCAACCGTAATACGTATACCTTCCCCAGATGCAACGAAGCCGGCATCCTTCCCATCCAGACGGGCGACAAAAATGCTCTGAACGGTGACGCCCGGCAGCTCGATGTAGCCACTTCCGGAGATTGGCGCGATAGTGCAGGCAAACCGCCCTTCTGAGATCGTAATGTGAGAGAGTGTGGTCCGCAGATCGGTCTTCAGCGTCGCGCGCTCGTTTAGCGTCATGACAAGGTTTCCGGCTTCGACGGTCAGCCGCAGCGCTCCCGACGGCGACAGCATCGGTCCGAGAGTGACATCTTGTCCGGTGTTGCGCACGCTCCAGCCCTTCCACGGATCGAACTCCACAATCTCCCCCGTCGCCATCAGCGGCAACATGGCGGCCCAGATATAGAACGGGTCGGTATCGCCCTGATCCATCGCCTCGCCGGTCACCGCATTGTAGTTTTCAGAGGCGACGCGATCCTTTCGCCAGGACTGCATGAAAAGGTCGTAGCTCTGGCGGGCAAGCTTGCTCGCTTCCGCAATAAAGCCGTAACGGCGCAGGCCGAGCCAGACCATGTAATTGACATTCGGCCAAATGCGACCACGCCAGTAGACGTTGTCGGCGAAGGCAGGATCGTCGCGTGTTGCATTCGGAAGCACGTAGTCGCCGCCGAAGGTGCTCGCATCGCTCAGATGCTCAAGCAGGCGGGCCGCCTGCGCGGGCGCTGCCGCACCACAGAGCAGCGGATAAAAGCTGGTCGGAGACAGGGACCGCACGAAACCACCGCCGCGCTGACGGTTGGCGAAGATGCCACGGCTTTCGTCCCACAACGTTTCCGAGATGAGCGTACGGCTGCGCTCGGCAAGCGCTGCGAATTCGCTGGCATCGTCATGCTTGCCGATCACGGCGGCCATTTTCGACAGCATTTCGGCGTCGAGAGCCGCTGCACAATTGAGGCCCAAATCGAAAGTCGACAGCGTACGGGTGACGGGATCGTAGACCGCCTCGTCGTGAGTAGCAGAGTTGTCCATGCCTGTTTCGTTGCGAGCGGCAAACGCAGTCCCCTTGTAAAGGCCCTCGCCAACATCCGACGTGCCGCAGGAAAGCAGACCAAAGCCGTCGGGATCGCGATTTTCCTGCCACCAACGCCGATTGCGCACCAGCGCGTCATAGCTCGCCTGGATCATCGAACGTTCGCCGGTTCGCTGGTAAAGTTGCCAGACAACGAGCGCGCCGAACGGCAATTGGGTGCGATCGACCCATGCATCGTTGGAGGTGACGATGCAGGCAATGTTGCCCTGCGGAGTCGCGCCCGCCATTGCGGTCGCCATATTTTCGCGTGCCAGATCCGCATCGAACACGCCGGCGAGAAGGGCCGCGAAGATCTGGTCATTGAACCAGACGGCGAATTTCCCGAGGTTCCAGATCCGCGTCACCGCCGTGTACGGACGCGCGTTGGTTTCGTCCCAGATGGTGTTCCAGGCCACCACGTCACGCATGGCATCGAGTGCGCCCTCGAACAAGCCGGCCTGCGCATCGGAGACATCGGCGGGTGCTCCGGCGGCAAGGCAGGCCTGCGCCTTTGCAATCGCAAGCTCCGCACTGTCGGCGACACCCGCGGCGTAGGCGCCCCTGCGCATCATTTCGAGGTTGAAGCGCAAGGCGATGACCGGCGCCTCGTTTTTGCGGGTGGCGGTGTAAAAGTAGCCGTTCTCCTCGAAATCCGCACGCAAGGCTTCGATCGTGTCATGCCCGGTTACATGCACCGGCGCTTCAGCGGTCGCGACCGCCACGAACCGGGTACCGATCTTCACGAGAGTCACGTTTTTTCCTGCATCATGGATAGCGATCTCACCGCCATCGGAAGAGATCGCCAGTGTCAGCCAGAAGCGTAACCCCCATTCGGCCAACACCTTGCCGTCCCAACTGCCGCGAACGGCAAATGGATCGGTCTTCGTCGTCGAAAAAGCCACGGTCGTGCCGCTGTGATTTGCCTCCAGCTCGATCAACGAGCCGTCGATCGTGTGACGCCCCAGCCGAACGGTATCGCGGCGCGGCTCGATCGCGGATGTCATCTTGCTGCGGGTAGAATACAGGATCGGCGTGATCCGAATGCCGAGCGGCAGGAAAACCATTTCCGCCGGTCTGTTGGACCAGCTGTTCCAGGCACGCATCAGAGGAATCGTCGAATGTTGTGGCATGGCTCTACGGTTTCCGGTCGGTTTAGCAACGGTATAAGCTTCGGTGCGGCAGTCAATCCGCTCTTATCGAGATTGTGTCCGATCTGATCAGTTAACGTTACAGTGCCGCCCTGAACTCCATGTCGTCTTCAGCGACAGCAAGGCTTCGCCCGGCTTGTCGACGACCGGAACCTCCAGGTCTCAACAGGAGTTGGAGCCGTATGTGGAGGATGGAAATGAGGGATGGCTGGGTTCATCTTTGCATCGACATGCAGCGGGTGTTCGCCGAGGAGACCCCATGGCATGTTCCCTGGATGCGGAAAGTGTCACCGCATATCGAGGAGCTGGCCAAGCGGCATTGCGACAGAACGATTTTCACGAGATTCATGACGCCGTCGCGGCCGGAAGACGTGCGCGGCATGTGGCGGCCCTACTATGAAAAATGGTGGATGATGACGAGAGAGCGTCTCGACCCCGCTCTCCTTGATCTCGTGCCCTCGCTGAAGGCTCTCGTTCCCCCCGCACGCATCTTCGACAAGATGACCTACTCGCCATGGATAACCGGAGAACTGCACGGCGTGCTTTCGAAAGAAGCCGTCGATACCGTCGTGCTGAGTGGAGGAGAGACTGATATCTGCGTTTTGGCTGCCGCTCTTGGAGCTATCGATCTCGGCTATCGTGTCGTTGTTCTCAGGGATGCGGTTTGTAGCGCCGCCGACGAAACGCACGACGCTTCACTCGAGCTCCTGAGCGATCGCTTTTCGGTGCAACTGGATCTCGTCACGACAGAGAAATTTCTAAGCAGCCTCTAGGATTCCGCCGCCATGGATCGCGCCATCGCACCGGCGGTGATCGCTCGAACGGGAACATTCAAGTTTCATCGAAGTTACAAGCCCGGGCCCGCCAGGCTAGAGTCGAATGATTTTAGGTCGACTCGACCTAAAATCTCAATCAGCTCTACAATCAAATAGATAGAGCATGATGTCGTCCGAAAACCGCTCACACTTTTCGGCATCATGCTCTAGCGACGGGAAGATTCCGTCCGAACAAAAAGGGATCGAACAAAATGGACGACGTTCCGAGCAAGAAAGATCCGATCGTGTCGCCAACCGACAATACGCCGCGGCGCGCCAAGAAGCGGCGTGCCGGCTACCTGTTGGTGCTGGGGATCGTCATTGTCGCCTTGCTCGTGTTGATAGAATGGCTCGTCAACGGCACCATCATCTTTTCAAACAGCTAAGATCCTGACGGTCGACGGTTTTAAGACATGGTACGCTTGAGCTTACTTTCGCATCAGATGATCCGCCGCCTGCGATGCGCTCCAGCCCGAAACCAAAAAATCCAAACATCCGCCTGAAAACGGGAACTTTCATATTCGATTGCTGTTCGATGACTGTTCGAGGCGGCGGCGAGGCGCGGCCAGGATGGGGAGCAAGATCCATGAGCGGCCACTCCGCGTAATCGACGAACGCAAGAACGCTCTCGACGCGGACGACACCTTCGATGCAGGTCTCGACCTGAAGAAATCTCCCGCTGAACAACAAGACCGACGGTCGATTTGCCGGCCGCCAAGCATAAGCAGCCGTCCTCGATCGCTGATCGTTCACATGCCGAACCGATTTCAGTTTCGAAAGGAAAAACGATGCAAGCCGTTCGTATCCACCGTTTTGGCGGTCCCGAAGTCTTGAAGGTCGAAACGATCGAGGAACCGATTCCGGCTGGCAACGAAGTTGTCATCCGGGTCCTTGCCGCCAGCGTCAATCCCGTCGACGCTAAAATGCGCGACGGCAATTATCCGGCAGTCACCGAAAGCGAGCTTCCGTATGTGCTCGGACGCGATGTCTGCGGGGAGATTGCGGATATTGGAGACGAGGTCTCCAGTTTCCTGATGGGCGACGAGGTATTTGCTTTTCTTTCTCCTGAAAACGGAGGTTACGAGGAATTCGTCGTCGCGAAATCCAGTGAAATCGCCATGAAGCCGAAAACTCTCGATCCCATCGCTGCTGCGGCCGTGCCTCTTGTCGGCATCACCGCGTGGCAGGGCCTGTTCGATCATGGCCGTCTACGGGCTGGCCAGCGGCTCCTCATCCATGGTGGCGCGGGCGGTGTGGGACACTTGGCGATCCAGCTCGCCAAAGCCAGCGGAGCTTGGGTTGCAACCACGGTTTCGGGTGCCGACAAGGAGTTTGCGACAAGTCTGGGCGCCGATCAGGTCATCGATTACAAGACGGAACGGTTCGAAGACATCGTCGACCCGGTCGATGTGGTCTATGACCTCATCGGCGGCGAAACCCAGGACCGCAGCTTCCAAGTCGTGAAATCCGGTGGTGCGTTGATTTCGACGCTTTCAGAGCCCGACGGCGATAGAGCGGCGAAGCAAAATATTCGCGTCGGCCGCTATACGGCACAACCGAACGGCGCTCAGTTGCAGAAGATCGCGGAATTGATCGACGCTGGAAAAGTCAAGGTGGTGGTCGACAGCACCTTCGACCTGGCGCAGGCCGCCAAGGCGCAGGAAACACTGAAAAACAAGCATGTGCGCGGCAAGATCGTTCTGAAAGTATTGGCTTAGTCACGCACCAAGGAAAGCGCCGGCCGAGCCTCGGCAATCGCTGGCACGATCATGCCAAGCGCAGTGGAGGAAATATCGATGCCTAACAACTCCCCAGCAGTCCAGTCCATGCGAAAAGAGCAGAAAGAGCAGCGGAGCCGCGCGCGAAGAGGCGACCTCGACACCGGACTTCAGGATAGCTTTCCTGCGTCCGATCCGGTTTCGGCCACCCACAGCGCGGTTCCGATGGGCCGGGCAGATGCCGAAGCGGCGGATCGCGTGAAACGGCAGCCGAATTTCGACGCTTTCAGCGAGGACCTACCGCCCGGCGAAGAGGCTTCCAGAACAACGGACTCGACGTCGGATCGCGCTTCGCCAATCGGCACCTCCGAGATGGACGCGCGGAGCATGGTTCGCGACATCAAAGCCCGTATCCGGGCGCAACCTTTGACGGCGGTCGCGGTCGCGGCGGCCATCGCCTATGTTTTCGGCGCGACGCGCTGAACCGCTCCCCGGCCAGCCGGGTCAGATCGCGAACGCTGCAAACATCCCATGCGCGCATGGACGGCACAATTATTTCCGCCACATGGCGCGATAGCCGTTATACTTTTCAGGAAAGCCGTCGGAAGCGAAGCAGCAGCGCAAATGTTGCTGCCTCTGCATCTTTTATTGGTTATTGGCAGCTTGCCGTCGCGGCCGGATTGGCGGCCTGGTTCTGTTTCATGCTGGTGGTATTTTTCGAAGTGGACTGTCCATTGCAGTCACTGGCCTTGCCGCCATCTTGCGACGTGCCGCTGCTGCCGCCACCATTATTGGAAGCACCGCTGGTGCCGTTGTTGCTGGCGCCACCATTATTGCTGTTGGTGTTCGAACCGCTCGACGAGTTGGAACCGGAGGATGAGCCGGAGCTGTTATCGTTGCCGCTCTGCTGGCCGACAGCTGCGGTTGCAAGACCAAGCGACAGCGAAAGCACGGAAACCGAGAGTATTTTCAGAAACATGATCTTCTCCTTGGGTGTGATCAACACAAACCCAACCGCAAAGCTTGGCGGAGGTTCCAGCATTGGACGAATGCAGTCGATAGAACCGTCCTCCCAATCAACTGATGCCGATGACCAACGACGAGCTTATGGCTCCATCATCCGCCATCCGTCCTCGTTCTAGCGATGATGGGAGGCCTCCCGGCGGCGTAATGTGGATCACCGCACCCAAGAAGATAGACTAGTGTACCGCCATTGAGGTTCGAGCGTCGATCTTCAATAGATAAGGGGCGGGAAACATCTCGATTAAGCCGCTGGCGATCTCCTCGACGCCGGTTCTCCCATCGTTGAACAGCGCGATGGCGGCAATACAAAGTCTTTCCGTGTTGTAATGACAAGCCTTCACCTCGAAATGGCGATACCAGCTTTGAACAGCCATCGAGAGAACCTTGAAATCCTGAGGGTACATCGGTCTGCAGAGCATCATTGCGAACCTCCCCGGCGCCGGGAAACGGCGACCGCTGATCTTGATTATTCATGGTGTTTGGTGTGCGCGCAGCGAGCAATATATTCAAACTTGATTGGAAAACAATTCGCTAAATTGCTCGGTGCGGTTGCGTACAGAGGGATCAGATACTCGTTATCCTTCAACGGTCCTGACATGCGGGCGGAAATCCCGAAGACTTGGAACCAATCGTCATCAAACGCTTTGTTCAATGGGTGCGGATTCGAATGTTTGATCTCTGACGGGGACCCACCTCGTCACCACGGAGCTGTGCAACTGGAGGCAGGCAAATGGCGAAATCGGACAATCCTGGCGGAGACGATGCGACTGACATCCATAAGGACGCGAAGGGTCAATATCGCAAGCTGCTCAAGAGGAGCCGCAACAACGGCGTCATCAGCGCCAAGCCGAAGGTGTTTACTGGATCGGATGACGCGACGGTGAACAAGAGACCGCCGGGCGAGAAGAATCCGGAGAAGGACTGGGATCTCAATTATGATCCGGCAGATATGAACGAAGGCAAATATCGCGGTTAATCCAACTCCATTTTTTGCATCCTCATGAACGTCGACCAGGCGCGCGACGCAATCTGGAACTTCGAAAGTCCTCCAGGGTTTGGCTCTTCGCGATGACGTCATCTCAGCCTTCACAACGAATGGAGAAACCAATGACCCTTTCAGGCAAGAAGATCGCTATTCTGATCGCGCCGCGCGGCACAGAGGAGCCGGAATTCAGAAAGCCGAAAGAAGCCGTCGAGGCGGCGGGAGCCGCAGTAACAGTCGTCGGCCTCGAAGCGGGCGAAGCCAGGACCAACAATCACGACCTTGATCCCGGTGGCAGCTATCGGGTCGATAAAGCCGTAAAGGAGGTTTCAGCGAACGATTTCGACGGCCTCGTCATCCCAGGTGGCTGTGTCGGCGCTGACAAGCTGCGCGCCAATGCGGCCACGGTAGCCTTCGTTCGTTCCTTCTTCGAACAGGCCAAGCCGGTTGGCGTCATCTGCCATGGACCATGGCTGCTTGTGGAGGCCGACGTCCTGAAAGGCCGCACCGTAACCTCCTATCCGACGGTCAAGACGGATATCATCAACGCCGGTGGGTCGTGGATCGATAAGGAGGTGGTCGTCGACAAGGGATTGGTCACCAGCCGCAATCCGAACGATCTGCCCGGCTTCTGCGCCAAGATCGTCGAGGAGTTCGAGGAAGGCAAACATCCGCAGCAGGCGCGCAGTGCCTGATCGATTTGCTGCGACGTCGGGCGCTCGATCAGGTTCAGAACGGCACAACCTGTCACCGTCCGGCGGCAGGTCGCCCGGATACGGTCCCTGCGAGAGAATAGCTCCATGAACGCCTACGTCGTTACGCTGTTCATTTTCGGCGCGGTCGTGCTTCTGACGACATGGCTGCCCCTTGTGTTGCGGAGGATGCCTCTCTCGCTTCCAATCTGCTGTATCATCATCGGCGTCGCGCTCTCGCTGTCACCGTTCACACCTCTTCCGCAGGGGAACCCGCTTCAGAACATCGGTCTGACCGAGCATCTGACGGAGCTGGTCGTCATCGTTGCGCTGATGGGCGCCGGACTGAAAATCGATCGTCCGCTCGGATGGAGGCGATGGATGATCACCTGGCGGCTGCTCATGTTTGCGATGCCTGTTTCCATCGCCGCCATCGCGGTGCTCGGCTGGGGGCTTCTTGGTCTTGGACCGGCGTCGGCTCTACTGCTCGGCGCAGCCCTTGCTCCCACCGATCCCGTCCTTGCCGCGGATGTCCAGGTCGGCCCGCCACAGACAGGGGAAGAAGACGATATCAGGTTCGCTCTCACCTCCGAAGCGGGGCTGAACGACGGCCTGAGCTTCCCCTTTGTCATGGCAGCGATAGCGATTGCGGGCAGTAGTGATTCCACCACGAACTGGATCGGGCATTGGCTTGCAGTCGACGTTCTGTGGAAGCTGAGCTCCGGCGCGGTGATGGGGTGGCTCGTTGGCCGGATTCTCGGCTATTTGACCTTCGAGGTCCCAAAGTCGGGTCGCATTGCCAAAACCGGCGACGGCCTGGCCGCTCTCGGCTTTACCTGCCTTTCGTATGGTGCGACCGAACTTGTCGGCGGCTATGGTTTCGTTGCGGTATTCGTGACCGCGCTCACCCTGCGCGGCGTGGAAAGGGACAGCAGCTTTCATGGCGAGCTGCATGATTTCGGTGAGCAGATCGAGCGCCTGCTGATGATGGTTCTGCTGGTGTGTTTCGGATCGGTCCTTGCCGAAGGCACGCTGCTTTCCCATGCGGACTGGCGGAGCGTCATCGTTGCTGTCGTTACGCTTGCCGTTATCCGGCCGCTCGCGGGCTGGATCAGCCTCATTGGCTGCCGGCAGGCTCGCGCTGAAAAGCTGATCATCGCGGTCTTCGGAATCCGCGGTCTCGCATCGATCTATTATCTTGCCTTTGCGACCGGAAAGGCAAAATTTGATCAAGTTGAAACCCTATGGGCGACGGTTTTCATGATAATTCTGATTTCCGTTTTCATTCACGGGGTCGCGGTCACGCCGGTCATGCGCTGGATCGACCGCGCACGTCACACCGACAGCATGCAACCGAAGAAGCAGGATCTTCAACGGGCGGAGAGGCAAATCTGAGCCCGGCGTTCCATCTCCCATATCATCCGGCTCCTCGCAGGCTGCGTCGCGGCGGCTTCCGGGGGAAACTTTCGAACTATGCGGATGAGACGGCGTTTCTACGCGATGAGACCAGTCTTAAAAGTCTATCCGGGGGCACGGGTTTTGCGACGAAGGACACGCCTTTGACAGGGTGCACTCCCGTCATGCGAACAAGCCCAGACACCACGATTATCTTCGTTTTCGGCCACAGCGAGAGCACCTTGTTGGCAAGACCGAGGCCGTCCATTGATCCCGGCATGTTGATGTCCGTGTAAAGGATATCAACCTTGTTATTCTCGAGCAGTATCAGGGCCTCGTCCGCATTGGCCGCCTCGAAGGTGCGGAAGCCGGCGTTTTCGAGGACATCGACCGTATCGAAACGAAGGAATGCTTCATCTTCGACGACAAGAACAGTATAGGGGCGGCCAGCTTTCGTTTTTGTAGCGGCCCGGGCTACCGCATTGCGTGCCAGCACTTCGGCCCCGTCATGCGAAGCGCGTGTTCGCTCCATCAATTCACGCTCTGCGACCGCCTGCAGCCAATGTTCTTCGTTTCTGCCCTCGGGACGTCCCGCGCATTCCCATAAATGATAAGCACGCGCGCTGATCCAATTCATTCTTTCGTCCATGACCGTCGGCTCCTCCAAACGCCCCCTAACGTTGAGCGAGTTGCGCGGTTCCCAATGCGGATGGAAAGTTCTTCAAGAACGGACCGCAGCCCTTTCGGCGTCGCAAACCCGCGCGGAACAACAGCCGGAGGTCGAAGTTCGGGGCTCGCCAACCAATGGAGGATATCATGGCTGAAAACGAAATCCGTAAGGTGTTTGTCATGGGCCTGCGCAATGCCCATGCGATGGAAAACCAGGCGCTCAGCATCATGAAGCCTCAACTGTCGCGCATCGAAAACTATCCGGAAGTGACCGCCAAGCTCGAGCAGCATATCCGGGAAACACAAGGGCAAATAACGCGTCTTGAGGAAATCCTCGATGAGCTGGACGAGGACCATTCGACACTCAAGGATATGGTCCTTTCATTCGCCGGCTCAGTCACCGCCATGGGTCACACAATTGCGGGCGACGAAATTCTGAAGAACTCTTTTGCCAACTTCGCATTCGAGAACTTCGAGATCGCCGCCTATAAATCTCTGTTGGCGGTCGCCGATGCCGGCAGCTTCGGCGCGGCGAAGACGGCTTTGCAGTCGAACCTTGCCGAAGAACAGGCAATGGCAAAATGGCTTGACGAAAACCTGGCGGCCGTCACCCGGAAATTCCTGCTGTTGCGGGAAGGCGGCGAAACCGCCAAAGTCTGACGCCCGCGGACGGTCGAAGCGATGCCGCCGTATGTCGGGATTAGCGCTACGGCGTTTGCGACGACGTCGCACCACCGCCCGACGGCGGTCCGGGCTCTCCGGGATGGATATCGATGGCAAAATATGCGGCGAGACAGCAGGCGATGATGAAGATCGCAGCGACGAAGATCATCATGCGGCGGCGGGCCTGGGGGTGACGGTCCATTTCCCCTCCTTGCAGATATCCGATAGGCGGCGCATCCGCGGCGGCTGTGCCTAAGCAGATGCATCCAACGCTCAATCAAACCTCGCCCCGTCGATAATGTTCCTGGATGATCTTGTCTGTCCAGGCCGACTGCCCGCTCGATGCTGGCCGCAGTTTTCCCTCTCCCAAGGAGACCAGATCCAAAGTCCGAGCACGGCCGGGGCAATCAAATGTGGGATAAGCGCCCACCCGTCGAGTTGCCCGGGAACCGACATGTCACTTTCGAGTTAGACACTCGTGCAGTCGGGCGCAGCGTGCAAGAGCTGTTATTTCACAAAGGAGATTTGTGATGAATACCAAGACGGGCCGCGACCCGCGCCACCACACGCAAAAGATGCAGAGGCAATTGAAGGAAATGATGGATCACCTGCGCGACGATGTCGAAAAAGTCGACGAGCCGCAACTCAAGGCGATGTTCGAAACCGCCGCGGAAGTGCTCGGTGGTTTGAGAAAGGCCTTCAACGACTACGAAAAGAAAAACGAAAGCGCATGGCTGTAGACGACAGCGTCCTGGATTCCTGACCTGATCCGGCGTGGACCTTTTCATTCCTCGCATGCTCGGTCGGGGCGTCGCTGTCGGGTAGCTCACTTTCAGTTCCTGAAAAGATGGAGGCATCTTTGCTGAATCTTTCGCGCGCACGCGACAACATGGTCGAACATCAACTTCAACGAAGAGGCATAACGGACCGTAACGTCACGAAGGCGATGCGGATCGTACCTCGCGAAGCTTTTGTCAGCCCGGGTTATGAGGAATTCGCCTATGAGGATACGCCTTTGGCGATCGAGCACGGTCAGACGATCTCGCAGCCTTTTATCGTCGCCCTGATGATCGAGAAAGCTGATATCGAGCCGAATGACAAGGTACTCGAGATTGGCACCGGCTCGGGTTACGCGGCTGCGGTGATGAGCCGAATCGCCGGGCGCGTCCATACGATCGAACGACATGCCGCACTTGCAGCGGAGGCCAAACAGCGCTTCGACCGGCTCGGTTATCGTAATATAGAGGTCCATGTCGGTGACGGATCAAGGGGATGGCCGAAGACCGCGCCTTTCGACGCCATCGTCGTGGCGGCCGGCGGTCCATCGGTACCGCAACCCCTCAAGGAGCAGCTGGATCTTGGCGGCCGCCTGATCATGCCGGTCGGCGACAAAAGAGAACAGCGGCTCCTGCGCATCACGCGTACCGGCGCCACCACTTTCGAAGAGGATGATCTTGGCGGCGTGCGCTTCGTTCCGCTGATCGGAGTGGAAGGATGGACAGCGGAGCAATCCCTCTACGCGCGTGCCCAGGACGGAAAACCGGTCACGGAGCTTGGCCTACCCGAATTCATAGCGATGGTCGCGGAGGATCTGCCCGCAATCGAAGATCCGGCATTCGGTACGCTGTTTGATCGCTATGGAGACAGACGCATCGTCATGCTCGGAGAGGCGACGCACGGCACGTCGGAATTCTATCAAGCCCGGGCGGCCATTACGCGGCACCTGATAGAGCATCACGGCTTCAATATCGTCGCGGTGGAGGCGGATTGGCCGGATGCCGCCGCCGTTGATCGGTATATCCGCCAGCGATCGGCGCAGAACACATCGGACGTTTTTCGGCGCTTTCCCACCTGGATGTGGCGGAATGCCGAGTTCAGCGCATTTATGGCCTGGATGCGCGAGGCCAATAGCCGAAAAGCGGACCCAAGGCGACAGACCGCCTTTTACGGACTGGACCTCTACAATATGCGCGGCTCCATCGCGACCGTGCTGGAATATCTCGACAAAACGGATGCCGATGCGGCCGCGATCGCGCGGGAGCGATATGGCTGCCTGACGCCATGGCAGAATGATCCGGCAACCTACGGACGCGCGGTGCTCACCGCCGGCTACGGCAAATGCGAGGAAGCGGTACTTCAACAATGCCGAGACATGCTTCAGCGGCAGCTGACCGATAGTGCGGACGCGGGCGAAGAGTTTCTCGACGCGGCGCAAAGCGCAAGGCTGCTGGCGTCGGCGGAGCGCTACTACCGCATCATGTATTATGGCGGGCGGCAGGCCTGGAATCTCAGAGACAGCTACATGGCGGAAACCCTGGGACATCTCCTCGACGCACGCGGTCCGAATGCCAAGGCGATTGTCTGGGCGCACAACTCCCATATCGGCGATGCTCGTCACACCGACATGGGCCTCGTACACGAGGAGGTCAATCTCGGCGAGCTCTGCCGCCAGCGGTTCGAAGGGGAAACGGCACTGATCGGTTTCGGCACGCATGATGGGCAGGTGGCCGCGGCCAGCGACTGGGACGGCGAAATGGAAATCAAGGATATCGCCCCATCCTCGATCGACAGCTATGAGCGCCTGTGCCACGATTCACGCAAGCCCGGCTTTCTTCTGGATTTCGAACGTGATCAAGCCCTCCATGATCGGCTTGTCGAACAACGTCTCGAACGTTTCATCGGCGTAATCTATCGGCCGGAAACCGAGCGGACGAGCCATTACATGTTCGCATCGCTTCCGCAGCAATATGACGCCTTCGTGTGGTTTGACCATACGCATCCAGTAAAGCCGTTGACGGGTGCTCCAAAACCTGAGGGAACGCCTGAGACCTTTCCTTTCGGTTATTAGAACGAGAGTAAGCGCTGTCCCCCTCGCACCTTGACCACGATGCTTTAAACTGTCGCCATGACGGGAACGGCAGCTTCGCGCCAATTACGTTCATGGCGATCGCTGACAAGAATTCCGGCGTTATCAAAATTATGCGGCTGGTAGAGTGGAGAACAGATGCAATCCGAGGGATTTTCCAAACAGGTTCAGGACACCGTCTCGGTGCTTTCCGATCTCTTTGAGAGTGCGCTTGTTGGCATCTACTTGCATGGCTCGGCAGTGCAAAGTCAGTTGCGCCCGCAAAGCGATATCGACCTCCTTGTAATAATCGCAAGACCGATGACCGAGCGCGAACGTCTTGCGCTCGTGACTGCGCTTCTGAAGCTTTCTGGGCGGCATCCCCGTCGTGACTTAGAGCCACGATGTCTTGAAGTTATGGTATTCGACTTCAACGGGACGGGTATACGTTTGAACCCGGCACAGGCGGAAATGGTCTATGGGGAGTGGCTTCGTGGTGCTTTCGAAAATGGCGAGATGCCTGGCCCTTCACGTGATTCCGAGAACACGCTTATCCTCGCGCAAGCGCGGAAAAATGCGTTTCCATTGTTCGGCCCTGAAGCCGAGGAATTGCTTCCCGAAGTATCAGCCAGTGCAATTCGCTGGGCAATGCGCGACGGCCTTCCTGCCCTGTTGGATGGGTTTCATGGGGACGAGCGGAACGTTCTGCTGACGCTTGCCCGAATGTGGCGAACATCCGAACTCGGTGACTTCATATCGAAGGATGCCGCGGCTGCCTGGGCTTGTCCACGACTTCCCCAGCAGGAGGCCTCGATCCTCGACTACGCGCGAAGGGCGTATCTGGGTGAGATTGTCGACTCATGGGCCGACAAAGATGTGGCTGCGAAATCGACTGCGGAGCATATCCGTGGGCACATCTCCTTCCTGCTTTGAGCGCAACGGGCCGACAGAAGCCTGTGTGCGCATATTTTATCCTGCCGGGCAATTTCACGGCAACAGGCGCATCTTCTTCCAGACGGAGCGCGTTCTGAACGCCGATCATTCGCGCCCTTCGGCGCCCGAAGAACTGAAACGGTCAAGAATCCGTCCCAATGCTCCTCGGATTTTAGGTCGAGTTGACCTGAAACCATCCGACTCTAGTCGGCAAGCCTGATTTCAGCAATCAATGGCAGGTGGTCGGACGCCAGGCTGGTCAGCCGATTTCGGGGCACGGCTGCGTTAATGACGGCAAGATCGCGGCTTACAAAAATATGATCCAGTCTCACCATTGGATAGCGCGAGGGAAAGGTCGGCCTTGCCGACCGGCCGTCGGAAAGCTGGACGTCCTTCAGCGTGCGGGCGGCCAGCCGATAGGTCGCGGAGGCGGGAACAGCGTTGAAATCCCCGCAGAGAATGGTTGATGTTGGCTCATTGCCGCTTTGCAGCCATGACGGGCCGAGAAGCGTCGTCATTTGCCGGATGCGATCGCGCCCCCGAAGGCCGAGATGGGTATTGATGACATGCAATTTCCTGTTTCCGACGATGATCTCGACGGAAAGTGCCCCTCGCTGCTCGCCCAGTGAAGGCAAGGGACCACCCTTGATCGCTCTCGTCGGCAGATCGGTTATGAGGGCATCACCATATTGCTCCTCGGCGATCGTCATGGCCGGGTTGAAGTGCGCCTCCATCTTCAACAAGGAAGCAATCAGGCTCGCCTGATCGACACCGCCGGTTCTGCGCCGGCGAACGTCGATCTCCTGGAGCGCCACGATGTCGGCCCGCGCTTCCGCGATGACCGCGGCAATCCGGCCAGGATCGATCTTTCGATCCGTACCGACGCAGCTATGCACGTTATAGGTCAGAACTCGGATCGATCTTCGATTGGACATGGCCGAGGAACACCGAACTCGGCCGATCGTTCCAACCTGACGAACTATGTCGCATGCTCGCGGAATGAGAAGGATGACCGATGAAGTCGAAACGTCTGATCTGGAACAGCCTGCTCGTTGCGGCGATCTTCCTGGCCTTCTTGCTTCTATATCGCATGCTTCAGCACTACAGTTTCGATGAAATCAGGAGCTTGCTGCGGGCCATACCGTTTCGGCACCTCTTTCTTGCATTTCTTTGCGCTGCGGCGTCCTACCTTTGCCTCACCGGCTTCGACACCCTGGGCGTCATCTCGCTTGGCAGGTCCTTGCCTTACCGCAGAATTGCGTTCGCTTCTTTTGTCAGCCTCTCGATGGGTCACAATATCGGCTTTGCGGGCCTGAGCAGTGGCTCCTTCCGGTATCGCTATTATTCGCGCTGGGGCCTGAGCATGGAGGAGGTCGCGAAGATCATACTTTTTTGCGGCGTCACGGTTGGTCTCGGGCTGATCACGCTCGCGGGTATCGCATTGATTGTCGATCCCGCGGATGCTTCGGTCCTGTTACAATCGGATGCCGAGAACGTTCGCGTGGCGGGTGCGCTCATTCTCCTCCTTCCGGTTGCCTATGCGTTGCTCTCCGTGTTTTTGCGGCAACGATTGACATTATGGCGGTGGTCCTTCGAACTGCCGCGGCTTTGCCTGGCTTTGCCGCAGATCATGATCGGCACCTTGAATTTCGTCTTCGTGTCGGGTTGCCTGCATCAGCTGCTTTCGGCTTTTGCCGACATCGCCTTCTTTCAATCCGTAACCGCCTTCGTGCTCGCCAATACCGCTGTCCTGATGACCCATGTTCCCGGCGGTCTCGGCGTGATCGAAACGACCGTTGCCTATATCGTCCCGAACGCCGCCTCCATCGGCGCCCTGGTCGCTTTTCGCTGCATCTATTTCCTGATTCCGCTCCTGCTGGGCACGACGCTTCTAATCATCGGCGAATTGGTGTTCCGACGGCGTTCAGCTCGAGCGAAGAGTTCGGCGGAGGCGGCCAACAAGACGATGTGAGCCTAGTCGACCGAATGGGCGCGTTGGATCGAATATGGCGGTCCCTGGGATTGGCCGCGTTTTTTTACAATCCGGTGCAAATGACTTGAGACAGCGAGGTCCGCCATTCAAGGTCGCAATCGCATCGATCAACGACCCGCTCTGTCGAAAGGCGTCTCCGACGGCTATCGCGGCGCAGCCAAGATACTCCGCCAGAAGCACGTTGCGGAGCTCATCGATGGCCAGGCGATGGTCTAGCCCGCGGGCTTCAAAGACAATGTCGCATTCCGTATCGAGCCCCTCGGATCGGTGGTTGAGATTCGAGGAGCCGATGCGAAGCAAGGTATCGTCGGCGATCAGAAGTTTCGAATGAACGAGCAATTCGAACGGCTTTTCGCCATCCGGAACGACAGGATAGAAGATACGCAACCGACCGTGACAATCGGCCTCATTGAGCAGGCGGATTATCCTGTCACGATTTCTTCCCATGATAAGGTTTTCGATCAGGCCGTGGGATTTGCGCGTGCATACGATAACGACCTCGGGGCCGTGTTCCTCCCGCAGGCGAGCTGAGATTGCTTTGGCAACATTGAACGACGCCAGATATTGCGTCTCGATATAGAGCTGATGTCTGGCAGTGGCGATGACTTTCCGGGTAAGAGCAATTCCCTGATCAAGGCCGCTCCTGAACAAGGTGGCCGGCTCCGTTATCGCAAGCCTGATCGGAATATTGTGCAGCGACACGCCGAGATCGTCGGGCCACGGCAAATTTGTCCGCCTTGGCAAAGGTCTATATTTTTCACCTGTGGCATCCAGCCAGCGTCGCCGCGCCACCGCAGTGATAAGCCCTGCGGCATCCCCAGACACCATTGCCTGCAGGTCGTGAAGCGGTTCGTACAAGACGCCTTCAGGATCGCGCTTCAGCTGGTCACCAACTCTATGGCCGCGTGTGTCCCAGCGCCGTGACGTTAGATCGATGCCGCCGATGAAGGCGAGGGAATCGTCGATGCAAACCAGTTTTTGATGATGACATCCTCGTATCGCCGGCTGAACCGCAAACCGCAGATCGATGCGATCACTCCTTGGAAAGCTCGCCTTGCGCAGCACTTTCATCGATTTCTCGGAGTAAAGCGGTCCCAAGGCCCAAATCAGGATTCGAATCTCGAGATCGGGATTGGCATCGGCCAGCGCCTCCAACAATTCACCCAATGTTTCCTCGGATTTTGCAGGCTCGAGCCGGATCTCCGGATTGAAGTCCCATCCGATAATCCAGATCCGGCGTTGAGCATGCCGCAGCATATGGGCGAGCCGGGAAAAATAGTCGCTGCCGTTGATGAGGAAGGCCGCTTTCGCGGCAGTACCTTGCAACCGTTCATCTTCGGCTTTCAACGGCATGGCAGGACCAATTGCACCTTTCCGATACGTCATCTGCCATACGGCTCCCTTTGCATGGCAGATGAATGCTTGCGTCAGCGGTTGCCTTTCCGGCGTCACTGGTCCAAGCGTCGATTTCCTGGGTGATCGTGATATTGCTCCGTCTCGACATTTCGGCTGTCGAGGCCTCGCTCCTTCGAATGCTGTGCCTTGTCTCTGTTGGAAAGCACGGCATTTTTTTCGAGGCGACTATCGTCAAGCATCGATCTTGCGCCTGACGCGTCGCCCTTGCCTTGCGCGCCGCGACCGATGTGCTTTTTCCCTGCATGGGCCATTGTCTTTCTCCTAAGCGTGCAAATGCCCGGCTTACCAGGCATAGGTGCCTGTAACGCTCGCTTCCGCCAGCGTATGTTTTTTTGCCTCCGCCCACATGGCGTTTATGCCGGCTGCGTCCGGCATCGAAAGCTTCGGAACGTCGAGGGCGGCAAGACGGAAGATGTAGTGATGAGGGCGATCGCCGGGCGGCGGTTGCGGGCCGTCATAGCGAGCATTGCCGAAATCGTTCTTATAGAACCGCGGCGCGCGCTCCGGCGCCGTATCGGCACTTTCGCGAAGCGCGGTCCACTGAGCCGGGATGTTGGCGATACCGCAGTGGCGGAACGTGCCGCTCGGAGCGTCCGGGTCCTCGACGACCAGAGCAAAGCTCCTGGTCTCATCGGGAGCGCCGCTCCAGGCGAGCGGCGGCAAGAGATTATCGCCCTTGCGCGTATATTTGTCGGGGATCGGCTGATCTTGCGCAAAGGCTTTGCTGATCAGAGTCAAAGCCATGATGTTCTCCTTTCAATATCGCGGATGAGGCGCACATGTTCGCCGTTGATCACGACGCATGCGCCTTGCTGGTTTCCCAAATCCTCCGCCGAACAATGCCGGGGGCTCATTGTTCCCTGGGAATGCCGCGGTGAATAGAAACCTATTTATTGGTGCGCCCTCGCTTACGGGGGTCGACACCGCCCTGCGGCGTGGTGTCGTTGGCAACGTCGCCCTCCACCGTATTTTCGCGTTGTAGCTCTTCGTCGTCCAACGGGTTCTTTATGCCGGGCGATCTGCCGATGCCGGGATCGTCGGTCAAATCCAGATCGCTTGGTTTGTTTGTCTTTCGGTGCTTTGGTGATGTCATGATCAGCTCCTTTCCCGGCGGCCGGCCGTGGTCGGCTCTGTCTCAGTGGCGACTGACGAACTTCGTGAACCGGCTCGTGTCGCCGCTTGCCGTCTTGTCCTGGTAAAGAAAGGCAAGCTCATTTTCGTCGAATATCCGAAAGAACTCCGTCCAGGAAATTTCCTCCAGCGATTCCTCGGGCTTACCGAAGTCGATCCGCAGAATGCCACCATCCTTCGCGCCCTTGACCCGCGCCGGGTGACCATTCCTGGCCTCGGCCCATTTTCGGATCAGATCATGGTCAGTCGTCGTATGGGATGCACTCATTTCTGCCTCCTGCTATCCATGTTTTGTCATGGCCTAAGCCGGCAAGCCGGTCATTGTTCCCGAAGCCTCGAACATTATGATCGGCGCAGGGCGTTGCAAGAATCCCCTCGCTTGTCATCTCGATTGGCAACAAACGGCTCCTTGGCGGGTTCGGTCGGGAGTGCATCAAACAGGAGTTTTTGCGATGACCGTTATCAAATTTTCGAAAGCCTGGCGGGAGGAGAGCAAGCCGGAGATCGAATTTCGCACCATCGATGATTCCGGACGATACATGTATCGCTTTCTCGCGGAATATGAGTTCGACGGCCGGATCTTCAGCATCAGCTTTTGGGCATATGACATGGAGGACGCAGCGCGTCGCGTCAGGCACATGCGAGGCAGCCTCAATCTTCAGGGGCAGATTTTTTGTGAGGTGTGACGCGATTGCGAACGCTGCCCTAACCGGTGCTTATCGCATACTGCCGCAGTATTTTGCATAAGGAGAATTCTCGATGCTCAGGTCCCTCTTCAGAGAACTCGCTGGGATAGGCGATAAAGTGACCGATCCCTGTCCGAGCCTTGCATCGTTCCGTGACAGGTGCAGCGTCCTCGTGATCTTCGAAGGCTCCAGCGATGACCGGCCCGCCAGACAGGAGGAGGAGCTTTTACACCATGAAAAGAGCATGACCGAGCGCGACATTGCCGTGCTGAGGATCGCCGGCGGCGGAGTATTCCAGCTATTCGAGGAACCTCACGAGCTCAATGCAGACGACATTCGCAGCGACCTCGAAGGCCCGTCCGACGACGATTTCGAAATCGTATTGGTGGGGCGTGATGGCACGACCAAGTTGAGATCCTATGCGCCGCTGCCGGCAACCGTCATTATCGACGTCGTCAATAAGTTGCTGTCATCGACGCCCTAGCTCGAACGGCTGAGACCCTTGCTCTGCCTCCTCCACAACATCCTCGCGCCGGAACACACGACCCATCATGAGGTTAGGCGTCCTGCAACCAACAAGAGACCCATTGCCTTTCCGACGGCAATGTAAGGCAGGAGAAACACATCTTGCAGGAAATTCCTCGCGACGGATCTTTCGATTCCACATTTTCGCTGCTTCGTGAAGGCTATGGTTTCATCGGTCGGCGATGCCAGCGATTGCAGTCCGATGTCTTCAGGAGCCGGCTGATGCTGCGAGACGTCGTCTGCATGAGAGGACCGCACGCCGCCATGCTGTTTTACGGCGATACCCGGCTGACGAGAGTTGGCGGCATGCCGACCACGGTCCTGCGGCTTCTACAGGATAAGGGCAGTGTCCAACAATTGGATGGGCACGCACATCGGCATCGCAAAGCACTGTTCGCGCGACTGTTGATGGAGGATGAGGAGAGCCTGGCGCGGCTGGTGGACATATTCAGGGAACGCTCGCTTCGCCGCCTCGCGGAATGGCAACAGCGCGAGCAGATCGAGGCTGCGCCGGAGATCGGTCAATTGCTTGCCGAGACCGCTTTTCAGTGGACATCGACACCGATGGCGGTGCTCGACAAGGACCCTACGGTCCTATCGGACATGGTGCAGAATGCCGGGCACTTCGGCCCTCGAACCTGGTGGACGTTGCGGCGCCGGACACGTCTCGAGGCGGAACTCGAAAAAACGTTTGACGGCATTCGTAACGGCTCCGTTCAGGTCGCCGAAGGTTCGCCGATAGCGGCGATCGCCTGGTATCGGGATGAAGACGGCGCTTTGCTGCCCGCGTCCGTTGCGGCGGTCGAGCTCCTCAATATTCTTCGCCCAATCGTGGCGATCGCCCGATATATCGTGTTCGCCGCATTGGCGCTCCACAATAATCCCGCCTGGTGCGATCTGTTTGAGACAGGAAACGATGAATTCCTCGACGATTTCGCCGAAGAGGTCCGTCGCTGCTTTCCATTTTTCCCTTTTGTCGGCGCGGTCGCGAAACAGGAACTGGACTGGCAAGGCTATGGCATTCAGGCGGGTCAATGGCTACTCTGCGATCTCTATGGCACCATGCATGATCCAAGATTCTTTCCCGAACCGGATCAGCTCAAGCCGCAGCGTCAGCTCTCATGGAAGGATCAGAATTATAGCTTCATTCCGCAAGGCGCGGGAAAAACCGCGGCGACGCACCGCTGTCCCGGCGAGCGAATTACCATCGATATCATGAAGGAATCCGTGAAGCTGTTCTGCAGGCATATGACCTATGAGATCGCTCCTCAGGATCTTTCCATTCCCTTGGATGAAATTCCGACAGGTCCGCGAAGCGGATTGATCATGACCAATATTCGCAAGGCGGTATCCTCCCCGGGTTGAAATCGCCATAGCCGCTGGCAACTCGATGAGCTTCCAACGCACACGGACAGGCCGAGCATGCGGGCGCTTCCTTCCGAAGCACCTTGTGCCGGCATCCTCTCATTTTTCGCCCGGATATTGATTCTGGCCAAGCAGCTTTGCTAAATGCACCGTATTTCGCGCGAGCATATCGATCGTCTTGGTAACGACATCCGGCACCTTCTCGAGGTCGACGAAATTCGTGCTGCCCATGGCCTGCCCGACCCAATAAGCGACGGCATTCGCGGGAATGGTAAAGCCAACGTCGTTCAAAGCCTGATAGATTTCCGCTGAAACATGATGCGCACCATCCTCGTTGCCCACCACCGCGACAGCGGCGACACGACCATAAGACACCATTCGGCCATGCTCGTCCGTTTCCGACAGGAATGCATCCATGCGTTCCAACGCGCGTTTTGCGACACTCGACGGCTGTCCCATCCAGATGGGTGTTCCAAAGACGAGAATGTCGGCCTCAAGGATCATCCTACGGATATCGGGCCAGGCATCGCCAGGCCCTTCATCGGATTTAACACCGGGAAGAATATTGTGATCGACAAGGCGAATCGTTCTTGTCTGCACATTTTGCAGCCTCATGGCGTCCGCGACTAGCGAGAGCATTCGATCGGTGGAAGACGGTTTTCCGCTGCTTGATTTCAGTGTCGCATTCAGGGCTATAGCGCTGATGGCCATGTTGTGCTCCTCGGTCAGGTTTAGCCCTAACTTTCAGCAACACTCATCGTTCCCCGGAACATCCCATTCTGCGTCGATCGCCAGCCGGGGATAATGAGTCCAGCATTCATGTCCTTAAGTGAGCGTTTCGAACAATGGTCAATCCGACCCCAGTCGCGCTGCGTCTTCCTGCTGTTCCAGTTCCTTCAGACCTTTTTGCCGCGGCTTGCCGGAAAGTCTCTGTTTGGTGGCCTCGATCGTCTTGTCATCGACGTCAACGGGCCGGCCGATGTCATCGGGGAAACCTTCGGCGCTCTGACCGATGGATGCGTTTTTTGGTCGGTCATTCGGACCGGCGGTAAGCTTTTTGTCCGTCATGTCGGTCTCCTGTCATAGAAGGGTAAACCTTCGTGCGAAGCTGAAGAGCTCGGCTCCCATATTATGGCCGAGGCTCCGGCTTCATGGTCAGTTTCAAGCCGAACTGGCAAGGCAGGTATTGGTTTCAGAGAATTGCAGCTGCGCGGAACGGCGGCTATTTGTTCAAATCTTCGGCCATCCGGAGATGATGCTCCAGGGCTGGGGTCGTCTTTGCCGCCCAGGCCTTGAGATCGGCATTTTCACCCTCTGCTCCGTACCGCTTGAACAAATCGACGGCATCCTCATGTGCGTTTTCCTGATCCGAATGATATTGCTTGGTGAATTTGTTACCCTTCAAACCCTTCAGCCTGTCGAGCATCCGCTGTTGAGACGGCGCCATTGCGGTCGGCAGGGTTGCCTTCACCTTACCGTTGTCGATGAGCTGTTTCATTTCCGTCGTGGTCTTCTGATGGTCCTCAATCATCTGCTGGGCGAACGTCTTCGTCGCCGCATCGGCGCGCTCGAGAGCAAGCTTGCTGGATTCGATTTCGAACATGTCGCTGGATGCAGCCTCCTTCACGAAATCCCCGGTTTTTGGAGGAATGCCCGCAAGCGAATTGACCCCGGACTTTTCCGCCGCGGACTGACCGAATGCCGATGTCGCCGCCATGACGATGGAAGCCGCCAAAATGATCTTTTTCATGAGGTTCTCCTTTCGTCGGTACGAACAAGGCATCCTTCATATTGTTCCGAAAACCTGAGTGAAAAGTCCGCAATCGCCAACCCTTTCGCCGGTTCCGCCGTCCGCCGATCAATTGTGCGGATGGCCAATAGCAGACAGAAAGCCAATGGCAATTAAGTAGATCTGTGCTTGTTTGCT
>Ga0136846_1236912_pt1 | contig 27679 bp, 18 predicted proteins | sample HopSoiMetagenom2_FD_96841 | JGI IMG/M metagenome (GOLD analysis project Ga0136846, IMG submission 96841) | Grasslands soil microbial communities from Hopland, California, USA - 2 Assembly 2016 (version 4) | ecosystem: Environmental > Terrestrial > Soil > Grasslands | place: USA: Hopland... | reverse complement strand
GACCGGGGGATTGCCGTGGCTGAGCGCTCGCGCGGGATATCTGACGCGGCGAAATTCTCGCAGCAAGTACGCGAAGCGCGCGATCATGCGCTTCAGGAGGCGCTCGGGGATCTGGCAAAGGCGCAAAGCGAGGCGGCGCTGCGCGCCCAGGAATTGGCGAAGGCGCGCCAGCGGAGCCGGCTTCAACGGCTGGTCGCGCCGGTCGACGGTACGGTCGAGGAACTCGCCGTCCATACAATCGGCGGCGTGATCGAGCCGGTACGCCCCATCATGGAGGTCGTTCCGCACGGCGCGCTTCGCGTGGAAGCCAAGGTGCTCAATCGGGACGCTGGTTTCGTCCATTCTGGCCAGGTGGTGGCGCTCAAACTCGAGGCATTCCCGTTCACGCAATATGGAACAATTCCCGGGCGGATCGAGAAGGTCAGTACCGATGCCAGCGACGACCGCAAACTTGGCGCCGTTTACACCGCGCGCATCGTGATGCTTCGCAGCACGATCGCGACTGCGGATGGCGAAAAACGGCTTGAGCCGGGCATGTCGCTGACCGCGGATGTCAACACCGGCCGCCGCTCGATCTTGCGCTTTCTCATGAGCCCGATCGAGCGCGCAAGCAGGGAGGCAGGTCATGAACGTTAACTGGATCCGGTCGATCGTGGCGCAACGGATAGCCGAGGTCGCCTTCGGTCTTGCGGCTCTGACATATTCTAGCAATGCGTTGGCTGCCGCTCCGACGCTCTGCGCCCAGTTGAAGTCAGCCTATCGGCACGCCGCCCCAACGATGCCGCGGGGCAGCTGGATTGAGCATGTCCACATACCCGGCATGCGATTTCCGCACTGGCTGCCCGTCAAGAATACAGAACAGATCTTGGATGAAAATTACCGGCTCAATATCCATCTTGGGACATCTAATTCCGCGTATATTCGCGACTGGCCCAAAACGAAACGCGATTTAATGCAGCGCCTTGTAGACGGCCGCGCGAAAATGGAGCGTACCACCATTTACTTGAATGGGATTGATTCGGATCTGTCGGTTCTACGGATCGGGCTTCTGGCGGATGGGCTGTCGAAATCAGGATCTAATACAAAAGCGTGGTTTTATAGCCTAATATTCGTCGGAATTGATCATAATAATATCTATATTGATGGATATTTCGATCTGGTTCAGAGTGGTGGCAGATGGCTATTGTTCGGGCAAACCGACAATATATTGGCTAATATCACATCATATAACAGTGAATCCGGTATTTCGATATTCCGTGATGATACCGTCTGCGTAATTGACTGAGAGGTCGTTGAAGATGAATTATGGTAAATTAACAAGTCTCCACCTTCTCAGTGACGCTGATTACAAGGCGATGATCCACGCTTTGCTCAAGGCCTCAGAGGGGGAAATGCCCGTACCATACAGAGATCACAATGGACATGTGACGGTTGGAGCAGGCCTTAATATTTCACATACTGGAGGAAATATTAGTGAATATTTAGGTGAGCTCGGTATAAATCGAGGCAATACCCAGAATTACGATCGCCTAGTCAATACAATTCAGACAACCCATTGGGATGTTCCCAATGACGATCCAAACAACTATGCTAGGATCAATGCAAAGCTGGCGGATGACATCGGGAAAAAGTATAAAGTCGATCTCCATCTCAGCGACGCCCAAATCGATGAGCTAATTGATAAACATCTGCCGAAGGCTGAGCATATAGTCGACGATATTTTTCCCGGATTTCCCAAGTCCAGCGAGCGCGTGGCCCTTGTCGATCTCGCCTGGCTCAAGCGGAGCATGCTGGGACAGCATCTACAGGATGCGATTACCGCAGGAGATCGCGCGGAGGCGTGGTACCAGATTCGCTATCAGAGCAACAACTCACCGTTTCCGGGATTGATAGCGCGGCGTTTGGCCGACGGGACCTTGTTCGGTCTTTACCCTGCCACCGGCATGACAGAAAAACTGAAAAAAGACGTGGTCGCGTTGCTGACGAACAAAGCTCATGACGCCGTTATCAAACATCTTTCCACGCACGACGCCGATTACAAGGCCGCCGTTAATCTGGGTTACCAACAGGCGGGCGTTCCGATCGAGACCGTTAACCAGGCTATCGGATCCGCAGTCTTTGGCTTTCTGAACGAAAACATATTCAACAATCCTTGGGGCGACGGGGCCGGGACGCAACTCGCCTCGGCCGGTCAAATTCATCAGCTGGGAGACACGAGCTGGGTCGTCGGCGATCCGGTTGCGTTCCGCGGCGACGCGCCAGACGACGATTCAACCACGCAATCGTCGCGCTATCTCGAATATGACATCACGGGTGCGGATCAGGCCGTCATCTCGGCGAATAATGACGATGATGAGGTCACGCTGAATCAGAATCTTGATTACTATGTCTATTCGGACAACGACAATGTGTCGATCATCGACCATACCGCCAAACTGGCGCACATCGACATGGGCGGTGACAATGCCGACATCACGATTGAGAATGGCCCATCGCGCATACTCCTCGACGGCGCCAACGCGCACGTAACGGCCAAGTCTGGCGACGCCGAAATCCTGATTCACGGAAATGGCGATAAACTGGATCTCTCTGGTTCCTCCGCCAAAGTGGATGCGACCGGCTCTGGCCTGACGGTCAACTTCAATGGCGGCAATATCGACCTGACGCATGACGGCTCGGGCGGCGAATATAATCTGTCGGGAGACACCGCCTTTGTGCTCACCACCGGCCCGAGCGAAACCTATAATCTCTCGCTCACCTATGCGGCGGTGACGGCGTCCGGCGGGGGCAGCACCTTCAATGTCAAGAACAGCGCCTGGGTCGACATCGACGCCGAAGGCGCGGGCAACGTTTTCAATCTTGTCAGCCCGGGCGCTGACCTGACGGTCGGCAGCAATGCCATTATCTCGCTCGACACGGTCGGCAGCGGCAACGATCTTTCGGTAACCAGCACCGGAGATGAGAGCGGCGGCAGTATCACGATCAACGGCATCACGCTGACCGGGGGAAGCCCGAATGACGATCCGGAAGCGTCGAACCCCTGGGTTGAGCTGTCGGACATATGGCGCGACGATGCCAGCTCTAGCGGCGACAATTACGCGATCGCGAACGGGAAGCTCATTCTCTACCAGTGGACCGGGACCAACGTTACTGGCGTGATCGGCGATTATGCACGCGTCTTCCATGATCCCGCGGGAAGTTTCGCTTGGCAATTTGTGGGTTCCGTCGTGCCTTTCGACATTTCCAATTTCCACAACGGCGATTTCGGCATCAACCTGGCTGTCCAGGGTACGAGCGACACTTCCGGGATTGTGCCGATCCCGCCGATCAAGCCCGATCCCATCACCGGCGTGCAAGACTATCGGGCGGGCAGCGGCGGCGCCACGTTTGGCGCTGTTGGGCCCGGGCAGTTCAGCGGCCAGCTCAATCTCGATCCCAGCTTCACGCCCGAAGCCGCTACGGCGGGCGTGAGCGCGGACGGGCAGGATATTGTTCTCTCGCTTGGCGGAGCCGACACCATCACGTTCAAGGGCGCGATGGCAAACGGCGGCGCCGACGTGGGATCGCTTGCTTTCGCCGACGGGACGCTCTGGACCTTTACCGACCTGCTAGCCGCCGCAGACAAGGGCACGGCAGGAAATGACAGCCTCGTCGGCAACAATCTTTCGAACAGCTTTGATGGCAAGGGCGGCAGCGACGCGATCGATGGAAAAGGGGGAAACGATAGCTTCGCTTTCCAGCGCGGCTACGGCCACCTGACCATCACCGAAAAAGCGGACGGCTCGCACGCCAGGCTCGTGCTTGGACAAGGATTTTCACCCGGAGCGCTCGCCGCGAGTGCGACGGGAGCAAATGGCACCGACCTCCAGCTCGACTTCGGTGGTGGAGACATCGTTACATTGGTTGGCGCGCTGGGGCTGATGGGCAACGGCGTCGATCAGCTCCAGTTCTCGGACGGGACGACGCTCGGCGTTGCTGGCCTGCTGGCGGCCCAATTACCCCATGACGCGCCCGCGCCCGTGACGGTCGTGGAGGGCACGTCGGATAACGATCTCCTCAACGCCGGCCCGACCGCGGCTACAGTCGATGGCCATGGCGGCGGTGACACGATCAACGGTAGCGGACAGGGCGATCAGATCATCTTCAAGCGCGGCTATGGCGCGCTCGAAATCGACGAACATGCGATCGCGGCGGCGACCACAAGCTTGCAGTTCGGCGCCGGAATTTCCGCGGCGGACCTGGGGGTCAGCCTCGCGAGCGAGGGCGCCGCGGACCTTCAACTTTCGCTCGGATCGGGCGATGCGATCCTGCTCAAGAATGCTCTCGGGTCTCCACTGGATGGCGTTCAGCAAATCCTGTTCGGCGACGGATCATCGCTTACGCGCGACCAGTTGCTCGCAAAGATCGGGCTGGGCACGTCCGACGACGAAACCGTGATCGGCACGAGCGCGGGTGAAACGCTCGATGGGCGAGGCGGCGACGACACGCTCATTGGTGGCGGTGGCGGCGACACGTTCGTGTTCAATTCGGGCTATGGCCTGCTGACAATCGACGAACGGTCGGCAGACCTCGCCCATAATAACGCCCTGCGGTTTGGTCCCGGAATTGCCGCCGCCGACGTCAGTCTTGCCGCTGATTTGAACGGAGACGTAACCCTCATACTTTCCGACACCGACCAGGTCGTCCTGACTGGGCTCCTGCTGAGCAATCCGGCCATGATGCATGGCGTGCAGCAGATCAATTTCGCCGACGGGACGAGCTGGTCTTACGGCGACATCCTGGCCAAGCTCCGCGCCTCGACCACCGCCAGCGATCAGATTTTCGGCGATGCGGGGTCGCAGACCTTTGATGGCTTGGGCGGAGATGATGTCATCGTCGGCTTCGGCGGCGGCGACACGATCCGGTATCAGCGGGGTTATGGCGCACTTGCGATCGATGAGCGGGACACGGGGCCGTCGCCGGCCAACATCCTCGCCATGGGCGCGGGCATCGATCCGGCCGACGTCGCCGTCTCATGCGATGATCTGGGTAATACGGTGCTCTCGCTCGGCTCCGGCGACGAGATCACCCTGACGAACTTCTTGAGCAGTGCCGCCGGTGACGCCTGGGGCGTTCAGCAGATTACCTTCGCCAACGGGAGCTCCTGGTCGGCGCAAGACATCCTCGCGCGGCTTCAAAGCGCGCACACCGGCGCCGACACGCTCGGGGCAGGAACGGGGGCGGACACGATCGACGGATTGGGCGGTGGCGACCAGATCAACGATTTCGGCGGAGGCGACCGGTTCGTGTTCGATCGCGGCTATGGCGCGCTGGTTCTCAACGAGGAGGACCGCTCGACATCGCCGCACAACATCTTGGCGCTTGGCAGCGCGATATTGCCGTCCGACGTGGCTGTATCGGGCAATGCGGACGGCGACATCCTGCTAGGGCTCGGCGGCGGCGACAGCATCACGCTGACCGGGGCGCTCAACTCGGGTGACGGCGTCACGTACGGCGTACAGACGATCGCATTCGCCAACGGAATATCCTGGTCGTTTGCGGATCTTCTTGCCGCCCTCGGCGGGGGCCATCCGGGTGCAGAGACACTCTACGGTGACGGAGCGGCCAACAGCTTCGATGGCGAGGGTGGTGGCGATACAATTGTCGGTGGTGGCGGCGGCGACACAATCCACTTCAATGCCGGCTACGGCAGCCTTCTCGTCGATGAAACCGACGTTACAGCCGATGCAGAAAATATACTGCAGTTCGGGTCGGGAATCGCATCGAGCGCCGTAACCGTATCGACCACAAGCGCCGGTGACCTCATTCTGTCTGCGGGGGGGACAGACACCGTAACTTTGAAGGGATTTCTCGCCGACGATGGCGTCGCGCATGGCGTGCAAAAAGTCAGCTTCGCCGATGGGAGTGTCTGGACCACCTCAGACCTTCTCATTCGCGCCAATGGGGGCTTCATCGATTTCGCCGCGGGAGATGGTGAACTCGATCTCGACGAAGCCGGCTATGGAGCCAGCGAGCCCTATGCGATCCGGTTCGGAAGCGGCATCACCCGGTCCCAGCTGAATGTCTCCGTCACGGGCGATACCCAGACCGACATCGCGATCGACCTCGGCGGCGACGACCGGATTTTCCTGCTCAACGCGCTCGACGGCCGGACAGGCGGCGCCCAGGCTTTCACGTTCGCCGATGGAAGTCGGATTACCGTCAGCCAGCTTCTGGCCGCGAAGTTCCCCGCAACCAGCGGAAGCGACAATCTGATCGGTACCGGCAGCGCCGAGACCCTCGACGGATTGGGCGGCGGCGATGTGGTCGAAGGACATGGTGGCGGCGATACGATCGTGTTCAAGCGCGGCTATGGCCGGCTCGACCTGCGCGAATCGGACAAAACGGCGGCGGCTAACATATTAGCGTTCGGTGCCGGGATTTCCGCGTCGGACGTATCGGTTTCGACACCGTCAGGAACCGAAATTGTGCTCAGCCTCGGCTCGGGCGATAGCGTTGTGCTTGAAAACAGCCTGCTCAGCTCGGCAGCCGACTCCTTCGGCGTGCAGAAAGTGTCCTTCGCCGACGGCACGAGTTGGACGCACGATGATCTGATCGCGCGGCTGGGCACCGCGACTTCGGGCGCCGACACGCTCCACGGGGATGGCAAGGCGCAACTCTTCGACGGGTTGGGCGGCGGCGACCATATTGTCGGTAACGGCGGTGGCGATCAGTTCCTGTTCAAGTCCGGGTACGGCCTATTGACGATTCAGGAGCATGATCTTGCCGCTGCGCCGTCGAACACGCTTGTGTTCGGGGCCGGCATCCAGGCGTCGCAGGTCGCGGTTTCGGGCGACGACTCTGGCGATGTGGTGCTCGCGGTGAGCGCGACGGATCGCGTGGTGCTGTCCGGGGCGCTTCTTGACCAGACGCGTGGCGTGCAGACCGTTCAGTTCGCCGACGGGACCGTCTGGACGGCGGCACAGATCCGGGGCCAACTTGCGGGGGGCACCGGCGGCAATGACGCATTGTACGGCGACGCCACCGCCCAAATATTCGACGGACATGGCGGCGCCGATTCCGTCACCGGCAATGGCGGGGGAGACACGTATCTGTTCAATCCCGGCTACGGCTCGCTGCAGATTGCCGCGGTCGCCGAAGGTGGGGCGCAGGACAGGCTGGTATTTGGTGATGGCCTCGATCCTGCCAGCGTCTCCGTTACGCAATCGGCGTCGGGCGACATCCAATTATCCGTGGCAGGTGGCGGAACCATCACGCTCCTTGGCGGGATGCTCGACTCATCCGGTATGGTTTCCGGCGCACAGCGCGTCGACTTTGCTGACGGCACCCATTGGTCGCTGGATGACCTCAAGGCCAAGGCGGGCGCTAGCGAGAACAAGACAGGCACTACTGTCGGCGAGACGTTGACAGGAGACGGTCTCGCCAACGTGCTGGACGGCAATGGCGGCCAAGATACTTTAGTAGGCGGAGGCGGTGACGATACTTATGTTTACAAGGCAGGCTATGGATCGCTGTTTATCGTAAACTCGGGCGAGGGAGCGCTCCCGCAAGGCACGCTTGCATTTGGCGCAGGAGTTGCGCCTAGCGACCTCAGCATGACTGCGACCACCGGCGGCGATCTCGTCATCAAGATCGCCGGCCAAGCCGAGGCAATTACGGTAAGTGGTGCCTTTGCAAGCGAGTCCGCCGCGCTGAACACGCTGACCTTTGCGAACGGCGAGACGTGGAGCTGGAAAGACGTACAAGCGCGTGCCGTGCTTACGGGAACAGCAAACGGCGAAAGCCTGAGTCCGGCGGCCATCGGCCAGTCCATCGACGGGCTAGGCGGGGGAGACACTGTGTCGGGTTCAGGAGCGGGAGAGCATATCCTCTATCGTGCTGGCTATGGTGCGCTCGAGGTCAACCTCAATCAATCGGATCCGCGCCTTGCGAACGAGCTCGATTTGGGCGCTGGAATTAATCCAGCGACGGTCTCGGTAACCACCACTTCCGATCGCGCGATCTTGATAAATACGGGTGTCGCGGGAGATCAGATCAGGCTGGACGATCAATTGTCCGATAGCGGTCATGGCGTGCAGCTAATCCGGTTCAATGATGGCACGACCTGGTCGTCTGCGACGCTGCGGCAGATCGCGATGACGGGTACACCAGGAGCCGAGAGCATCGCGGGATCCTCCGGTGCGGACGTAATCGACGGGCGCGGCGGGCAGGATACGCTTGTCGGCAATGGCGGCAACGACACCTACGTATTCAATGCCGGATATGGCGAGCTGACCGTCGACAATTTCGCGCCGCATCAGCAACCGGGCGGTGTCATTGCCTTCGGCAACGGAATCACGCCCGCAGATGTCCACGTCTACCGCACCTCCGACTTCAGTTTGCGGATCGACGTCGGCACCGGCTCTGATCGGGTCACAGTTTCGCACGAATTCGCTAATTCCTATTACGCGATCGCCGGCGTCAAGTTTGCCGATGGTACGTCCTGGGGAGCCGCGCAGTTGGCGGCGCGCGCCTCGCTGCTGCTCGACCGGCCGGTAAGCCCCCTCGCCCTTACTTTCTCTCGCAGCGGCGATGATCTCGTCATCGGCCAGGGGACGTCCGAATTGGTCATGGCGGGCGCGCTCGCGGACACAGGTTTGCAAACCGCTGGCGGCGTCGTCTTCGCGAACGGAGAGGTTTGGCAGGGAGGTTGGCTGCAAAACCTTCTTCCGCAGGGCTCGACCGACGTGGTGCAGCGCCTTGGCGACACCGCGGCACAGACGGTACCGGTGAACGACATCACTCAACGCCAACTGCTGGTCGATTTCGTTCCCGGGCAATCCCAGCTCCAATTTGCTGCTGGATCCGCCGTTCAGGTATCCTCTCTCCAGGGCTCCACGGTCCTCACCGCGGGAAATGACACAGTCGTACTGGACGGGGTCGATCCCGCCAATTTGCAGGCGGGAACTTCCCTTCCGGGTATAAGCTCGATCTCTTATGCAAATGCGGTTTCGGGTGCGTCGATCGATCTGCGCAACCTCGAGGTTGGACAGACTTTCTCAATTATGACGGCCATCGGCAGCGCTCAAGCGGACACGATCGTGGCGAATGAGGGTGGCGACTCGATTTCGGCAGGTGCCGGCGCCGACAACATCCAAGGCGGTGCAGGAAACGACACCCTAATCGGCGGCGGTGGCAATGACACGCTCAATGGCGGCGCAGGTCAGGATGTCGCGATTTTTGCGGGGGACCAGTCCACCTACACCATCACAACCTCCGGTGGCTCGATCTCGATCGTGGACAATCAGCCAGCGCAGGACGGAGACGATGGCACCGACCAGCTTATCGATGTCGAGACGGCCAAGTTCAACGACGGTGCGACCGTTTCTCTCGCAAGCCCCGTGGTGTTGGATCTCAATGGAAACGGTGTCGCGCTGACCTCTTCGGCCAAGTCTGGAGTGGGTTTTGATTGGGATGGCGACGGTCACGCCGATGCGACCGGCTGGATCGGCAGAGGCGATGGCTTCCTCATGATCGATCGAAACGGCGATGGCAAAGTCAGTGGCGCATCCGAGCTTTCATTTGTGGATGACAAGCCAGGCGCCGCCTCGGATCTTGAGGGCCTGAGCGCGTTCGATACAAACGGCGACGGTAGGCTGTCTTCAGCGGATCAAAAATGGAACTCCTTTAAGGTTTGGGTTGATGCCAATCAGAACGGCCGTTCTGATGAAGGCGAATTGCTGACGCTCGATCAAGCCGGCATTCAATCAATCAACCTCGCCAGATCCCCGACGGACCGATCCTGGAGATGGGGAGACAACCTGATTGTGAACACCGGAACGTTCGACCGTACCGATGGCTCTCTTGGGTCTCTGGATGACATCGCGATGTCCTATGGCAGCACTCTCGGCCGTGGGTCACCGCTGACTGCCGACGCGCAACGGCTGGCCGAGGGGCTTGCGTCCTTCGGCGCCCCTCAGCCTTTCGTCCTATCGGATTCGTCTTCTTTTATATCTCCGGCAACGGACGTTGCGCTGGTCCACCCACACGGCACCATGCTTCGCTGAACAATCCGTACGCAAATGGCAGCCCAGCACCTTTCACTCTCCACGGGGAGGGGCGAAACCTTTTAAGGCCTGCTATGATCCAGAGATTCCGCCAAGGAGAAGCGCTTCGCTATAACCCCCGCTTCGGCGGCCTCGTTCGGCTTGCCTGAAGGGCAACGATTGCGCGCGAAGCGGGCATCATGAGAAATTTCGTGGCATCTCCTATCCCCCTTGGCGAAGAGAGCGAGGGGGTCCGGCGGTGGCACTTTGGTCTACGACGCTTGCTCGTGCACGTCGTAGAACATGGGGTTCCTGAGCCACTGCTCGATCTCCGCCTCGCGCCAGCCGGCGCAGCGCGTGCTGAGCTTGACCTGGCGCGGGAAGCTCCCGTTCTCGATTTTCCGGTAGAGCGTCGATCGGCACAGACCCGTGCGGTCGAGCACGCTTTTGATCCTGAGAATGCGGTCGGGTGATTGGTTGGTCATGGGATGCTCCTGCATCTGATCCCTTGGACTTGCCCCCCATGCGCAGGATCGGTCGCCAGTGAGATTTGCTCAAGGGCGCCCTTGGGATCGCAAGGGACATTTGCGGTGACTTTCGGACCGCCTGCGCCCCCGACTCTCCTTTTTCCGGGCTTGCGGTAGCGGTTGGCGTCTCGCGCGGCACGCGACCGCGTCCTATTCCGCTGCGTTCCACCGAGCCGCTAGGAAGCGTCTCGGCCCATGCGGGTGACGGCCGGCTGACGTGAGATCGGGCAAGCCCGACCATGCGGACATCGCGGGTGTTCCGCGCAATGGCGTTGTGCCTCCGGCATCCTGGTCTGGCGGGTGGGCGTCGCTGACCCCTTAGTCCCGCCGCGGCGCGCCGCAAGCTGAGCCACAGGCTCAGCTCCTCCACTCCGTTTCGGTCCTTCGGATGCGGCCCGCCTCACGTCGGCGGGACTGCCGGTCCGCTCCTGCCGCCCACCCGCCATTCCGGCGCCGGTTGCGGTGTTTGAAGGAGTGAGGAGTGATGGTTGGGACCAGGACCAGCGGAACGCGGACGAGCCTTTATTCAGCGGTGACCGCGCGGGTGATCGCGGAACTGGAGCAGGGGCGGGTGCCATGGGTGCAGCCATGGGAGAGTGCACGCTGCGGGTGCACGATGCCGCACAATGCCGGAACGGGGCGGGCTTATTCGGGGATCAACGTGCTGATCCTGTGGGCGGCGGTGGTCGAGGATGGCTATGGCTCGCAAGGCTGGCTCACCTACCGGCAGGCGGAGCTTGCGGGTGGGCATGTCCGCAAGGGCGAGACGGGAACCACCGTCTGTTATGCGGATCGCTTCACGCCGGGCGACGAGCAGGAGCGAGCGCGCGACGAGGATCGCGAGGCGCGCACGGTTGCTTTTCTGAAGCGCTTCACCGTCTTCAATGTCGAACAGTGCGAGGGACTGCCGGACAGCTTCAACGCCGTGTTGCCGCCGTTGGACGAGGCCGATCTGGTCCCGCTGGCCGACGCGCTGATCCGGGCGACCGGCGCCGACTTACGGATCGGGGGCGACGAGGCGTTTTATGTGCCATCCCTCGACTTCATTACCGTGCCGCCGAAGGCCGCTTACCCTGAGCCGATCAACTGGTATCGCACCACGCTGCATGAACTGGGTCACTGGACCGGGCATCCATCGCGCTTCGATCGCGACCAGCGCGGCAGCTATGGCAGCCCGGATTATGCGCGCGAGGAGTTGGTCGCCGAGATCACCAGCGCGTTCGCCTGCGCCTCGCTGTCGATCCGGCCGACGGTGCGCCATTCCGACTATATCGGCGCGTGGCTCGACGTGCTGCGCGAGGATGAACGCGCGATCTTTCGTGCGGCGAGTGCGGCCAGCAAGACCGCCGATTACCTGCTCGGTTTTCTCCCGGACGAGGAGGCAGAGCAATGAGCCGGGCGCAGCAATTGCTCGAGCGGATCGAAGCGATCGTCGCGGCAATGGACCCGGTCACGCGCGAGGTCTTCCTGCTCCATCGCGTGAATGGCTGGCCCTATCCGCGGATCGCGCATGCGCTCGGGATCGATGTTGCTGAAGTAGAGCGGCACGTCGCCGAGGCGATTGTCGCGATCGATTGCGGGCTACAGCGCAATGGCGTCTAGGCAAGCAGCGACGGCGGTTGGTCCAGGCTTGGCAAGGAGGCCTGGACCAACAGGAGCTAAGGCCGCATCGCCGACTTTTGCCATTGTGGTGACGATCATCGTTGCCCCCGGTTTGCGCGCAGGCGCATGCCCGCTAGGAAGGGATCATGAGGACCGACCTCGACCATCTGCCACCGCATAAGCAGCGCGAGCTTGAGCGCGTCGTGCAGATCATTTTCGAGGAATTCGATAACGCGCTCGCGCTTGCCACCCAGGATTGGAAGAAGCGCGGCCGGATCGAGAAGATTATTCTCTATGGCAGCTATGCGCGTGGCGGCTGGGTCGACGAGCCACACACCGCCAAGGGCTATCGATCCGACTTCGATTTGCTGATCATCGTCAACGACAAGAGGCTGACCGATCGCGTCGCTTACTGGTCGGCGGTGGATGATCGTCTGATCCGCGAATATGCGATCACCAAGACAATCCAGACGCCCGTCAATTTCATCCTGCACACGCTGCAGGAGGTGAATGATGGGCTGGCGCACGGCCGCTATTTCTTCATGGACGTCAAACGCGATGGCATCGCCGTCTATCAGGCCAGTGACACCGAACTGCACGAGCCCAAGCCGAAGACGCCGGCCAGTGCGCTGGCGATGGCCCGCGAGTATTTTGAGGAGTGGCTTCCGAGCGCCGCCAAATTCAAGAAAGCTTCTGACTATTTGATCACTGAGGGAGGTCTGCGCGAGGCTGCCTTCAATCTCCACCAAGCCGCCGAGCGCCTCTACCATTGTGTGCTTTTGGTCTGCACTTTCTACACGCCGCACGTGCACAATCTGGCGTTTCTGCGCAGCCAGGCCGAACTGATCGACCGGCGCCTGATCGACGTTTGGCCGCGCGACGATCGCCGCGAGCGCGGCCTGTTCGAGAAGCTCAAGGAAGCCTACGTCAAGGCGCGCTATTCCAAGCATTATCGTATCACTGAGGAAGAGCTGTCCCGGCTCGGCGAGCATGTCGAGGAGCTGGGCCGGGTGGTGAAAGTGATCTGCGAGGAACGGATCGACGAATTGGAGCGCAGCGCAAACGCGGCTTGAACTGCGCGCGGGAGAGCGGATCGTTACATTTCAGCCTGCAACTATTTGTGACCCTAAATCGCGACGGAATCGACACCGCCGAGATTCGGCGTACATCCGCTCCTGATCTTTAACCAGGAGTGCCAAGTGGCCACCGAAAACCTACTTCAGTTGACCGCGGAAGTTGTTGCCGCGCATGTATCGAACAACGATGTTCCCCGGAACGAACTGCCGACACTCATCCAGACTGTGTTCGCCGCGCTCAGCGCGGCCGACCAGCCGGTCGCGACCGAGCCAGCCAAGCAGCAGCCGGCCGTATCGATCCGGGCTTCGGTGAAGCCCGATCATCTGGTCTGCCTGGAAGATGGAAAGCGCCTGACCATGCTCAAGCGCTACCTCTGGACGAACTACAAAATGAGCCCGCAGGACTATCGCGCCAAATGGGGTTTGCCAGCCGATTACCCGATGGTGGCACCCAACTATGCCGAGGAGCGGCGCACGCTCGCGTTGAGTATCGGTCTGGGCAGGAAAGCCACCCCGAAAGCCGCAAAGCGCGTCGTCCGAAAGGCAATCAAGTCGGTTGAGGCCAATGTCACCGAACCCGTTGCGCAGGTTGCGAAGACCGGCCGCAAGCGGCTCGGTGTGGCGTTCGCCAAAGTCGCCGCAGCGGCGTATTTGGGCGGCGCCAAGGGCAAGACCAAGCCCCGCGCCAGCTGACGCGAGCAGCCTTCCTCAGACGCGCGAGGTGCTGGTCTCGAACGCGCGTTTGCCGCGCCGACGCCAAAGCAACAGCGCCTGCTCGCGGTCCTCGCTGCTAAGCTTGGCCGCGACTTCGGTGAAGGCGCCAAACATCACGGCGCGATCGTCGCCGGTGAGTTCGACCAGTCCGGCTTTGACGACCAGGCCGCCCAGCTCGATTAGGTGACGCGTGCGTTCGCCGCGTTTCACGGCCCAGTCTTTTTTGTCGTCACGCGCGTGCATCGCTAGCAGACGATGGCGAAGCGTCGTCGCGCGCTTGAGGCTCGCGGCTATCCCCTTGATCGCTACCAGCAGCGCCACCGCTTTTCCGAAAGAAGGCGGCGCCGCGTTGACGCCATACCTCCTTCACTTTTGTGTCCGCCTCGATCGCCACGAGCAGCGCACCGGCAAGCTGTTCGATCGACAGAGCGTCCGCGCCGCATGCGATCACCAGCTCGCCAAGCTGCTGGACTTTGCGCGCGCGTAGCTGCTTCGTCTTTTCGTTGAGCGCCCTCAATTCCGAATCAAAGTCGCGGGGTTTGCGCATCGGCATGATGCTCAATAGAGTGTGAGGATTGGCCAGTTAGAGGCGCGCTCGATCAGCGTAAACAGTGCGGGATTTCGTGGGACGAACCAGTCCCGAGAATGATGAAATCTTTCGAGGGCGCGCTTATACGTCGTGCCGACGCCGCTCATGAAGTGTAGATGGATTGCCGTCATGGCGATTTACCACTTCTCGGCCAAGATCATCTCGCGCGCCAACGGGTCGAGTGCGCTCGCGGCGGCGGCCTATCGCTCGGCCTCGCGGCTGTATGACGCGCGGCTCGATCGGCACCACGACTTCTCCAACAAGGCCGGCGTCGCCCATTCCGAGGTGATGCTGCCGGAGGGCGCGCCGGAGCATCTCGGGAACCGCGAACAACTGTGGAATGCCGTCGAGGCAGCCGAGCTGCGCAAGGACGCACAGCTGGCGCGTGAGGTCGAGTTCGCGCTTCCGAGAGAGCTGGACCAGGCCGAGGGCATCCGGCTGGCGCGCGAGTTCGTGCAGCGCGAGTTTGTCGACCGCGGGATGATCGCCGATCTCAACGTCCATTGGGATATGGGCAGCGACGGCGAGCCCAAGCCGCATGCGCATGTCATGCTGACCACGCGCGAAGTGGGCGAGGACGGCTTCGGAGCCAAGGTACGCGACTGGAACCGCACCGATCTGTTGCAGCATTGGCGGGGGAGATGGGCCGAACACGTCAACACGCGGCTGGCCGAACTGGATATCGACGCGCGGGTCGATCACCGCAACCTTGAAGCGCAAGGCATCGAGCTTGAGCCGCAGCACAAGATCGGTCCGGCCGCTGCGCGGATGGCGGGGCAGGGGCTCGAGAGCGAGCGGCTTGCCGAGCATCGCGAGATCGCGCGTGCCAATGGCGAGAAGTTACTTGCCCGGCCAGCGCTCGCACTGGACGCAATCACGCATTCGCAGGCGACGTTCACCACTCGTGACCTCGCGATGTTCGTGCACAGACACAGTGACGGCAAGGAGCAGTTCGATCGCGTGATGGCAGCGGTGAAGGCCGCGCCGGAAGTAGTAGCCTTGGGCCGAGACGGTCGCGGTGACGAGCGCTTCACCTCGCGCAATATGCTCGAGACCGAACGGCGCCTCGAGCGCGCTGCTAATCGATTGTCGATGCGAGTTGCGCATGGGCTTCCGGCGGCGACGAGAGAGGAAGGGATCGTCGCCGCCGGAAGCGGCAGCCTGCACCTGGGGGAGGGACAGCAGGCCGCACTCCACCATGTATCGAAGGGCCGGGATCTTTCCATCGTCGTCGGCTATGCCGGCACGGGAAAATCGACCATTCTGGGGGCGGCGCGCGAGCAGTGGGAGCGCGCCGGCTATCGCGTCCAGGGCGCGGCTCTGTCCGGTATCGCCGCTGAAAATCTCCAGAACGGATCAGGCATTTCGTCTCGCACGCTCGCGAGCCTTGAGCATCAATGGGCGCAGGATCGCGAACTGCTGACCTCACACGATGTGCTCGTGATCGACGAGGCTGGGATGATCGGCTCGCGCCAGATGGAGCGGATCCTCTCCGAAACCGAGAAGCGGGGAGCCAAGGTGGTGCTGGTCGGCGACCCGGAACAGCTCCAGGCAATCGAAGCGGGCGCGGCGTTCCGCTCGCTCGCCGAGCGTCACGGCGCAATCGAGATCACCGAGGTTCGTCGCCAGCGTGAGGACTGGCAACGCGACGCGACACGGCATCTCGCGACCGAGCGAACCGGCGAGGCGATCCGTGCCTACGACGCTCATAGCGCGCTCCACGCGGCAGAAACGCGCGATCAGGCGCGGGCAGATTTGATCGAGCGCTGGGATCGCGATCGACAGGGCGCGCCCGACGCCAGCCGGATCATCCTCACGCACACCAATGACGAGGTGCGCGAACTCAATCGGGCGGCGCGCAATCGGCTCCGCGGCTCAGGGCTATTTGGCGAGGATGTCACCGTGCAGACCGAGCGCGGAGCGCGGGAGTTCGCCACCGGCGACAGGATCATGTTCCTGCGCAATGAGCGCAGCCTCGGCGTCAAGAATGGCAGTCTCGGAACCGTACAAAGCGCGGATCCGGCGCGGCTGTCGGTGATGCTCGACGATGGCCGTGCGGTGGCATTCGACGTGAAGGATTATGCCGCGATCGATCACGGCTATGCGGCGACGATCCACAAGGCGCAGGGCATGACCGTCGATCGCGTCCATGTGCTGGCGACGCCGGGTCTCGATCGCCACGCCGCTTATGTTGCGCTGTCCCGCCACCGCGATGCCGTCGATCTCCATTATGGCCGCGACGACTTTGCCGATCAGTCGAGACTGGTGCGCGCCCTCTCGCGCGAGCGCGCCAAGGACATGGCGTCGGATTATGCGCCAGATGTCGGGAGTTCGTTGCAAGCATCCTTCGCGGGTCGGCGCCAGATCAGGGTGGCGGCTACGCCGGTTCGCGGGAACGAGCAGACGCCGACGCGTGACCCGTTCGCCGATTTGGATCTGCGACCCGCGATGGCGCCCACACGAGCCATTTTCGACAGTTTGGATTTGGGTCGGACGCCGGCGCTGCCCAAGCTGGAACCGTCCGGCGTGGGTGTCGCCGTGCAGCGCTATGCTCGCGCGACCGCTGACATCGTGCGGATGCGCAGGGATGGTTATGCCGAATTGCCCCACCAGAAGGTGGCGTTCGAGAAAGCTGCTCGGGCGTTGAACGCGATCCGACCCGAGGCTTCGCGTGATCTGCGTGCCGCATTCCAGCGCGACATGGAGCTGATCGACAACACGGCAAAGGGTCAGACGGCCGCGGCAATCCGCGCCATGGCGCTGGAAGCCGAGATGCGCGTCAGCCCGGAGCGGCGGGCCGATCGTTTCATCGAGGATCTGCAGAAGCTGACCCGCGCGCATCGCCGCCTGCACGAGGCGGGAGACGAGGTCGGCGCTCGCGCAGTCGGGCAGCAAATGACCGGCATGGCCAAGAGCATGGAGCGCGACGCTCAAGCCGAGTCGCTCGTCAGAAAGCGGCTTCCCGAAATCGGAATCCGCCCAACCAGCGGAGCGTCATTGTCTCACGATATCCAGGAATGGTCCGGCCTCTCGCGCTCGCGCGGGCTGGGCAGATAAAGCTGGAGCATGGACCAGGACACCCAATCCAATGCCGCGGCGCAGGCCTTCCGTGATCTGCGTGCGGAGATCAGCCTGCTTCGCCGTGCCATCGAGCGGCTGACCGACGAGCGTACCGACCAGCCGGATTACGCGCCTTCGCTCGAGGCGATAGCCAAGCGTCTGGAAGACGTCTGCGCCTGGGCCAGCCACATTGACGACAAGCCGGCGATGCGGCTGACACCCCAGAGCCTCACTCGTGATATTGCCAGCGCGGGATTAGAGAGCCGCGCCGCCGATCGTGAACTGCTGGAGCAAGCGACCCGCGCAATGAACGCCGCTGGCAGCCGCATCGATGCGGCACTTGCTCGCGCTCGGCAGGTCCACGAACAAGATCTGGAATTGAAGCGGAACCGGATTGCCTTCTTCGTGGCAGGCATTGTGTTGTGGGCCATCCTGCCCGGCGCGGTTGCACGCTCGCTGCCGGTAAGTTGGGCGGTACCCGAGCGGATCGCGGCGCGAATGCTTGGGTTCGATATGTGGCGCGCCGGGCAAGATATGATGGCTAAGGCAAATCCCGAATCGAGGGGTCAATTTGGAGCGTATCAAGCGGAGAAATTCGTCCCATCAGCGGTCAAATAAGGACAGCTGCTCTGCGCTTAGTGCCATAGTTGGTCACGCCGCGGCAATACGTCTCGACCAAAACTGCGAAAATATCACGATTGAGCCGTCAACTTCCCGACGGTCTATGTGAGCGAACAAAAATGGATTAAGCGCGCGTGGATCGACGCACCGCCCGCCCTCATGCGCGGGCGGGCGCCAAGGATTGGATTCGATCCGCTGGAAGGCGATGGTGACGATCCCCCGTGTCGAACAGATGCCCACGCCGGGGAGCGGGCAGGCGCGCATGCGCAGGACCCTCGCGGCCTTCTCTATGGCAGCTTCGCCAACGCGGAAATTCGGTGCGCGGCAAAAACTCGATCCGAAATAGATGGTATTGCATAAACGGTCGATTGAACTCGCGCCCGCATTTGCGACCATGTCCGGCGGCCGAGGAGGGCATCGTGGACAGCGATCATGCGCTGGAGCTGATGTATCAGCTCCTCTGTGGCAATATGCTCATTGCCGGCCCGGTGCTCCTTACCGCGCTGCTGGTCGGGCTCTTCGAGAGTGTCGTGCAGGTGACAACCCGGTTGCAGGAAGCGACGCTGAGCTACGTTCCAAGGCTGCTCGCTTGCGCCTTCGTCCTGGCGCTGCTCGATCCTTGGCTGAGCGGTCGATTGTGCGCTTATGCGGTCGCGATGATCGCGCTCAGCCCGCAACTCGGTTGAACTAACCGAGCTATATCTGACGACAGCTGAGAGGCTTTGAGGCTCGCGGGAAGACGACTCTCGCCGGCACCGGCCGAGATCGCGGTCCGGCATAGGACTTTTTCCTAGACTCATAGGAAGCGAGATGCGAACAAATAGCGAACAAATGCGGACACGCGACATGGAGGCAGGCGAATGCGTAACTTGCTTATATTATTTACCCTTTTGATTTGCGCCGGACGGGCGTCGGCTATCATTCCAGGATGCGTCGGAAATGGAAGTGCAGACGACACAACATGCTTGCAAAATGCGATAAACAATAGCCAAAACGGCACACTAAATCTGGAAAATGGTCTTTACAAGATAACGTCGGGCTTGGTCTCAGCAGGCCCAATTCACATCGTTGGAGGTGGGGGCGGAGGCGGCAATTATATGTCGACCTGCACGGCTGGTGTCCGCGTTGCTAGCGCATCTATTGCTGCGCTCACCTTAGAAGGAGCTGGCTCAGTTCTTGAAAACACATGTTTTGAATACTCTGTCGCGGCGACCGGCGGTGCCGCGGTCTCCGTCGGCGGCCCTGCGAACTCGGTAACAATAGAACATGTTCAGATCAATGGAGCGATGATCGGCATTGACGTCGGGAATACCGCAACACAACTCCTAAGCTTGGTGGTTCGAGAGAATAGAATCATTCCACCAGCGAATTCTGCCGCTATCGCGATACGCGTCGGTGCGGCCACCATCAACGGCAACACGACAGGCGAGTTCTTCGGAAACGAAGTCAATTGCTATAACGGTACAACCAACGCCGCCGTCGGAATGCAGATTCAGGACAGCGGCGGATCCTACTTTGGCAATAACGATATTTACGGATGCAGTTACGGAACGACGCTCCAGCCCAGTATGAATCAGCAGATCATTTGGAATTACTTTATTGGGACGGTTCTTGGGGACACCTCGCGAGTCTACGATTTATTCGTTAACACCCCGACGTCAACGTCTCTCGTTCTAGGCAACGAGTTCGTTGGATCCTGGACGTCGAGTTCAGCGTCTACCAATGTCTTAATCGAGGATACTTCCGGCGTAGGCAATGTTCATGGAATGCACTTCGTCGGCCATCGCGCCTACACTGCTTCCACAAACAGCACCGTCTTCGACATCGTCAACGGCGACGACATCACGATCGACAGCAGCACTCTATGCGCGGTTAACTCGAATTCCGGAACCGGTATAAAGATCCGAGGCTCCGCCGGTGACGTTTTCGTTCGAGGCAGTCGGATCGGTCGCTGCGAGATGGGCACAGGCTCCCTCGCAACCGGCATATCAGTCACCACTTCCAATCAGTTTATTGGCGGGATCAGTGGCAACGATTTCGCGGCATCAACGACGCCGATAACGTACTCTCCTGCCGGCGGGAATCAGACGACCGCCACCATCACGGCGAACTCGGGCCCTGACGGTAGTTTCGCGGGACTGCCTGCGGCCTCGGCCATAAACCTGCCCGTCAACACGAATGTTGTTCTCACCTCCAGTGGTACGATTTCCTCGATAAACGGGGGCTGGTCGGGACGCGTGGTTTACCTGTATCCGTCGGGCTCGACCGGTGCTTCGTTCATCACGGGCGGGAATATTTGCAACTCGCTTACAGTCGCGCAGAACATTCCAGTTATGGCTGTCTACGACGGTAGCTCGATGTGCTGGCACGTAAAATAAGGGCCTGCTCACGTCGATCGGAGTTGCGGCTGTCAACGGCCACGCTGGCAATTTCGCGAGCAAAGACTCTTGGGGATCAGGGGCAGCGCGGGTTTGGAGTGATTCCACGGCGTGCGCGCGCCGGAAAATGTGCGTGCGCGATCCGCGCTCGAGGAGTACCGCTGCTAAGGCGCGCCGATCACGCGGAGGTGGGGCGCAGGTTGCGGTGCGGGTGTCGCTCTGTCGTGGAGCAGAGGCTGCGTAAGCTTAAGGCGAGGGAAAGCTCGATTCCCTTCACCCGCTCCAGCTCTTTTGATATTTGGATTGGCGCACGCGCGACGGCTCGTCCTGCTCACCGCGCGATCGGAGGCACCAGCCGGTGCGGTCGCTCGCCGTCGGCGAGAGCAGGCCGGCTGCCAGGCGGCATCCCAGCGCGCCGCTGCGCCGCCGGCCTGCATGGCAAGTCGTAGTTCGAGGGCGTCATGGCGGTGGAATCACTCTGGGCCGGATTGGATACGGGAGCTGAGACTTCGCGGCTCTGCGTTATAAACGGAGAGCTTGCGCCTATACTCGACGTGACGTTCGGCAGCACGTCCGAAGCCATTATCACGGCGCTCGCGCCCTCGCGTGCGCACATCGTCGAGATTGCGGCGGAGGCGACCAACAGTAGGACTGCGCCCGAAGCCGCCCGTCGAGGTTCTTTTTACGTCGACCGTCGGCAAGCGGCGATCGGATTATATGAAATCGCTCACGTTAAGGTTCGGAGCCCAGACGTTGAGGAGATCGATCGCGCTGTCGACGGTAGAGCCGCCCAGACCGTTGAAAAACAGATAGGTGTCCCCCGCCGCGACCCGCTCAATCACGACGTCGGCCAGATCGCTACCATGCTGACTGAGCAGGGTCTGCGCGGCGGCCTGCGCCTGCGATTCCGTGCTGTACCAGTCTCCGCCAAGCAGGTGCGTGACCGTGAAGCCAAGCTGGATATGATCCTCACCGTGGTTGAAATCCTCGATGAGGTCGGTGCTGCCGTTCACGATCGCGGAATCGCCGTTAGCGAAGTGGAAAATATCGCGGCCCAGACCACCGAACATCGTATCCTGGCCCTTGTCGCCGGAAATCCAATCGTCGCCACCGAAGCCGTCGATCAGATCATTCCCTTGCCCTCCGCGCAGGTTGTCATTGCCGTCGCCGGCGTTGATGGAATCATCTCCGACATTGCCGTTGATCGTATTGTTGCCATCGCCGCCAAAGATGAAATCATTGTCCGCACCGCCGTTGATGCGATCGGACCCGGCGCCGCCATCCAGCGTGTCATTGCCGGCATTGCCCTGGAGATAATCGGATCCGGCGCCACCGACCAGGCTGTCCGCACCGTCGAGCCCGCCAGTGGCCGACTGGCCATAGAGACGATCATTGCCGTCGCCGCCGACGAGCGTGTCGCTACCCGCGCCGCCGAACAGGGCATCGTGACCGGCGAACCCTTCAATATAATCGTTGTAGATCGTGCCAGTCATAACATCGTTGCCGGCGAGGATATTGACCGTTGCGGAGTGATTGGCGTCGGCGGCGACCCAAGTGTAAAACTGGGCCGCGCTGACATTCATGTTGGTGATACTGAAGGTGGTCTGGCCGAAATAATCCTCGGACACGCCGGTGATGGTGCCGGAGATCGGCGCACCAAGAGCATTGTAGAAGACACCGGTTCCGGCAAAGTGCGCGATGTACCCGACGCCTTCGTCGATCGTCATCATCGTCGACGATCGGGCGGTAACGTTGCCGAACCACAGCGCGCTCAGATCGAGCCCGCGCGTATCGATCGGGCCGACGATGCCCCCCGCAGCGATAACCATAAATCCCTCCCCCAATTCGGATCGGGAGTGAAACAGACGGCGCGGCGGCGATCAATGATCCATATCGACGTACGCGCGGGAGATTGATCCGTTTCAGCGATCATCGCTCAGTCCGGCGGGAGCGATTCAGGCTTGACAAATTCGTTCTCGTTTTGTACTGCAATATTTGAGCCTCCAACGTAGTCACATGAACCTCGGGGGTCTACCGTGGCGGGAGACGCCGACGCCGCAGAAGAAAATGACATCGCCCGCGTCCGCGCGATCACAAGATCATCGGGAATCGAGGGCCCGTTGGCGAAAAAGCGCATGGGCGAATGTCTAGCCCGTATCGGCCGGGCTCGCATCGCCGTCGGCATCGTCATTTTCCGGTGGTGACTGTAGGCACGCGCCAGTCCTCGCCGACATAGGCGCCGAAGCCGCGCAGCACGCCACGCGCGGTGTTGGAAACGATCTGGAGATTTTCGTCGGCGCTTAGGACGCCGTTGAAGTACGTGCCCATGGCGGCGAGCTGCATGTCGACGACATCGTTGACGCGGAGCGGCAGCTTCTTGCCCGTCTGTCGTCCGATGCGGACCCACTCCATGTAGTAGAGAAGCATGCAGAGGGAATAGCGGAAGGCGAACAGGCCCATAGGATGAAGGTGCCGGTGGTCTCTTTAAGGAGATCGAGAAGCTTACGCCGAGTGCTGTCGGTCACGTCCGTCATCGTGCGGATTTGCGTGAGTTCGGCCTGCGTGAAATCCTTTGCCGCGGAAACAAGGCCCGGCTCCAGGGCGGACACTTCCTCGGTCAGCCGCGCTATGATGAGCTGCGCATCCGCCTCGTGCTGCGCCATCTCCTCGATCAGGCCACGCGGCGGGGGCAGTGTAAGCAGGCGGCGGGCCAGGCCCGTTAGATAGGCCGTGGCCTCATAATCGAAGAGGACATGGGTCTGCTTTTCGGAGGAGATGTTCTCGCCCAGCACCTCATGGGTGCGCCGCAGCGCATAGGACTGCTGCGCATGGTGGGCGACGATCTGCAAAGATTCCCGGGATGTCGACAGTGCCCGGGTTTTGCGCATCTCGACCAGGGTCAGGTCCGACAGAGGGATCGCATGGTCGCGCGACGCTTGCAGATAGGCCTTGAGCCCAGGGTGGCGCAGCGCGTTGGAGTCGGCGAGCAGCGTGATCATGCCGGCGATGAGGTCGTTACCGCGTCGCCACAGAACAGCCGCCGTTCGAGGTCGGCCTGGGTGGGTACCTCGCCCTCGTCGATAATCCTAATGAGCGCGTTGCGCAGCAGGATGAAGCTTTGCACAAGCGCTCCCAATTCCGCATTTTGCGCCGTGTGCGCCGCCTTTGACCGGGCATTGTACAGGTCCGCGACGGTCTTGAACGTCTCGAGGCGCTTTGGTCCGACCGGCTCGAGATAGGCGGCGATATGGGCCGACACGCGAAAGCGCAGCTCTGCGCGCGACGGGGCGAACAGCTCCTCGAGAGCGCCCCACGCGGTCAGCAGTGCGGAAGCGGGTCGGCCCCGAACGGTGCAGGCATCCGCTGCGCGGAGTGCGAGGTTCAACGGCGGGCAAGCCCGCATCAGTTCGGCGGTGCGCGGCCACACGTACTCGATCCACGACAGGTTTTCGACGCTTAGCCGAGCGATCTTCTCGGCGGCGGGATGGAGGATGCGCGGCTCGAGTTCGAACGGCTGCAGCAGCGGCTCGCGTTCGGACACGGCGGCGGCATCGAATGGGATGTCGGAAATCACCGGCACCATGAGATAGGTATATTCGCTCAGCCGGAGGAGCGCAGCGATCAGCCAGATGGCATCCTCAGCGCTCAGACCTCCCGGCAGCTTGCCCGCGGTGGGAACCGCCAGCTCGACCTCAATATCGTAGCCGAACCCGCCCCGCGCGGCGCGCCACGGTGGCGGGTTTGACTTGCCTTCGGGCGCTCTCGCGAACGCCATCATGTTCGCGGCGAAGAGATGGGCGTAAGTGGATCGTAGGACAATGCCGTGCCCCAAATCCAACGGTTCGCCAACATAAGTAACGCGTGACAGGCCGGCAAAGGTCTTTACGGAAGATTCGCTCATCACGTGGGTCTAGCGGTGCGGCACAGATGCTTGAAATAATTCTCGCGATTATGACCATCGAAGCGAAATCAATCTGACAGCCGCTTTTGAGAAATCGGTGAGTGGGCTCGAACGGCCGACATTAGGGCGCAGAGATGCCGCGTGACCGCGAAGCTGCTGGGAAGGTCGGCTCAGCCATACAGGGTCGAAAGCAGCTATGGCAATTCTAGCCTGCCAAAGATGGCCGACGTTGCGGTGACGCATTCGCCGGCTCACCAAACGTTAGTTGTAGTATCGCGCTTAGATAAAGTCCGCGGGCGTGATCGTCGCCGCGTCGACGCCCTGCAACACAATCCCCGTGTCGATCATCGTCCCGCCAGCGCTCATCCACAGTAAGCGTGCGTCGCTGCCGACTTCGATCGCAACAACCTCATGGTCGCCCGCGTGCTGGTCCACGAGAGTCTGGGCTGCACTCAAGGCGGTATAGATGGTCGAAGATGAGCCTCCCTCGAGCAGGACCGGAATGAACCCGATTGACATGTGATCGTTGCCGATTTGGAAGTCAGTAATCGTGTCGTAGGACGAGCCCTGAATCTTCGCATCGCCTGCGGCAAAGTAGAAGATGTCTGACCCTGCACCGCCAGTCATCGTGTCGTTGTCCTTGTCGCCGGAGATTATGTCGTTGCCCGCGCCACCGTCGATCCGGTCATCGCCCTGCCCGCCGCGCAGTGAATCGTTGCCGCCGTCACCGGTAATCGTATCACCGCCCATATTGCCGTTGACGGTGTCGTTGCCGTCCCCGCCGAGGATTGAATCATTGTCCGCGCCGCCGTTGACGCGGTCCGAGCCCGTTCCGCCGTCCAGCGTATCGTCGCCGGCATTTCCCTGGAGATAGTCCGCACCATCTCCGCCAGAGACGCTATCCGCGCCGTCCGTGCCGCCATTCGCCGATTGGCCGTAGAGGTGGTCGTTGCCAGCATCGCCGATGAGCGTATCGGGGCCCGTCCCGCCCGCGAGATAGTCGTGCCCGGAGAAGCCGATGAGATAGTCGCCGCCGATCAGGCCCCCGATGAAACTATCGTTGCCGCTAAAGACCGTAGCGAGGGCGGTCGCATTGTCGTTTGTCACGACCCACTGATAAAACTGAGTCGCGCTGACGTTCATGTCGGTGAGGGTGAAAACCGTCTGGTCGAGATAGTTTTCCGAAATGCCCGTGATCGTACCACCGGTAGGATTGCCGGACGCATCATACGTGACACCAACGCCTTCGAAGTGCGCGGTGAAGCCGCCCCCTTCGTTTATCGTCATGCTGCTCGAATCTGCCTCGGTGACCGTCCCGAGATAGAGCTCGATCAGCGACAAATTGCGCATATCGAGCGCGCCCGCGTTCCCACCCACAAAGACCGTCATTCAAGCTCTCCCTCTCGCCATAAGGCCGGGCGCGCTGCGACGTGTCAATTAACGAGTGTGGGATCGGGACGGGAGTTATAGCCGGATCTTTCTTTCGAAATGCGGACCGATGGCAGGCAGAAACGACCGCAGCCGGGGCGCTGTTCGGCGCCGATACATCTCAACTTGTCGCATAAGGTCCGCTACCTAGAGCGCTACCTTGACCTTCGGCGGCCTTTCTCAATGCCTGCTAAGTCATTGAAAAGGTGGTGGACGCACTAGGGCTCGAACCTAGGACCCGCTGATTAAGAGACGCCTTTGCGTCATCGCCTGGCTCTCGAAGCAGCTCGGAGGGGGCGATCATGCCCTCAATGAGCGTTGCCCATGCCTCCAACATGCGGCGCCGCGGGGTTAGATACAGCGCGCTATTGTAGGCACCTCGAACTTGGTCGCTGTCGACATGCGCCAACGCCAATTCGATCCAATCAGGTCGGTAGCATTCGGCCTCGTTGGCCCATGTCGAGGCGATGCCTCTAAACCCATGCACCGTCTGGCGGCCACGATATCCCATGCGATAGCAGCCATAAATCATGGTGTTTTGCGAAATTGGTTGACCAAACCTGTCGCCCGGGAAGACAAAACCGCCGCGTCCGTGGCCTGGAAGGGACTCGAGCAGCTGCACTACGGAAGGCGCGAGCGGAACCAGATGCTCTCGCGCCATCTTCATCCGCTCGGCCGGCACGCGCCAGAGCGGCTCCGCGGTATCAAGGCCCTCGAACTCATCCCACGTGGCAAAGCGAGTTTCGTTGGTCCTTGCCCAGGTGAGCAACGTGAACATCAAGGCGGCACGGGTGACCGCGCGACGCTTAGGCGTCTCATCGCCATCATATTGGTCGATCGCGCGCACCAGCGCCGGCAGCTCCTCCAGTCCGACCCTCCGCATGTGCCGAACGCGCGGCTTTGGCTTGAGCAGATCGGTGAGGACCGCCGCCGGATCCTGGTCCGCCCAGCCCTGCGGAATCGCAAACCGATAGATCTGACTGACATGCTGCTTGAGCCGGCGGCTGACGTCGAGCGCTCCACGCGCTTCGACAACCCTGACCATCGCCAGCACGTCCGCGCTGGTGACGTGACGCAGATCGGTTTTTCCGAATGCCGGAAAGGCGTCGCGTTCGAGACGTGCAAGCAAGCGCGACGCATGCCCCGCGTCGAGCGAGGCGGCGCGGTTGTCGTGCCAAGCCCGTGCCGCAGCCTCGAACGTCATCAGGCTCGCGGGCGCCTCCTTGGCGCCTGGATCTATGCCGCGCGCCAATGCGATTTTGGCTTCGGCGCGGCGTAGCCGCGCATCGGCCAGGCTGAGGTCGGGATAGCGCCCGAGGGCCAGCAGCTTCTCCTTGGCGTCAAACCGGTACTTGAGCCGCCAGAGCTTGGAGCCATTGGGGCGGACCAGCAGGTAGAGACCGCCTCCGTCGGCGAGTTTGTAATCGCGGGCGCGTTTGGCGGCATAACGAGCTTCGAGTTCCTTGAGGGCCATGGGGGTACCTCCAGTGGGATGCTGGCTCTTACCCCGAAATATACCCCCAAAAGCAAATCGACCTCCTGGGTTTTCAGGCGATCTTCTGGGACGTCGTTGACGCTCGCCACGCCCCGGAAACCGTTGAAAATGGACAAAAAAAATCCGCCTCGGGTTGCCCTGAGACGGTTTTGGAATTTTGGGATTGGTTGCGGGGACAGGATTTGAACCTGTGACCTTCAGGTTATGAGCCTGACGAGCTACCGGGCTGCTCCACCCCGCGCCACCAATTTGGTCCTGTGACG
>Ga0136846_1221363_pt1 | contig 27689 bp, 23 predicted proteins | sample HopSoiMetagenom2_FD_96841 | JGI IMG/M metagenome (GOLD analysis project Ga0136846, IMG submission 96841) | Grasslands soil microbial communities from Hopland, California, USA - 2 Assembly 2016 (version 4) | ecosystem: Environmental > Terrestrial > Soil > Grasslands | place: USA: Hopland... | reverse complement strand
GACAAGGGCGCACAGTTCTTTGGCGTTCTGGCCGTGCGGAATCGCCGGCGCGTCGGTGCCGCACGCGATCCGCACCCCCGCGGCGATCGCCTTCGGCAACATCGACTGGGCCCGCGGAAAAACCTCTTCGGCCTTCTTACGCAGCTCCGGGGCAATCCGGTCGACGGCCATCGCTTCGGTGAGATAGGTGGTCGACACCAGGAACGTGTCGTGGTCGACCATCATCTGAATCGTCTCGTCGGTGGCGAGGAAACCGTGTTCGATGCAGTCGATACCGGCCCGGATGCAGGCGCGGATGGCACTGTCCCCCACCGCATGTGCCGCGACCCGCACGCCTGCCCGATGGGCCTCGTCGGCGATCGCGGCGAATTCCTCGTCGGAGTACTGCTGAGCACCCGGGGCGGTGCTGTGCGACATCACGCCACCGGATGCCGATACCTTGATCAGCTTGGCGCCGTGGCGGATCTGGTAACGCACGCACGCCCGGACATCATCGACACCGTTGGCGATGCCCTCGGCGACCGACAGCGGCATGATGCCCGGCGCGAGTCGCTGAAACACCGTGGGGTCGAGGTGCCCGCCGTACGGGGTGACGGCGTGCCCGGCCGGAAAGATTCGCGGGCCGATGTGCCAGCCCTGCTCGATGGCGCGCTGCAGCGCGACGTCGAGCAGATAGCCACCGGTTTTCACCATGAGCCCGAGGTTGCGCACGGTCGTGAAGCCGGCCTCGAGCGTGGTCCGCGCGTTCACCGCGCCGCGCAGCGTGCGATACGCGGGGTCGTCCTGCACACCGTGCATGGGATTGGGCAGGCCCTCCGGCCCGCCAGGGCCCCCGATCAGCAGGTTGAGCTCCATGTCCATCAGGCCCGGCAGCAACGTCACATCGCCAAGGTCAATCTCCGTCGAATCAGCCGGTAGCTCAACGGGATTCACTGCCTGGATCCGGTCGCCGTCGACCACCACCACCGCAGGCGAACGCACCTCGCCGGCGTCGATGTCGGCCCAGCGGTCGGCGCGCAGGACGGTGGTCACGGGACCGGTTCAGCAAGGCAGTCGAGTGTGGCCGCGCCGGAATCGGGGACGCGCGGCTGTTTCCAGCACTCGACGGGGAACGACGCCATGATCATCGAGTAGAGCAGGTGCATCAGATTGAGCACGTCTTCGGGCATGTCGTCGAGGGGAAACTTGTCGCAATAGGAGATCGCCTCCTCCGCCCGCGGTGTGATGGCGTCGTAGAAGGCCTGCATCTCGGCCATCGAACTGGCCAGCCGCTTCGCGAAGCGCTCTGGCTCGGTAGCGAGGCACCACTGCGAAAACCTTTCCAAGTCAGCGAATTCGGCAGGCAATATCGCAGTCATCTCCGATCACACTCCTGCCGTCTTGCGCTGATAGTCGTCCACCCAAGCGGCGGTTTCCTTGTGTAGGTGACGAATGAGCACCTCCTGATCGCACAGCAAGAACTTGTCGACGACCTGGGATTCAACCATCGTCTGGGTGGCCTCAAGGGTATTCGCGTCCTGCAGCCCGTACTCCTTGAACGACACGGCCGCCAGCTCCTGGGCGATGCGCTCCCTCGGCGTGCGTGGCTGTGGGAAGTACAGCGTGCCCTCGAAGATGTGTGTGTTGTACGACGTGGGCCAGTAGTGGTAGGTCAGGTACCAGCCCTGGCCCCAGATCAGGACCACGAAATTCGGGAACAGCTGGAATGAATCCAGGCCCCAGGGATCGCATTTCGCCGGATTCAGTCCCGGCGGCATGTCGCCCAAATCGGGCTTGTCCCACGGCCCGAACAGCCCACTCTGGCAGATGTCCTCGATCGGTTTGCGCATGTCGGGGTCCATCTCCCAGGCCCGCACACCCGAGGTGCTGACCAGACGATGCGGCCCGTCGATCCGATAGTGCGGCGCCTCAAAACCTGCCTCCGCTGCGGCCTTTGAGTACTTGGACGGCGACTGGTTCGCATGCAGAACCGGTGCGTGATAGAACTCCTGAAACGCGTCCATGTAGAGCTTCCAGTTGGCCTTGACCTCGGAGCGGTAGTAGAACCTCGAGGTCATCTGGTCGAAGGGATAGCCCTCCAGCCCCGTGACCATCGGGCCAAGGAAGTCGCGGAGCGTCCGCTCGGGCTCGTCAGCAAGGTTGACGAAGATGAACCCCTCCCAGACGTCGCAGTGCACGCCCACCAGGCCGTAGCGGCTCTTGTCGAGATCGAAGAACTCGCCCTCCTGCTGCACGAAGGTCAGGTTGCCGTCGAGGTCGTAGCGCCAGGCGTGGTATTTGCAGGTGAACTGCCGGCACACACCGCTGGTCTCCTCCAGCGGCATGTCGTTCCACACCAGCTTGTTGCCGCGGTGCCTGCAGATGTTGTGATACGCCTTGACCTCACCCGCGGTGGTGCGTACCACGATGATCGACGTGTTAGCGACCTTCAGTTCTTTGGTGAAGTAGCTTCCTTTGCGCGGAAGTTGTTCGACGCGACCGACATTGAGCCATGCGCGCTTGAACACCGCTTTGCGTTCGATCTCGTAGAAGTCAGGGCTGATCGAATCCTCGTAGGACACGGGCTCGGTTCCGAGCGCAGGGTAGTGCTGGGTCCAGCTGCCCTCCGGCGGCTTGGGGAAACGAGCCATCGGCCTCTCCTATCCACTCGGGTAGCGCCGACGGTATATGCTTCACGCAACAATCACAAGTAGTTGATATTGCCGTCATGTCGTCGTGGAGGGAGACACTCGCTTGCGTCAGGAAGAGGTGTTCATCGGTGGCAATTGGACGAAGGCGAGCACCGACCGGCGCATCGAGGTCGTTTCCCCGCACACCGAGGAACCGGTGGCGCGAGTCGCGGCCGCTGGACCCCACGATGTGGACCAGGCGGTCGAGGCCGCACGCGCCGCTTTCGACACGGGGCCGTGGCCGCGGCTGGAACCCGCCGAGCGCATCGACGCCGTGCGCCGGCTCGCCAAGGTGTACGGCGAACGGCGTCCCGAGATGGCCGAACTGATCACCTCCGAGATCGGCGCGCCGATCAGCTTCGCCCAACGGGCTCAGGTCGGATTGCCGGCAATGATGATGAACGCGTTCTGCGAGCTGGCCAAGTCATATCCATGGCGCGAGGCGCGGACAGGTCTGTACGGCACCGACATTCACATCCGCCGTGAGCCCGTCGGCGTCGCCGCCGCGATCGTGCCGTGGAACATGCCGCAGTTCCTCACCGTCACCAAGCTGATACCGGCGCTGCTCGCCGGCTGCACGGTGATCCTCAAACCCGCGCCGGAGTCGCCGCTTGACGCATTGCTTCTCGCCGAGATGATCGCCGAGTCGGAGCTGCCGCAGGGTGTGGTGAGCGTGCTGCCCGGCGACGCGTCGCTCGGCGAGTTTCTGGTGAAACATCCCGGCGTGGACAAGGTGTCATTCACCGGCTCGACGGCCGCCGGCAAGGCTGTCGCCGCAGCGTGTGCGAGCGATCTGCGGCGCGTCAGCCTCGAACTGGGCGGCAAGTCCGCCGCGATCGTTCTCTCCGACGCCGACCCCGGCATTGTCGCCGCCGGTGTCAGATCGGCCAGCCTGTCGAACAGCGGCCAGATCTGTAATGCCTTGACTCGCATCCTCGTTCCGGCCGGCCGGGCCAAAGACTTCACCGACGCGTTGGCGGCCGAGATGACGTCCATGGTCGTCGGGGACCCGATGGACAGCGCCACCCAGGTCGGCCCGCTCGTCGCACAACGCCAGCAGCAGCGGGTGCGCGGCTACATCGAGACAGGACAGCAGGAGGGTGCCCGCCTTGTGGTCGGCGGCACCGCAATGCCGAACGGCATCGACCGCGGATGGTACGTCAAGCCAACGCTTTTCGACCAGGCCGACAACTCCATGCGAATCGCCCGTGAGGAGATCTTCGGTCCGGTGCTGACCGTCATTCCCTACACCGACGAAAACGATGCGGTGGCGATCGCCAACGACTCCGACTACGGCCTGGCGGGCTCGGTGTGGACCGACGACACCGACCGCGGCCTCGACGTCGCCGCGCGCATCCGCACCGGCACGTTCGGCGTCAACCAGGGCTACACCATGGACCCGTTCGCACCGTTCGGCGGCGTGAAGGGCAGCGGCTACGGGCGCGAGCTCGGCCGCGAGGGCATCGACGGCTACACCGACTCGAAATCCATTGCGGTTGCTGCCGGTAAGGGAGTATGAGTCACGGCATTTTGATTACCGACACGTACATCTCCACGATCGGCCTGTAGAGGTCCACATCATCGAGTTGGCTGACCAGTTCGACGGAGTCAGTGGTGGCCACGAGTACGTGAGCGAACGTCAAAGGCGGGATCAACAGGGCTCCGCCGAGCCGGTCGATGCCCTCGACGATGAACTTCGCCAGCGCCTCGACGACCTCTGATCTCTTCGCGGCCACTCGTTCCCGCGCGTCGGGGTTTCGCAGCAGATACAAGGTGAACTCGTGTCCCAATGCGGCGTGCTCGGCGCCGCGGTCACGGCTCAGTTGGCGCCAACGCTCGGCGATCTCCTCCAACTCGCGCGCCCCGATCTGCGTCGCCGACGACATCACCTCAGCGAAATTGTCGAAGTAGCGCCGCCAGTACCGGTCGCTCACGGCTAAGAAGAGCTCTTCCTTCGTGGCGAAGTGCTTGTAAATAGCACCCTTCGTATACCCCGCCGCATGTGCAATGTCGTCGAGAGATGCTGACATGAAACCTTTTTCGGCGAACACCTCCTCCGCGGCATCAAGGAGAAGCGAACGCGTGTGTTCGAGGCGTCGCTCGCGCGTCCATCGCTCAACCATGCAGGAGATTGTGCCACAGAATCTGAGAAATCCCTTGGTCATTTAGATACTGATTGGTATATTGGCGCCGACCGGGCTACCAGAGGGCCAACGCTGCACTTCCACGATCAAAGGGGAGACATTGTCATGGGCGGACCGTTGAGCAGGAAAAATGGGGGGCCGATGGTTACCGAGCCGCTCGGCGGAGCCGCGTCGCTAGGCGCACAGGTTCAGCCCAAGTTCAGGCCCGTCGTGCTCTGGGCTTCCCTCGGCGGGGCCATCCTGGCTTTCCAGTTGTATGTCTGGATTCGTTGGGTCACGGGACCCAATTTCGAGCGGGTCCCTGCGGGCCCGACTGATCCGCCGACGTATATGAAGGCGATCCTCGTGACGTGGACGGCGGTGATCATCGTCGGTTTTCCGGTCAGCATCTGGTATTTCATCGTCAGGCCGTGGCGGCGGGAGCGGCGAATCACGCTCGACGGCATGCTCCTGGTCGCCTGCGGCCTGCTGTTCTTCCAGGATCCGCTGCTGAACTACATCAGCACGTGGAGCACATACAACACCTGGATGTGGAACCGGGGATCATGGGTGCAGGACATCCCGGGATGGATGTCGTATGGGGAACCCGGCCGCATGATGGCGGAACCGATACTGATGAATGCGCCGGGTTACTCGTTCGGAGTTCTGCTGTGCACGATGCTCGGCTGCTGGGTCATGCGCAAGGCGAAGTCGCGATGGCCGAACATCAGCAACCTCGGCTTGATCGGCGTTCTGCTCGTATGGACGTTCGTCTTCGACTTCATCATCGAGGGCTTGTTCCTGATGCCGATGGGCCTCTTCACGTATCCCGGTGCCATCAAGGCCCTGTCGATCAACGCCGGCACCTACTACCAATGGCCGGTCTACGAAGGGCTCATGTGGGGCGGTGTCCAGGCAGGTCTCTGCGCTCTGCGCTACTTCACCGACGACCGTGGCCGGACGTTCGTCGAACGGGGGCTGGAAAGTATCCAAGGCGGGTTCGTCAAGCAGCAAATCACGCGCTTCCTGGCGATCTTCGCGGCTTGCAGCATGTTCTTCTTCGTGTTTTACAACCTTCCCGTGCAGTTCTTCGCCATTCACACCGAGCCCTGGCCTGAGGACCTCCAGAAGCGCTCGTACTTCATGATGGGCATCTGTGGTGAAGGGACGGACCGGCTGTGTCCAGATCCTGCGCTGCCGATCCCGTCAGGCGACAAGTCCGGCTACATCAATCCCGAAGGCAAGCTTGTCCTTCCGGACGGCGTTGAGCTTCCGAAGATCGTTCCGTTCGAACGAGGGAATTAGATGTTGAACAGTAACCACGCCGCAGTTCTCCCTGTTTCCGAGGCGCCGTTCTATACAGCGGTTGGCGACGAGGTGGAGGTGTTTCGCGCGGCGGCAGGCCGCGGTCTGCCGGTGCTGTTGAAGGGCCCGACGGGATGTGGAAAGACCCGCTTCGTGGAGGCGATGGCGCACGAGCTCGGTCGCGATCTGATCACCGTTGCCGGCCACGAGGACATGACGTCGGCTGATCTGGTGGGCCGCTTCCTCCTCAAGGGTGGAGAAACGGTCTGGGTGGACGGTCCGTTGACTCGGGCCGTGCGCGAGGGCGCCATCTTCTATCTCGACGAGGTGGTGGAGACGCGCCAGGACACCACCGTGGTCATCCATCCGCTCGCCGATCACCGCCGCGAACTTCCGGTCGACCGCCTCGGCACGACTTTGCCTGCGGCGCCGGGATTTCAGCTTGTGATCTCCTATAACCCCGGCTACCAGAGCGTGCTGAAGAACCTCAAGGAGTCGACCCGTCAGCGCTTCATCGCCATCGAACTCGACTTCCCACCCGTCGAGATCGAGACGGTGGTGGTCGCCCATGAAGCCGGGATCAATCACGAGACTGCGGGTGCTCTGGTCACGCTCGCCAACGCCATCCGAAACCTGGATGGCTCACCGCTGCGCGAGGTTTCGTCCACCCGCATGTTGATCCTCGCCGGCGGCCTCGTCGCTGAAGGGCTCAGCCTGCGCAGTGCCGTCCACGCGGCCATCGTCCAGGTCCTCTCCGACGATCGCGATGTCGTGCGCGCCCTCGGTGAACTGGTCGATGCAGTTTTGCCCCGGACGTGACCGCCTCGGATTCGAACAGCGCTGAGGTGTTTCGACTCCTCGCCACCCACGTTGCCGGCAGGGCTGTCGACGTCACTGAAGCACCCGCCGGCCAGGCTGCCCACACGAACGGCCAGGTCATCTTCGTCTCGGCGGGTTGCTCCGACACGGAGCAGCGTCGCGAGGTGCTGCTCCAGAGCGCCCTGCTCGGTGCGGGGAGTCTGGATCCGCGATTGGTGAAGGCGCTACGGGCACGTCCGTCAGTAGCGCGCCGCTACCTGGCACTCGAAGGTCGCCGAGCGCTTGCCGAAGTCGCGGGGCATCTTCAACTCGCAGCCATCCATCGGCCCGACGGAGAACCGAGCACCGCAACGGCCGACGAGTCACTCGAAATGGCCAGGAGCCGAACGAAAGTGGCCGATCCACCAGACTGGTTTGGTGTCATCAGACCCTCCCGGTTGCTGGCACCTGCTGCCGGACCGGGAGCGAAGGCCACCAACAAAGAGCTGCGCCTGGAGTTCGATCCCATCGACATACCCGAGGCTGACGACGGTGATCAGGAGCAGTCCGGGGAAAGCAAGATCCTCAAGCTGTTTGAGAATCCGCTCTTCAACTCACAGGCACTCTCGGACTACTTCCGCAAGCTGTTCGGCGGTTCCCGTACCCCCGGGGAGGGTAGCGCGGGTGCGGAAATGCAGGTTCGCGCTGTTCGCCGGGTGCACGAGGCCGGAGCAAACGCCCGCCCACTTCCCACCCGTATTCATTTCACCGACGACGGCAAGCCCGGTGCTGCCGTAGGCGTTGGTGGTGCCCTCTATCCGGAGTGGGACGTCCACAACGACCGGTATCGGCCCGACTGGTGCCGGGTCCTCGACTTTCCGCTGACGGTCGGCGCTGACATCTCCGACGCCGGTGTCCCGCACGATGATGTGTTGCGACGACGACTGTCTCGCGTTGGGCTCGGGCCGAAGGTTCTGCGCGGCCGCGCCGACGGGGACGAACTCGACACCGAGGCGCTCATCGATCTGTTCGTCGATCTGCGCTCCGGCTACTCGCCTCCGGAACACGTCTACTTGGAACGCCGCAAGCTTGCTCGTAATCTCGGCGTCCTGATCTTGCTCGATGCCTCCGGATCGGCCACCGATACCGACCAGGACGGCCTCGCCGTACACGACCACCAGCGACGGGCGGCGGCGACACTGGCCGTCACGCTGGAAGAGCTCGGCGACCGCGTCGCCGTCTACGCGTTTCGATCGCAAGGCCGACACGCGGTCCATCTGCCGGCAATCAAGACGTTCGGACAACGTTTCGGCGCCGTCGGGCGCGCTCGGCTCAATCAGCTCCAACCATCGAGCTACACCCGCCTGGGTGCAGGAATCCGTGGTGCAGGCGAAATCCTCAAAGCCGAGGCGGGCACACCGAATCGGCTGCTGCTCGTCCTTTCGGATGGTTTCCCGTACGACGACGGCTACGAAGGCCGCTACGCGGAAGCCGACGCCTCGAAAGCGCTTGAAGAGCTTCGCATGGACGGCGTTGCCTGCCTGTGTCTTTCGATTGGCGCCAGCGCTGACACCAACGCGCTCGAACGCGTCTTCGGCTCGGCCAGCTATGCCAGCGCCGCGACGCTGGCGGACCTGAGCCTGCAGATGGACGAGTTGTTCCTGTCATCCCTCCAGGAACTCGCCGCGCCGAAGCCATCGCGAGTCTGAGGCGGGGCTGACGTCAGCGTGCCGGAAGGCCCAGCACTCGCTGAGCGATGATGTTGCGCTGAATCTCCGAGGTACCGCCCGCGATGGTGCCCGCGTAAGTGCTGATGTAGCGCGTGAACCAGCTTCCCGTGAAAACGTCTGGGCTGTAAGGGTTATGGCGCGCTGTGAGCGCTGGACTGCGCAGGCCATCGACGCCTGCGGCGTCCAGAGCGTGCCTGAAGGCGTTCTGCTCTGCCTCCGACCCGAGCACCTTCAGTACCGAGACAGCCGGTATGTCCCGCTCGCCGCGCGCCGCCTGCCCGAGCGCCGTCGAGCCCAGCAGGCGCAGCGCCTGATAGTCCATCGCGATCGTCGCGTAACGGTCCCGGTTCAGCGCGCCGACGGGCCGGTAGTCCTCGAGCACTTGTTCCAGCCGATTGGCGAACGCCATCCACATCATCGTGCGCTCGTGGCCCAGCGACCCGTTGGCAACGCGCCAGCCTTCGTGCAATGGACCAACCACGTTCTCAGCGGGCACCTGCACATCGGTCAAGAACACCTCGTTGAAGTCCAAGCTGTCGCGGTCATGGACCGACGCGAACGGCCTGCACACCACGCCCGGTGCGTCGGTTGGAATGAGAAGCGCGCTGATTCCCTTGTGCTTGGGTGCATCCGGATCCGTGCGCACGAACGCGAGGATCACATCGGCGTCGTGCGCTCCTGATGTCCAGACCTTCTGTCCGTTGACCACGAAGTGGTCGCCCTGCAGAACGGCGCGGGTGGTCAAGCCGGCAAGGTCGGAGCCCGCGCCCGGTTCGCTCATGCCCAGTGACGCGGTCATCTCGGCGCGCAGGATGGGCACCGCCCACCGCTGCTTCTGTTCTTCGGTGCCGAAGGTCAGCAGCGAAGCGGCGATGATGCCGACGCCCTGCGGGTTGAACGCGTGATAGATCCGGCGCCGTGCGAGTTCGTCGCGATGGACGAACTGCTCGAGGATGCCGGCGTTTCGGCCACCGAACTGAGGCGGGTTACCCGGCAACAACCAGCCGTGGTCGAACTGCAGTTGCTGCCACCGGCGCGCCCAGTCCGGAACGTGGGCTGTCGACCGGGACGGCTCTGCAGCTGCCTCTGCTTCGCTCGGCAAGTGGTCGTCGAGGAATTCGATGAACTCCGCACGGAACGCCTCCACCTCGGCGTCGAAGGTGAGTTGCACATCGCCAACATATCAAGTACTTAACATTTGCGCCCGCGTGCGCTATGACTAACGGAATGCTCGACTCAGAGAAGATCCTGATCACCGGCGCGACGGGCAAGATCGCCTTTCCTATCGCGAGAGCGCTGGCGGACGACAACGAGGTCTGGGGCGCCGCCCGCCTGAGGGATCCGGCGGACCGGGAGCGACTGGCGGCCGCCGGCGTCACACCGATCGCGCTCGACATGAGCACGGGCGACTTCTCAGCGCTGCCCGACGATTTCACCTACGTGTTCCACGCGGCGGTCGACACCGGCACCGGCGACTGGGCACGGTGTCTGGAGACGAACGCACACAACTCGGGCGAGCTGCTGCATCATTGCCGTGCCGCGAAGGGTTTCGTGTTCTGCTCGACCGGGTCGATCTACGGCTATCAGGGCCGACGGCCCCTGACCGAATCGGACCCGCCAGGAGTGCCCCTGCGGTCGAATTACAGCTTCTCGAAGGTCGCCGCCGAAGCCGTGTGCACCTGGGTCGCCAAGCGGTACGGGATTCCGCTGACGATCATCAGGATCTGTTCCACCTACGGACCCGAAGGCGGTGCGCCTGCCGATCGCCTCGAAATGATCCTGACGCACAAGCCGATTCGCCTGCATCCCGACAAGCCGAACAACTACAACCCGATCTACGAGGACGACTACGTCGAGCTGGGCATCAGGGCTATGGAGGTCGCCGACACTCCGCCGGTCGTCGTCAACTGGGCCGGCAGCGAGACCGTCAGCGTCGAGGACTACTGCGCATATATGGGCGAGCTCGTCGGCATCCAGCCCGTCTTCAGCTACACGCCCGACGCACATACGCCGTTGTGGCCCGATGTGACCCGCATGCACGAAATTCTCGGAAGCACGAAAGTGCCCTGGCGCGAGGGCTTTCGGCGGATGATCGAGGCGCGGCATCCGGAAATCGCTCTGCCTGAAGGACATCGATGACGCTGCCAGGAAGACCCTCCGACGAGATCGACGAGATCCTCGCCACCGGACGCGGGGACATCACCACGCTTTTCGTCTCCATGGCCACCCGCCACCCCGAAGGAACGGACGCCGAATACCTGCGGTGGCACACCCTCGACCACCGGCCCGAACAGCATCGGCTGTCCGCCGTACGGGCATCCCTGCGGTTGGTTTCGACGCCGGCCTGCCGGGCCGCGCGTCCACCGAACGACAGACGCTTCGACGCGATCGACCACGTGATGACCTATTTCTTCACCGATCGACACGGGCTCAAGGGATTCTACGAACTCTCCGAGGCGCTGGGCGCCGCGGACCGCAAAGTCCCACTGCTTCCGCCGGTACAGCGTGGCGTGTACACGGTGCACGAGAAGGCGGCGGCGCCTCGGGTGAAGATCGGAGCCGACGTGCTGCCTTGGTGGCCCGTCCGCGGCGTGTACATATTGGTGGAGACGGGCTCGACGACGCCGACGCACCTCGTTGACGCCGAAGGCGTGGCCGGAGTCTGGTCGGCCACGTCGCAATCCGTCGACCCGAAACTGGTGAGTGCCGGTGCAGGCCAGACGATCTCATACTGCTTCCTTGACGACGACCCAGTTGTGACCGCAAGACGGCTGCTGCCGGTGCTCCAGAAGCGTTGGAGCGAAGGCGACGTCGAACCGCACTTCGCCGCGCCGTTTTATACCGTGGTGCCGCATGAGTGGGACCGCTATGTGCCGTGAGAGGTGTACCGCATGAGAATCGGCTTGATGGTCGGCTCCGATAAGGAGCGCTCTCGTGCAGATCGGCTGACCGGGCTGCTCGACGATGGAAAGGCCGCCGAGAGTGATGGTTTCGCGTCGTTCTGGGTTCCCCAGGTTCCCGGCTACCTCGACGCGATGACGGCCGTCGCGCTTCTCGGGCAGGTCACCGAGCGCATCGAAATCGGAACGGCGGTCGTACCGATCCAGACCCGCCATCCCCTGATCATGGCGCAGCAGGCGCTGACCACCCAGGTTGCGTGCTCGGGCCGGTTCACCCTCGGCATGGGGCCGTCGCATCACTGGATCATCGCTGACCAGCTCGGGCTGGCCTATGACCGTCCGGCGCGACTGGTACGCGACTATCTCGACGTATTGAACGCGGCGTTCGCGGGCCCTGGTGCGGTCGCTGTAGACAACGACAACTTTCGCGTGCACAGCCCGATCGACGTCGCCGATTCATTCGAGATGCCAGTGCTTCTCGCGGCGCTCGGCCCGACAATGCTTCGGATCGCGGGCGAGCACACCGACGGGACCATCTTGTGGATGGCGGACGAGCGAGCGATCGGCGACTACGTGGTCCCCAGTATCACGGAAGTGGCACGGGCGGCGGGTCGGTCGGGAATTCGCGTCGTCGCAGGCGTTCCCGTCGCCTTGTGCTCGCACAACGAGGTCGACGACGCCCGCATGCATGCCAGCGAGGTTCTCGGCCATGCCGACTTCTCCCCCAACTACGTTCGGCTGCTTGAACACGGCGACGCCCAGGACGTCGGCGACACGATGGCGGCGGGCGACGAATCAATGATCCTCGCCCGGCTGAACCGCTACCGCGACGCAGGCGTCACTGATCTCGCCGCGCGCGTTGTTCCACTCGGAGACGACGCGAAGACCCGCACCGAATCTCGGCGACGCACGCAGGAGTTCCTCGCATCGCTCTCAAATTGACATCACACAAGTTTTGATGGGAGTGTTGTTGATCGGTCGATCAGGATAGGAGTGGTATATGACGGGTCGGGTCGAAGGCAAGGTCGCCTTCATTACGGGTGCTGCTCGCGGACAGGGCCGCAGCCACGCGGTGAGACTGGCGCAAGAGGGTGCCGACATCATCGCGATCGACATCTGTAAGCCGATCAGCCGCAGCAGCGAGATCCCCCCGTCGACACCCGATGACCTCGTCGAAACCGCCGATCTGGTGAAGGCACATAATCGCCGCATCATCACGGCCGAGGTCGATGTGCGCGATTACGACGCACTGAAGGCAGTCGTGGATAGTGGTGTCGAGCAGTTGGGGCGGCTCGACATCATCGTCGCCAACGCTGGAATCGGGAACGGCGGAGCAACACTTCACAAGACCAGCGAGCACGACTGGCAGGACATGATCGACGTAAACCTTTCGGGTGTATGGAAAACCGTCAAAGTCGGTGTGCCACACATCCTCGCCGGTGGTCGCGGTGGTTCGATCGTGTTGACCAGTTCGGTTGGAGGGCTCAAGGCCTACCCACACACCGGTCATTACATTGCCGCCAAGCATGGCGTGGTGGGTCTGATGCGCACCTTCGCCGTCGAGCTTGGGCAACACTCGATTCGCGTCAACTCAGTTCACCCCACCAATGTGAACACACCGATGTTCATGAACGAAGGCACGATGAAGTTGTTCCGCCCGGATTTGGAGAATCCAGGCCCGGACGACCTCGCGGTCGCTGCGCAGTTCATGCATGTGCTCCCCGTGGGCTGGGTCGAGCCGATCGACATCAGCAACGCCGTTCTGTTCCTGGCCTCGGACGAAGCGCGTTACGTTACTGGCCTTCCCCTCACCGTCGACGCGGGAAGCATGCTCAAGTAGCGCCGCGCACGCCTTCATCCCTCAGTTGAGCGGTCGCCCCTACCAGTCGTTGGCGCCCATCGGCGTCTCCGCCTGTCGCCCTGCGAGGTGCCCCAACTAACGACACGTCCAAAACTGGCACTCGCTGCAACGCGTGCCGGGCATGAGCCACGTTAGAGGTTGATCGATCGATCAAACACGCAGTATGGTGGCTGAAATGAAAGGGCTGGAAAAGTAAATGTCCGAACTTGCGTCCGTCGACTATTTCTCAGATCAAGCCATTGCACAGGACCCGTATGAGTACCTCGACTACTTACGGAGCCAGGGCGCGGTGTTTCGGGAACCGCATCATGGCGTTGTCGCAGTCACGGGGTACGCCGAGGTGATGGCGGCATTCAAAGATACCGATGCCTTTTCAGCGTGTATCTCGATCGGCGGCCCCTTCCCTCCTCTGCCGTTTGAGCCAGAAGGTGACGACATCACCGAGCTAATCGAAGCGCATCGCCATCAGTTCCCGATCAACGAGCACTTGGTCACCATGGATCCGCCCGAGCACGAGCGTGCACGTTCGTTGCTGAGCAGGTTGTTGACACCGAAGCGACTCAAGGAGAACGAGGACTACATGTGGCAGCTGGTCGATCGCCAGCTCAACGAATTCATCGCCAACGGCCAGTGTGAGTTCTTGGCCGAGTACGCAAGGCCATTCGCAACACTGGCCATCACCGATCTTCTCGGCGTACCCGAGGAAGACCGCGACGAGATCCGAAGCGCGCTTGGCACCGGGCAACCGGAGGGTGGAGTGGGTGCCTTGGACGGCGAGCCCGTGGGTCTCAACCCCCTGCAGTACCTGGACGACACGTTCAGTGCGTACATCGCAGAGCGGCGACGCGAACCGCGCGCCGACGTGCTCACCGACATGGCAACCACGACATACCCCGATGGCTCGACACCGGATCTCCTCGAGGTTGTCCGCCCCGCAACGTTCCTGTTCGCGGCGGGCCAGGAGACCGTCACAAAACTCCTCAGCTCCGCCGTACAGGTGCTGGGCGAGCGACCAGATCTGCAGGAAGCAGTTCGTGAGAACCGCAAACTGGTAGGCCCATTCATCGAGGAGTCGCTGCGCACACAGAGCCCGACCAAGGTGGACTTCCGCCTGGCGCGCAAGACCACCGTGCTTGGGGGCGTCCACATTCCGGCAGGGACGGTGATGATGCTGTGCCTCGGCGCCGCGAATCGAGATCCCCGCAAGTTCGAGGATCCACACGAATTCCGCTTGGACCGAAAGAATGTGCGCGAGCACATCGCGTTCGGCCGTGGCATCCACACCTGCGCTGGGGCACCGCTCGCTCGCGTCGAGGGGGTCATCACTGTCAACCGGATGCTCGACCGGATGCGCGACATCACCATCAGTGAGACCAAGCACGGTCGCCCCGAGGAACGCCGGTACAGCTACGAGCCCACCTTCCTGCTACGCGGGCTCACCGAACTGGACATCGAGTTCGCCCCGATCGGCTAAGGACCGCTGAACGCGGTTGACGGCGACCATCGCGATCAATGCGTGGACCGGTCGGCCGCAGACGCGGTCTAGCGAAATCAGTTGCGCGGGACGGTGGAGGCCTCGGTCAGTGCGTCGATCTGCCGCTCGACGAAGCGGCGCATTTCGTCGTGGCCGAGAGTGACGCCCACAGCACTCTCATTGCAAAGGCTGCGCGCGATTTGCGCGATCAGCATCGAGATCACAACCGGCGGGTGGGTGTCTAAGTCGATGCCGTGGGTGCGCAGCACGAGGGTTACGGCAGCGGTCTCGATATCGCGTACACGCTCGGCGTATGCCTTGAGTTCCACCCCAATTGTCTTGCGGTGGTTGGCCAGTGCCATGAACTCGGCGTTGAGGACGGTCTGACGAGGGTCGCTGTTGATGGCCCAAAGCGCCCGTAGCGGGTCGTTATCGCTGAGCGTGGCGCGCATCTGACCTAGCGCGGCGTCCGCGCCCGCGCGCAGCACTGCGAGAAACAAGTCATCCATCGTCGGGAAGTAGTAGTGGACGAGAGGCTGTCTGACAGCGGCCTTTGCGGCCACCCGGCGTGACGTGGCAGCGGCATACCCTTCGTCGTGCATGATCTGGGCGGTCGCCTCGATCAGTCGGCGTCGGGTTCCACCGTCGTCGGCCTTCGCCTTCCGCGGTGTTGCCATTCAAGACCCCAGTCGCGGCGGGGTTGACCGCAGATATCGGCTCGTGATAAACATGCGCCACTCTATCATTTGATCGATCGATCAATAAATCGCTACGCCATCGGAGACGAAGCCATGACCGGTAACTATCCGCCCGTCAACCCGCTATTTGCATCACCCTCGTCGAGCACGCCAACGGGCCCCACATCGTCTCGAAGAGCAGCCCAGACCGCCACAAAGCTCGGCGGATACGGCGGCATGGCGGTAGCAGCATGGCTGGTCACCGCGGTAGCGACGGGCTATGGGTTGGCTGCGGCCGACACGACCGGTACATCTTCGGAACCGTCCTCTTCGACGAGTTCGACGTCGTCCGGTGAGTCGTCCACGGGATTCGCGGCCACATCGACGACGGGAACTGCCACCTCGTCCACTGCGACGACCGGCGTCGATTCGACGTCGATCAGCACGGGATCCGCGTCAACTGGTAGCGGTGCGGCTAGCCGTACGACGGCAACCGCGACGACGTCAGGCGCGACGTCGTCGACCACCCAGATTGGATCCGGCGTAACGATCAGCAGTAGCGGCGGAGCGCAAACGAGCGCTACCGGGTCAGCTGGATCGTCTGCTCCGCAGACGGCCAGTGCCGTACCACCGACCAACGCCAGCGGCGTTGAGACACAACCCCAGTCGAGCGAACCAACTGTCTCCGGCGAAGCGCCCGAGTCCTCTCATGCGATCACGCCGCCGGCGACCCCGGCACCGGAGACCGAGCAGCCGGCATCGACGCCCGCCAAGACTGAATCGAACTCGACACACTCCGCCACCGTCAACGCCGCGACGACACCGACCTCAGTCGGCGTTGTCGACGTCCAAGGGATCCTCGCAAAACCGTCCGCGAGGGTCACCGAGTCGAGTGCGGGGCCGACCGCACAAGCGTTCAAGACCAACACCGCAAGCGGCGCGCTGACGACCTCGGCGCTGGCCGCGGCTATCGCACCAGTCGCGCCGACGGCCCAAGTCGCCACTCCCTCTACGGGTCTGGTGGGATTCCTCAACGGCATCGTCACCAACATCCTCAATCCGTTCCTGGCACCGTCCCCCTCCACGCCGGAACCCGTGACACCAGTGGTGTGGGCGGTGCTGGCCTGGGTTCGACGCAACCTGTTCAATCAGTCCCCGACCATCGCGTACAACCCCACCACTACGGTGCAGACCGGGCAGACCGTGACCGGCAACATCGGTGCCACCGACCCCGAGGGCGACGCGTTGACTTATAAGGTCACGAAAGCACCGCAGTACGGCACGCTGACGATCGACCAGGCGACCGGCAACTTCACCTACACCCCCAATGACATCGACTACGATGCGGCGCAAACTGATTCGTTCACCGTGTCGGTCACCGACGGCAAGTTCAACTTGCTGAGTCTGTTCAAACCGCACGGCGACCAGGCGACGATCGGCCTGACGGTGCTCAACCCCACGGTCCAGCGCGTGATCCTGAACATGCCTGACGGCGTCACGAACCCGGCCAATCCTCGCTACTCGGAAGACGGAAAATCTACCTACTTCGCCGGCACACCGACGGTCGGCGGTCGCTCGGAGATCTATCAGATCAGTGTCGATGGCACGAACGTTGAGTGCGTCACCTGTGGCGTGTCCACGAGCGAAATCGGCAACCTTGCCAAACCGGTTCCCGTCACGGACGGTTCGGGGCGGGTGCTGGTGCTCGTCCAAGAGCAAGGCCAGAACCCCCGCTATTCCATCCTCGAAGACGGTGTCAACGGCCGGCAGCTGGTTCCCGTCACCACGCCGCCGGGTGTGGGGTTCGTCATCGACCAGCAACGCGAGATGAGGGTATCGCCCGACGGACAGCACGTGCTGTTCACCCGGATTGTGGTCGGCCCGAACAACCTCTTGCAGGCCCTCCCCATCGTGGGCACGCTGAACCGCACCGCCACCGGCTATGAGGTCGTCGACGCGCGGGTGGTCTACCCCACTGGTGAGGGCAAGCAATGGACGCCCGATGGCAAGGGTGTAGTCATCCTCGGCGGGGCATACGAGGAGGGCAATGTCGACGACATCGTGGTGGACCTGGCGACCGGGGAGGTTCGCCGGGTGACTGCCAGTCTCGACTACGACGAGGACATGGACTACTCACCCAACCAACAGTGGATCGCGATCGGAAGTACCCGCGGGCTAGACGCGCTGACGCCGATGACGAGGATCGTGCGGCCAGGGTTCCTGCCGGCATACGTCGGCGCGCCTGTGTACCAGGAATGGGCGTCTCCGATCAACATCTCGAACCAGGAGTGGGCGGTCTCCGTCGACGATGAGCTCAAGCGCGAGAACGGTATTCCGCTGTTCGACACCGGCGACGGATGGGCCGCCCGAAGCATGCCCAGCTGGAATCCCACCGGCGACGCGGTCACGTTCTGGGAGTCCAGTGTTACGGACCCGACGCAATCACGGCTGGTCATCGCGAACCTGAAGTACACGACCAGCGTCGGGCCGGTGGCGGCTGATAGGTCGACGCCGAATCCGGACTGGGCGCCGGCGCTGAGCATCTACGTTCCCACTACGACGCCGCTGCCAGCAGTCGGAACATATACCGGTGTGGGAGGTGGCACCGCGGTGGTCAGCGAGGCTCCGGACCCGACGAATGCGGCCCGCACGATCCGGACCGTCACCTACACCGACTATGTCAACGAGGACGGAATGATCCTCAACGGCACCGAATCAGCCGATTACGGCGCCAGTCAAACCGTCGTGCATTACCTCGCCGACATCACCGTCACAGGAGCGCACACGGGCTACTTGCAGGCGGACGCCACCATCAACGCGTTCCAACTGTCGTTGACCGGCTACATCACCTCTGATGTCGATGGCGACGTGCAAAGCCTCCCAGATCCGGCCGACGCAACGGAGGCTCAGCAGAGTGCGTAACCGATATGCGGACTCATAATGCGCACAGGATGATGGTCGGTAGTGCGTTCTCGAGGCACTTGGCGGCTTCAGTTCAGCGAATGAGCTTGGCGCGAGCCAAATTCAATTGGTGTCGCGCAGCAATGCGACGTCGGACACCAATCGGATATGGTCGGCCATCGCCGCTGACGCCTCTTGCGGATCCTGCGTGCGGACCGCGTCGGCGATCCGTCGGTGTCCCTCGAGTGAGGCCCGCGGACGGTGTTCCTGCGACAACGATTCGATGCGGGTTTCCTTTATCAGCCCGGAGATCTCGTGCATGAGTTTGGCAAGCAAGGACGAGTGCGCAGCGGTGGTGATCGCCTCATGGAACATCTCGTCGCCGACCACACCGCGGTCGCCCGCCTCGATCTCGGACTCCATCGTTGCGATCGCCCGATCGATGGCCGCCATCTCCTCGTCCGAACGTCGAGCGGCCGCCAGCCCTGCCAGCTTTACCTCGAGCGCTTCGCGCGCCTCGATGATGTCGGGGATCCGGTCGGCGTGTTCGCGCAGCGCCTTGATGGCACGCTCCTCGGTCGGACGGCGCACGAGGATGGCTCCGTCACCATGCCGCACCGACAGCACACCCTGCACTTCGAGTGCCACCAACGCCTGACTGAGCGAGGCCCGGCTAACTCCCAATTTGGCCGCGAGATCGCGCTCGGCCGGCAGCCGATCACCGGTGGTCATTTCGTTATCGGCGATATATCCGCACAGTTGCTCGACGATCACTTCGTACAGGCGCGGCCGGGTGACAGGCCTCAGTTGCTCAACCACTGACTCACCTACTCTCTGCTCCAACCATACCCAGCCGGCGTGCGTGCTCTCGGTAAGCGTGGTCACATCGAGCGTTGACAGTGATGGACCCCACTGCTTTACTGGCTAGGCCAATGCTCCACTAGGTCAGTCGGCCTAACGGATAGATCCCGGAGATCATCGATGCCGCTCGAACTCATACCGATCCTGGCCCTCATCACGATGTTCGTGGCTGCCACGCTGCTGCCCATCAACATGGGCACGCTGGGCTTTGTTGCCGCATTCCTGGTCGGAACCCTCGCCGTCGGCATGAAAACCGACGACATCATCGCCGGATTCCCCAGCGAGCTGTTCCTGACGCTCGTCGGCGTCACCTACCTGTTCGCGATCGCGCAGAACAACGGCACGGTCGACCTCATGGTCAGGGGCGCCGTGCGACTCGTACGCGGACGAGTCGCGTTCATTCCGTGGGTCATGTTCGGCATCACGGGCGTCCTCACTGCCCTCGGTGCCCTCGGCCCGGCCGCAGTGGCGATCATCGCTCCGATCGCGCTCGGGTTTGCCAAGCGGTACCGGATCAACGCGCTGCTGATGGGCATGATGGTGATTCACGGCGCGCAAGCCGGCGGGTTCTCACCGATCAGCGTCTACGGCGTGACGGTGAACAACATCGTGGCCAAGGCCCACTTGGTCAACAGCCCGGTCGCGCTGTTCCTGGGCAGCTTGCTCTTCAACGCCGCCATCGGTGTGCTGCTGTTCGTGTTTCTGGGCGGACGGTCGCTGATCGGCCGCACCGTGCACGACGATCACGACGACCCGATCGACAGCGGCAGCGCGGGCGACGGTGAGACCAACGCCGCGCCGTCGGGGAACGGAACCGGCGGCACCGCGACCCTGGCCGCAACCAAGGCAGAGCCACGGGTCATCGTCAAACCGCTGCCGACGAAGTCGGTCACCTATGACCAGGTGCTCACCCTGATCGGGCTCGGCGCACTGGCCGTGTTCGCGCTGGTCCTTGATCTCGACATCGGCTTTGTGTCGATGACGGTCGCCGCGGTGCTCGCACTGGCCTCACCGAAGGCGCAGAAGGGCGCGGTTTCGCAAATCAGTTGGTCGACAGTGCTTCTGATCGGCGGTGTGTTGACGTTCGTGGGTGTGCTGCAGGAGGCGGGAAGTGTCGAGTGGGTCGGCAATGGGGTAGCAAGACTCGGTATGCCGCTCCTCGTCGCGCTGCTGCTGTGCTACGTCGGCGGCATCGTGTCAGCCTTCGCATCATCAACGGCCATCCTGGGCGCCACCATTCCGTTGGCCGTGCCACTGCTGCTCGCCGGCGAGGTGAGTCCGATCGGAGTGGTTGTCGCCCTGGCGATTTCATCGACGATCGTCGACGTCTGCCCGTTCTCGACCAACGGTGCCCTGGTGCTCGCGAACGTCCAAGGCGAGGACCGAGACCGGTTCTACAAGCAGATCCTCAAGTACAGCGGCCTCGTCGTGGCGATCGGACCGCTGCTCGCCTGGGCGGCGCTCGTGCTGCCAGGTTGGCTCTGAGCGATACCGGATGACCTAGATCGGCGGCCTGCTGGACCAGTAGGCCGCCGATCTCCTTTTCGTGCGACCCAGCTCACATAAAGACTTGCCTGCAAGGGTTGACCCCCAGGTCAGAACATGATTTCCTAAATTGGCTAGTCCACTAGCTCACTGAGTCACTAGGCCGAAGGTAATCCGCATGACATCGACAATTCCCTCCTCGACACAACCCGCCGGTCCGCTCGCCGGGTTGGTCGTCGTTGACCTGACCCGTGCCTTGGCGGGGCCGCACGCGGCGATGATGCTCGGCGACCTTGGCGCCGACGTGATCAAGGTGGAGAACCCGCTTGGCGGGGACGACACCCGTGGCTGGGGTCCGCCGTTCGTCGAACCGGTCCACGGCGAGCGTGAGTCGACGTATTTCCTCTGCGCGAACCGGAACAAGAAATCGGTGACGCTTGACCTCAAGGAGGAAGCCGGCCGGGCCGCGCTTCGCGCACTGATCCGTCGGGCCGACGTGCTGATGGAGAACTTCCGACCCGGAGTCCTTGACCGCCTTGGGTTTTCCCAGCAGCAACTGGCCGAGATCAATCCGCGCTTGGTTGTACTGTCCATCAGCGGATTCGGACACGACGGCCCCGAGGCTGGGCGCGCGGGCTATGACCAGATCGCCCAAGGGGAAGCCGGACTGATGTCGGTGACTGGCTCAGGTCCCTCCGACATACAGCGCGTTGGGGTGCCGATTGCCGACCTGCTGGCAGGTATGTACGGCGCGTTCGGAATCGTTGCGGCGCTGCAGGAACGGGAACGCACCGGCCGCGGACAGGTGGTGCGTGCGTCGCTGCTCGCCGCCGTGGTCGGTGTGCACGCTTTTCAGGGCACGAAGTGGACGGTCGCGGGCCAGGTCGGCGAGCCAACTGGTAATCACCACCCGTCGATCTGCCCGTACGGCCTGTTCGACACCGCCGATGGGGCCGTGCAGATCGCGGTCGGCAGCGAGGGCCTGTGGAAACGGTTCTGCGAAGGATTCGGCTTCGACGCTGACGCACCAGGGATGAGATCAAATCCCCAACGCGTCGCGAACAGCAAGCGGGTCCAACAGATGGTGCAGGCAAGGTTTGCCTTCTACAACACCGACGAGTTGCTCGCAAAGCTGGATCGAATCGGCGTGCCGGCTGGACGAATTCGCTCGCTTCGCGAGGTCTACGAGTGGGAGCAAACCAAGTCGCAGGGTCTACTCGTCGACGTCGATCACGCCACCTTGGGGACCATCACCCTGCCCGGTCCCCCGCTGCGTTTCTTCGACGCCGACGGCGCGGAGCTGACACGTAATCAGCACACCGCTCCCCCGGTGCTCGGCGCCGACAATGACCTCATCTCCGCTTTGCTGGCGGACCATCGATGACCCGCCCGGACGCTCACCAGGTGATCGCCGCGGTCATCGACGATGGGTCCTGGACATCGTGGGATGGTGCATTGCCGGAGGTTCATCCCAACGCCGAGTATGCCCACGAACTGGCCTGTGCGCGAACGAGAACCGGCCTCGACGAGTCAGTGGTCACCGGCACGGCGACGATATGTGGCCACCGAGTGGCGATGCTGGTGTGCGAGTTCGGGTTTCTCGGCGGCTCGATCGGCGTGGCCGCCGGTCATCGACTCACCATGGCGATCCGCCGCGCCACCGCCGAGCGCCTTCCGTTGATAGCGCTGCCGACGTCTGGTGGCACTCGCATGCAGGAAGGCACGACAGCCTTCCTGCAGATGGTGCGGATCACGGCGGCCGTCACTGACCACAAGGCAGCACGCCTGCCGTATTTCGTCTACCTCCGACATCCGACGACCGGCGGCGTGTTCGCATCCTGGGGATCCCTGGGACACCTGACATTTGCCGAACCGGGCGCTCTGATCGGGTTCTTGGGTCCACGCGTGTATGAGGCGCTGTACGGCGGTCCGTTCCCCACGGGTGTGCAGACGTCAGAAAACCTCTATGCCTGTGGACTTATCGACGCGGTCACTCCGCTTCGGGAACTCGCAGGCATGGTGGACCGCGCACTGACCACTATCGGTCGAACCCCGCATCCAACGATCCAGCCCGCGCCGGTCCAAGCACCTTCGCCCGGTACCCCGGCGTGGGAGTCGGTGCTCGCCTCCCGATGCCCGGAGCGGCCAGGTGTTCGCGAGCTTCTCCACCACGCGGCCGCTGACGTATTGGCGCTCAACGGAACCGGGCAGGGCGAGAATGAGCCAGGACTTCTGCTGGCGCTAGCGCGATTCGGCGATGAGCCCTGCGTGCTACTCGGTCAGGATCGGCACGGCCAAACCCCCGAGGCACCGCTCGGCCCTGGGGCACTCCGGCAAGCCCGCCGCGGGATGCGCCTGGGCGCCGAGCTGGATCTGCCGCTGGTCACTGTCATCGACACCGCCGGGGCGGCGTTGTCGCAGGAAGCCGAGGAAGGTGGGTTAGCCGGCGAGATCGCCAGGTGCATCGCCGAAATGGTGGCACTTGAAGTGCCCACTGTCTCTGTGCTTCTCGGCCAAGGAACCGGCGGCGGTGCGCTCGCGCTTGTGCCTGCCGATCGAATCCTCACCGCACAACATGGATGGCTCTCGCCGCTTCCTCCCGAGGGGGCCAGCGCGATCCTCTACCACGACACCGGCCACGCGCCGGACATGGCAGCCAAACAGGGAGTCCGATCCGCAGACTTGCTCGCACACGGCGTCGTCGACCGCGTCATTCCCGAATATCCCGATGCCGCGGCCGAACCCGAGCAATTCTGTCTCCGCGTCGGCGCCGCGCTCCGCCACGAACTCGCGGCATTGGGCAATGTCGACACAGCCCGCAGACTCGCCGAACGAATGCGGCGATTCGACCGGATTGGTCAACTCGATCCCGCGCTGGCAGCGGTTGGCTAGTGATGGCGACCACGACCCGACAGCGGCTCGTCGACTACTACCGCAACAGGGCATTGCGGACTCTGCCCCGCCCCTCTACTTCTGCATGGGACTGGCAGCTTCACGGATCCTGCCGCGGAATGGAGCCGTCGATTTTCTTCCCCACCAGCCGATCTCGAGGAGCGCGTCAAGAAGAACATGCCAAAGCGGTGTGCAGCACATGCCCGGTGGCCGCTCAATGCCGCCAGTATGCTCTCGACGCGGCTGAACCATACGGGATTTGGGGTGGTTTGACGCCTGTCGAGAGAGCCCTGCTGACTCCGCACACCCAACTGATCGGGCAACCGCGCACGCACCGAAGAAAAGGAGCAGAACCGTGACCATCGACATCCATTCCGCACCCGAGCCCGTGACAGCTGAGCCTACAGCGGCCGAGCGGGCAAAAACCGTTTCCTCCAATGGGATTCCTCACGATTTCGTCCCCGGTCTGGCCGGCGTGACGGCATTCACAACGGAGATCGCCGAGCCGGACCGAGACGGTGGCGCCCTGCGCTATCGCGGGGTGGACGTCGAGGACTTGGTCTCGGAGAAGGTGGAATTCGGTGACGTGTGGGCGTTGCTGGTGGATGGCGAGTTCGGCGATGGCCTTCCACCGGCGGAACCGTTCGAATTGCCGGTGCACACCCGCGATGTGCGCGTCGACGTACAGGCCGGACTGGCCATGCTGGCGCCGACATGGCGGTATCGACCCCTGCTCGACATCGACGACCAGACCGCCCGCGACCAGCTGGCCCGCACCTCCGCGATGGCTCTGTCCTTCGTCGCACAGTCCGCGCGCAGCTTCTACATACCCGCGGTGGCGCAGTCGACGATCGACGAATGCACCACCGCTGCCGGGCAATTCATGACGCGATGGAAAGGTGATCCCGACCCGCGCCACATCGAAGCCATCGACGCCTACTGGGTCTCTGCCGCCGAGCACGGCATGAACGCATCCACTTTCACCGCCCGAGTCATCGCCTCCACCGGCGCCGACGTCGCCGCCACGCTTTCGGGTGCGATCGGCGCGATGAGCGGGCCACTGCACGGCGGTGCGCCGGCGCGGGTGGTGCCGATGATTGATGAGGTCGAGCGCACCGGTGACGCGGAAGGCCTCGTCAAAGGCATCCTCGACCGCAAGGAGCGGATTATGGGCTTCGGTCATCGGGTGTACCGAGCTGAAGACCCACGAGCGGCTGTATTGCGCGCGACGGCGAGAAGGCTGCAGGCTCCGCGGTATGAGGCCGCCATTGCGCTGGAGAAGTCGGCGTTGAGCGCACTGCGCGAGCGCCAACCGGACCGGCCGATCGAGACGAACGTCGAATTCTGGGCTGCGGTGATCCTCGACTTCGCCGAGGTACCCGCACACATGATGCCGGCAATGTTCACGTGCGCGCGCACCGCGGGCTGGTCGGCACACATTCTCGAACAGAAGCGGCTAGGAAAGCTGGTCCGCCCCGCTGCCTACTACACCGGGCCGGCACCCCGAACACCAAGTGCGGTCGTCGGTTGGCAAGAACTGATCGGCCGGTAGACGCGACGGTCGTGTACAGGTTTTTTTGGTGTCACGTCCGATCGCGATTCGGCCGCCAGTCACCGATCGCGGCAAGGCGCCGACGCTGCTGCGCCGCGGCTCCGGCGTCGAGTCCGTGGCCACGCTCCTCGAGGTTGTTGACGACGCGTTCGCGATGCTCGACGGGATTCGCGTCGTCGTACTTGAACTTGGCGTCCACCCGCAGCACCGCGAGCGAGACACCGCGGATACCTGCCAGCATCCGTCCATACGGCGGCGCGTCGACGATCACAGCGGCGTGGCCGCCTTCGGGTTGGAAGTCCGCGAGCTGAGCGGCGAGGATGTTCGCCTTTTCTTGCGGATCGTCGACAACCGTTGGCCGACAGACGAATTGCACCGAAACGTAGTAGCTGGTCGGGACCCCGTCCTCATCCGGCCCACCCGCCTTGGCGCGCCAGTACGTCGGGATATAGGCGTAATCGCCGGCCACGGCCAGCCGTACCTCGCTGGCCGCCTCCAGATGCGGCCAAACCGGGTTCGGCCGGGCCAGATGGATCAGCAACTCCGCGTCTCCAGCGACGGTGAAATGCAGCGGCAACACGATCGGCGCCTGGGCGGGGTCGAGGTTGTTGACCGCGAGCATCCCGAACCGGTCGGTAGCCGCCAGCCAGTCCTGCCACTCTGCGGTGTCGAGCGCGGCGTCCCACGGATGGATGAGCATGTCAATCTCCTTGTGTGCCATCGGCTATCAGGCGTCGGACGATGTGGACGTCCGGTCCGAGCTGCGTCAGGTGAGCGATCAGGTCCTCGCCAGCAGCGAGGAGCGCTTCGTCGGTCATCGGATCGAGCGCGTCGAGGATGAACAGCGCTGTGGTGGTGTCGTCGCGGAGTTGGGTGCGGCGTGCCTGGCGCCAATTCCAGCGTCGGCAGGTCACTCCGGCGTCGTCGCACCACACCACTTCGCCTGGCTCGGGGTGCTCGATCACCGCGACGCCGTCGGCCACGGTGTCGAACGGCTCATCGCCGCTCGCGCGGATCAGTCGCGGCGCACCGATGTACCGCGTCAGATCCTCGCCACCGAGCGGAATCTGGTGCAGCACAGAGACGGCGTTATACAGGTCCGTGAGCCGGTTCACGCGCGGTAGGCCTGACGCGGCACGGCGCAGCAGCGCCTCCACACCGTTGCGGGTGCGTTGCGGCTTGGCCCCGAATGCGCGGTACGCCTCCCGCCATGACGCGACGTGCGGGACTTGCTCCACTGGCAGCTCGCAAAGCGCCTGGCGCGCTGTGTCTTCGGCTGCCTGCAGCAGCGCATCGCTTTCCTGATCGGTTGGGCCGGTACCAACCCGTCGACGGCCAGCAGCATGGCGCGGTAGTCAGGCCGCAGCACGAACACTTCGGCGTCCACATGGGCGTCGACAAGAGCCTTTTCGAACACAGCTGGCTCAGCCATCGCCAGCCTCCGACGCGGGCCCCGCCCCTACCCCCGGCTCGAAGACGGTGAGAGAGAATCGGGCCGGCCTCGTCCCGGCGTGGGCGTATGAGTGGGCCACGTCACCGGGAAATGCGATCGCGTCGCCGGCACCCAGAGTGATCGACTGGTCAGCGATCGCGATGGTGACCTTGCCCTCATGGACCTGTAGGAGCTCCTTGGTGCCCGGCGTGTGGGCTTCACTCGTGTGCTGATCTCCTGGGCACAGGGTCCACTCCCACAGCTCCACCACGTTCGGCGGCTTGGTGCCCGCCACCAGCACTCCACGTCCACCGGACTCGCTGCTCCACAGGGTGGCGCCGTCGCCTCGTCGAGTGACCTTCACCGGCTTGGGTTGAGGTGGCTCGACCAACGCTGGAAGGCCGACGCCGAGCGCATCGCTGATTCTCAGCAGCGTCCCCACACTCGGGTTGGCAGTGCCCTGTTCGACGTTGACCACCATGCGGCGACTCACCCCGGCAGCCTCAGCCAACTGATCCAGCGTCCAGCGCCGCGACTGCCGCTCCTGCCTGACCCGGACACCGATCGCCGATGCGAGGGCTGCAGCGCCCTGATCCATTAGTGCACTATAACGCACTGTGAGTGCAGTGCACGTCAGGGTAGACCACTCAGCTCACGGCAGGACCAGTCGCAGCCTTTCCCAGCCCCGAACCGTCGACGTCGGCGCGAGTTCCGCCGTCTCGTAGTCGATCTCCCAGTCCGGCCATCGATTGAGCAGTTCGTCCAGCGCGACCCGGCCCTCCAGTCGAGCGAGATTGGCGCCGAGGCAGTAGTGCACGCCCTTGCCGAAGGTCAGGTGCGAGATGTTGTCTCGATGGATGTTGAACGTCTCGGCGTCCTTGTATCGGCGGGAATCACGGTTGGCCGCACCGAACAACAGCAGCATGGCGCTGCCGGCCGGAACAGTCCTCCCGTAGCACTCGAAATCCTTTGCGATCCAACGCGCTACGTGCGGACCGGTCGGCTCGAACCGCAGCGTCTCGTCGACGG
>Ga0136846_1213386_pt1 | contig 27702 bp, 20 predicted proteins | sample HopSoiMetagenom2_FD_96841 | JGI IMG/M metagenome (GOLD analysis project Ga0136846, IMG submission 96841) | Grasslands soil microbial communities from Hopland, California, USA - 2 Assembly 2016 (version 4) | ecosystem: Environmental > Terrestrial > Soil > Grasslands | place: USA: Hopland... | reverse complement strand
GTACGCGATCTGGCGAGGATTCAACAATCAGTACTGGCCGGCGCTCTATCTTCTCGATCCGCAGGGACGTGTGCGGCATCGCCAGTTCGGCGAAGGGAAGTACGCCGAATCCGAGCGAATGCTTCAGCAACTGCTGATGGAGGCAGGTGCGCACGCGGTCGCGGATGGACCGACCAACGTCGTGGGGAAGGGCATCGAGGCGCCCGCGGACTGGAGCAACCTGCGATCGGGAGAGAACTACGTCGGTGCCGACCGGACGGAGGGCTTCGGCTCGCCCGGCGGCGCCGCCCCTGGCAAGCAGCACGCGTACACCCTTCCGGGCGAGCTGCAGCTGAATCAGTGGGCGCTCGCGGGCAGCTGGATCGTGGAGCAGGGACTCGTTAGGCTGAGCCAACCTGACGGTCGCATCGCCTATCGATTCCACGGCCGGGACCTGCATCTCGTGATGGGACCACCGACAGGTGCGATGCCGGTGCGGTTCCGCGTCCTGCTCGATGGGCAGCCGCCACATGCGGCGCACGGGGGCGACGTCGACGAACAGGGAAACGGCGTCGCCCGCGAGCAGCGTCTACATCAGTTGATTCGTCAGCGCGATCCCATCGTCGATCGAACCTTCGAGATCCAGTTCCTCGACTCCGGCGTAGAAGCGTTCTCCTTCACATTCGGCTAGGGGACGAAAAGCTGCCCCCACCGAGAAAGGGGGGTTGCGACGGCTCGTCGCCGCCGCACCCCTTTGAGCGTCTGCTAACGCTTCTCTTGCTGGTCGAGGAGCGCCACTGGAACCGAGACCTGTCCCTTCGACTCGACGACGAACACCACGCGTCGATTCGACTCCGCCCCACGGTCATCGCGCGATGCACCGGGTACGACGAGCCGCGTCTTCCCATAGCCCACGGTCTTGACGAGTTGCGCGGGCGTTCCCTGCGCGACGATGTAGCTTTTCACCGCCTCGGCGCGTCGCCGCGAGAGCTCGAGGTTGTACTGCGTGCCACCGGCCGGGTCGGCGAAGCCCTCGACCGTGATGAGCGAGCCCTGATAGTAGCGCTGCGCCACCTGTGCGAACCGCGCGAGGGCCGCCCGGTCCTGGTCGCGCACGAACGCCTGATCAAACGCGAAATTCACCGGCATCGCGAATTGGATCCCGGTCTCGAGGACGGCGATCTTCGCGCCGAATTCCGTTTTCAGGCTTTGCAGGTCATTACGGAGTGATTGGAGCTCGGTCCGTAACGACTGCTGATCATTGCGCAGGCCGGCGATATCCTGCTGCGTGGCACTATCCGCCGCCACGCGTTCGGTGCGCTCGGCGCCGAGCGCGGTCCGCTGCTCCGTCATCGCTTTCTGCAGCGCGCCGCGCGTCGCACATCCGGCGACGAGAAGCGAGGCAGCGCCCGCGATTACGGAAGTTCTCAACCATGAACGAGCCAACATTAGAGTCTCCATGTGAACGTCGTCGACGCGAGCGAACGCAAGAAGCTTGCTCCTGTGCCCGCTCGTGACTTAAGTCACACGAGACATGTGTTTTTTTGCGCCTAACGCTGATCGCCGGCTCGCGCGCCATCGACGTGCACCGCCATCATCATGCCCGCGCCCAGATGCTCGGCGATGTGACAGTGCAGCATCCAGTCGCCCGGATTCGACGCGTCGATCAGGAGGTCCACGGTGGACCCTACAGGGATGAGCGCCGTGTCCTTCCATGAGAGGTTGCGCATGGGCACGCCATCTCGCGACACGACGAGCATGCGCTGGCCATGGAGATGGATCGGGTGCTGCATCGGGTGAAACGACATCGGGTCGTTGAAGATCCGGAGCTTCACCACCGATCCCCGAGCGACGTGCCAGTCGATGTCCATGTTCTCCTTGCCCGTCGCGTCGTCGCGCAGGATCCAGCGCACCTGCTTGTCGGTGGAGAGCCAGTTCATGTCCGGCATGCCGTCCACCCACTCCACCGGCGCGAAATACGCCGTGTCGATCGTCATGAACTGCACGGTCGCCAGCGGGAGCCCCGTCGTCCGCACCGTGAGCGTGAGCTGCTTGTCGGGTGGTTTGTCGAAGTAGGGTCGGTAGCGCTCGATCTCCTTGCTCACCGCCGGGTGTGCCCGCAAGGTCGCGAACTGCCGCGAGTAGTCGGGGCGGGCGGGCTCGTTCGTCACCGTCACGACGCCTAACGTGTCTGCTTGGGGCTCGAATTCGCCGCGATAGTGATTGATCGCCTGGATCGAGTTCACGAGCGCATAACGCCCCGGCCGGTCAAACTTCACCTCGACCACATACCGCTCCGCCGGCGCGAGCACCACGCTCGCGACACGCTCCTCGCGCTCGAAGCGGCTCACGTCACTGGCGATCACCTTTATCGGCGCGCCGCCGAAGGACACGTTCCACGTCCGCGAGTTGGAGACGTTCGTGAGGAAGAAGCGAACGACCTCGCCGCGCCGCGCGCGCAGCGTGTACCCCGACTCGCCGTTCACGAGGAGCACGTTCCCGACGCGCCCCATCAGCGCGAAGTCGGGGCCTTCCTTGCCGAACGGGATCAACGTGTCGCCATTCACCAGCAGGTCGTCGAGCACCAGCGTGTGCTCGCTGTTCGCAGGCGAATAGTAGTCCGTCTCGGGCGCATCGACGATGATGTTACCGAAAAGGCCTAACGCCTGCTCTACGTCTTCGCGGACGTGCGGGTGATACCAGTAGATGCCCGCGTCAGGGAAGTGCACCGTGTAGACAAAGTCTCCGCCCGGTGTGACGGCGACCTGTGTGAGCCCCGGAACGCCGTCGTTGCGATTGTCGAGACGCACACCATGCCAGTGCACGGTGCTTTCCAGGTCGATGCGATTGTGAAAGCGGACCGTGATCGTCGCGTTCTGCGGTACGCGGATGAGCGGTCCAGGCACCTCTCCGTTGAACGCGTACATCACGAACGTGCGGCCATTCACGGTTCGCCTGACGAGTCCCGCCGTCAGGTCGAGCGTGTCACGATTGCGCAACTGGACGATGCGTGTCGGCCTGGCGGCAGGCAGCTTTCCCGGATCCGTGCCGTTGCCGGGGAGAAATTCCGTCACCGATGGCGTTAGCCCCACGAGTCCCGGGATCATCGGCATGCCAGCGGGCATCGGAATGGGCATCGAAATGTGCGCCGAGTCGTGATGCATGCCGGCCATGTCATCCATGCTCACCGGCGGCTTCTTCTTCTCCTGCTGTTGCGCGTTGGCCAGCCGCGGCGCCATGCCTAACGCCAGCGCCGCGGCAGCCAGGACCAGCCGCCTCACCCGGTGATTCCCCGGAACATCGGGTGATTGAGAAACGACTGCAGCCAGCCGCTGGGCGACGTGCCGTGCAGCACCGTTGGGCCCGCGTGCCGCGGCGGTGCCGAGTCCGCCTCGGCGGTGATGACGAGCAGGAATTTGTTCAGATCGACGTGCCCGACGATCGACGTCCCGTTCCGGATCGTGCCGAGTCGCACCCAGGTCGACAGGTCTGGCGTCGCCGCCCAAGCCACGTAAGCCTTGAAGGCGCCTAACGAGGACGCCTCGGGCAGCTCGGCGGCCGTGACCTGGATGTCATATTGCGCCCGGCCGTCCGCCGTCACGGCAACACCGAACGGCGACGCCGCATAGACGAGCCGCGCGCTGCCGTGCGCCGATGGCGCCTTTGGCGTCGCGAAGAGCGCGATGTCGTACGGTCCCGCCGCCACAAGCAGCGGAACCGCCGACAACGCAATCAATGCGACGATTCTCACCGGCCGTGGTCGTTCGTCGTTGTGGCCGGCTTCTGCGCGCCCTCGGGACCGTGGTCCCAGTCCTGAACGCTCGAGATGTTCGGCATTCCGTGATCGCGGCCGTTCCATCCCTTGAAGCCATCGACGCGGAAGAGCCAGAGGCCCGTGCGCATGTCGGAGAGCACTACCAGCCCATCGTAGTTGCGCACGTCGACGCCGAATGCGCCCTGCTCGACACTCGTCGTGCTCTGCCAGCCGTTGTCGGGCGTTCCACCGAAGCCATGCTCGTGCTGACACTCGCAGGTGAACCAGTGTCCGACCGTCTTCGGGTTTTTCGGGTCGGTAAGATCGAAGACCTGCAGTCCGTCCTCGTACGCCGACACGAACACGTATGGCCAGCGCACCTCATGATTGTGCGAGAGATCGCGCCAGTCTGCCGTCCATGCGCTGATCGGAAGATCGATATTCTGCGTCTTGCCCGTCTGACCTGCCTGGAGGTCCCAGATGCGGAGCGGCGTGTACTGATACTCCGTCTCGGTCACTGCATAACGACCGTCGGGCGACGGCGTGAAGGTGTGTGCGATGTCCATCCCGAGCGACGTGATCGTGAAGAGCTGCTTCGGCGCTTCCGGCTTCGTCACGTCCCACACCGAGTACCCACCCAGTCCCGCGCCGTAGAACTTGTCCTGGTGCGTGGCCGGATCGTAGCCGACGTAGAAGTCGTGATAGCCGCCGGCCCCGATCTGCTTGAACGGCGTCGGATTCGGCACCTCGCCAACGAGCCAGCTGCTCGGATCGCCGCCGCTCACGACTTTAGCAAGATCATACACGAGCGCCTTCTGCTGATTCACGGTAGCGAAATAGAGCGCGCGACCATCGGAGTGCTTGTAGGCGAACGTGTTGTGAAACCCGCCAGGCGCCTGCGGATACCGGATCCGCGCGACGACCTTCACCTTGGACGGATCGGGCAAACCCGTGACGTCGAAGACGACGGCACCGAGGTCCGCGTCCGGGCTCCCCTGCATGAACTGATACGACTGCGCGTAGTAGTATCGGTTCCCGATCTTGAAGTACTTGCCGTCCATCGCCCCGATGCCGCGGTGGAGCTCGGGATTCTCGATCGTCCAATCGTAGATCTTCTTTGGGCTGGACTGATCGCGCACGTCGTAGATCTGCACGTCGAAGTTCGTGAAGCCGCAGAGATACACGTACGGCCTGCTCGGGTCCTGCTCCATCTCGACGTCGGCAGCCTTCCATGGCCCCTGATGCCCCGGGACATGGCCGAGCATGTGAACCTTCTCACTTCCGCCCCGCTTCGCATCGAATGCGGGCACGCTCATTCCTGGATCCTGCGCTACTGCGGGCGCGGCGAACGCGAACGTCGCCACGCCAAGAATTAACCGGCGCATCGCAATCCTCTGGTCATCTGGAGACGGCACGGGCCCCGACAAATTGGAGCCCGTCCATTGAGTGCCGGAGTATGCCGCCGGGATCGGCTCTCGCGCAACATGAGAGCAGTCCATCGGTGCGGCGCGGCGGCCTCATGCAGGATGGCTTCTTCTGAGAACTTCGGGGTTGGCTCGCTCGTCGTGTCAGCGGCCATCTGCTTCGCTATCCCCGGAGTCGACTGCTCGTGGATGGCACCGAGTAGCATCCAGCCCGCTAGTTCTTGCGGTAGACCACAACACCATCCTTGAGCACGATCGACACTTGGTGAAGCGCGCGAATGTCGCGCGTCGGATCACCCTGTACCGCCACCAGGTCGGCGAGCAATCCCACTGCGATCGCGCCTCGATCCGTCAGGTGCAGCGCGCGAGCATCGACGGTCGTCGCCGCCTGGAGCGCCTGGGCCGGTGTCATCCCGTACTCCACGAGCGCCTCGAGCTCGCGCGCGTTCTCGCCATGCGGAAATGCGCCGACATCACTGCCATTGCAGATCATGACGCCCGCGGCGAGCGCCGCGCGAAAGGTGCGGTGCTTGAGGGCGAGCTCCGGCGGCAGCGGATCGACTCCTTTGCGCCACCCATTGCGAATGAATCCTGCCTCGCCCGCCGTCAGCGTCGGGCAGATCGCGACGCCGCGCTGCTTGAGGAAGGCCAGCAAGTCCGGGGTGAGGGAATCGGCGTGCTCGATCGTGCTCACGCCGGCGCGGATGGCGCGCTCGATGCCTAACGGGAAACGTGCGTGCGCCGTGACGAGTCGACCGGCACTCGTCGCCGCCTCCACGGCGGCCGCCATCTCCGCCGACGAGAACGTCGGCTCCGTCTCGCCATCAGGACCCCAGCCGGCATCCGCGTAAAGCTTGATCCAGGTGGCGCCGTGCTTGATCTGATCGCGTACCGCGCTCGTTAGGCCGTTCGTCCCGTCGGCCTCCTGTGCGCCCTGCGGTACATCCCAATCCGGACGGAACCCGGTCGGCCCGTAGGATCCCGTCGCGACGATCGCGCGTGTCGCTACGAAGAGGCGTGGACCGGGAATGATCCCCTGGTCGATCGCCTGTTTCAGTCCGACGTCGGCGTAGCCGGCACCCTCGGTGCCGAGATCCCGCAGTGTCGTGAATCCCGCCTCGAGAGTACGACGAGCGGCAACGGTCGCCCGCGCGACGCGCAGCGCGAGCGGCTCGCGGAGCACCTGATCGGCGAACGGTGCCTCCACGTACGGATGAAGGAACAGATGCGAATGCGCGTCGATCAGTCCCGGGAGCAGCGTTGCGCCGGGAAGCGCGATCTGTCGTGCGCCGGCGGGGACCGCGACGGCGCTTTGCGGTCCGACAGCGGCGATGTGATTGCCGCGCACCAGCACGACCCAGCCCTCGCGATTGACGCCCGCCGGCGCGTCGAACACCCGTGCCGGCACGAGGACGATCGGCGTGGTGTCGCGCGCCGCGGGCTGCGCCGCGGCGGTGCTCGCCGTGCCGAGCAGGAGAAGCAGGAGACCACCGGGCAGGCGAGACATGAGAGGTTTCCAATAATGCGTCCTCGATTTCTCGACCGCCATCTGTTCATCCCAGCGCGCGTCCGCTTGACACCGCATTGAGTCGCCGCGAAAGTTGCGGCGGCCCGCGAACGGCAAATCGCGCCCGGAGACCACGCTGCGCTCCACCCTCTGCTCTCCGACCCCTGCCAACCGGACCGATGATCGAGATTCGCAACGTCACGAAGTCCTTCGGCGACTTTCGCGTCCTCGACGATTGCTCGGCCACCGTCACGAAGAGTTCCGTTGTCGTCGTCTGCGGGCCGTCGGGCTCGGGCAAGAGCACGCTGATTCGCTGCATCAATGGCCTCGAGGAAATCGATTCGGGCGAGATCGTCGTCGACGGCATCTCCGTCGGTGCGGCGGATACGGATCTCAACGCTCTCCGCGCGCGGGTGGGCATGGTGTTTCAGAGCTTCGAGCTCTTTCCCCACCTCACCGTTCTCGAGAACGTCGACCTCGCGCAGGTACGCGTGCTGAAGCGCGAGCGTCGCGCCGCAACCGAACGGTCAATGACACTCCTCGAGCGCGTCGGGCTCGTCGATCAGGCGAAGAAATACCCGGCGGCGCTCTCGGGCGGCCAGCAGCAGCGGATCGCGATCGCACGCGCGCTCGCGATGGATCCCGTCGCCATGCTCTTCGACGAACCGACGTCGGCGCTCGATCCCGAGATGATCAACGAGGTGCTCGCGGTGATGACGCAGCTCGCCGAAGACGGCATGACGATGATCGTCGTGACCCACGAGATGGCGTTCGCGCGACATGTTGCCGACCGTATGATCTTCATGGATCGCGGCCGGATCGTCGAGGACCGCGATACCGCGGCTTTCTTCGCCGAACCGCGCAGCGACCGCGCGCGGGAATTTCTCTCGAAGATTCTGCATCACGATCTCGTGATCACGTGAGGAGCACAACGCGAAAACGAAGCGCGACCAGCTCGCGTGCCTCACGCGACGGGCGCGCGCCCCGGCGCGTCCGTCGCGCACTCGGCACGGACGGGCCGCGCTACCTGCAGGTCGCCAATGATCTCATCGGCGACATCGGTGGCGGCATCTATCCGGTGGGCGGTCTGCTGCCGACGGAGATGGAGCTCTGTAAGCACTACGGCATCAGCCGGTCAACGGTGCGCGAGGCGCTCCGCAAGCTGCGCGACGTCGGCCTCGTCTCACGCCAGCGACGCGTTGGAACGAAGGTCTTGTCGCGCGCGCCGTCGGCGGGATATCGCCAACCCACGAATTCCATCGCCGACCTGCTCCAGTACGCGGACGACACGCGCGTCGAGATTCTGTCGACGAAGCGCGTCGTGTGCGATGCCGCGCTCGCCGAACAGCTGGAGTGCCGCGTCGGCCGTCCCTGGCTGCGCGTCGACAGCCTGCGGACGATTCCCGACCGGCCGAATCCGATCTGCATGACGACGGCCTATCTCGACGCGCAGCTTCCAAACCTCGAGCGCAGCCTGGAAGGGATCGACGGCCCGATCTCGGCGATGCTCGAGCGAACGTACGGCGTGCGCATCGCCCGCATCGAGCAGAGCATCCAGGCGATCGCGCTCAACAAGCGTCAGGCGAAGCTGCTCAAGGCGGAAGCGGGAAGCCCCGCCCTCCTCGCGACGCGCCGGTACTACCGTGAGGACGGCACGCTCATCGAGCTCTCGAGCGCGATCCATCCGAGTGACAGATTCACGTACGTGACCAGCCTGGTGCGCGGGTGAGCGATCGCACCAGCTCGGATCTCTGTTTACACTCGAGACTGAGGCCCCTGAAACCACTGACACGGCACTGAAACCACTGACGGGCTACGTGTCAGGGAGAGCTACTCGCTCCGCAACAAAGACCTAATCACGAATTACGCGAATGAACTGCACGAATTGCTCCGTGTTCGAATCCCTCCTCACTCCACGAGCCCGGACGATTCTTTGGTGAGCGGCACACCAACAAGATTCGCGTGGCATCCTGGGGCAGTTCACAAAGCTTCAGCGCTCGTTGCGTGAGGAGACCTCGATGCGCAGGGAACAATTCGGGCATTTATTCGCGTAATTCGTGATCAGGTTTTTCTTCCGCCTGGATGCCATCGTATCCAGAAAGGCGGATGGCGTCCATCGAGCGGTAAAATCCCGCGATGACTTCTCGGCTGAGCTCGGAGAGGGGATACTTGGGACTGACGAATCGCACGCGCGACAGAATGCGAGGTGGCAGGAGACAACCATCATCATTCTGTTGTAGAGCGGATCAATGCGCGCGGAGTCCGTCAGTGGTTTCAGCGCCGTGTCAGTGGTTTCAGGGGCCCGCTGTTGGACGGGGGCGCAAGCTTGACCCGGTACCCCGCGGCCGGTAACGTATCGGGCGGCCAATATTGTCCGTACAAATACGTTTCCGTCCGCCGGAGCACTCGATGTCGTCGTCCGCCCACGCCTTTGCGCGCCGCGCGTCAGAGCTGTCGCCGATGCTGCCCGCGGCGGCGCCGCCCGGGAATATCGCCTTCGACTCGGGCCACGCATTTCCCGGCGTTCTCCCGGACCTCAGCGTCGAAGCGGCGACTGCCCTCGCCATGTATCGCGCCGAAACGCTCCAGTACGCGCCGCGAACCGGCCTTCCCGAGCTGCGCGCGTGGATCGCCCAGTACATGACGAGCGACGGCGCCCCGGTGAGCGCTGAGGACATCCTCGTCACCAACGGCGCGAAGCACGCGCTCGAGCTGGTCTGCCGACTTCTGCTCGACGAGGGCGACACCGTCGTGATGACCGCGCCGACGTACTTCAGCGCGATACCGATCATCAGGTCCTATGGCGCGACCTTCATCGAGGTGCGACAGGATCACGCCGGTCTCGACGTCGACGATCTCGCCGGCATTCTCGACCAGCGCCGGCGCGACGGGAAGCCACGGCCGAAGTTCATCTACGACGTCCCGGATTTTCACAACCCCACGGGCGTCACGATGCCGGTCGACCGGCGCGCGGCGCTGCTAGATCTCGCGGCGGCGCACGGCATCGCCGTCGTCGAGGACAGTCCGTACCGCAAGGTGCGATTCGAGGGCGCGTCGGTTCCGTCGCTCAAGGCACTGGATCATCGCGACATCGTGCTGCAGCTCGGCACCTTCTCGAAGCTGATGGCGCCGGGACTCCGTGTGGGTTGGGTCGCGGCGAGCCCCGCGCTCGTCGCCCGCATGGCGCAGCTCAAGACGGACGCCGGTTCCTGCCCGCTCACCCAGCGCACAATTCTCGAGTTCTGCGCGCACGGTCGTCTCACGCAGCACATCGCGCGCGTCCAGGAACGGTATCGCGCGAACCGCGACCGCATGGTGGCCGCGGTGCGTCGCGATCTGCCCGATGTCTCTTTCGTCATGCCGCACGGCGGGTATTATCTCTGGCTGACGTTCCCAAACGGTGTCGATGCGGACGAGCTCGCGGCATGCGCCAATCGAATTGGCGTGACGGTCATTTCGGGCAGCAGGTTTTTTGCTTGCGGCGACGCGCGACATCCGCGCAATCATCTGCGCGTCGCCTACAGTCACGCCGACGAGCAGGAGATCGACGAGGGCGTGCGCCGGCTCGCGGCGGCGTACGCGGCCGTCGGGAACGGCGCGCCGGCAGCGGCCGCCTCGCACTGATTCGCCGCATGCTGTCGCCGGTACGCGTCCGCGACGTCGAGGCGTCGCGCGGCACCAGAGCGGAGGGATGGCTCGCGATCGGCGAGGCGGCGAGCGGTCTCATTCGCGTTCCGCTCGTCATCATCAACGGCGCCGAGGACGGGCCAACACTCTGCCTAACGGCTGGCGTGCACGCCACGGAATACGCGCCGATCGCCGCCGTCATGGAGCTCGTCCAGTCCGTCGATCCCGCGCTGCTGCGCGGCGCGATCATCGCCGTGCCCGTTACGAACATGCGAATGTTCGAGAGCCGTACCGGCTTCACCTCGCCGCTCGACGGGCTCAATCTCAACAAGATCGCCCCGGGCCGGCATGACGGCTCCATCTCCGAGATTCTCGCCGACGTCATGCTGCGCGAGGTGATCGGCGCGGCCGGGTACCACATCGATTTCCACGCCGGCGATCTGGGTGAGGAGCTCTATCCGTTCGCCGGCTATTCACTCACCGGTCGTCGCGATCTCGACGCCAAAGGGGAGGCGATGGCGCGTGCGTTCACCCCGCGCCTGATCTCGCTCTCCCCGCCGGAGAGCACCATTCCACCCTTCGCTGGCTCGCTCAACTACGCCGCGACGCGCAATGGAGTCGTGTCGATCCTCGCCGAGGCGGGTGGAAACGGCACGCTCCACGAGCGCGACGTGCGTGTACATGTCGAGGGCGCCGGGAACGTCATGCGTCATCTCGGCATGATCGACGGATCGTCGGCGCCGCAGGGCCGCCGTGTGGCCGCGCGAGATCGCGTCATCGTGCGCGCGAAACGCGCGGGGCTGCTACGCCTGACCGCACAGATCGGCGACGAGATCGAAGCCGGCCAGGAGCTCGGAGACATTCGAGACGTCTTTGGCACGGTGATCGAGCGCGTCTGCGCGACCGGAAGTGGCATCGTTGGCTTGATCTGGGCGCACAAGGTCGTGAACACCGGCGATCCGATCCTGCGCTACTGGATCACCGAGCCCGCCTAACGCCGGTGCCGCGCTTTCCCGACGCTCGAGGTCTCGCCGTCACGGCGAATTGCGCCGACGCCGTGCGTCTGCTCGATGAGTCGATCGAGGCGTACGTCGGCGCGCGCACCGACACGCGCTCCCGCCTCGACGCCGCGCTCGCTGCGGACCCCGACTTCACGCTCGCGCACTGTGTCGACGGCTACCTGCGCATGCTGTCGAGCAAACGCGAGGGCAGGGAACAGGCCCGCCGTGCCCTCGCGAGTGCGCGTGAAGCCGCGTTTCGCCAGCCACCACTCGCGCGCGAGCTCCGTCACGTCGACGCGCTGGACGCGTGGTCACGCGGCCACATGCGAGCCGCCACCGCGCACTGGACCGCCATCCTCCGCGAGCACCCGCTCGATCTGCTCGCGATCAAGGTGTCGCAATTCGTGCTCTCGTATCTCGGCGAGAGCGAGGGAATGCGCGATCTCCTCGTCGCGGTGCTGCCGTTCTGGGACGCGGCAATGCCTGGTTACGGCTACGTGTTAGGCTGCTATGCCTACGCGCTGGAGGAAGCAGGCGATTACGCGAGCGCCGAGCGACTCGGTCGTCGCGCCGTGGAGCTCAACCCGTGCGACATCTGGGCGGCGCACGCCGTCGCGCACGTCGCGGAGATGGAGGGCCGACGTCGCGAGGGCATCGCCTGGATCGCGGACGCCGCGAGTCATTGGCATGGCTGCAACAATTTCGCCTTCCACCTGCGCTGGCACGAAGCGCTCTTCCGGCTCGACCTCGACGAGCACGAGCGCGTGCTGGACGTCTACGATCGCGAGGTGCGGGCGGAGCATTCGGATGAGTATCTGGACATCGCGAACGCCGTCTCGCTTCTCTGGCGTCTCGAGCAGGCGGAGGTCGACGTCGCCGGCCGCTGGCGCGAGCTGGCGGAGCGTGCACGTGGTCACATTCACGACCACTCGCTCGTCTTCGTCGACCTCCATTACCTCATGGCACTCGCGGCCGCCGGCGACGCGAATGCCGTCGAGCAGTTTCTCGGCTCCTGCGAGCGGTTCGCCACGGAAGCGTCCACCGAGGCGAGCGTGATGGCCGACGTCGGACTACCACTCGCGCGCGCTGTCGTCGCGCACCGGCGCGGCGACTTCGGCAGCGTCGTCGATCTGCTCCTGCCGATCCACGACCGCTTTCGCCGCATCGGCGCCAGCCATGCGCAGCGCGATCTCTTTGAGCAATTGCTCATCGACGCTGCCTGGCGCGACCGCAGGTTCCACGTTGCGCTCGATTTGCTCGCCGACAGAACAGGACGCCGCCCCGGCAACGTCTGGGGCTGGAAGCATTACGCCGCCGTGCTCGACGCGCTCCGTTCGGGCGACGCGGCGGGCGCGCATCGGACACTCGATCGGCTGCGCGAGGCATGAGCGAGGAGCTGCCGAAGCGCCAGCGCCTCGCGATGGATACGTTGCTCGCGCACGCGGGCGGCGACCCGCGCGACCGCCAGGGTGCGGTGAATCCACCGGTGTACCGCGCGTCGACCTTTCTCTTCGACACGGCTGCCGAGTGGGAAGCTTCGCGAGAGCACAAGCGACGCTTCGACATCGTGCGCTACGGTCAGCTCGCGACGCCGACGACGTTGGCTCTCGAGGAGGCAATCGCGACGCTCGAGGGTGGATATCGGGCGATGCTGCTGCCGTCCGGGCTCGCGGCCGTTACCGTCGCCCTGCAGGCGCTCGTTCGCTCCGGCGACCACATTCTCGTCGCCGATACCGTCTATCCGCCGACGCGCATCTTCTGCGACACGACGCTGCGCCGCTTTGGCGTCGAAACGACCTATTACGATCCACTCATCGGCGCCGACATCGCGGCGGCGTTCCGGCCCAACACGCGTCTCGTCTTTCTCGAGTCGCCGGGCTCGATGACGTTCGAGATCCAGGACGTGCCCGCGATCTGCGCCGCGGCGCGAGCGCGAGGCATCCACACCCTCTTGGACAACAGCTGGGCGACGCCGTACTTCTTCCCAGCGTTCGCGCGAGGAGTCGACGTCTCGATTCTCGCGGCGACGAAGTACATCGGCGGACACTCCGACGTCATGATGGGCACGGTGACGACGACCGAGCCGCTCTACGAGCCGATCCGCTCCACCGTGGCCGAGCTTGGGTTCTGCGTGAGCTCGGACGACGCGTACCTCGCGCTGCGCGGGCTGCGAACGCTGAGCGTGCGTCTCGAGCGGCACGAGCGCAATGCGGTGCGCATCGCGGCCTGGCTCGCGTCGCGGCCCGAGGTGAAGCGGGTGCTCTATCCCGCGCTCGCCGATGCACCCGGCGCCGCACTCTGGCGACGTGACTTCCTCGGCGCGAGTGGACTCTTCGGTGTCGAGCTGCAGCAGGTGCCAAAGGCAAGTGTTGATCGCATGCTCAACTCGCTCGAGCTGTTCGGCATGGGGGCGAGCTTCGGCGGCTTCGAGAGTTTGCTGATCCCGGTGGATCCGCGGCCGTTCCGCACCGCAACGCGTTGGACGCACGACGGGCCGCTCATCCGGATTCATGTCGGGCTGGAGGATCCGGACGACCTCATCGCCGATCTCGGCCGAGGGCTGGAGCAGCTGCGCGGATGACAGTGTCACGTGCGCATGGCTTGCTCGCGAGTCTCGCACTGGCCGGCATAGCGGCCTGCTCGAGCGGCGCGGCCGGCGATGTCGCGGGGGCGTCGGCAGGCGCTCATCGTGGCCAGGGCGGGACACTCAGTGCCGTGCGTGCGCGCGGCGCGGTGAAATGCGGCATCACCCAGGGCGCCGGCTTCGCCACCGCCGACGACTCCGGCCGCTGGCGTGGCTTCGACGTCGATTTCTGTCGCGCGCTCGCGGTCGCGATCTTCGGCGACACGAGCAAGGTGCAGCTGGTGCCGTTCACGCAGCAGCAACGTTTCTCCGGACTCCAATCCGGAGAGGTCGATCTCCTCGTCAACGGCTCATCCGTGACGAGCAGCCGGGCGCTCGAGCGCAATTTTCATTTCGGGCCCGTGTACTTCTATGATGGCCAGGGTTTTCTGACGCCGAAGTCGTCGAAGGTCGCGCGCGCGGCGCAGCTCGATGGCGCCACCGTGTGCGTACAACAGGGTACGACGACGGAGCTCAACCTCGCGGATTTCGCGCGCAAGAACGGCATCAGCTTCAAGCCCGTCGTGATGGAGGACCTCCGCGGCGCCGTCGGCGCTCTCGCCAGCGGCCGCTGCGACGCCATCAGCCAGGACGGCGCCGGGCTCGCGACGACCCGCACGATGCTGCGGAACCCTAACGAGTACGTCATCCTCCCCGACCGCATCTCGAAGGAGCCGATCGCCCCCGTGCTTCGTTTCGGCGACGATCAATGGCTCGAGGTGGTGAACTGGGTCTTCCGCGCTCCCGTCGAGGCGGAGGAGTTCGGCATCAGCCGAGCAACTGTGGCGCGCGCCGCGCAGTCGAGCGACCCGTCGGTGCGTCGCTTTCTCGGGCTCGAGCCTGGCGTGACCGACGGCTTTGGCCTGAATGCGCGCTGGACGTACAACGTCATCGCCGCGATCGGGAACTACGGCGAGATCTTCGATCGCAACCTCGGCCCGAAGACGCCGCTCGGGATGGAGCGCGGACTCAACAAGCTCTGGAGCGACGGTGGCCTGATGTACTCGCCGCCATTCCGGTAGTGCGAATGCGGTGGACCCCGCGCGTCGTTGGACAGGCGCTCGCGCTTGGCGTCGTGGCCGCCGCGCTCTGGTGGCTCGGCCGCAACACGCAGACGAATCTCGAGCAGCGCGGCCTCTCGCTCGGCTTCGACTTTCTGAGAAATCCGGCCAACTTCGACATTGGCGACACGTCGGGCATTCCCTTTCGGCCGGAGAACAGCTTCGCGCGGGCCATTCTCGTGGGGCTGGTGAACACGGCTCGCGTTGCCGCCGCGGGATGCGCGCTTTCCATCGTGTTCGGCTTCATGCTCGGCATCCTGCGCCTGTCGAGCAACGTGGCGCTGCGCGGCGTCGTCCGCTCCGCGGTGGAGTTGATGCGCAACACGCCGCTGCTTCTGCTTCTCCTCTTGCTCGCGGCGACGCTGCACGGCATGCCGTCCCCACAGAACGCGTTGCAGCCGCTCCCCGGAGTCTTCATCTCCGACCGCGGACTCGCCCTTCCTCTTTTCGATCGGCCGCGTCTCGTCGGATTCAACTTCGTGGGCGGCGTCGTGCTCTCGCCGGAGTTCGCGGCCCTTCTCGGCGCGCTCGTCATGCACCACGCGGCGCATATTTCCGAGATCGTGCGCGGCGCCATCCTCGGGGTGTCCCGTACACAGACGGACGCCGCGATCGCGCTCGGCTTGTCGCGAGCACAGACGTTCCGGTTCGTCGTCATTCCACAGGCGCTGCGCGCGATGGTCCCGCTGCTCGCCACGGCGTGCGTGAGCCTCACGAAGAACTCGAGCCTCGCGGTGGCGATCGGATTTCCGGACGTCGTGAGCGTGCTCAATACCACGGCGAACCAGACGGGCCACAGCGTTGAGACGATGCTCATCATGATCGCGGTGTATCTGACGCTCAGCCTTGGCGTCGCGGCGCTGATGAACCGTTACAACGCGCGTCTCCTTCGCGCGGGCGGGTGACCATGTCGGCGGCGGCGAGGATCACGACGGCGCGCGGTCAGCGGCCGGTGCGCCGCGGTGCTACGCGTGGCATTCGGAGCGCCACGCTGACGATCGTCGCTGTCGCGATCGGGGCCGTGGTGCTCGTGCCATTCGTGCGTTGGGCGCTCGTCGACGCGCGATGGACCGGTACGGCTGACGATTGCCGCCGCGAAGGCGTCGGCGCATGCTGGGCGTTCATCGGCCACAAGCTGCCCTTCATTTTCTTTGGCCTGTATCCGCCCGCGGAACGCTGGCGACCGGCGCTTGCGACTATCGTCATCGTCGCGCTGGTGATCGCGACGATGCTTCCGCTCTTCTGGCGTCGCTGGCTCGTCGCGGCGTGGATCGTCGCGCTCGGGCTTTTCCTCTGGCTCATGGGTGGCGGCGGGACATTGCCGCACGTGGCGACGCAGCAGTGGGGAGGCTTCCCGATCACGATGATGCTCACGGTGCTCGGCCTCGGCGTCGGCCTTCCGATCGGGATCCTCCTCGCCCTGGGCCGGCGCTCGCGCCTCACCGTTCCGCGCCTAACGGCAACGACGATCGTGGAGGTCGTCCGCGGTGTGCCGCTTGTTGCGGTCCTCTATCTGTCGGTGCTCGTCGTGCCACTCGCGCTCTCGACGGGTGTCGAGATCGACAAGCTGCTTCTCGCCCAGGCCGGCGTCGCGGTGTTCGCCGGCGCATACCTCGCCGAAGCAGTTCGGGGCGGGCTGCAGATGGTGCCGCCGCGCCGGCTGGACGCCGCGCGCGCCCTCGGTCTCACCCGGTGGCAGTCGATGCGGCTCGTGGTGCTTCCGGAAGCCCTGCGAATCGTCATTCCGGCTTTCATCTCGATTGCCGTCGGCTTCTTTCAGGATACGAGCCTGATCGTGATCATCGGACTTTTCGATCTGCTCAACACCGCGCGGCTGGCGGCGCAGGATCCGGCGTGGCTGGGCTTTCACACCGAGGCGTACGTCTTCGTTGGCGCGGTGTACTTCGCGGGGAGCGCGCTCGTATCGCGGTACGGGTTGTGGCTCGAGCGCCGAATGGCAACGTCAACGCGCCGGACGTGAAGCAGCGAGCTCCCGCAGCCTCGGCATCTGTACCGAGATGAGCGTCTGAAGCTTGGCATACGCGTCCGCGAGATCAGAGATTATGGTGTCGAGCGTTCGTTGTTCCGCCTCGGTGGGAGTGGCCGACGAGGATTCGAGTCCGCCGAGAAGGTCGAAGGCCTGGCCGATCGGCGTCGGGTAGCTCGAGCCGAATCGGGCGCGCAGAACCGGGATCACCGAGGCCGCGGCGCGCACGGTGCTGTCGGTGGCCAACGGAGCCTTGTCGAGCGCCGCGGCGAGCCGCGTGTACTCACTGTCCACCGCCATGAACGATTTCCTCTCGACGGCGAACGTACGCGTGAGCGAGTCGATCCGGGTCATCATCGTCTCGCGTGCGCGAAGCGCCTCGGGCGACGTTGCCACGCGCGGATCGCTGCGCACCTGCAGTGATTGCCGGACCGTGTTGCCGCGCGAGGCGAGCTCGATCGTGTACTCGCCCGCGGGCACGTATGGCGGACGTGGTACGCCGTAGTAGCCAGAATCCTCGGGCGGCGGCACGAAGGCGTATTCCCTGCGCAGATCCCATTCGATGCGGTGCGTGCCCGGAGGGGACGGGCCGCCGAGCTCTCGCACGACCACGCCGTCAGCGTTGCGGATCCGGATCTCTAGCCGCGCCGAACTATCGGCGGCAGGCGGAAGCTCATAGGTGATGAGCGCGCCTAACGGCGTGTTGGGCGCCATGAAGGTTCGTCGTCCGGGCAGAGGCAGGTCCCGCCACTGGTAGACCTCCATCGCGTCTCGCACGGGAAAGAGGCGGACGCCGGCACTCGTCGCCGGTTCATTCACGGCCTCGAGCGGCGCTATGTCGTCGAGAATGTAGATGCCGCGTCCGTGCGTCGCGACGACGAGATCACCATTGATCACGACCCGATCGACCATGACGTGCGGCAAGCTTCCACCTGGGAACAGCCAGTGGCGCCCACCATCGACACTCCAGTAGAGCCCGAACTCCGTGCCGGCGAAGAGGAGCTGTGGGTTTCGCGGATCTTCGGTGAGCGTCTTCACCGGCCCGCGCGCTGGGAGATCGCCAGCGATGGAGCGCCAGGTGGCACCCCCGTCTCTCGTCTCGAAGACGTACGGCTCGAGATCATCGTCGGTGTGACCGTCGAACGCGACGAAGGCGACACGCGCGTCGAAGCGCGACGCCACGACACTGCTCACAGGGTGGGGCATCGTTAGGCCGAATCGCGCCGTGATGTTCGTCCAGTGCGTTCCCGCGTCCGTGGTCAGTTGCACGTTGCCGTCATCCGTGCCGACGTAGATCGTTCCCGCCGCCTTCGGCGATTCGCTGATCGTCGTGATGTTGCCGAATTCGCTCGTGCCGTCGTCGCGTGACAGGGTGTTGCGATCGCGCGGCGGGATGCCGGGACCGAGCGGCAAGTTCCTCCAGTCCTGGCCGCGGGTGACATCGGGACTGATGACCTGCCAGGTGGTGCCATAGTCCGTCGTCCGGAGCAGCTTGTTCGCGCCGTAATAATAGGCGTGCGAACCGTTAGGCGAGACGAGGATCGCGGTGTTCCAGTTGAACCGGTAACGATCCTTGCGGTCGGGCGCGACCGGCGTGATGCGCCGCTCCTCACGGGTGACGAGATCGAACACGTAGCCGCGGCCGTTCTGCGAATTCGTGTAGACGAATCGTGGATTCAGCGGATCCGTCGCGACCTGGAACCCGTCGCCGTAGCCGATGTGCATCACCTGATCGTCGGTGAGCGGACCGCGCGAGTAGGTGCCGCTCGGGAACGCGTACGTCCCATTGTCCTGCGTCCCGCCATAGATCCAGTACGGCTGGCGCGCGTCGACGGCGACATCGTAGAACTGGCCGATGGGAAGGTTGGCGATGTAATCCCACTGCCGTCCCTCGTCATACGTGAAATAGACGCCACCGTCGTTGCCGAGCATCACGTGGCGCGAATCGTTCGGGTCGATCCACATGGCGTGGTGATCGGGATGAACGCGCACCGCAATCGAGTCGCTGGTGAACGTCTTGCCGCCATCGGTGGAGCGATACAGGCTCGTCGCGAGAAGCCACACGCGCTCCGGGTTTCTCGGATCGACCCGGATCTGGCTGAAGTAGCTCGGCCGCTCGTCGAGCGCGTTCTGCCTGCTCCACGTCGCGCCGCGGTCGAGCGACCGAAAGACGCCGCCCTTTTCGCTCTCGACCACCGCGTAGATGATATTCGGATCGCTCCGCGCGACGTCGAGACCGATGCGCCCGATGTCGCCGTCGGGAAGGCCGCTCGTGACGCGCTGCCAGTGGTCGCCGCCGTCGATCGATCGCCAGAGCCCGCCCGTTTGACCGCCGCCGACGAAGCCCCACGCCCGGCGGCGCCTGACATACGTCGCGGCAAGCAGCGTCCGGCCGTCCGGAGTGATGACGACGTCCGTGACGCCGGTATTCACATCCACGCCGAGGACCTTCTCCCACGCCGCGCCGCCGTTGCGTGTGCGATAGAGTCCGCGCCCCTCGTTAGGCCCGAACAGGTGTCCGACGGCGGCGACGAAGACGGTGTTCGCGTCGCGCGGATCGATGACGATGCGGCCGATCGTCTGGGTCTCGCGCAAGCCCATGTTCTGCCAGGTGGTGCCGCCGTCCAGCGATCGGTAGACGCCGTCCCCCCAGGTGGAGCTCTGACGATTGTTCGCCTCGCCGGTGCCGACCCACACGATGTTGCGATTGCTCGGGGCGATGGCGATATCGCCGATGCTCAGCGCCGACTGGGCGTCGAACACCGCTTGCCACGTCGTGCCGTTGTTGAAAGTTCTAAACACGCCGCCGGATGCGGTGCCGACGAAGATGGTGTGCGGGTCGTCCGCCACGGCCTCGATGTCGTCGACGCGTCCTCCAAAGGAGGCCGGACCGATGGCGCGCCACGCCGAGTCGGGCCATGCGAGCGTGCGCTGCGCGATGAGCGTCGCGGGCGTGGCCACGAGGAGTCCGAGCACGAAAAGACAACGAGAGCGCATCGCCATGGCGAGGGAGTGGGGAAGTCGGACTGGTGATGAATCGGTCGGGCTGTTAATTAGTACGGACAAATGGGCAGAGGGCAATCTGCTCTCCAGTCGTCGCGACCCTCGAACGCGAGCTCCGCATGTCGAATCGCCTTTCTCTCCTCGCCCCGCTTTTTCTCGCGATCGGTCCTGGGTCGCGGCCGCCGGCTGGCCGTGTGGCGGCTCCGCCGCGGTTCGAGGTGAGCTTCACGGCCGCGGCGCACGCCGCACCCGTCACCGGCCGGCTCATCGTCGTGCTCGCGAAGGCGGCGGAGCCCGAGCCACGGATGCTCGTCTCGCCGCTCGGGCCACCAATCTTCGCCATCGACCTCGATCAGCTGCGACCGGCGCAGGTGGCCGTCGTCGACAGCAAAGCCATCGGCTATCCCGCGTCCCTCGCCGAGCTGCCGGAAGGCGATTACTACGCGCAGGCGGTGATCGACGTCTACACCCAGGTGCATCGCGCGGACGGGCACACCATCTGGGTGCACATGAACGACGGTCACATCGAGGTCTTCCAGATCGCCGCCGGAAACCTCTACAGCGACGTCCAGCGCGTACACGTCGGCGCTGGCGGCACGGTGAAGCTCGCCATCAATCACGTGATCGCCAAAGGGCCGCCTGACGAGGACACGGAGTGGGTGAAGCACGTGAGCATTCAGAGCCAGAAGCTCACCCAGTTCTGGGGGCGCCCGATCTTCGTCCATGCGACTGTCCTTCTTCCCAAGGGATACGCCGAGCATCCGGACGCACGCTATCCGAGCATCTACTCCCTCGGCCACGGAACGCCGTTTCAGTTCTCGACGACGGCCGGTCGCGGCTGCGGCACGATCAACCCCGTGACCGGAACCGAGTGCGGCTACGACTTCTACAAGGAATGGATCACGGACTCGATGCCGCGCGTGATCGCCATCAGCCTCGAGCAGCAGACGCCCTATTTTCCCGATTCGTACTCTGTAAACTCCGCAAACAACGGCCCGTACGGCGACGCGATTGTGGACGAGGTGATGCCCGCGCTCGAGGAGAAGTTCCGCATCATCCGCCAGCCATACGGCCGCGTGCTCGAGGGTGCGTCGACGAGTGGCTGGCAGACGCTGGCGATGATGCTCCAGCACCCGGACTTCTTCGGCGGCGCCTTCGTGCTGCAGCCCGATCCCATCGATTTCCGCCACTATCAGCAGACAAACATCTACGCCGACTCGAATGCCTTCTCGGTTCCTGTCGGCCAGTACATGACCACCGAACGGCCGTTCCGCCGCACGACGCAGGGCCAGGTCGTCTGGACGACGCGTCAATTGAGTCGCTTCGAGGCCGTGCTCGGCAGCCACGGACGCTCGTCATATCAGCTGGAGGCATGGGAAGCCGTGTACGGCCCGGTTGGCGCCGACGGCTACCCGCGGCCGCTCTGGGACAAGCTCACGGGCAAGATCGATCACGAGGTGGCCGCGTACATGCGCGACCACGGCTTCGACCTTCGCGAATACGCGCAGCGGAATTGGTCGACACTCGGTCCGAAGCTCGTCGGCAAGCTGCACTTCTTCGCCGGCGACATGGACGACTTCTATCTCAACCTCGCGGTGTACGACTTTCAGGAAATGCTCAAGTCGTCCACGAATCCACACTACGAGGCGGAGTTCACCTTCGGGCGGCCGATGAAGGGGCACTCGTGGCACGCCTGGACCTGGGCTGGCTTCGTTAGGCGCGCGGGCGCATTCGTGAAGTCCAATGTTCCTGCGGGGGAACGGGCTGATTGGGCGTACTAAGCCATCCCGAGCGTAGCGAGGGATGTGCACCTCCCTTGCTACGATGGCATCCAACCGGAAGAAAACCTAATCACGAATTACGCGAATGAACTGCACGAATTGCTCCGTGCGCAGTGAGATCTTCGCGCTCAACGAGCCCTGATTCTTTTGTGAACTGCCCCGGGACGCCACTCGAAGCGTCTGCGTGTGCCGTTCAACAAAGAATCGTCCGGGCTCGTGGAGCGAGGAGGGATCCCGATCACGGAGAAATTCGTGCAGTTATTCGCGTAATTCGTGATCAGGTTTTCTCCAGCCTGGATGCCATCGTAGCCCCCAGGCGCCGACGGCAAGCGCAGATCACTGCTGCTCCCCAATGCTCCGCGTGACCTTCCCCTCGGCATCCAGAAAATCGAGGCTCGCCTTCCCTAACGAGTCCACAGAGAGCCGCAGCCGCGGGTGGCCCATCTTGTCGGAGAGCAGCACGAGCGCCGTCTTGCTCGGGTCCCGTCCGACGTAGACGCGCTGCGCAAAGAGCGGCTCACCCGGCCGCGGCTCCATGAACCGTTTCATCGCCGAGTCCTTCGCCGGCCCGTTCGGCATCTTCTGGAGCGCCTCCTGCTGCTTCACCAGCTCGAGGATCGGCACGTCGGCGCGGTCGGCGATCTGCAAGCCCTTTCGCTGCCGGCCGTTCTCGTCGGCGTACTGCAGGACGATGACCTGATCCTCGTTGTACTGGTCGAACGACATGTGCACCGTGGACGAGTACTTCCCATCGGCCTCACGCTTGCCCGAGAACGTCAGCCCGCCGTTCTCCGTGCCCTCGTCGTTGAAGAAGATGATACCGGGCCGATTTCCCCCAGCGTAGCCGAACGGCTTTCCGTACGCGATTGGCCCGGACGAGCGATCGCGGTTCGAGATGATCATCCGCAGCTTCCCGTCCTTCTCGACGACGTTGATTCGCTCGACGTCGATCTCGTCGAACTTCGTCTTCTTCGACGCGCTGGGCCGCTGAAACGCCGAGAGCGCGAGCACCGCGAACGCCGCCGTCGAGCAGAGCGCGTAGATCTTCAACCATCGAACGTCCCGCCGAAGCTGCGTATCCATTGCTGTCTCCAAAGTTTGTTCGTGTGAGTGATGCGAGGTGCTAGGTGCTAGGTGCTAGGTGCTAGGTGGTGCGTGGTGTGCAGTTCTAGCACCTAACACCTAGCACCTCAGTTCGCACCCGTGAACGTGCGTGTCACATGACCAGCATCGTCGAGGAACTCGATGCGGGCGGCGCCTAACGAATCGACGGTCAGCCGGAGCCGGGGGCGCCCCTTCGGATCCGAGAGCGTCACCGCCGAGCTCCTGTCCGGCAACTTGCCCACGTAGAGGCGGTCCGCGGGCATAGCGCCCCGCGCTTCCAGACCCTCCCGGAATCGCTTCATCCGCGCTTCCTTCGCCGGCCCGTCCGGCATCGCTCGAATCGCCATCAGGCTCTCGGCGAAGATCTGAATCGGCTCGTCGGGGCGATCGATGATCGAGAGGCCCGCCTGACGACGCCGATTCTCTTCACCGTAACCGAGGGACACCGTCTCGTCCTGATCGTATTGATCGAATGTCAGATTGGCGGCGGCACGATTCCCGGTTGCCGTGCGCTGGCCCGTCCAGACGAGTCCACCGTCCTCGTTCCCCTCATCGTTGAAGAAGATCAGTCCCGCCGATTGCACTCCCGAGCCGCCGCGCAGCGGGTACGTCTTGCCGCCGACCACGGCCTCTGGCAATCGCGCGTGATTGGAGATCGTCAATCGCAGCGTGCCGTTCGCTTCGCGCACGTTGATCCGCTGGACGTCGATCTCGTCGAAGGTGGTGCGTGCCCGCGCCTGCACGAAGGCGCTGACGGCGACGATCACCAGCAGGGTCATTGCGATTGCCGTCGTCCGCCGCAGGCGCGTGATCTCGCGCCGCAACTGTTCGTCCATGATTCTTCTCCTCAGGGAGTTGCCGACAAGGTACGGAGCACCTTCCCGGCATCGTCGAGAAACTCGATGCGCGCGGCGCCCACCGAGTCGACGACAAGGCGCAATCGCGGGCGTGACTGCGCGTCGGCGAGCACCACCGTCGCCGTCCGGTCGCTCTGCTTGCCGACGAAGACGCGCTGCGCGCCGCCGAGTCCGAGCTTCATCGCGCTGTCGCGCACGGCCGTCATCCGCCGCGTCTTCTCGGGCCCGTTAGGCATCTGCTTGATCGGCTCGACCATGTCCGCGAGCACCGTCACCGACTGATTCGGCCGATCCCAGACGCGAAGCCCCGCCGAGCGGCGTCCGTCCTGCTCGTCGTAGGTGAGCCCCACCGTCTGATCCTGGCCGTATTGATCGAACATGAAACCCGCGTTCGCCGACACGTGGCCGTCGCGCGTGTGGCCGCTGAAGCCCATGCCGCCGTTCTCGCTCCCTTCCTCGTTATAGAAGATCATCCCCGCTTCATTACTCCCCGAGCGGTGATACGTCTTGCCGTTGATGATCACGTCCGGCGCCCGCTCGGCGTTCGAGATCACGAGCCGCGGTTTGCCGTCGGGAGCGATGATGTTGATGCGCTCGACGTCGATCTCGTCGAAGCGCGGCTTCTGCACCGCGCGCGCGAACGCGGCAAGGCCGAGGATGCCGAAGAGCGTGGCGGCGATGACGTAGGCGCGCGACGCGGCGCTGCGCGTCGGCGGATTGGACGTGACGGCGGGCATGATCGGTGGTGTTGTGGTGGTGGAGTCTGAGTCGACGAACGCGCCCCTGGGCGTCGCCGCGCGGAAGATGGCGACAGATCGACCTTCCCCGCCAATGTGTACATTAGTCCGGACAAATGCTAATATGTCCGGACCAATCCCACCGCCGATCATCACCATCTGGAGGGCAGGATGAAACGTCGCGCGATCCTCGCGGCACTGCTGTTTGCTGGAAGCGGTCTGGCCGGACCGACGCTCGACGCCCAGCAGCCGGGCACCGGCACCATCGCCGGGAAGGCGACCGACGCGCAGTCCGGCAGCCCTCTCGAGGCGGTGACCATCGCCGTGCAGGGGACGCAGCTCGCCGCGATCACGGGCCCCGACGGGACGTTCCGCATCGGCCGCGTGCCGAACGGGACCCGCGTCATCACGGCACGTCGCATCGGCTACGCTGCCGGCACGCGCACCATCACCGCGAGTGACGGCCAAACTACGACCGTCGACTTCGCCCTCCAGACCTCAGCGGTCAATCTCCAGGAGGTCGTCGTCACCGGCACCGCGGGCAATCAGACGCGCGCCGCGCAGGGCGCCGTTGTCGCCACGATCAATGCCAGCGAGGTCACGACCATTGCTCCGGTCTCCAGCGTCACGCAGGTGCTCGAGGGCCGCGTCGCCGGCGTGAACGTCACGACGGGTTCCGGCACCACCGGCACGGCGCCTCGCATCAACATTCGCGGAGCTGCGTCGATCTCGCTCTCGAACGAGCCGCTGGTGTTCATCGATGGTATCCGGACATTCAGCGGTCAGCGCAACGACGTCGCCATCGGCGGCGGCGCGCATGGCCTCGAGCGACTCGGCGGGCAGTCCATCACGGCGCTCAATGATCTCAATCCGGACGACATCGAGAGCATCGAGGTCGTGAAGGGTCCGGCGGCCGCCACGCTCTACGGCGCCGACGCGTCGGCGGGCGTGATCCAGATCATCACCAAGAAAGGGCGCCTCGGCGCGCGTGGCTTCCGTCAGAACATCACGACGGAATGGAATCAGATCCAGCCGAACTTCACGCCACTCCCGCTCTATGGAACGTGCGGCGCCGGCGACGTCGGCGCGGGCGGCGCCGCGCTCTGCCAGGGCAAGACGGCGGGCGCGGTGATCTCGGATAATCCGCTGCAGCGCGAAGGGGTCTACCGCAACGGTAGCCTCGGCTCGCTCGATTACAGCGGGCAGGGCGGCGGCGAGAGCTTTGGCTACTTCGTCTCCGCGGACGCGAGCAATGAATACGGCACCGCGCCGAGCAACTATTATCTCCGCCGCACCGGCCGCCTCCACTTCAACTGGGTGACGACGTCATCGTTAGGCATCGACGCCACCATCGGCGTCAGCCGGAACGACTACCGAATGCCGCAGGGTGACGACGCCAACTACGGCTATCTCACGCAGCAGTACGCGCTCTCGGACATCTTCGGCGTCAGCGTCGGCCCGAACGGCGCGCGTAGCGGCGGCCTCAGCACCCCGGTCGCCGGCCTCGCCGCAATCCAGAACGAGATCACGACCGTTCGCTTCCTCCCGTCCGCGCAGATTCATTACAGCCCGCTCACCTGGTGGACGAATCGCTTCACCGTTGGCGGCGACATCTCGGCGACGCATGGGACGACGTTCTTCCCCAAGAACAGCGCGAACTGGTATCAGGGTGATCAGGCCAACGGCTACGTCGAGGACGTACAGCACCCGATCCACATCTACACGGTCGACTACCTCGGCAACATGCACGCGACGCTCGGCGGCACACGCCAGATCGCGTCGGACTTCTCGTTCGGCAGCCAGTACATCAACACCGTTGACAATGTCCTTGCCGGTATCGGCATCGGGCTCGCCACCAACTCGTCCAACCTCGTCTCGTCGGCGGCCGCGAACGAAGCGACGCAGAGCTACTCGCAATCCAAGTCGTTAGGCCTGCTCGCGCAGGAGCAGGTGAGCTTCGGCCAGACGCTCTTCCTGCAGGCCGGCGCGCGCGTCGACCGGAACTCCGCCTTCGGCAAGGCATTCGGATCACTCGTCCTGCCCAAGTTCAGCGCCTCGTACGTGCTCTCCCAGGAGTCGTTCTGGTCTCGTTATGCGAACTTGATTTCGACGCTGCGCCTCCGCGCCGCCTACGGCGCCACGGGTCGTTCGCCCAGTCCTGGTGCGTCGCTGCGCACGTACCGTCCATTCACGGTCGTCACCGCCAACGGCGGCACGGCGCCCGGGGTCGTCCAGGCCAGCCCCGGCAATCCGGATCTCAAGCCGGAACGCGGCACCGAGTTCGAGACGGGCTTCGACGCCGGCTTCTTCCACGAGCGCGCCGGCATCGAGCTCACCTTCTACGACAAGCACACGTCGGACCTGCTGCTCACGAACCCGCTCGCGCCGTCGCTGGCGTTCACGACCAACCCGTTCATCAACGCCGGCAAGGTCGACAATCGCGGCATCGAGTTCACCCTGCGCGCGAACCCGCTCGATCGGCGCAACTTCCGGTGGGACGCGTCGCTCAACGGCAGCACTCTCAAGAATCGGCTCGTGAGCCTTGGCAAGATCGCGATCCCGAACCAGAGCGAGATCAGCCCCGATCTCACGTATCGCTACGTGGTGGGTAAGCCGCTGTCGGCGTGGTACACGAGCAAGATCACCGCAATCGACACGGTCGCGGGCCGGGCGACGGTGACGGGCACACCGGTCTACGCCGGGCCGCAGTGGCCCACCTTCACGGCGAACCTCACCAATACCGTCACGCTGTTCAAGAACGTCCAGCTCTATGCGCTCGTGACGCATCAACAAGGTGGGAAGATTCTCAATGTCACGCCGCTCTACCGCGATCTCACCGGCACGAGCGCTGGCGCGAATCTCACCGCGGATCAGGGTGGCTACAGCAAGTCCGAGCTCATCGCCCACTATGGGCCGTTCTTCACCCCAACGGGCACCCCAGTGGGGCTGGTCCTCGATCGCTATCTCCAGCCCACGGATTTCGTCAGGCTCGCCGAGCTCTCGGCGACGTTGACGCTGCCGAATGAGTACGCGCAGCGGCTGCGCGCGGCCGGAGCCTCAGTCGTGCTCGGCGTCCGCAATCTGCATGTGTGGAAGAAGAAGGCCTTCGACGGCCCCGATCCCGAATTTCAGGCCAACACGACGCTCACGGGAACCGCGCAGTATGTCAGCATCGAGGAGTTCACGGTGCCGCAGCCGCGCCGTTGGCTCGTTCGCCTCAACCTTCAGTTCTGACGGAGACGAGCCATGATGAGAAT
>Ga0136846_1231275_pt1 | contig 27726 bp, 20 predicted proteins | sample HopSoiMetagenom2_FD_96841 | JGI IMG/M metagenome (GOLD analysis project Ga0136846, IMG submission 96841) | Grasslands soil microbial communities from Hopland, California, USA - 2 Assembly 2016 (version 4) | ecosystem: Environmental > Terrestrial > Soil > Grasslands | place: USA: Hopland... | reverse complement strand
TATTTGCCGCGCTTCACGCGCGGCATGAGGCGCTCCATGAGGCCGAGCTCCGGGGGGTTCACCACGTCGTCCGCCGAGTTGATGGCCAGGAGCGGCGCCTGGATCTTCTCGAGCGCCACGGACGGGTCGTAGTCGCGCGACGCCTCGTACTGGTAGAGGAAATCGTTCGCGTCCGTCGTGCGCATGCGCTGGTCCATCCAGCGATCGATGACCGCGTTCGCGCTGTCGCGCGTGGGCGCGTCGCGCTGCTGGGTGAGCGGACTGGACGTCATGAACCAGAGAATCGTTAGGCCGGTCATGAGTCCGCGCGGCGGCTTCGTGTACTCGCCATTGTTCCACTCCGGATCCTCGCGGATTGCCTTGCTCACGATCTCCCGCATCATGCGGTTCCGACCGGCGATCTGCGTGGGGAAGCTCGCGAGCGGCACGAGGCCGTCCATGAACTGCGGGTAGCGCTCGCCCCACATCCACGCGTGCATCGCGCCCATCGACGTCCCCATGACCAGCAGCAGATGATTGACGCCGAGGCCTTCGGTCACGAGCCGGTACTCCGCCGTCACCATGTCCTCGTACCCATACCGCGGGAACTTCGCGTGCAACCCCTCACTCGGTCGGCTCGACTTGCCGGTGCCGATGCCGTCCGGAAGGATGATGAAGTGCGACGCGGTGTCGAGCGGCTGGCCGGCCTGAAACAGCTCGCCGGCGAAGTTGCGCGAGAGGAACCCTCGGCCATTGCCGGTGGTGCCGTGAAGGATGAGCACCGCGTTTCGTACGACGCCGCGGGCGTCCTTCGTCGGATGCCCGAGCGTCGTGTAGTGGATGCGCAGGACGGGCAGGGAGGACCCGTCGGTGAACTTGAAGTCGCGCATCTCGAAGTCGCCTTCGACTCCACCAGTTGGTGTTTGCGCACTGAGGGTTGCAGTGAGCAAAAGTCCGATCAGCGTGGCAGCCGGTCGCAGCATAACTCTCCTTCATCCGAGAGGTTTGTTCATTCTTCAACTTCCAGTCGAGCGATGCGGCCTCCCACGTCGGCTATCCGAACGTGTGCTCCATCGTGCAAGCCACCGGTTCCCGGAGCGCTGCGGCGATAGCCGACTACGAGCGGTGAGCTGTCGTAGCGATACCAGTGAGCTGTCTTCCCGCTCTCGACGACCCAGCTCTTGCCGTCCACGTCCTTCGGTGTGCCCTGCGGCGAATCGTACACCACTCCCTCCACCGCCACGTAGCTCCGCTCCGCGAGCGCGCTTCGCAGTTGTCCGTGCTGGGCATACAGGCCACCACCAACCAACAGTGACCACGACACGCCGAAGATGATCGCGCTCGTCACGACCGTCCGCGCGGCGGCCGAGACGACGTCTCGGCGACGTAGATAGGCACCCAGGCCAACGCCCGCGAGCGCCACCGCCAACCCGACCAGCGCGACCGGCCAGGCGGGGAACGGAAGCTGCGCGGCGTCGTAGACGACGCGATACTCGACAGCGCTGATCACGACCGGAGAATCGCATCGGCGGCTGCGCGGCTCAAGCTGCGGCGAGGGATTGGCGCGCCTATCTTCACCCCAACCTCGAGCCTCCGGGAGCCGTGCGTTCTCATCGTCAGGTAACCCTCGTCGCGGTTGTCATTGCCCTCGGCATCAACGCGCGGCTGGCAGGCGCGCAGACTCCACTTCCGTATCGTGACGCGCGCCTGTCAACGGCCGACCGTGTCCGTGACTTGTTAGGCCGGATGACGCGCGAGGAGAAATTCTGGCAGCTGTTCATGATCCCCGGCGATCTCGACGACGCGTCGTACGACTACTCGCATGGGATCTTCGGGCTGCAGATCTCGCCCGCCGACTCCGCGCGCGACAACGCCGCTCGGCGACACGCTGAGCGTGTCAACACCATTCAACGGTACTTTGTCGACCGGACGCGGCTCGGCATTCCGATCATCCCCTTCGATGAAGCGCTCCACGGCTTCGTTCGCGAAGGCGCGACAGCGTTTCCGCAGGCTATTGGCCTGGCGGCAACGTGGGACACCGCGCTCATGGGTCGAGTCGCCGACGCGATAGCTCGGGAGACCAGGTCGCGCGGCGTGAGGCAGATCCTGTCGCCCGTCATCAACGTCGCGAACGACGTTCGCTGGGGCAGAGTCGAGGAGACGTACGGCGAGGATCCGTACCTGACGTCGGCGATGGGGCAGGCGTTCATCAGGCCGTTCGAGCGCGCAGGCGTTATCACGACCGCCAAACACTTCATCGCGAATGTCGGCGAGGGTGGGCGCGACAGTTACCCGATCGACATCAACGAGCGCACGCTCGAGGAGCTGTTCTACCCGCCCTTCCGCGACGCGATAGCCAAGGCCGGTGGGCGGTCGGTGATGACCGCATACAACTCCGTCGACGGATTGCCCGCGACGCAGAATCGCGCGTTGCTCAACGGAAAGCTCAAAGGTGATTGGGGATTGCAGGGCTTCGTCATCTCCGACGCGGCGGCGACGGGCGGCGCGACGGTGCTGCACTACACCGAGGCGAGCACCGCCACCGCGGTGAAGGATGCGCTCGACGCCGGGCTCGAAGGTCTCGATCCTCGATGGCATCCGCGCGCGGGTGGGGAAGCCGGGCGTCGTTCGCTACACTCCGGGGCCCGGGCGGATCACGCGCGATCACGTCGTCGTTCCGGCAGCGCACTTGTCGTCGGCCGTGAATGGCCGCACGGTTCCGGGGCTCAACGCCGAGTACTTCGCGACCAATCGGCTGGAGGGTCAGGCGCGCGTTAGGCGCGTGGATCCGCAGATCGACTTTGGCTGGACGCTCGATTCGCCGGCGCGCGAGATCCCATTCGACTGGTATTCTGTCCGCTGGACGGGGCGCCTAACGGTCCCAACCGGCGGCGTGCGACGCCTTGGTGTCGAAGGCAACGACGGGTACCACCTGTATCTCGACGGCGCGCTCGTCATCGACAACTGGCGCAAGCAATCGTACGGGACTCGAATGGCGAACGTCTCGCTGCGGCCAGGGACCACGCACGACCTGAAGCTCGAGTACTTCGAAGGCACCGGTAATGCACGCGTGAAGCTCGTCTGGGACGCCGGCGTGCCCACCGACTGGCGCGCGCGGATCGACAGTGCCGTCTCCGTCGCTCGGCGCAGCGACGTCGCGATCGTCGTCGCCGGAATCGAGGAAGGTGAGTTCCGCGACCGATCATCGCTGGCACTTCCGGGACACCAGGAAGAGCTGATCCGTGCGTTGGCGAAGACCGGCAAGCCAACCATCGTCGTGCTCGTTGGCGGGAGTGCCGTCACCATGCCGTGGCTCCAGAACGTCGGCGCCGTCATCGACGCCTGGTACCCGGGCGAGGTCGGCGGCACTGCGGTCGCGGACGTGCTGTTCGGTGACGTGAATCCGGCGGGGCGACTCCCGATCACGTTCCCGATCGCGGAAGGCCAGCTGCCGCTGCGCTACAACCACAAGCCGACCGGGCGCGGCGACGACTACGTCGATCTCACGGGACAGCCACTCTTTCCGTTCGGGTTCGGCCTGAGCTACACGACGTTCGAGTACTCGGACCTCTCCATCCAGCCGGCAACGTTAGGCGCCAGCGGGTCCGCAACGATCTCGTTCGTGGTGAAGAACACGGGGCGAGTGGCTGGCGACGAGGTGGCCCAACTGTACATTCGGGACGTGCTGGCGTCCGTCGCCCGGCCGGTCACGCAGCTCGCCGGCTTTCAGCGTGTTCGCCTCGCACCCGGGGAGTCGAAAACGGTGTCGATCCCGCTGTCGAGCGAGTCGCTGCGAATGCTCGACCGCGACATGCGGTGGGTCGTCGAGCCGGGCGTGTTTCGGATCATGGTTGGCAGCTCGTCGAAGGACATTCGTCTGCGAGGGGAGCTCACGGTCCAATGACCCAACCGCCAGGTCGCCACATCCACGAGACCATAACGCGGCGCGAGTTTGCCCGGTTTGGCCTTTCCGGACTCATCGCCGGCCGTCTGTCGCTCGACGCGTTAGGCGATGGAAACCTTGCAGCGCAGCCGCCACGTCCCGTGCCGACTGCGGCGCAACTCGAGTGGCAGCGGGACGAGCTCGCCCTGTTCCTGCATTTCGGTGTGAACACGTTCACCGACCGCGAGTGGGGCGACGGCAAGGAAGATCCGGGCATCTTCGCGCCGTCGGCGCTCGATGCCAGGCAGTGGGCGCGTGCGGCCAAGGCCGCCGGATTCCGTATGATGATGCTCACGGCCAAGCACCACGACGGCTTCTGCCTCTGGCCTTCGAGTGTCACGAAGCACACGGTGGCAGCGAGCCCGTTCCGCGGCGGGAACGGCGACGTTGTTCGCGAGTTCGTCGACGCCTGTCGCGCGGAAGGCCTCAAGGCCGGCCTGTACTGCTCGCCCTGGGATCGCAACTCGCCCGTCTACGGTGACTCGCCACGGTACAACGACTTCTTCTGCGATCAGCTGACGGAGCTCCTGACGCGCTACGGGCGGATCGACGAGGTCTGGTTCGACGGCGCGAACGGGGAAGGACCGAATGGACGAAAGCAGGTGTACGACTGGCCTCGCTTCTGGGCACTCGTCAGGCGGCTGCAGCCTAACGCGGTCATGTTCTCCGACGCGGGTCCCGACATCCGCTGGATCGGCAACGAGCGAGGGTCCGCGGGCGAGACGAACTGGTCGATGATGGACCCGAACGCCGTCCCGTACCCGGGCGCGGATGGCGCGGGGATCATTGCCGCGCTGCAGAACGGTGACCCGAACGGGACCGTGTGGCGCCCGGGCGAAACCGACGTATCGATTCGCCCGGGATGGTTCTACCACTCGGCGGAAGACACGACGGTGAAATCCGGCGCCGATCTGCTGCAGCTCTATCTGACATCGGTCGGTCGGAACTCGAAGCTGCTGCTCAACGTCCCGCCGTCGCGCGCAGGTCTCCTCCACGACACCGACGTCGCGCGACTTCCGGAGATCAAACGCGGTATCGTGAAGCTGATGGAAGGCGGCGATGTCCTGCAGGGTCGCAAGCCGTCGTGGCGCACCACGCCCGACGGGTCGGTAGCGTGCGAGGTGGAATTGCCTGGCGAGCGATCCGTATCGGTCGCCGACCTGCGCGAGCCGATCGAACATGGGCAGGTGGTTTCGCAGTACGTGGTGGAGGGCGCGTCGGCGTCGGCGTCCGGCGCGTGGCAGGTGTTGTCGCGAGGGACAACGATCGGATGCCGGAAGCTGGACGTATTTCCACCGGTGCCGGTGCGCCGGCTGCGCATAACGCTTCGGACGATCGCGCCGCTGTATGATCCACCAATGGTTTCGATCTATTGATCTGGCGGCAGGCGGCAAAGGCGCGTGTCATTCCGAGCGGAGGCGCCGGCAGGCGCCGCAGTCGAGGAATCGCCGTCGTCCCGACCGAGGGCTCGGCCCCTTAAGCCCCTCTATCGGGAGGACGGCGATTCCTCGACTCGCTGCCACTCGCTCGGAATGACACGCCTTTTCTCCGTCGTCCGTCGCCCGTCCCCGGCAGTCGCCAGTCGCCAGTCGCCAGTCGTTCAGACTGGTGTCAGGTTTGCCATATATTCATTTCGGAAGAGGCTTTACGTCCCAACCGTAGCGAGACCAGCGTGCGGATTCTGCTTGCCGAAGACGACCGACAGCTAAGAGAATCCATCGCTCGGGGGCTCCGCGAGGCGTCCTACGCCGTCGACGACGCCCCCGACGGGGCAAAAGCCCTCTACCTCGCGGCCGTCAACGACTACGACGCAATAGTCCTCGACATCGTCCTGCCCGAGAAGGACGGCCTGCAGGTCTGTCGCGATATCCGACGCAAAGGCATCAACGCGCCCATCCTCATGCTCACGGCGCGCGACAGCGTCGACGACAAGATCACCGGCCTCGACGCCGGCGCCGACGACTACCTCACCAAGCCCTTCGACTTCGGTGAGCTCCTCGCGCGCCTCCGCGCGCTCGTCAGGCGGCGCGGCGACGTCCTGCCGGGCGAGCTCGCCGTTGCCGACCTCGTCGTCGATACCCGGCGCCACTCGGCCCGACGCGGCGCGCGCGAGATCATCCTCACCACGAAAGAGTACGCACTCCTCGAGCACCTCGTGCGACACGCCGGCCGCATCGTCACGCGCGCCGAGATCAACGCGCACGTGTGGGACGACAACCACGATCCGTTCTCGAACCTGATCGACGTCTACGTGAGCAGGCTGCGACGCAAGATCGACGGCGGCGAGCGGATTGCCCTCATCTCCACGCGACGCGGCGTCGGCTACATGCTTTCCGCGCCGACATCGGGCTCGTCGTCCGTGGCCTCGACGCGAGACGTCCCCGGGTGATCGCCTGATGCTCTGGCCGCAGTCGCTTCGTGCGCGGCTCACGCTCTGGTACATCCTCGTGCTGGGGTTGCCGCTCGTGGCGTTCGCCGGCGCCTCCTTCCTCGTGCTCGACCGCGCACTGATCCAGCGGTCCGACGCGTTTCTCGATGAGACGCTTGGCGCGTTCACGACCGAGCTGGCGAGCGAACAGATCGAGGAGCCGACGGCGGCGCGCGCGATCGCGTCGTCGCTGCACGATGTCCAGTTTCGCGACGTCCGGCTGGCCGTGTTCGATTCGTCCGGTGTCCTCGTCATGGCCGGTGCGGTGGATACGACGGCGGGGTACGCCGTGAAACATCCGGTCGATCTGACCCGCATGGGCGCCGAGCTGCGCCGGAACGCGCGCGCGGCGCGCGGCGTGTTCTCCCTTGGCCTGGGCGAGCGCGCCTACCGCATCGCCGCCGAACCGATCCAGATCTTCGGCAAGCCATATCTCGTGGCCGCGGCATACCCGTTGCACCACGACAGCGAAACCATGGAGGCCGTCGCCACGGCATACGTGATCGCCATTCCGCTCCTGCTCCTCTTCGCCGCGTTAGGCGGATACTTCCTCGCGACGCGCAGCCTGTCGCCGGTTGCGGCGATGAGCGCTCGTGCGGCCGAGATCAGTTCGTCGAACCTCAACGAGCGCTTGCCGGTCGGCAGTCGGCGGGACGAGCTCTCGGCACTCGCCGAGGTGGTGAATGGATTGCTCGAGCGACTCGAGCGATCCTTCGTGCAGCAGCGGCGATTCATGGCCGACGCATCGCACGAGCTGCGTACACCGGTGGCCGTGTTGCGGACCGAAGCCGATGTCACGCTGTCTCGGCCCACGAGGACGGAAACGGAATATCGCGAGTCGGTCTCGGTCATGCGCGACTCAGCGCAACGGCTCGGCCGCATTGTGGACGACCTGTTTCTTCTCGCGCGAGCGGATGCTGGTCATCTGCCGCTGCAACGCGAGCCGCTGTATCTCGAGGACGTGGTCGACGAAGCCGCGCGCGCCGTCCGGAACCTCGCCCGGGAGCGCGACGTTCGCGTCCACCTGCTTCCGCTCGACGACTCGCCCTACGACGGAGACGCGGACTTGCTTGGTCGAGTGCTCCTCAATCTGCTGGACAACGCCATCAAGCACTCGTCGGCGGGCGGCACGGTGACGCTCGCGCTCACGCGCACCGCGCACGAGTACCACATCACCGTGGCGGATGAAGGTGCCGGTATTCCGGCGGACGCGCAGCCGCACATCTTCGAGCGCTTCTTCCGTGCCGACAAGGCCCGCTCGCGCACGAATGGTGATGCGACGGGCGGTGCCGGTCTCGGACTCGCCATCGGCCGCTGGATCGCGGAGGCCCACGGCGGGAGGTTGGATCTCGTCAAGTCCAGCGGCAGCGGAACCGAGTTTGTGCTGGCCTTGCCGCGGTCGGACACGGGTCACGGGGAGCTACCTCGGACCTCGCCGGAGGAACGCGGCCGCCTGGTACCGACCGCCTAACGCCGACCGATACCCTCCGTGCAATTTCGACGCGGCGTCCTGGCCGTGACGTGCCTGACGATTGCCGTCCGCGCGGCGGCGCAGCAAGGACCGACGCTGACGCGCGACGCGGCCATCGCCAGCGCCATCCAGCGCGGCGGCCGGTTGAGGCTCGCGATAGCCGACACGGCCACTGCCTTCGCCCAGTGGCGTGTTGCGAAAACGTTCGAGAACCCGATCCTGAGCGCGCAGTACACGAAGTCCACGCCGCAATATCACGTCACGGTCGATCTGCCATTCGACTACCCGTGGCTTCGAGGGACGCGCGTGGCGGCTGCCGAAGCCACCCGTGCCGCCGCGCGCTATCGTTATGCATTCGAGCGCGCGGCGGTGGCGCTCGATGCGGATACCACCTATACGCGCGCGATCGCGGCGCAGGAGAAGCTACGGCTGTCGCGCCGTAACGCCGCCGACGCCGACAGTCTGCGTCGCATCGCGGTCGCCCGGCGCGAGGCCGGCGACGCGAGCGACCTCGATGTCGAGTTGGCCACCGTGAGCGCAGGCCAGCAGGAGAACGCCGCCGCCGCCGACTCGCTCGCGTGGATCTCCGCGGTGCTCGACCTGCAAACGGTGATCGGCCACGCGGACGGGGAACCGATGGTGGTTCTCACGGACTCGCTCGTCGCGCCCTCCGACTCCATTGTGGCGCGCACGGGGCAACCGCTGCCGATCGCCGCGGCGGAAGCCGCGCTGCGATCTGCGTCGCTCGGCGTTCGCCTGCAGCATCGGAGCGTGTTTGCGTCCACGTCGCTCACCACCGGCTTCGAGATGCATGATCCGACCGGCGACGAGCCAGGCGTGCTGCCCGTGATCGGGTTCTCGATTCCATTCCCGATCTTCAACCGAAATGGCGCGCAGATCGCCGTCGCGGAGGCCGAGCAGTTTCGCGCACAGGCCGAGCGTGACGTTGCGGTGCTCGAGACGCGGGCCGCCATCGCACGCACGGACCGCGAACGGTCGATCGCGCTGGCGAACGTCGGTCGAGATCAACGATTGGTCGCGAGCGCCGGCAGAGTCGCCGCGCTCTCGCTCACCGCCTATCGTGAAGGCGCAGCGCCGCTCGCCACGGCGATCGAGGCGCAGCGCAATTCTCGCGAGATCCTCGCGCAATACATCGACGACCTCGCCGCGGCATGGATTGCCACCGCGGCGCTGCGCGTCCGCACGCTCACGGTCGAGTCGGCACCATGATCTCATTTCCCGCGCGTTGTATTCCGATCTGTGCACTGGCCGCGCTTGGCGCGGCGTGCGGCGGTGGTGGAGCAGGCGACGCGGAGTCACAGCCGACACCAGTCGTCGCGGTGCAGACGGCGATCGTCCAGGCGCGACCCTTCACCGAAACATTCGGGACGATCGGCACCGTCGTCGGACGTCCCGGCCACGTCGCATCGCTCGGCGCCCCGACGGCCACGCGTGTGTCGCGCGTCTACGTGAGTGAGGGTGCGAGAGTCGCCGCCGGCCAGCCGCTCGTGGAGCTCGATAGAACCGCCATCGACGCGTCGGCGCAGGCTGCGGAGACGGCATTGACCTCCGCACAGCAGGCGTACGAGCGCGCCGATCGACTGAATCGCGAGGGCGTCTCACCGCGCAAGGATGTGGAGCAGGCGGCCTCGGAGGTGGCGAAGGCACGTTCGGACGCGGTTGCCGCACGCCGAGCGGCGCAGCTTGCGGTCCTCCGCTCACCCATTGCCGGCGTGGTCACACGGCTCACCGCGGTGCTTGGCGCTTCGGTCGACGTGAACCAGCCACTCGTCGAGGTGGCGGACCCCAGCGCGCTCGACATCGTGTTCACGGTGACACCGAGTGAGGCGTCACGTGTGAAGGTGAACGCATCGGTCAAGCTGTCGGCCGGACAGAACACCGGGGGTGAAGCGTTAGGCACCGGCACCGTCACACAGATCTCGGCCGCGGTCGATTCCGCGACGCGTGGCGTGCCGGTGCGGGTACACGCGCCGGGCTCACGCAGGGCGCTCCGCATTGGCGAGACGATCTTCGGCCAGATCATCGTTGGCACTCACCCAAATGCCATCGCGGTTCCGGCCGCCGCGCTGGTGCCCGACGGCGAGGGGTTCAAGGTCTTCACCGTCGATGCGGAGAACATCGCGCACGAACAACCGGTGACCGTGGGCGCTCGGGCCGACTCGACCGCCGAGATCACGGAGGGGCTCAAGGGCGGCGAGCGCATCGTGACGTACGGCGCCTACGGCGTCGAGGACAGCGTCAAGGTCACGACGGGGTCGGCACCGAAGGCGAAGACGCCGGCAGAGACGACGGCGCATCCATGATTGGCGGCACGTTCGAGGAAGCTCGCGACACCTCGCCGGCAGCGCCCCCGCGGGCGAAGCGGGCGCTCTTCACGCTCCTCGGGCAGCAGCGCCGCTTCGTCTATCTCGCCGTCGTACTGCTCACCGTGGCTGGCATCTGGTCGGCGCTTCAGCTGCCGTCAGCGATATATCCCGAGCTCGAGTTCTCCCGAGTCACCGTCGTGGTCAATGGCACGGCACTCGGCGCGCGACAGGTGCTGTTCAGCATAACGAGGCCGATCGAGGAGGCCATCAGCATCGTTCCGGGCGTCACGCGTGTGCAGTCGCGCTCGATTCGCGGTGGCAGCGAAACGAACATCACGTTCGCGCCACGAACCGACATGGTCGATGCGCTGCAGCAGGTTCGTGCGCGCGTCAATCAGGTGGAGGCCGACCTACCGCTAGGGCTCGACATCGAGGTCGAACGCATGACCCCGTCGCTCTTTCCGGTCATCTCGTACAACCTGGAGGGCGGCGACCCCGCCACGTTGTATGACATCGCGCGTTATCAGATCAAGCCGTTGATCTCGCGGGTGCCTGGCGTGGGGCGGGTGGACGTGCAGGGAAGCGACGTGCGGGAGATCGAGGTAGTGGCGGATCCGGCGCGGCTGGCGGGTCAGCAGCTGACGTTCGAGGACGTCGCGAACGCGATCAGGCAGGCGACGAACGTGATGGCCGTCGGGCGCATGCCCGAGAACTACAAGCAATACCTGATCGTCTCGGCAGGCGAGGCCCATTCGCTGGACGACGTGGCGAACGTCGTGGTGGGCCACGGCGTCCGCGTTCGCGACATCGCGACCGTGACATCCGGGACAGAGGATCACGTCCGCATCATCGCCGGTGACGGAAAGCCGGCGGCACTGCTCAACATCACGCGACAGCCCGGCGGCAACACGGTCGCCATCGCCGACAGCGTCGCCGCGATCGCTCGCACGCTCCGCTCGACGCTGCCGCCGGGCGTCCGCATCAAGGCGGTGTACGATCAGGCCGCGCTCGTTCGCGACGCGGTGAAGTCGGTACGGGACGCGATGATGATCGGCGCGGTGCTGGCGGTCATCGTGCTTCTGTTGTTCCTCCGCCACGCCCGCATCACGGCCATCAGCGCGTCGTCCATCCCGCTCACGATGGCGATCACGGTGTTCGTGATGTCGCTTGTTGGGCAGACGTTCAACCTGATGACGTTAGGCGCGATGGCCATCGCGATTGGCCTCGTGATCGACGACGCCGTGGTCATCACGGAGAACATCGTACGGCATCTGCACCTGACCCCCGACCGCGACGTGGCGATCCGCGAGGCGGTGCAGGAGATTATTTGGCCGGTGACCACGTCGACGATCACGACGGTGGTGGTGTTCCTGCCGCTCGGCCTGTTGACGGGCGTGGAGGGGCAGTTCTTCCACGCGCTCTCGATCACGCTGACGATCTCGGTACTGGTGTCGCTGGTGCTGGCGCTCTCGATCATCCCGCTCCTGAGCGAGCAGTTCCTGACGGCGAAAGACGCCGAGCAAGCGGATTCCAGCAGAGGAATTCTCACGCGCCTCGGTCGCTGGATCGACCGGACGTCCGACCGGTACGAGCGCTCGTTAGGTGCGATTCTCCACCACGCGCGTCCGATGACTGTCGTCGCCCTCGTGCTGGTCGGAGCGGGTGTGCTGGCCTATAGGTTCGTGGAAACGGGATTCCTCCCGGAGATGGATGAAGGCGCGTTCGTGCTCGACTACACGACGCCCGGTGGCACCGCACTGGCCGAGACCGATCGGCAATTGCACATCGTCGAGAAGATCCTCGCGTCCACGCCGGAGATCACCGGTACGTCGCGACGAACTGGCGCGGAGCTCGGTCTCTTCGCGACCGAGCAGAACACCGGCGACATCGTCGCTCGGCTCAAACCGGAGGGCCAGCGGGATCGATCGATCTTCGACGTGATCGATGAGGTCCGGGGAAAGATCGAGCGTTCTGTACCGCGCATGCGCATCGAGTTCGTCCAGATCCTGTCTGACATCATCAACGATCTCGCGGGCAACCCGAACCCAGTCGAGATTCGTCTGTTCGGACAGGACCTCGCGCAGCTCGACGCGTATGGCAAGAAGCTCGGAGAAAAGCTCGAGCCCGTGGACGGCCTCGAGGACCTGTTCAATGGTGTGAGCGAGCCCAGCGCCGAGCTGTCGATGGAGATCGCGGGTGCGGAGGCGAATCGTGTGGGGCTGACGCCCGATCAGGTCAGCGCCGAAGTGAGCGGCGCACTGCTTGGCGTACCCGCCGGAGAGGTGAGGCTCGACGATCGCTCGGTGGCGGTGCGCGTTCGCGCGCCCGACTCCGTCCGCTTCAGCCCGAGACTCCTTGGCTCGCTGCCGATCTATTCGGCGACCACGCAATCCAGGGTACCACTCGCATCAGTCGCGTCGTTCACGCCAGGCGAGGCGCGCGGTGAGCTGCGTCGCGAGAATCAGCAGCAGCTCATCGTGATGACGGCCGATCTGAGCGACCGATCGTTAGGTGCGGTGATGGGCGATGTGCGGAAAGTGCTCGCCGACAATCCGCCGCCCGCCGGTGTCCGCGTGGAGCTCGGCGGCCAGTACGCGAGCCAGCGCGAAGCCTTCCGCGCGCTGCTGCTCGTGCTCGGTCTCGCCGCCGCGAGCGTGATCGGCGTGATGGTGCTGCAGTTCCAGTCGTTCGTCGAGCCGCTCGTCATTCTGCTGGCGGCGCCACTCTCGTTCGTGGGTGCGCTGGTGCTTCTCCTCATCACGGGGACGGCGCTCAACGTGTCCTCGTTCATGGGACTGATCCTGCTGGTGGGGCTGATCGTGAAGAACGGGATCATCCTGCTCGACTTCACGCGTCACCGCATGCGGTCGGACGGCGTCGTGCTCGAGGATGCGATTCGCGAGGCGGCGCGAATTCGCCTTCGGCCGATTCTCATGACTACGCTATGCACCCTGTTCGGCCTGCTGCCGCTCGCGTTAGGCCTCGGAGCAGGAAGTGAGCTGCAGCGTCCGCTCGCGCTCGCAGTCATCGGCGGTTTGGCGCTCTCGACGCCGATCACGCTGTACGTCGTGCCGACGTTGCTGGTGGCGATCCGCGGGCGTGAGTTTAGGCTGGCCGACGGATCCGTCGGTTAACGAGCTTCGCTCGGGCCGGCCCCACAGACAGAAGGGAGTTCGGGTGCACAGGATTACCACTTCGGCGCGTATTGGCTTCCCGTTGTGAAGTGATTGCGACTGCAGGAGGCGACGGGGTGATGCCGGCCAGTACATTAAGGCGACTAGCGCTTAGATCGCCCGTGAGTGCACTCGAACGATGAAATACGACTCTGACCCCAAACGTACCAAATCAGCGATCGTCACCGGAACGAGCGCCGGGGTTGGCGAGGCGGTTGCGCGCCAGCTGCTCGAGCGTGGCTGGTCGGTGATCGGTATCGCGCGACGCCCGGCGCCCTTCGCCCACGACCGCTATCGACACGTCGCGTACGATCTCGCCGGCGTCGTCGACGACCCGGCCGCGCTGGAATCGCAGCTGACGCTACCCGACGTGCAGACCCTGAGGCGCATCGGCCTCGTGAACAACGCGGCGGTTCCGCAGGGACTCATGCCGGTCGCTCGCCTCGACCCGCGCGAGCTCGCCCGCATCTACGCCGTCAACCTCATCGCACCCGTCTGGCTCATGGGGTACGCGCTGCGCGCGGCACCCACCGACACGCCGGTGCGGATCGTGAACGTTTCGTCCGGCGCCGGAACCACGGGATTCGCCGGCCTCGCCGCGTATGGCAGCGGCAAGGCCGCGTTGCGACTTGCGGGGATGTCGCTCGCGCGGGAGTGGGACACGCCCTCGTCGACGGCGGCGCCACGCGAAAACGCTGCGATCCTCAGCTACGAGCCCGGCGTCGTCGACACCGAGATGCAGCGATACGCTCGGTCCCGGCCGGCCGACGAGTTCCCGTGGGCACAGATGTTCCACGACTTCGCCGCCCGAGGTGTGGCCGTACCGCCCGAACGACCCGCGCGGGAGATCGTCGAGTTCCTGGAGTCCGACGGGCAGCCACCTTTCGCAGAGCACCGACTCCGGATGAGCTGAATCGCGACGAGCGACTTCACGGAACGATTCACGTAGACGAGGAATGACACGACTGGCCCTCGAGGATCTGCTCGGCGTCGATATCCCGATCGTCCAGGCACCGATGGCGGGAGTGCAGGTGAGCGCTCTTGCCATCGCTGTCTCGAACGCCGGTGGTCTAGGCTCGCTCCCCTGCGCGCTGCTCGGCACCGACGTCATGCACGACGAGCTCGCGGCACTTCAGGCGCAGACGACGCGACCGTACAACGTCAACTTCTTCTGTCACACACCGCCCACACCAGACCCCGCGCGCGAAGCTGCATGGCGGGCGGCGCTGGCGCCGTACTACCGAGAGCTCGGCCTCGACCCTAACGAGATTCCAGCCGGCCCTATGCGGTCGCCGTTCAGCAACGAGGCGGCTGACATCCTCGAGGAATTCAGGCCGCCCGTCGTCAGCTTTCACTTCGGGCTGCCATCGCCGGACTTGCTCGCCCGCGTGCGCGCGTGGGGCTCGAAGGTTTTGGCTTGCGCCACGACCGTGGACGAGGCCCGTTGGCTCGAGGCGCGCGGTGTCGACGCGATCATCGCCCAGGGGCTCGAGGCAGGCGGCCATCGCGGCAACTTCCTGACGGCGGACATGACGACTCAGCTCGGCACATTCGCCCTGGTTCCCGAAGTCGTCGCGGCGGTTCGGGTGCCGGTCATCGCAACTGGTGGCATCGCGGACGCTCGCGGAGTGGCAGCTGCCCTGCGCCTTGGCGCCTCGGGCGTACAGCTCGGGACCAGCTATCTCCTCTGTCCCGAAGCCACGACCAGCCCTGTCTACCGCGCCGCCCTTTGCAGCCCGGACGCCTCGCACACGGCGCTCACGAATCTCATCTCCGGGCGACCTGCCCGCGGCATCGTGAACCGTCTCATGCGTGATCTCGGACCGTTGAGCGATCTGCCACCCGAGTTTCCACTGGCAACGCCCGCGGTGGCGCCGCTGCGAGCCGCGGCGGAGCTAAAGGACTCGGGAGACTTCTCACCGTTGTGGGCCGGTCAGAATCCGTCGGGAATAAAGGAGATTCCGGCGGCCGAGCTCACCCAGGAGCTCGCTGCCGGTCTGAAGTAGGCCGACGTCCGAATCCGGTGATCCGCCCGAGGAGCGCCAGCAGATTAAGAGCGCTCGGCGTATCACTATCGTGATTCAAACCGACGGAGTCGGCATGAAGACAAGTGCACCACGCGCGGTGGCGGCGCTCGCAGTGCTCGCAATGATGTTCGCGGCCGCTGCATGCGGCGGAGCATCCCGCGCGGCGACGAGTACCGGTCTCGGGTCGGCGGTCACTCCAGCTCAGCGCTCACCAGCCGAAGTCGTTGCGGCCGACAACGGCATCGCGCCGTACACGAAAGCCGACGTGGACTTCGTGTCCGGCATGATCGGACACCACGCGCAGGCGGTGCTCATGGCGGGGTGGGCACGGTCCCACGGCGCGAGCCCTTCGGTTCAAGGACTCTGCGAGCGGATCGTCGTCGCGCAGCGAGACGAGATCCGGTTCATGCAGCGATGGCTGCGCGAGCGGAAGCTTCCGGTGCCGGACGGCGACACGTCGCACATGATGATGGCCGGGATGGACATGAAGCTCATGCCCGGCATGCTCACGCCCGAGCAGCTCACGGCGCTCGACAAGGCGCGCGGCGCCGACTGGGACCGGCTCTTTCTCCAGGACATGATCCAGCACCACAACGGCGCGATCGAGATGGTAGAAACGCTGTTCGCGTCGAATGGCGCCGTACAGGACGAGGACATCTTCAAGTTCGCGTCGGACGTCCACGTCGATCAGATCACGGAAGTGAATCGAATGACGTCAATGCTTCAATCGATGGGCGCTCGCTGAGCGCTAGTCGTTAGTCGCTCGTCGCAAGTGGTTAACCACCCAATCGCGGTTTCCCCGACTCCCGATTCCTTATTCCCGATTCCCTCGTGAGACATCTTTCCCTTGTCGCGATCGCCTGCGGCGCCCTGACAGCTGCCGGATGCGCTTCGGCCAAGTCGTCTTCTTCGTCGTCCTCCGGCGCGGCGCCCTCGCCGAACATGAGCGTCGGCCCCACGAAGCCGAACCCGGACCCGCGCGTCGGCCTCAAGGCCGGCTGGTTCGACGCCGGCACCGCCGCGTGGAATCTCCGCCTCGTCTCCACGACGAAGCCGTCGAAGGATTTCCTCAACTTGTCGACGCCCGGCGATCGGCGTCTCATCAACTCCGACCTCGCGTTCATCGGCACCGACGTCATGCAGGGCAACTACAGCGGCTATCAGCTGTGGGATGTCTCGAACCCCGCGAAGCCCGCGCTCAAGGAAGCGTACGTCTGCCCCGGATCGCAGAGCGACGTCTCCGTCTATCGCGACACGAAGGTGAGCCTCGCGTTCGTCTCTGGTGAGGCGACGACGGGTCGACTCGACTGCGGGCTCCAGGGTGTGCCCGACTCGGTCAGCCAGGATCGGCTGCGCGGGATCCGCATCTTCGACATCAGCGACCTCGCCAAGCCGAAGTACATCGCGAACGTGCAGACGTGCCGAGGCTCGCACACGCACACCGTGGTCGTGTCGCCTAACGACAAGGACAACGTCTACGTGTACGTATCGGGCTCGGCGCCCGTGCGCTCGCCACGCGAGCTGGAAGGCTGCACGGGTGGCCCGCTGGCCGAAGACCCGAGCACGGCGCTCTTCCGCATCGAGGTCATTCAGGTGCCCCTCGCGGATCCCACGAAGGCGCACATCGTGAGCTCGCCGCGCATCTTCCAGGACCTCACGGCTCCGCCACGTCACGCCGAACCGTTCGACAGCGCGGCGGCTGCACGTCGAGACAGTATCGCCAAGGCCCGGCGCGCGGCTGGCCAGCCTGACGTGCCGCGACCCGCCGGCAACCGCGGCGCACCCACGCAGTGCCACGACATCACCGTCTACCCGGCGATCGGGCTCGCGGGTGGCGCGTGCGGCGGCTACGGCCTCCTGCTCGACATCAGCAACCCCGGCAACCCGACGCGCATCGGCGCGGTGGCCGACTCCAACTTCTCGTTCTGGCACTCGGCCACGTTCAACAACGACGGCACGAAGGTGCTGTTCTCGGACGAGTGGGGCGGCGGCACGCAGCCCCGTTGCCGCTCGACGGACAAGCCGGAGTGGGGCGCCGACGCGATCTTCACGCTGGACCAGAACAGGCAGATGACGTTCAAGAGCTACTACAAGCTCCCGGCCGCGCAGACGTCGGAGGAAAACTGCGTTGCGCACAACGGGTCGCTCATCCCGATTCCGGGGCGCGACGTGTTGGTGCAGGGGTGGTATCAGGGCGGCATCTCCGTGTTCGACTGGACGGACGCGTCGAACCCGAAGGAGATCGCATTCTTCGATCGCGGGCCGATGAACGCGACGAAGCTCGTGGACGCGGGCTCGTGGTCGGCGTACTGGTACAACGGCTACATCTACAGCTCCGAGATCTCGCGCGGGCTGGACGTCTTCGAGCTCGTGCCGAGCGGGCTGGTGACGAAGAACGAAATCGACGCGGCGAAGACCGTGCACTTCGACTACTTCAACACGCAGGGTCAGCCGAAGTTCGTGTGGCCGCCGTCCTTCGCGCTGGCACGGGCGTACCTCGATCAGCTCGAGCGGAACAACGGTCTCGCAGCCGACAAGGTCGCGGCGACGAGGACCGAGCTTGCGGCGGCGGAGAAGCTCTCGGGGCAGGCGAGAAAGGACGCCCTCACGAAGCTCTCGCAGCAGCTGCACACCGACGCGCGGTCGGCTGGTGACCAGCCGAAGGCGCACAAGCTGGCGTATGCCGTGGGCGATCTGGCGAAGTAACGGCGGACTTGGGTTGACACGTTAGGACAACGCGAGCAGGGCCTACTGCTCGCGTTTGTCATCCGGCTGTGTCAAACTTGAGACTCAATCGTTCGTCGTTCTACGGCACTACTGGACCAACCGGACATGCTCGCTGACACCCTGAAGGCGATCGCGGGTCAACGCCTCGTCGACACCGACGGCGACGTCACGCACCTCGAGCTTCTTCCTCCCGCGACGGGGCAGCAGATCCGCGAGCTCGAGGCGAGGCTGCCCGGACCGCTGCCTGACGAGATCCACGCCGCGTTGGCCGTCACCACCGGGTTTGCGAACGGTCCTCTCGAGTCTTTCTCGCTGCTGGACCTCGAGGGCTTTGGCCTCGACGAAGCGTTCCCCCACCCGTATTCGATCGCGCACGACGGCTTCGGGAACTACTGGATACTCGACGTCCTGCCTGGCGCGACCGAATGGGGCCCCGTGTTCTACGCCTGCCACGATCCCGCCGTCATCGCCTACCAAGCGCCGTCGATCGAGCAGTTCGTCAAGGACGTGGTGGCGATGGCGCCCGACGACACACGCAGCCCCATCAACCACGTGCACGAGACCGTGGTCCACACGCTGTGGCGCGACCATGCTGCGCTCATCACCCAGGCCGCCGTTGCCGCGTCGTCCGATCTGACGCTTCGCGAATTCGCCGAGTGCCTGACGCCCGACGCGGTCATCGCCGATCTCCGCGACGCGCGCCCGGGAAGCGGTTTCGCCTGGGGGATGTTCGGCCCGCGAACCGATATCCAACGCTTTGGGACGCATCGATTGTGGGCGCTCACACGGCCGCCAGCCAAACCGGGATTCTTCTCCCGGTTGTTCGGCCGATGACCCACGCCGGCGACGAGCCGGCGACGAGCCGGCGACTAGCCGTTAAGTCAGCGTTCAGGTTGCTCCGTCTAGGCTCCACAGTTCCGAGTGAACTGTTGACCTCACCTGTCGCGAGGCTGGACCTATGAATCGGCTGCTGTCACTGCTAGCGGTGTCCATCGTGGCTTCGGCTCTCGATGCGTCGGTCGTGCGGGCCCAATCCTTCAAGGTCACGAGGTTCGAGATCGGCGGCGAAGGCGGCACCGACTACGTGACCGCCGAACCCGGTACCGGCCGCGTGTTCGTCTCGCGCGGCACCCACGTCATGGTCGTGGACGGCGCGACCGGCAAGGTGTTAGGCGACATTCCCGATACGCCACGCGTGCACGGCGTTGGGATCGCGGCGAAGCACAACCACGGCTTCACCACGAATGGCGGCGATTCGACCGTCACCATGTTCGACCTCAAGACGCTCGCCGTGATCAAGAAGATCCCGGTCAAGACCGGTGGACTCGATGGGATCATGTACGACGACTACACCGACCGGATCATCCTCACGAATCACAGTCGGCCGATCGGAACCGTCGTGGCGCTCGACGCGAACACGGGGGACATCGTTGGCCAGGCGGAGCTCGAGGACAACGCACCCGAGGGCGCCGCGAGCAACGGGAAGGGCACCCTCTACGTCAACAACGAGAGCAAGAACACGATGCAGGTGGTCGACGCGAAGTCCATGAAGGTGCAGTCGTCGTGGCCGCTCGCGCCGTGTGACGGGCCGACAGGTATCGCATACGACCGTGCGAACGACCGGATCTTCTCGGGGTGCGGCAAGACGTCCGTCGTGGTCGACCCGAAGACGGGCAAGATCATCACCACCATCGCCAACGGGGACGGCGTCGACGCCCTCGGCTGGGATCCCAAGGAAAAACTGATCTATATCCCGGCGGGGCGCGATGGGAACGTGACCGTGGTGCACCAGGATTCGCCCGACAAGTACAGCGTCGTCGCGACGGTACAGACGATGGCTCGGGCGAAGACGATTACGGTCGACCCCGTCACGCATAACGCGTATCTCTTCCAGCCCGAGTACGGCCCCGCACCCGCTGGCGCGCCGCCGGGTCCAAACGGCCGGCCACCCGTGGGCCCGATCGTGGGCGCGTGGTTCTTCGTCATCACCCATTGACCCATCATCACACCATAAAAATCAAAGGGGCCAGAGTCGTTTGATCGGATCAAACGACTCTGGCCCCTTTGATTTCCGGGATGGGCGTCTGGTCCGCGACACGCACGTTGCGCAGATTCTCGGGATCAAATCCGCGCCCATTCAAATTATGAAGAGACTCACCTTCCTCCTCACTGTCCTTGGCATTTCAGCCTGCACGTCAGCTGAGGGGACAACGAATCCCGACGTCGCACGCTGGGAACAGCAGGCTCGAAACGTCACCATAACGCGGGACGACTGGGGCATTGCCCACGTCCACGGAAAGACTGACGCCGACGCCGTGTTCGGCCTCATCTACGCGCAGGCCGAGGATGACTTCAATCGCGTCGAGACGAACTACATCAACTCGATCGGACGGCTCGCCGAGTCGGAGGGCGAGAAGGAGATCTGGCGCGATCTCCGGATGAAGCTGTTCATCGACCCCGACAGCATAAAGGCGAAGTACGAGTCGAGCCCGCCGTGGCTCAAGTCGCTCATGGTCGCGTGGGCCGACGGTCTGAACTTCTACCTCGCGAAGCACCCAGAGGTGAAGCCGAAAGTCATCACGCACTTCGAGCCGTGGATGGCGCTCACGTTCAGCGAGGGCAGTATCGGCGGTGACATCGAACGCGTGAACCTCCGCGAGCTCGAGGCGTTCTACGGCGGCAAGCGTGAGGAGCCGAAGGCGATCTCGGAAGCGGAGCGCGGCATTCCGCCCGAGCCCACGGGCTCGAACGGCATTGCGATCGCGCCGTCCAACACGACGAACAAGCACGCCCTGTTGCTCATCAACCCGCACACGTCGTTCTTCTTCCGCTCGGAGGTCCAGGTCACGAGCGACGAGGGCCTCAACGCCTACGGGGCGGTGACGTGGGGCCAGTTCTTCGTCTACCAGGGTTTCAACGATCGCGTCGGCTGGATGCACACGTCGAGCAGCGTCGACAACATCGACGAGTACGCCGAGTCGATCGTGAAGAAGGGCGACAACCTGTTTTATCAGTACGGCAAGGAGATGCGTCCGGTCGTCCCGCAGAAGATCACCGTGCCGTACAAGACGGCGAGCGGGATGGCGAACAAGGAGTTCACGGTCTATCGCACGCACCACGGCCCGATCGTCCGCAGCGGCGGCGGCAAGTGGATCAGCGTTAGGCTCATGGAGGAGCCGGTGAAGGCGCTGACGCAGTCGTACAGCCGTACGAAGGCGAAGAGCTATGCCGATTTCCGAAAGGTCCTCGACCTGCACACGAACTCGTCGAACAACACGATCTTTGCCAGCGCGGACGGGGACATCGCCTACTTCCACGCGAACTTCATCCCGAAGCGCGATCCGAAGTTCGACTGGTCGAAGCCGGTGGACGGCAGTGATGCAGCCACCGAGTGGGGCGCGCTGATGTCGGTCGAGGAGAGCCCGTTCGTCCACAACCCGAAGAGTGGCTGGCTGTTCAACACGAACGACTGGCCGTATTCCGCTGCCGGCGCCGACAGCCCGCAGGAAAAGAATTACCCGCTGTACGTGGACGCCGGTGGCGAGAACGCGCGTGGCATTCACGCCATCCGCGTGCTGCAGAACCGGAAGGATTTCACGTTAGGCGGCCTGCTGACCGCTGCGTTCGACAGCTATCTCACCGCGTTCGACGTGCTGCTGCCGCCGCTGCTGCAGGCGTACGACAAGACGCCCGCCGGAAATCCAGGGAAGGCGAAAGTGGCGGAGCAGATCGATTCGCTCAGGAAGTGGGACAAGCGATGGTCGGCCACCTCGGTGCCCACGTCGGTCGCGGTGTTCTGGGGCGACGAGATTACGCGGCGTGTGCGACTGGACGCGAGTGAAGAGAGCATGAACGTCGATACGTACATCGCGAAGCGGACGACGCCCGCGCAGCTCCTCGATGCGCTCGTGGCAGCGTCGGATTCGCTCACGGCGGACTTCGGCTCGTGGAAGACGCCGTGGGGGAACATCAACCGCTTCCAGCGCCTGAATGACAACATCGCGCCAAGCTTCGACGACGCCGGCGCGAGCATCCCGGTCCCGTTTACCTCATCGCGATGGGGATCCCTGGCGTCGTTCGGCGCGCGCCCGTACCCGAACACGAAGAAGTGGTACGGCACGAGCGGCAACAGCTTCGTTGCCGTTGTGGAGTTTGGCGACAGCGTTCGCGCTCGGGCCGTGACGGCCGGCGGCGAGAGTGGCGATCCGAAGTCGAAGCACTTCAACGATCAGGCCGAGCGCTATGCGTCTGGCAACCTCCGCGACGTGTACTTCTACCCGAACCAGCTGAAGGGGCACATCGAACGACAGTACTCTCCCGGAACTGAAACGGCGCAGCGGAACAGGTAACCAATTACCTGTCGCTGTTGCGCCTAACGAGCTGGGAACAGCGCTCGGAAGTCCTCACGAGTCTTGAGTGGCGCGAATACCGAGTCCTCTCGCACCTCAGGCGGCAGGAACCGCGTCGGAATCGTCTTGAGCCACGCCATCGCGGCGTCGGCGTCACCCTTCAGCATGCACGCACGCGCCGCGGGAAGTCCGAGGTCGCGGTAGCCCAGGCCCTTGCCCTTGAGCTTCTCCAGCTCGCCGCACGCCTCCGCGTACTGGGCGTTGCCGAGCAGCGCCTCGCCGTACGAGAGACGAAGCCGTGCGTCATCCGGCCGCGCGGCCACGAGGTCGGCATAGATCGGTACGGCCTTGCCGAAGTTGCGCACCTGCACATGGCCCGCCGCCGTCGCCTCCGGGACGCCCTGGCGAATCGCGGCCTGAAACGCCGGCGAGGTGGCGCGCCTAACGAACGCGATCGTCTGCTCCATCACCTCGCGCGTCGCGTCGTCATCATTGAACATCTCGAACCCGTGATACCCCGACGCGTGATTCACGAGCGTCACGGGCGCGTTCTGCGCGACCGCGAGCGACGCGAGCTTCACGATCTCCTCGTTTACGCTCGGCCGGTCGAGACCGGCGCGCACGTACAAGACGGGAAGGTCGCGCCGAAACTCCGTCACCGGGGCCTCACCGTAATACATCACCGCCGCCTTCACGGTGGTGAGCGTCGGATCCTCCACCAACGGAAACGCCGTGAACACGTTACCGGAGCCCGCATAGAGGGCGATGGCATCCTTGTTCACGCCGAGGGTCGCCCCGCGCGACGTGAGATAGGTCATGAGCGCCTGGAAGTCCGACGCCTCGCTCCCGAACCGAAGGTCGAACACGACGGCGGTGAGCCCGCGCGACGCGGCCGCGCGCGCCCACGCGTCGTAGAAAAACCAGCGCCGGTCCGCGCCGGTCGCGTGGTTGAAGAAGATGAGCGTCGGGCCGGCCCCGGTGGATCCGGCAGACCGGTACACGTCCATCCGAAGCGCGACCGTATCGGACCGGCCGTACTCCACATCCTGCGTGACCGTGACCTTGGGCGATGCCGGCCGAAGCGCGAACGTCTGCCCCTGAGCGCGGGCTGACGCGAACGGCGCCACGAGCGCAGTGCATGCGACGAGAACCGAGAGAGATCGAGTCATGGCGGAATCTTTCTGGGCACCCGCTGCTGGCCGCCAGATCCACTTGACGAAACTGCCGAGTCCGGGGATACGTGCCCTTCTGAGGGGACGAAGGGCCGCCGCAGAAATTCGGCGCGATGCGAACCTTCTGGCGGATCTTGCCGTCCAACTGAACGGCACCAGGGAAGGCCTCGATGCCCAGCCTTGCGCGTGTCATTTCTACAATGTAGAAACAAACGACAGTCGACTTTCGTTGTTCCGGAATGGCCAGCCACTCACCCGCACAGCCACCAGCACCACCGCGCGTCCCTGTCGCGATCCTTGGAGCGCTCCTGCCGTTCGCCGAGCGCTCCGAGGTCCTCGCTGACTTGGCAGCGGAGTTCGCCTACCGCGCCGGGACCTTCGGGAAGCCGGCGGCGAGCCGCTGGTACTGGCGCCAACTCGCGTCGTCGGCTCCGTCGCTCACCCGCCGCATCTGGTGGCGAGGGTGGAGCGGCTTCGAGCCGAACGCCAACCGCATGCGACCGGGAGGTCCCTCAATGGAAAGCTGGATCATGGATGCACGGTACGCGGCGCGCCGGCTCGTGCGACGCCCGCTGTACACAGTGCTCTCGGTGCTCACGCTGGCGCTGGGCATTGGCGGGACTGCCGCGGTCTACGCGATCGCGCGGCCGATCCTGCTCGATCCGCTGCCCTACCGCGCGGAAGAAGGGCTCGTCGCCTTCTGGATGCCGTTCGACTGGTCGGAGCAGGAGTTCCTTTACCTGCGCGGACGCGTGCCTGGGTTCTCGGAGTTCGCCGCGTACCGCACGGACAACGTCCTGCTCGACCGCGGCGACGGGCAGGTTCGCCTGCTGCCGAGCATCTTCAGCTCCGTGGAGCTGTTCCCGGTGCTCGGAACGAAGCCCGCGTTAGGCCGCTGGTTCCAGAAAGGTGAGGACGAGCGCGGCGCGGAGGCGGTCGCCGTGCTCAGCTACGGCCTCTGGCAGGAGCTTGGCGGCGACCGGTCCATCGTTGGCCAACGACTCCGCATCGATGGCCAGCCCCGCACGGTCGTCGGCGTGATGCCGCGCGGATTCTGGTTCCCGGATCCCACCACGAAAATCTGGATTCCGCAGCCGCTGCGACCCGACAATCGATCCGGGAACTACGCGTTCCTCGGGCGAATGGCACCCGGCCTGACGGTCGAGCGCATGTCCGGGCCGATGGCCGAGTTCGTCCGCATGCTCGGTGAACGGTTCAAGTATCCGGCGCAGTGGGACAAGACCAAGAACCCGGCGCTCACTCCGCTCCGCAAGTACCTCGTCGGGTCGCTCACGCCCGCACTCGTGGCCACGTTCGTCGCGATGGGACTCATCCTCCTCATCGCCTGCGCCAACGTCGCCGCCCTCATGCTCGGCCAGGTCGAAGGCCGGACGACCGAGCTGGCCGTGCGTTCGGCGTTAGGCGCGAATCGCGTGCGGCTCACGCAGCAGCTGGTTGCCGAGGCCGCGCTGCTCGGGATAGCCGCCGGGATCGTCGGCGCGCTGCTCGCGGTGCTGGCCTTCCGTGGCCTTGTCGCCGCCCTCCCGCTCGGCGCCTGGGGTGAGGCGGCGACGCTGAGCTGGAGCGTCTTTGCCGCGGCGATGGTAGCCGCGGTGCTCGCCGCGACCATGGTGGCGATCGCACCAGGTGTCGCGATGTGGCGCGGGAACCTGCGCCATGTCATCGGCAGCTCGCGCACGGGCGGAATTGCCGGGCGTGGCGGCCGCCTCGAGGGATCGCTCGTCGTCGCCGAGGTCGCGCTCGCGGTCGTGATGGCCGCCGGTGCGGGACTGCTCGTTCGCAGCGTGGCGAAGTTGTACGCCATCGACCCCGGGATCGACACCCGGAACGTCGGCGTGCTGCACATCGTCCTGCCTAACGAAATGGAGACGCCGCGACGCTTCCAGGCGCTGCGGGAGATTTCGGACGCGCTGGCCACGATGCCGGGCGTCACGAACGCCGGCGCCGCCCAGATCCTCCCGATCAGCGGTGACGGGTGGAGCTCCGGCATTCGCGTCGAGGGCGACCCGAACGGGGAAGTGACGACGACCTTCGTCCGGTTCGTGACGCCGAAGTACCTGGAGACGATGGGCGTCACGCTACGGGATGGCCGGATGTTCACCGACGCGGACCGGACATCGGCCGGCACCACGCCCGGCATCATCGTGAACGAGGCCCTGGTCAAGAAATACTTCCCGGGCACCAATCCGATCGGGCGCCGCGTATCGACCGGGTTCAGCGACACGTTAGGTGTCGTGATCGGCGTCGTCAACGATGTGGCCGAGGCGCACCTGACCGATGCGCCGGGGCCGGCGCGGTACATGCTTGCCGAAACGATACCATTCGTGGCCGGCGGTCAGGGCGTCGTGTTCCGCACGTCGGGGCGCGACCCAGCGACGCTGCTCGAGGATGCGCGCCAGATGGTTCGCCGCACCATTCCCGGCGCCGGGATCGAGCGCGTATCCACGATGGAGCGCGAGTTCGCCACGGCCGTCGGCCCGGCGCGGCAGGTCATGATGCTGCTCGCCATTCTCACGACGCTCGCGCTGGTGTTGGGTGCCGTCGGGGTGTACGGCGTGATCTCGCACTTCGTGAACCGCAGAAGCCGCGACTGGGGTGTCCGACTGGCGCTGGGAATGGCGCCATCGAAGGTCGTGCGCATGATCGTCGCGCGCGGGACAGCCCTCGTCGGATTGGGGATCGTGCTGGGTATCGCCGCCTTCTTCGCGCTCGCGCGGCTCTTGGGATCGCTGCTTTACGGTGTTGGTGCCAGCGATCCGCTCGCGATGGGTACAGCGACCGTGGTGCTGCTCGTCGTTGGCGTGCTCGCGGCAGTCATCCCCGGCATGCGCGCGAGCCGCACGGACCCCGCCATCGTACTGCGCGAACAATGAGCTCCGACACCTCTCTCGGCGTCTTCGAGGAGCAGGTAATGCTCGCGGTGCTCCACGCGCGCGAAGACGCCTACGGCATGAACGTCCGTCGCGAGATCGAGACCCGCACCGATCGCGAGGTGGCGATCGGTGCGGTGTACGCGACGCTCGATCGGCTGGAGCAGAAGGGCCTCATCGCATCCAGGCGCGTAAATGGCGACGGCGGCTCGCGGCGCGTGTTCTCCGTGACCGCTGCCGGCACGCGCGCGCTATACGAGACGCGCACGGTGCGGGATCGCCTGTGGCAGGGATTGGACTTACCAGTGCTTGTGGCGAAGTTCCGTGCCTAGGGAAAGCAAAATGAACCACAGAGGTCACAGAGGACACGGAGAATTGGTGCTCGTTAGGCACGGGTTCATCCCCGTGACCTCTGTGACCTCTGTGGTTTGATTCAATCGGGTTGTCGTCGACGGCCGCGTGGCTTCCAGAAATACTTCCGGAGAACGCGACCCCGGACATCGAACTCGACTCCTTCCTCCTCGAGCAGATCGCGCTGCCACCGCGCGTCTTCCGGGTACGCACGCTTCGCGATCTCTCCCGCCGCGTTCAGCACGCGCTGCCACGGCACGTCGGAATCGCCGCTCAGGTGATGTAGCGCATAACCCACCTGCCTCGCATGCCGGGGAATCCCGGCGAGCTCCGCGATCTGCCCGTAGCTCGCCACGCGTCCGCGCGGAATTCGCCTGACGACCTTGTAGATGCGCGCGTAGTGGTCGGACGCCATCGATAGTGCCGCGATCGTGGGATCGTCAGGGGCTCGCGAGCCCGCGCACCATGAGCCAATCGTCATCGACGCGCTTGCCGAGACGGAACTTCGCCGTTCCGGCCTTGCGGAATCCGCTCTTCTCGTAGAACGCGATCGCGCGGGGGTTGTCCTGGTAGACGAGCAGCCACAGGGCGTTCGTGCCGCGCGAACGCGCCTCCGCAATGCACGCCGACATGAGCACGCGCGCGATGCCGCGCCCATGCCAGGGGCGGTCCACGTAGAAGCGCGAGATCTCGAGCGCGAATCGTCCCTCGAGTGCCGGGGGAGCCGGCGGCTGTCGGAGGTGCGCGAAACCCAGAAGGCCGTGCGGCGAGTCCTCGATCACCAGCACCCGTCCGCCGGGCTCCGTGAGCTCGGCCCACTGCTGCAACGGACTGAAGGCGTGCGAGACGTAGTCATCCACGTCGGCCGGGTCGTACCCATCCGAGTAC
>Ga0136846_1213503_pt1 | contig 27737 bp, 25 predicted proteins | sample HopSoiMetagenom2_FD_96841 | JGI IMG/M metagenome (GOLD analysis project Ga0136846, IMG submission 96841) | Grasslands soil microbial communities from Hopland, California, USA - 2 Assembly 2016 (version 4) | ecosystem: Environmental > Terrestrial > Soil > Grasslands | place: USA: Hopland... | reverse complement strand
CAGGCGTCGCTGGTGTAGTACGTCGCCGGACTCGAGATCTGGTTGCCGGGCGCGCATTGCGGATCCGGCGTTTGCGCCTGGCTCTTCACCGCGACCACGCCGAGCAGAGCGAGCGCGAGAACACGCTTCATGTTGATCATCTCCTAATTGAGTACGACCTGACCCGACCCTCGTACGACACGCCCGGCGCGCCAGCCCCTTACTCCAACAGACTGTGCGGAGCGGACGATCGTTTCGACGTCGCGGGACGCGGCGACGACTACCATGCCGACGCCCATGTTGAACGCGCGAAACATCTCGTCTCGGGCAACGCCGCCGGCCTCCTGCAGCCGCGCAAACAGATTGGGAATCTCCCAGCTGCTCGTATCGATTTCCGCGTCGAGCGTGGGCGGCAGTGCCCGATTGACGTTCCCGGGCAGACCTCCACCGGTTATGTGGGCCATAGCGTGAATCGTGCCGAGCACCGGCGCCAACGCGGGGAGATACGAGCGGTGGATTCGGAGCAGCACGTCGGAAGTCGAGGCACTCTCGCCGGGAAAGGGATCAGTCGGCCGAAGCCGCATGCGTTCCGACACGATGCGGCGAGCGAGCGAGTACCCATTGGTATGGAGGCCCGAGCTCTCGAGCGCGATCAACACGTCGCTCTCCTGAACCCGATCCGGCCCCAGCACCGCGTCCTCCTCGACCCATCCGACGACGAATCCGGCCAGATCATAGTCCGGCGGCGTGTACACTCCCGGCATCTCCGCCGTCTCGCCACCGATGAGTGAACACTCATTCTCGCGGCAACCGGCCGCGACACCAGCGACCACCGCCTCGACCACGGCCGGCTCGAGGACGCCGAACGCGACGTAATCGAGAAAGAAGAGCGGCCGCGCTCCCTGCACGAGGATGTCGTTCGTGCAGTGATTCACGAGATCGTGTCCAATAGTGTCGTGTCGACCCGACTCGATCGCGACCTTGATCTTGGTTCCGACACCATCGGCGCTGGCAACGAGCACCGGCTGTCTCGCGCCGGCGGGCATGCGAAACATTCCGCCGAAGCCGCCAAAGCGACCGCGTGCACCGGCGGTGAAGGTGGACTCGACGAGACGCTTGATGCGCGACTTGGCGTCGTCGGCCGCATCGATGTCCACGCCCGCCGAGCGATAGTCGAGAGCGCCGCCGCGCTCCGTCACGCCCGCATCTCCTGCTCGAACGCGACGAGCCGATGGAACTCGCGCACCCGCGCCTCGACGTCCTCAGCGCCAACCTCGAGCAGTCGCTCGATCGAGAATTTCTCCACGGCGAACGACCCCATCGCCGAACCATAGACGACGGCGCGACGCAAGCCGCGCTCGGAGAGATCGTCGTGGCGCGCGAGATACCCCATGAAGCCGCCGGCGAACGAGTCGCCCGCGCCCGTGGGATCGAAGACATCTTCGAGTGGATACGCGGGCGCGAAAAAGATTTCACGTTCGCTGAACATGAACGCGCCGTGCTCGCCCTTTTTCACGATCACGAGCTTTGGCCCGCGACTCATGATCCAGCGCGCCGCCTTGAGCAGATTGTATTTCTCCGTGAGCTGCCGCGCTTCGCCCTCGTTGAGCGTGATGAGATCGACGCGCCCGAGCAGCTCGAGGAGCTCCGGACGCCGACTCTCGATCCAGAAGTTCATCGTGTCGCACGCGACGAGCTTGGGCCGCTCGATCTGCGTCAACACGTCGAGTTGAAGGCGCGGGTCGATGTTGCCGAGGAAGACGTATTCGGCGCGACGGAAGGCCGGAGGGATCTTGGGCCGGAAGTTCGAGAAGACTCCGAGATGCGTCTCGAGCGTCTCGGCGACATTGAGGTCGTGGCGATACCGGCCGCGCCAGCGGAAGGAGCGCCCCTCGGCGCGCTCCAATCCCGTGAGATCGACTCCGCGCTTCGCGAGCGGCTCGAGCTTCTCGACGGGATAGTCGCTGCCGATGACACCGACGAGCTGCACGCCGCAGAGGTGGCTCGCCGACGCCGAGAAGAACGTCGCCGAGCCGCCAAGGACGTCGTCGGCTTTGCCGAATGGCGTCTCCACGGAGTCCAGCGCGACGGAACCGACTACGAGAAGGGTCATGGTTTGGAGGCGTTTGTCACATCCGCTCCGGCGCGGTGATGCCTAAGGCGCGGAGGCCATTGCGGATGACGATCTGCGCGGCGCGGGCGAGCACGAGACGGGCGCGCAGGATCGGCTCCGGCTCGTTGAGGACGTGCGCCTTGTGATACCAGAGATGCACCCTGCCCGCCGTATCGAGCAGGTATGTCGTTAGGCGCTGCGGCTCGAGCGCGTCCGCGGCACTGGCGAGCGCCGCCGGGAAATCGAGCAGCGCCTTCATGAGCTCCTGCTCCTCGGGAAGCGCGAGCACGCCAAAGTCGACGCCGTCAGCGCCGATCGACGCCGGATCGATTTCGCCGACGCGGAAGATTCCCGACATCCGCGCGTGCGCCATCTGCACGTAGTAGACGGGATTCTCGTCCGACTGCGACCGGGCGAGGTCGATGTCGAACGCGAGCGGCGAGTCCCCCTTCCGCATCAGAAAGAACCAGCGCACCGCGTCGCGACCCACTTCCTCAACGAGCTCGCGAATTGAAACGATCGTACCGGTCCGCTTCGAGAACTTGACCTCCTCACCGCCGCGCATCAGCGACACCATCTGGTGCAGCACGTAGTCGGGGTAGTTCTGCGGGATTCCCATCTCGAGCGCCTGCAGTCCGACGCGCACGCGCGTTACCGTACTGTGATGGTCCGCGCCCTGAACGTTGATCGCGCGGGTGAAGCCGCGCTCCCATTTCGTGACGTGGTAGGCAACGTCAGGCACGAAGTACGTGTAGTCGCCGCCGAACTGGGCGCTCTTGCGCATCACCCGATCCTTGTCGTCGCCAAAATCGGTCGTGCGGAGCCAGAGCGCGCCATCCATCTCGTACGTGTGGCCCGCCTCGACGAGCCGCTTCACGGTCTTGTCGACTCGGCTCGTGGAGTAGAGCGACGACTCCAGGAAGTAGACGTCGAACTTCACGCCGAACGTCTGTAGGTCGATGTCCTGCTCCTTCCGCAGCTCGGCCACCGCGAACGTGCGAATCGCCTCGAGATTCCCGCCGTGCGCATCGTCGGGGTGCGCGGCGACGTAGCCCTCCGCGATATCGCGGATGTACTCGCCGTGATAGCCATCGGGTGGAATCTCGGCCTGCTCACCGGCGAGCTGGCGCACGCGCGTCTGCACGCTGATCGCGAGATTGTTGATCTGCGCGCCGGCGTCGTTGTAGTAGAACTCCCGCGACACGCGCCAGCCTGTCCACTCCAGCAGCGTCGCGATCGCGTCGCCTAACGCGGCCTGCCGGCCGTGACCGACGTGCAACGGACCGGTCGGATTCGCGGACACGAATTCGACGTTCACCGGACGTCCCTCGCCGGCATCGCTGCGCCCGTACGATTCGTCAGCCTGTATCAGCGACGTGATTCCCCGGGCAACGACTTCCGTGTCGACACGGAAGTTGATGAACCCGGGTCCGGCAATTTCGGCCGAGCGAATTCCGGCGCGCCGGAAATCGATGGCTTCGACTATTCCCTGCGCAAGATCGCGCGGCTTGCTGTGCAGCGGCTTCGCGAGCACGAGCGCGAGGTTCGTCGCCCAGTCACCGAACGAGGGGTCGCGCGGCCGCTCGAGCACCGGCTCGATGGCCTCGGGCGCACCGAGGGACCGCGCCGCTCGCGTGAGCTCGGCGCGAAGCAGATCGGTGGCGGACATCAGCTCTCCGATTTCGGCGTGCCTGAGGAGGGCTTCTTCGCTGGCTTCGCGTCGCCCGAGCTTTTCGTCTCGCTCGGCTTCGCGTCCGTGGACTTCGCGTCTGAGGACTTGGAGTCGCCGGATTTGCTGTCGTTACCAGCGCCGCCCTTCCCCTCACCGCCGCTCCCTTCACCGGACTTGCCCGAGTCGGAGCCGCTCGGCGCCCCCCCGCGGTGTGCGTTCTTGCCGTAGTCAGTGAGATAGAAGCCCGATCCCTTGAACAGCAGTCCGGCACCGCCGGAAACGAGACGCATCGCGATTTTGCCGCACTCCGGGCACGGCACCTCCGCGGTCGCGTCGCTGATTTTCCGATAGAACTTTTCGAACTCGTGTCCGTCGGGGCAGCGGAATTCGTAAGTTGGCATTCGGTCGGGACTTAAGAGCGGGGATCGGAACCGGAAAGCTACTCGGCGCCGGAGGCCGCTTCAAGTCGCGAAAAAGCGAAGGGCGCGACAGCGTCGCGCCCTTCGCCTGCATCAACCGCGAACGAGCTCCGCGCCTAACGAGGCAGCGCGAACGTCACCGCGAAGCTGAAGATCGTGTCGTCGACGAGATCGGCGCCCGCCAGAATGTTGAGCGCGGGCCGCAGCACGACCGACGGTGAGAGCTGGAAGCCCGCACCAAAGCCGATGTCCAGGTAGCTATCCGAGCTGGAGCCGCTCACGCCACCAGCGCTCGCATGCATCGAGGTGTGGCCAAGCGCCACGGACCCGAAGGGCAGGAGCGTGATCTGCCGGTTGAGGGGCAGCGCGCGACCGACGGAGGCGCCGAGCGTGAAGGTCTGGGCCGAGATGTGCAGCGTGTTGCCGCCGCCGAGATCCTGCGACGGGCCAAAGCCGAGGCTGAGCGTCGCGCCGGGGCAGAGCTGCCAGGCGCTGCGATCGGCGAGTGGCATCGCATAGCCGACGCCGCCGCCCAGGAGCAAGCCGTTGCCGCTGAAGCCGTCGTAGCTCGCCATTCCGAGTGAGCCGCCGCCGTACAATCCGCGGGTGTGGCCCCACGTCGCACCGCCGCCGAAGCTGGTGCTGTGGTCGGACATGCCGAGCGTGCCGCCGATGTGGGTCTTGCCGCTGCGGAACGAGAGATCGCCTTGACAGACTTGCGCGGTGGCCGCGGACGCGAACAGCGCGACACCGGCGGCACCGACGAGGATGCGGAACTTCACGTGGCCTCCTGGGAGGTGGTTGGTGGCTGGTGGTCGGCGGTTGGTCTCGCCTGCGACCGATCACTCCCCTTTGGACGAGTTCGCCTCACGAGAAGTCACTCGGGGCAGCTATCAGCTATCAGTCCATAGTTATCAGGGGATCGGAACGAAGCGTTCGGTGAATTGTCATCGTGAGCGAAGCGAAGGATCTCCTCGAAATCGGCTAGATCCCCCTCCTCGCTTCGCTCCTCGGGATGAGAAGAAACATCAACGCTTCGTTCCGAAAACCCTGATAACTATTGACTGATAGCTATGGACTCAGGGAGCATGTCTTCCCCAGACCTCGACGAACGTATTCGCGATCTCGCCGACTGTGGCGCGGCGGCGGACAGCGTCGATGATCAGCGGCATCAGCGCGGGCCGCTGGTGCCGCGAGCCATTGTCACCGTAACAAGTCGCGCTGGCGCGGAGCGCATCGAGAGCGGCCGTTACCGTCTTCTCATCCCGCCGCGCGCGGGCCGCGCGCACGCGCTCGACCTGCTCGCGTTCCAGGCTCGAGTAATCCGGCGTCGGTATATCAGGCGCGTCGCGTCCGTCGCTGAAGCGGTTCACGCCCACGACCACCGTCTCGCCGCGCTCGACGCGCAGCTGGAACTCGTACGCGCTCCGCGCAATCTCTTCCTGGAAGAAGCCTGCGGCGATCGCCGCGGCCGCGCCGCCCATCTCGTCGACGCGTGTGAGCAGCGCGCGGGCCTGTTCCTCGAGCTCGCTCGTTAGGTGCTCGACATAATAGCTCCCCGCCAACGGATCGGCGGTGCTCGCCGCGCCCGATTCGTACGCTATCACCTGCTGCGTTCGGAGAGCGAGCGTCGCGGCTTCTTCCGTCGGGAGCGCCAGCGCTTCGTCGTAGCCGTTGGTGTGCAGCGACTGCGTCCCACCCATCACCGCCGCGAGCGCCTGAATGGCCACGCGAACGACATTGTTCAGGGGCTGCTGCGCCTGGAGCGTGACCCCGCCCGTCTGGGTGTGAAAGCGCAGCCGCGCACTCGCGTCGCTCGCGCCGAAGCGCTCGCGCATGAGCCGAGCATAGATCCGGCGCGCGGCCCGAAACTTCGCGACCTCCTCGAACAGATCGTTATGCGCGGCGAAGAAGAAGGAGAGCCGCGGCGCGAATGCATCGACCGTGAGCCCGGCATCGGTGGCGCGGCGCACGTATTCCATCGCGTTCGCGAAGGTAAACGCCAGCTCCTGAACGGCCGTCGCACCCGCCTCCCGGATGTGGTATCCGGAGATCGAGATCGGATTCCAGTTCGGCACATCGGCGGCACAGAACCGAAACACCTCCGCGATCAGCTCCAGACTCGGCTCCGGCGGATAGATGTAGGTGCCGCGCGCTATGTACTCCTTGAGGATGTCGTTCTGGATCGTACCGGCGATGCGATCGCGGGGAATGCCGCGCTCCTCGGCGACAACCACATACATCGCCAGCAGCGTGGAGGCGGTCGCATTGATCGTCATCGACGTCGACACGCGCTCCAGCGGAATGCCATCGAGCAGGACGTGCATGTCGTCGACGCTATCGATGGCGACACCCACGCGGCCCACCTCGCCTAACGCACGCGGATCGTCCGAGTCGATGCCCATCTGCGTCGGCAGATCGAATGCGACGGAGAGTCCCGTCTGCCCCGCCTCGAGCAGCAGCCGGAATCGGCGGTTCGTCTCGGCCGCGGTGCCGAACCCCGCGTACTGTCGCATCGTCCAGAGGCGGCCGCGATACATCGTTGGCTGGACGCCGCGCGTAAAGGGGAACGACCCCGGATCGCCGAGATCGGCGGCGTAGTCGACGGGAGCGTCGTTAGGCCGATACACGGTCTGGATCGGCAGACCGGACGGCGATTGGAGTTTCTCGTCAGGCATCGGCGCTCGCGCCGGCCGTTACCGCGTCAGGGCGTCAGTCACGCCCCGACGAGCTGCGACACGCCGGAGAGGCACTCCTTGGCCATCTCGACGCACGACTTGCTGCCGATGTACAGCGGCGTCCGCTGGTGCAGCTCCGTCGGAAGCACGTCAAGGACGCGAATCGTTCCGTCGCTCGCCGCGCCACCCGCCTGCTCGACGATGAAGCCGAGGGGATTCGCCTCGTACAGCAGCCGAAGCTTGCCCTTGTGCGACTTCCGGTTTGCCGGATACGCGAAGATGCCGCCGCCAAGGAGATTGCGATGGAAGTCCGCGACGAGCGAGCCGACATAGCGAACGCTGAGCGCCTTTGTGCCGCCTTCCAGTCCGCGGTAGCGGCGCATGAGCATCTTTACATTATCGTCCCAGAGCTGCTCGTACGAGTCGTTCACGGAGAGATAGCGGCCGTCGTCCGGGATTCGAATGTTGGGATGCGACAGCAGGAACTCACCGATCGACGGATCGAGTGTGAAGCCGTGGACGCCCTGCCCCGTCGTGTAAACGAGCATCGTGCTCGAGCCGTAGATCACGTAGCCCGCGGCGACCTGCCGCCGTCCCGGCTGGAGGAGATCCTCCATCTCGCCGTGGCGCCCACGCGTGATCTTGCGTACGACCGAGAAAATAGTTCCTACCGGCACGTTCACGTCGATGTTCGACGATCCGTCGAGCGGATCGAAGAGCAGCACGTACTTGCCGCAGCGGAAATTCTCCGGAATCTGAATGATTCCCGGCTCTTCTTCGGACGCCATCGCGCACAGGCGACCCGTGTGGTCCATCGCCTTGATGATGATCTCGTTCGAGACGACGTCGAGCTTCTGCTGAACCTCGCCCTGCACGTTCTCCGCGCCGGCGGAGCCGAGGATGTCGGCGAGGCCCGCCATGCGGACCTTGCTCGCGATCATCTTCGCGGCAAGCGCGATGTCATAGAGGATGCCGGACAGCTCACCGGTTGCCTCGGGATGCTGCCGTTCCTGCTCGATGATGAAACGCTCGATCGTGACAACCGATGTCGCCGTGTGACGTACCACGAAGATCCCTCCGCTCAGGGAATGGAGCGAAGCCGCTGCGCCGCGTACTCGCGCGCGTCGACCTCGTAGCGATTGGCAAAGTAGCCGCGCCTGGCGCTCTCCCACAAATAACGCATGGGAAACGTCACGCTGGCCTCAAACTGTTGAACGTGTCTGAATTCGTGCAAGAGTAGCTCCGCGTCCACACGGGCGGATGGTGAGAGAAACACCCTACGCCAGAGCGTGATCGCGGCGGCCGATCGCTGTCCGAGGAACCATCCGGCGACGTTCACCGGAACGCCGCCACTGCGCCATTCCACGGCCTCGAGCTCCGGATACCGCCCCAGAACCTCGGCCGGTAATGAAACGCGACGGCCAATCATGGCCTCGACGATGTCGGTAGCTCCCATCGTTCTCCCTTGGCATCCACCAACAATCGACGGCCGTCGGTGCTGACGACGATCGTGCCGAGGCGATCCGTTCGCAATACTTGTGCACCTCGCGCGGCGAGCGTTGCCATGACCTCCGGGCTGGGATGACCGTAGCTGTTCCCGAGTCCCACCGACACGAGCGCCAGCCGTGGCTGCACAGCGTCCAGGAATGGCCCGCTGCTGCTCGTGGAGCTCCCGTGGTGGCCCACCTTGAGCACGTCGGCGCGAAGCGAGTCCCCGTATCGCGCGACCAGCCAGTCCTCCTCCGGACGCTCGGCGTCCCCCACGAGCAGAATCCGCACCTCGCCCACCCGAACGAGAACGATGGTACTCGCCAGGTTCGGGTCTGACAGACCCGCTGTCCAGGCAGAATCGGGAGCGAGGAATCGCAGCACCACGCCGTCCACATTCAGTGAGTCGTCAGGGTGGACGCGGGCCCAGGCCGTCCCTGCCTTACGAGCCTCGAGGAGCGAGGCGAGGTAGGCATCCGCGTCTCCGGCGAAGGCCGCATCGAAGTAGTGCGCCGGATGGAGCGCCGCGATCACGCTCGTCGCACCGCCGACGTGATCGGTGTGCGGATGCGACAGGATGAACGCCACGAGTGCTCCCCGCCGTCGTGCGAGGTAGGGCAGCACGACCGAGCGCCCAGCATCGCCGCCGTGCCAGGCTCGCCCGGCGTCGACGAGCACCCAGCTGCCGTGGGGAGTGCGGATGCCGATGGCGTCGCCCTGGCCGACGTCGATCATGTGGACTTCGGTAAGACCGCTGCCAGCAGGGGCGACGCCGCTCCATACGAGCGCGGTGATGGCCGCGCTGCCCACGAGCAGCGGCCGCCCCGGAAAGCGGCTCACGCAGGCGACGATGAGAGCCACCGAGGCCACCGCCGCGAGCACGGCGGATGTCAGCGTCGGAGACACCATCATCCATCCACCGGGAATCGCCGCGCCGCCGGCGGCGATGGCGTCGAAGGCGGCGAGGAGCGGATGTGTCGCGTCGCCGACGAGCAGGGCGAGTGGCCGCACTGGCGCGAGCAGCAGACCGAGGAACAGCATCGGCTGCGCGACGGTCATCAACGGCGCCGCGAGCAGATTGGTGAGCGGACCGACGAGGCTGATGCGCCCGAACGTCCACGCGACGAGAGGCGCGCTGACGATCGTCGCCACGGTCGATACGATGAGGCCAGCCAGCAGCGTCCGGCGCCACCCCGCCATTCGCCGCGGCACCGCACGCCTAACGAGCGCGCCCGCTCCGATGAGCCCCGCGACCCCGATGACGCTGAGCTGATACCCGATCTCCAGGACCGAGCGGGGCGAGACGAGTGGCGCCGCCGCCCCGATCGCGAGCATCGCCCACGGCGACGTTGGCCGCTGGAGCAGCCGCGACGCGCCTAACGCGCCAAGCATCGCCGCCGAGCGGACCGCCGCCTCGGGCGCGCCGATGAGCGCCACGTACACCGCAACGACGACAATCGACGCGATCGTCGCGTTGCGCTTCGCCAGATGCACTAGCTGAAAGACGATCTCGAGCGCGACCGCGATGATCCCCACGTGCAACCCCGAGATCGAGAGCATGTGCGCCAGACCGGCTGCCGCATAACGATCGCGGATCTCGGGCGACAGCTCGCGCGTGTCCGCGACGAGCAGGGCACGAGCGAGCGGCGCGTCCGCGGGGAAGACGGCATCGACGGCGCGCGTCGCGCGGGACCGCCACCGCGATCGCCAGCCCGGTCCCGTGACAAGCGTCAGATGCGCAGCCTTCACGACGTAGCCGCGCTCGGCCGGGGTCAGCTGCCCCCGTACGATCACCGTACTGCCCGCGTCGGCTCGCCCGCTCTCCACGGCGATGCTCATCGCAGCCGGGCAGTTGCTTGGGCGGCCGTGCACGAAGTCGCCCGGCGCCGCGGGCTCGTCGAGCACGACCCGCCACTGACGGTCCCGTGTGATTGCTCGCTGGCAGTGCGCGTCGGCGACGCGTGTTCCCGCCGCGATCAGAGCGCCCGCCGCGATGGCGGCGCCGCCGGCGAAGACGATCATGCGCCGGTACACCAGCGCGACCGCCGCGATCGCCAGGCCGGCGCTTCCGGTGAGCACGGCGCCCAGGCCGAAGCCCGCCAGCAGGCCGGCGGCATAGGCGAGAACTGCGACGGCAATGAGGGGCAATGCTCACTCCGCGGCGACCCAGGCCGCCGCGTGAGTCGATCTACCGACCCGGCTCCCTCGGCTTGCTGGTCACCGTTTCCGATGGCGCGTGGCGCGGCTGTTCGGCCACGCGGTGCATGGCTTCGAAGACGAGCACTGAGAGCTGAGCGCGCACCTGGTCCGTATCCAGATCCGCGGCCTCGACCGCCCAACCGAGACCCGTCGTCGTGTAGCGGGGCTTAGTCTGATTCATCACCAGCGCCACGACGTCATCTGCGCATTGCTCACAGGCGCAAAACTCCGTATGCCGCTCCGTGAGACTCGCGTGGACGTCGCGAACGACGCGCTCGAGCGGGCTTCTCATCCAGCGAGCGGCAGTGGTTGGCGTTCTCGCACGATCGTTCCGGTGAAGGTGGATCCGGTCGTACCGGTCAGCTCCACGTTGTAGTATCGGCCGATCATCGACTCGTCGCCGGGGAGCAGCACAGTCTTGTAGTCGCGCGTCCGGGCCTGCAGCATGTCGCCGCGTCGTGCCCCCTTCTCGACGAGCACCTCGTAGCGCTGGCCGAGGAGCTGGAGATTCCGTGCGCGCGAGATCCCGCGCACCGTCTCGATCAAGCGCGCCATGCGGTCGGACGCGACGTCATCCGGAACCGTCATCTCGGGCGGAAGACGCGTCGCCGGCGTTCCGTCACGCAGCGAGAAGATGAAGGTGAACGCGTCCGCGAAGCCGACTTCGCGCACGGCACTCAGCGTCTCCTCGAAGTCCTCCTCCGTCTCGCCGGGGAATCCGACAATGACGTCCGTCGTGAGCGAAACACCCGGAATCGCCGCCCGCAGCCGCGCGACGCAATCGAGGTACTGCTCGCGCGTATACCGCCGGAGCATGCGCTTGAGCGTCTTTGTCGATCCGGACTGCATCGGCAGGTGCACGTGCTCGCAGACAGCGTCGACGGTGGCGAGCGCCTCGATCACGCGGTCGCTGAAATCGTTAGGGTGCGGGCTCGTGAAGCGGAGGCGGCGAATTCCCGGTACGGCGCCGACGGCCCGCAGCAGATCCGCGAAGTCGGCGTCGCCGTCATGATAGGAGTTCACGGTTTGGCCCAGCAGCACCACCTCGCTCATACCCTCGGCGACAACCTGCTCGGTCTCACGAACCACGTCCGCGAGCTTCCTGCTACGCTCCGCGCCCCGGGTGTACGGGACGATGCAGTACGTGCACCGATAGTCGCAGCCACGCTGCACGGGAATCCAAGCTTTCACCCGGTCGAAGCGTCTGGGCTTGAAGTCCTCGTAGTGCTCCTCGAGGTCGAAGTCGGTGACGATCGACCGCTTGCCCTCGCGTGCGCGCTCGACGAGGTCCGGCAGCGCGCGATAGCCGTCCGGCCCGACGACGAGGCTCACGTGCTTCGCTTTCTCGAGGAGCTGCGGCCCGAGTCGCTGCGCCATGCAGCCGGTGACACCCATGACGGTGTCCGCAGCCATGTGGCGCTTCAACTCGCCAAGCCGGCCAATGACGCGCTGCTCCGCGTGATCGCGAATCGCGCACGTGTTGACGAGGATCACGTCCGCGCCCTCCGGCTGCTCGACCGGTACGTAGCCATGCGCCGCGAGTCGACCGAGCATCAGCTCGGAGTCGCTCACGTTCATCTGGCAGCCGTAGGTCTCGACGTAGACGGAAGGCACTTGAGAGTGGCGAGTTGCGAGTTTCGAAACGGGGCTTACAGCGGGTCGGCGATCAGTTGGCTTCCCGCCGATCGGAGCCTGGCGCGGTAGCGACTCCCGCGCGGGAGCGACGGTGCTCCCGGGAGCACAGAAAGATAATCCTCAGTCACCCCTTCCCGCTCGGCCGCGTCGCCGCCTCGAACGACGATGACGTCCGCCTCGCCGCCGATTCGCGATGTCCGGTAAGCGGCCGCTTTGCGCGAGCCGATCTCCCGCAGCTCCCGCGCGCGGTCACTCGCGATGGACGGCGGTACGGCCGCCCCGAGGCGCTCGGCCGCCGTTCCCGGCCGCGGCGAGAACGGGAAGACGTGCAGGTAGGTGAACGGCAGTCGCTCGACGAGCGCGACGGTTCGCTGGTGATCGAGATCGGTCTCGCCGGGGAAGCCGACGATTATGTCCGCGCCGACGCCGAAGACCGGCCGCGCGGCCACGAGCCGCTCGACGACCGCGGCGTAGGACTCGGCCGTGTACCAGTGTCGACCCATCCGCTTGAGCACCGCGTTCGAGCCCGACTGCAGCGGGGCATGGAGATGTGGCGCAACCCTCGGCTCCCCGACAAGAAGCTCGAAGAGGCGATCGTCGATTTCCGTCGCCTCGAGGGACGAGAGGCGGAAACGAACGCGCGGCACCTCGGGCACGAGCCGCTCGACGAGCGCACCTAACGATGATCCGATGTCGGCGCCGTAGCTGCCGATATGAATCCCCGTGATGACAATCTCCTCGTGATGCTCGGCGAGCTGTCGGGCTTCAGCGACGAGAGCGTCCGCGGGACGGCTACGGTTCGCACCGCGGGCCAGCGTCGTCGCGCAGAAGGTGCAGTGCTCGTCGCACCCGTCCTGGACGCGGAGATGCGCCCGCACCGTCGTCTGAGCCCCGGCGCGAACCATCTTCGCATCGTTAGGCACGCCGAGGACGTGCGCCAGGGCGTCCATGTCCGCGCCCGGGACGAGCTCCTCCACCCCCGGCAGCGCGCGCAGTGGGCCGTCGCCGCGGTGCGCGGCGAGGCCAGCCGCGCATCCCATGATCACGCTCCGGATCTCGGGTTGCGCGCGCGCCGCACGCCGCACCGCCGCGCGGAGATCCGCCTCCGCCTCCCGCGTTACCGCGCAGCTGTTGAACAGCGCCACGTCCGCCTCGGCCGCACTACCAACGATGACGTGACCCGAGCTCTCGATCATGGCTCGGGCCGTTTCGCTGTCGTAGTGATTCGCCCGGCAGCCGAATGTCTGGAGAAAGACTTTCATCATCCTAAACGCAGTTATCAGCTATCAGTCCATAGTTATCAGGGAGCGAGGAACGATGCGTTCATTTGTGAGGTGCAGATTCCTGACAGCCTCCCTGTCATCCCGAGCGCTAGCGATGGATCTGCTCTTCATCCAATAAACGCTTCGTTCCGAAGTCCCTGATAACTATGGACTGATAACTATGGACTGCCCTTAAATCACTCCGCCGGAGACCCGGACCACCCGTTCTGCCGGCTTGATCGGCAGCGTGAAGTGAAAGGAGCTGCCCTGCCCTTCGGCGCTCTGCACCCAGATCCGGCCGCCGTGTGCGTCGACGACCATCTTGCAGAAGGCGAGACCGAGGCCCGAGCTCCGCGTGCGCGGCACGCCCTGCGTCTTCACCCGTTCGAACTTGCGAAAGATCACCTCGTGGTACTGCGGCGGAATTCCCGGCCCGTTGTCGGCGATGGTGAACATCACGGCATCGCCGTCTCGGCGCGCCTTGAAATCGATGTTCACCGCCTCCGCCGAGTGCGTCACCGCATTCTGCACGAGATTGTTGAAGACGCGCTTCAGCAGCTCCTTGTCCGCCTCGAAAACTGGCGCGTCATCCGAGACGTCGATCGTGCACGTTGCGCGTTCCTGCTGGAAGCGAACCTCCCATTCGTGCTCGATCTCCGTGAGGATCGCCGCCGGCGCGATCGGCTGGAGATCGAGCGTCAGCTCCGCCTCCTCGATCCGCGACACCTCGAGCACGTCGTTGATCAGCGACAGGAGGTCCTCCGCCTTTCCCTCGGCGTCGCCCACTGCCTTCTTCTGCTCCGGACCGATCGGGCCGAAATCGCCGTCGAGCAGCATCTCCATCGTCGCGAGCACGGATGTGAGCGGCGTCTTGAGGTCGTGGACGATCATCTTCATGAGATCGTCGCGCATCTTCTGCAGCTCACGACCCTTTCGCAAACTCTCCTCGAGCGCGTCCGTCGCCGCCTTGAGCTTGAGCAGGCTCCGCACGCGAGCCCCGAGGACCAGCCGGTTGTGCGGCTTCGTGAGAAAATCGTCGCCGCCCGCCTCGATCGCCTTCACGCGATCGGTCGTGTCGTTGAGCGCCGTAACGAAGATGACGGGAATGTTCTTCGTCCGCGGGTCGCGCTTGATGCGACGACAGACCTCGAAGCCCGTCGAGCGATCGTCGCATCCGAGGTCGCCCGCCGGCATCGACACGTCGAGGATACAGAGATCCGGCTTGCTCTCGAAGCAGGCGCGCAACGCCGACGGGCCATCGTGCGCGGCGATGGCCCGAAATCCGAGGACGTGGAGCTGATCGAACAGCAGCTCCACGTTCGCCGGAACGTCGTCGGCGACGAGAATCAGCTCTGCGTCGCCGCGAGGGCCGTTGCTCTCCATCTGCCGCTGATCGGTCAGGGGCGAATGCCGAATCCGATGCTCAACGTCCATGCGCGTTCACTCACTCCGATGCCGGCGTCGCGCCGCGCATGCAGTACGGTGACGTCGGTGAGGACGCGACCGCCGCCGAGCATCATCCCCAAGCCGCCGCTGAAGCTCTGCTCTTTCACTTTGTCGTTCCCGGGACCGGCGGTGTACGGCAGCGTGCGCCAGCGTCCACCGATGCGCAGCATCAGCGGCCAGCTTCCGAGCCGTGGGCCGGCGAGGTCCGCGCCCACGCTGGTATCCCACGCGTCCACGGCTTGCGAGGTGCCTTGACTCAGTGCGTTCAGTGACGACCACTTGTCGAGCGACGTTCGGGCGGCGATCTGCGATCCGGCCGCGCCGATGTACGCAAGGGAGAAGCCCAGACGATCTGGAACACGGGCGGAGCCGAGCGCCGTATCGTTACGCGTCGCGTTCAGGTTGCCCCCCTTCCGGAAGGACGCCGACGCGATGGCCAGTCCCGGTGCAACGAGCTGAATGCCTGCCGAGACGGCGCCCCCATCGAAGCCTAACGTCGTGCTGTCGGCGAAATTGCCGAACGCCGAGCTCTGGGCGAAGGTGCGGCCAACAAAGACGCGATCGCTGCCGCTGATGAGATGTCCGCCGAGGCCGAGACGCAAATAGGTGTTTGGCGCCCAGGAAGCGCCGATCCGGAGATCGTTGATCGAGCCGCTCGAGCCGAAATTAAAGGTGGAGCTCACCGTGTCGCTGCCAAATACGACGTTGCTGTCGACTGACGTCGTCCAGGTGCGATCGAGCAGCGTGGCCGAGGAGACGCTGAACGCCCACTTCGGTCCAACGGGAAGCACCGCAGTGAAGAGCGGATAACGGGCGGTCGTCGTATTGTCTGTCCTCGAGCCGATCGTGACCCGCCGGTACTCGGGCTCGATCTGGAAAAACAGTGTTGTCGCGCCGATGAACCCCAGCGCCGCCGGATTCACCATCGACAGCGGGTCCAGCTCGGCGGTGGCACCGCCGGCGCCTTCGGCGCGGGTGCTGATCTGGCCCGTCGGAAAGCCGAGCCCCTGACCGCTGAGGTTCGCCTGCGCGCCTAACGACGCACCGTGCAGGACCGTGGCCGCGGCGACGAGGAGTCCAGCTGTCGAGAGCTTGCGCATCACGCGTCCGGCTGAGGAAGACGAGGGCATCGTCACGGCAGACCGAGCGTGACTTTGGGAACGTACGTCAGCTGCAGGCGGGGTCGCAAATCGATCGGCGCCTCACTCGCGAAGAACGCGGCGATGGCCGGGTTCACACCCTCCTCGCCAATCGCGAGCACGAGCGCCCGCTGTGTCAGCTCCGGCTTCGTGTTGCGCCAGATGCGCACGAGATTGACAAGCTCTAATTTCCGCGTTCCCGAGTCCGCGGGGACGACGCGCAGCGAATCGGCGGCGCTCAGGGTGTTCACCGTCACGAGACGAAGCAGTCGCGAGATGTCGGTGACCACGGTCCCCGCCGTCACGGCGAACGGATAGATGCCGAGCGAATCGAGCGCGCTGGGGCTCGCGCGCATCGGGTACTGCGTGAGCGTGAGCGTCGCCCGCACCACCGTCGACGAATCGACGATGTGCGAAGGCAGATCGAAGCGCAGGAAGGTGCGCCGCGCCGGATACCCGCCAACGCTGATCGTATTCGGCGGCGGGGGGGTGATCCCCTTGGCGGTGATCACGTAGTCCCGGAGGTCGCCCTGGAGCGTCACGAGGCTGCTGTCGGTCGGCGTCATCGAGCGGAGCGCCACGGTGACGGCCGTATCGGCGGCCGGCTTGAACCGGAGGACCGCGCCTGCGGTCGCCGACGAAACGATGCGCAGCTGCGTCGACGTCGGGGAGACGAGCCGGAGTCCGATGCGAAGTCTCGTGCCGTGAATGGCCCGATCGAGCACCGCCGCCGGAGCGACCGGCAGAAACAGCGTATCCTTCGCGAGCGATTCCGGCGCGAAAGTCTTGGAGCCGAGGAGCCTGCTCGCCGTAAAGAGGGGCAGCAGATCCGCGGCGACCGTATCGGCCGGCGAGTCCACGTCGTAGAGCTCGATCGTCACCGGCTGTGTCGGCAACCCGGGCACGCCAGTGACCGTGGACGTGTCGAGAACGACGCGCACCGTTGCACTGTCAACGTGCGTGACGAACGTGTCAGCTGGCACGGTCGGATGGGGGTACGTCTTTCCGATCGAATCGAAGCGGAAGATCACCCGCGTGTCGAGCGTGTCGCCGCGCGCCGCGAGAAGGAGCGGCGCCTCCTCACCGATCGTCGGGAATCCGGCAACGCTCGTGTCGATCGAAACTGCATCGACGGTCGTGTCCTTGAGGTTGACGTCCTTCGTCGCCGGACAGAGCAGCGGACACGCCGCGCCGGCCTCCAGCTTCTCGCCGCACGCGCTCAGCGCGGCGACGCCGAAGAGACCGAGCGCGATGAGCAATCTCGAAATGGCGGGCACTGACGAACGAAAATCGAATCTCCGGTTCATCGCCGGTCCAGGGACTTTGGGGTAAAGGCGCGCGGCAGGAGCTCCTCGAGCGACCAGCGTGCCTCGCGGCCGCCAGTCGTGACGCTCACGACCAGAAGCCGCGGTGAGAACTCCTCCAGCACCTGCCGGCAGATGCCGCACGGCGGCGTTGGCTCTTCCGCCTCCGTCGCGATCATGATCGAATCGAAATCGCGATTGCCGCGCGCGACTGCTCCCGCCACCGCGCCACGCTCGGCGCAGATTCCAGCGGGAAAGGAAGCGTTCTCGACGTTGCATCCTTCGGTGATGCTGCCATCGGCGGCGAGGAGCGCGGCTCCGACGCGAAATCCCGAGTAGGGTGCATAGGCCCGCGCCATGGCGCCCAGCGCGCGCTCGCGGAGCATCGTCATCACGCGGTCGTCCGCGCTCCGCGCTTCGACGATCGGGAGCTGATCGTTCGCCATGTTAATGAGCGAGCAGCGTCGGAAGAAACGACTGCCCCGCGCCCGCGAACGGTACCGCGAACCAGTCCGAGATGGTGGCGCCGAGGTCCGAGAACGTCTCGCGCCGGCCGATCGTTACGCCGGCAACGCGACGGCCGAGCGCAAGGAGGGGTACACACTCGCGCGCATGGTCGGTGGACGGCGTGGTCGGATCGTTACCGTGGTCGGCGGTGATGAACAGCAGGTCGTCCTCGTGCAGTGCAGCCAGGAATGATGGAAGGGCGGCATCGAACTCACGCAGCGCCTGGTAAAACCCCGGAACGTCGTTTCGGTGCCCGAATTGCTGGTCGAAATCTACAAGGTTGGCGAACAGCAACCCACTTTCGGCGTTCCGGAGCCATTCGCTGATGGCTGCGATCCCGTCGGCGTTGCTCGCCGTGTGCCGGGCGCTGATCGCCCGGCCCGCGAAGAGATCGTCCACCTTGCCAACGCCGCCGCGCGGAACCCCCGCCGCCGCGAGGGCATCCAGAAGCGTCTCGCGCGGCGGCGGGATCGAGAAGTCGCGGCGATTTTTCGTGCGCTCGTACTTCCCCGCCCGGCCGAGAAATGGCCGCGCGATCACGCGTGAGACGTCGTTGGGAGCGACGAGCATCTCGCGCGCCGTTGTGCAGCCGGCGTAAAGCTCCGAAAGCGGAATGACGCGCTCGTGCGCCGCCACTTGGAAGACGGAATCGGCGGACGTGTAGAGGATCCAACTCCCGGTCCTCTCCTGCTCCTGGCCAAAACGATCGATAATGTCGGTGCCGCTGCCGGCGATGTTGCCGATGACCCCTCGCCCGGTGCGTTTCGCGAATTCGTCGACGATCGCGGCCGGAAAGCCATTCGGGTACGTCGGAAACGGGCGCGGAAGATGGACGCCGGCGATCTCCCAGTGTCCGGTCGTGCTGTCCTTACCCGCGGATGCCGGCACGAGCAGTCCCCACGCTCCCGTCGGGGCATCCATCGTCGCGACCCCCGCCAGCGGCGCAATGTTGCCGAGGCCCGCGCGCTCGAGATGCGGCAGGCGCATGCCGCCAACAGCGCGCGCAACATTCCCGAGCGTGTTGCTCCCGACGTCGCCGTAGGCGGCAGCGTCTGGCGCGGCGCCGATTCCGACACCGTCGAGCACGATGATGATTGCGCGTTTACTCATCGGTGTCGTGACGATACCGGCGTGGCAGCCGCGAGCGCAATCCGGTGAGCAGCTCGTAGGGGGAAACACCGCCGGTCGCGGCGACGCTCTCGATCGTGAGCAGCTCGTCGCCGTCGCGGCCAAGGAGCGTCGCCACGTCGCCCACCTCGCACTCGATCTCCGTCACATCGGCCATCGTCATGTCCATCGTGACGTTTCCGGCGACGCGTGCCTTGCGCCCGCGGATGAGCACCGTTCCAATGTTGCTCAACGCACGGCGGTAGCCGTCGGCGTAGCCGATCGCCAGCGTGGCGATGCGGGTTTGCCGCTCGGCACGAAAGGTGGCGCCGTAGCTCACGGTATCGCCGGGCTCGATGGTGCGGACATCGACTACGCGCGCCCGCACCGTGACGACCGGCTCGGGAGCGATCTCCGCGCCATCGCCGAACCCCACACCATAGAGAAACACACCGGGACGCGCGATCGTCCACCGCGCGTGGCTGCCGTGGCGCCGCGAAGCAGCCGGGCTGTTCTCGGCGTGCACCATCTCCGGCCGTGTGGGCAGCGCGTCGAGCACCGCGGCGAAGCGTTCCTCCTGCTCGCGACGCGAGCCGTCCTCCCGCTCGGCGGAGTGGAAATGAGTAAACACTCCTTGGGGCGGCGCCGCGGCAATGAGGTCATGCAGCGCGCTCACCTCGCGCCAGGAGACGCCGGCGCGGTTCATTCCCGTGTCGACGGCCAGGTGCCACGGCAGCCGGAATCGCTGCCAGACACGAATGGACGCTGCATCGCTCAGCGCTGGCGTTAGGCGCGCGCGACGCGCGGCGTCGAAGTCCTCGGCAAGCAGAGGCGTGAAGACGATGATCGGCCGCTCGATGCCGGCGCGGCGCAGCTCGTCGCCCTCGAGCACGGTCGCCACGCCAAATCCCCACGGGTCGAGCTCTTGCAGCGCGCAGGCAACGCGCACGGCGCCGAGTCCGTACGCGTCGGCCTTCACCATCGGGAGCAGTCGTGAGCCGGTGTGTGCCGCGACACGCGCTCCATTCTGCAGCAACGCGCCCAGGTCGATCTCGACCCAGGCGCGTGTCAGTTGACTCTGCATGCGCTAAGATTCGCGAGTCGCGAAGTATAGAAGCGCCGAGGAGGCCATGCAAGCGAAACCGACACTTGAAGATACGCTGTCATTGATGCGCGATCTGCGACGACGCTGTGAGTGGGACGCCGCGCAGACTCACGAATCGTTGCGGCCGTATCTCATCGAGGAAGCGTACGAGGTCGACGATGCGATTCGATCCGGGAACGACCGGATGCTGCGCGAGGAGCTGGGCGATCTGTTGCTTCAGGTCCTGTTCCACTCCGTCGTCGCCGAGGAGCGCGGCGCGTTCGATTTTCACGACGTCGCCGAAACCTTCATCACGAAGATGAAGGGCCGGCATCCGCATCTCTACGGCGATGGCGTGCGTGAGTCGTGGGAGCGGATGAAAGCGAAGAAGCGCGAGAGCATCGCCGACGGATTGCCCGCGGAGCTGCCGTCGCTGCATCGCGCGTTTCGTCTTCAGGATCGCGCGGCGGGCGTTGGCTTCGACTGGCCGGACGTCGAAGGGCCGATGGCGAAGGTGAGCGAGGAGCTCGACGAGGTGCGCGCCGAGATCGCGGCGCATCCGGATCTTCCGGCGCGCGCGGCGGCACCGCGGTACGACGAGCATCACGAGCGGCTCGAGGACGAGTTGGGGGACCTGCTGTTCGCCGTCGTAAACCTCTGCCGGAAGGCGGGCGTGCATCCGGCGCTCGCGCTCGATAGAGCAAATGTGAAATTCGCGCGCCGCTTTCGTGAGGTGGAGCAACTCGCCACTCAGCGCGGCCTGAAAGTCGGCAGCGCGACGCTCGAGGAGCTGGACAAGATCTGGGATGAGGTGAAGTCCCGTGAACGGTGAACGGTGAACGGTTCACGGTTTCAATCGATGCATCATCCTCGGAAAAGCGATGACTTCGCGGATGTGCTGCAGGCCGCAGATCCAGGCAATGGTGCGCTCCAGTCCCAGGCCGAAGCCGGAGTGCACGAAGGTGCCGTACCGGCGGAGATCGAGGTACCAGTCGTAGGCGTCGAGCGGCAGCCCCTCCTCCTTGATGCGCCTAACGAGCTTGTCGTAGTCGTCCTCGCGCTGTGAGCCCCCGATGATCTCGCCGTAGCCTTCCGGCGCGAGGCAGTCGTCGCAGAGCACCGTCCGCGGATCGGCGGGATTCTCCTTCATGTAGAACGCCTTCGCCTCCTTCGGATAGTTCATCACGAAGACCGGCTTGTCATAGTCAGCGACGATGAGCGCTTCGTCTTCCGCGCCGAGGTCGTCGCCCCATTTGGCCGAGCTCCCCTTCCGCTGCGCGAGGGCGAGCGCGTCCGAGTACTCGAGCCGAACGAACGGCGGCTTGACGGTTTCGAGCTTGCTCACGTCCCGCTCGAGCAGCTGCAACGAATCGGCGCACCGCTCGACCGCGCGCTGAACGAGGTACGAGACGAACTCCTCCTGGAGTTGCATGTTCGCCGCGGAGTCGTACCAGGCGACCTCGGGCTCGATCATCCAGAACTCGGTCAGATGGCGCCGCGTCTTCGACTTCTCGGCGCGGAACGTCGGACCGAAGGTGTAGATCTTTCCAAACGCCGCGGCCGCCGCCTCGCCATACAACTGACCCGTCTGGGCCAGATAGGCCATTCCCTCATCGAAGTACTTCGTTTCGAAGAGACCGCTCCGTTCGCCGATGGCGGCCGTCAGCAGTGGGGTGTCGACCCGGAGAAACCCGCGCTCGTAGAAGAAATCGTGGATCGCCTGCTCCACTTCGTTGCGCACCGTGAAGATCGCCCGCTGGCGATTGCTCCGCAGCCAGAAATGCCGGTGATCGAGGAGGAAATCGATCCCGTGTTCCTTCGGCTGAATCGGGTAGTCGAGTGGGCTTGGGCCGATGATCTCGAGATCCGCCACGGAGATCTCGAACCCGCCGGGGGCACGCGCATCGGCGCGGACCTCGCCGCGAATGCGGACCGACGTCTCCAGCGTGAGCGACGAGAAACGCTCCCATGTCTCGGCCGGGAGCGCGGTCTTCACGAAGACCGCCTGCGCAATGCCGGTCCCGTCGCGAACGACGGCGAACGCGACCTTGCCTGACGATCGCAGGTGGGTGATCCATCCGTGCAACGTCACCGTTGAGCCGACGTGCTCGCGCAGCCCGGCGATGCGAAGAATCGAGTCGTGCATGGGGGGTCGGTAGCCGTGATCGGTGGACGGTGAACAGTAATCGGTTGAGTCACATAGATCACCGCTCGCGGATGACCCAACCCGGATATCGGCGATTGCTCACCGATCACCGATCACCGGTCACCGACAACCGTTCACGATCCTCACGGCGCCGTACTTGCAACTGTCTGGAGTAACTCTGACCAACCAAAGCGCCGCGGAAATGACCTTGCGATCGAGGCTCATCGTGGGCCTCCTCACCATAGCGGTGATTCTCGTCATACCGCTGCTGATCGCGGTACAGGCGATGGATCGACTCCATCGAGACGCTCGTGCCCTTCGCGATAAGGAGTTCGCCGCGTCCCTGCTGCTCGGCCGGCTCCGCGAAGGGTTGAACGATCTCAGACGACAGGAGACGGCACTCCTCTTCGTTCATGACGCGCAGACGCGCGATCTCATGGAGAAGCAGCTCACAGTCGTCGCGCGAACCGTCGACTCGCTCAAGCGTTTCGATCTCGATCGGTCCGCGGATAGCGTGACGAAGAGCATCGCGGATATCGAGACATGGGCGCCGCACGAGTACGCGGCCGCGCTCGAGGGTCGCGGCAAGGAGGCGGATCAGATCTCCGCCAGTCACCTGGTTCCCGCCCTGGCCGCCGCGGACCGAAGCGTACTCGAGGCGGAGCGAGCGCTGCGGCAGCGGACGGCACAGCGCGTCGCATCGGCCGCAACGGCAATTTCGCGAGCCAAAAACGTCTCGGCGACGGCGGAGGTGGCTGCGCTTGTCCTCGCTGCATTGATCGGCGTCTGGCTCACCGGCTACATCTCGCGCCCTGTGCGCGCGCTCGAGCGGGGAATGGACGCGGTCGCCAACGGCAACCTGGGCTACAAGCTCCAGCTCTCGACCTCTCGCGCTGACGAGTTCGGTCGGCTCGCGTCGAGCTTCGAGGAGATGACGAAGCAGCTAACCGAGCTCGACAAGCTCAAAGCCGAGTTCGTGTCCGTTGCTTCACACGAGCTCAAGACCCCGATCAACGTCGTTCAAGGCTACGTGCAGCTGCTCGACGAGGGGGTCTACGGCGCGCTCAGCGAGCAGCAGCGCGGCGTGCTGCAGACCCTGGAGACTCAGATCCAGTCCCTCGCTCGTCTCGTGAAGCAGCTGCTCGACGTGAGCCGGTTCGAGGCTGGCGGCGGCAAGCTCGACCTGAGGCGGATAGAGCTGGCTCCGTTTCTGGATCAGCTCGAGCGGGCATTCCAGGTGCTGGCGCTCCAGCGCGAGGTCCACTTTGTCGTTAGGCGCGGCGATCAGGTACCCGCCGAAGTCATGTGGGATGCCGACCGCATGAACGAGGTTCTCGGGAATCTGCTCTCGAACGCCTTCAAGTTCACGCCGCGTGGGGGCGAGGTCGAGCTGAGTGTGGAGGCGCTCGACGGGTCGATCCAGATCGACGTGCGGGACACCGGCGCCGGGATCCCGCCCGATCAGGTGCCGCACGTGTTCGAGAAGTTCTTCCAGGCGGACAATCAGGGCGCGGCGTCCGCAAAGGGATCGGGGCTGGGGCTCGCGATCTCGAAGAGCATCGTCGAGGCCCATGGGGGCACGATTCAGTGCGACAGCACGCCTGGAGTTGGAACGACATTCAGCATCCTGATGCCGACGCGGGCCAAACGACGCACCTCGCTCACTCGACGCGTTCCCGCGGAGGCGGCCTGAGATCCGGCATCATGCTCTCGACAATCGTTAGGCGTATGGCGTTGGCCGCGCTTCTCGTGGCCGCCGGGTGCGTGACGGGTCGTTCGCTGGGCGGCGCCACGTCGAGCGACTGGCGCGATACGCTCGCCCGGGCCACGGCTGCCGCGAGTGACCATCGTTATGCGGACGCCGATCGGCTCCTCGCCGACTTCGCCGCGCGGTATCCGACGAGCGAGGGGGCGGCCGAGAGCGCGTACTGGCGCGGCGTCATCGCGCTCGAGCCGTCGAATCGCGACGCATCGCCGCAGATCGCCGCGGCGCTGTTCGAGACGTACAGCCGCGCCGGCGGCGCCCTCCCGCACCGGCTGGAAGCGAACATCCTGCACGACGTCGCTGTCCGGCTTCAGGGCACCGGCTCTGCCGCCGTCGCGATCGCGTCGCCCATAGGCTCGTCCTCCACCGCCTCACCCTCTGGCGCGGATCTTAGAGCAAAGGACACCGAGATCCAGCGGCTCAAGGACGAGCTGGCGAAAGCCAACGATGAGCTGGAGCGCATCAAGCGCCGCCTAACGGCACCGACAAAGCCTTAGGGGCAGCTATCAGTCCATAGTCAATAGTTATCAGGGAGCAAGGAACGAAGCGTTGATGGGATGAAAGCAGATCCCTCGCTAGCGCTCGGGATGACAGGGGACTGTCATTCCGAGGAGCGCAGCGACGAGGAATCTGCACTCAGTCCAACGAGCGCTTCGTTCCAAATCCCCTGATAACTATGGACTGATAGCTGATAACTGTGGTTAACCAACTCTGAACAATTCCAGTGATCGCCGATAGCGTTCGCCGAGGACGCGACGGAGTCCGGCGTGCGAGCCTTCGACGAGATCGGGATCGCTCTCGAGCAGGCGCTCGGCGGCGGCGCGGGCGCGCTCGCCTAACGCTTCGTCGCGCAGCGGATCGGCGATGCGGAACGTCGGGACGCCGCTCTGGCGCTCACCGAACAGGTCGCCCATGCCACGAAGACGGAGGTCGGCGCGCGCGATCTCGAACCCGTCGTCCGTCGCGGCGAAGATGCGCAGGCGGTCCGCGGCCTCCGGGCTCACGTCTCCGAGCAGGATGCAGAACGACTCCTCGGCGCCGCGGCCCACGCGGCCGCGCAGCTGGTGCAGCTGCGACAGGCCGAAGCGCTCCGGGTGCTCGATCAGCATCACTGTCGCGTTAGGCACGTCGATCCCGACCTCGATCACCGTCGTCGCGACGAGGACGTCGATCTCGCGGTCGCGGAAGCGGCGCATGATCGCGTCCCGCTCCGACGCGTCGATCCGTCCATGAAGGAGCGCAACGCGGCGCTGTGCGAATGGCCCCGACGCGAGCGCCTCGTACATCGTCGTCGCCGCCTTGAGATCGGTCTTCTCCGACTCCTCGATCACCGGATAGACGATGTAGGCCTGCCGACCCTGCTCGATCTGCCGGTCGACGAACGACAGGACGCGCGCTCGCCCGGACTCGGCACGCATCGCCGTCAGAATTGGCTGGCGGCCCGGAGGCCGCTCGTCGAGGACGCTGAGATCGAGCTCGCCGTAGAGCGTGAGCGCAAGCGACCGCGGAATCGGCGTCGCCGTCATGAGCAGCACGTCCGGAGCCTCGCCTTTGGCGGCGAGCGCTTTCCGCTGCTCGACACCAAAGCGGTGCTGCTCGTCGACGGCGACGAAGCCCAGCCTGGCGAAGAGCGTCGCGTCCTGCACGAGCGCATGCGTGCCGATGACGAGCAGCGCCTCGTCGCTGGCCAAGCGCTGCGCGATCGCTTTTCGCTCGCGCGCGGGGAGGCTTCCGGTGAGGAGGAGTGGCGCGACCCCAAGAGGCTCGAGGAGCGCCGTCATTGTCCGCCAGTGCTGCTCGGCCAGCAACTCTGTTGGAACCATGATCGCGGCCTGGTAGCCATTCTCGACCGCGAGGAGCGCGGCGAAGAGAGCGACGATCGTCTTGCCACTGCCAACGTCGCCCTGGAGCAGTCGCTGCATGCGCCGCGGGCTGCACATGTCGGCGACGATCTCGCGGGTGGCGCGTGTCTGTGCGCCGGTGAGCTGGAACGGGAGTCCGTCCTTGAGGCGCGTCGTGAGGTCCCGTTTGTTCTCGAAGCGAATGCCGCGCCGTTCTTCGCGCGCCAGCGATTTGGCGCGCAGGTGCAGGAGGTTGACGAAGAAGAGCTCCTCGAACGCGAGCCGCTCGCGTCCCTGCATCGCCTCGGCGAGCGAGGTCGGGCGATGCACCATGCGCAGCGCGTCGCGAATCGCGGGCACCGCCGCCGCGGATAGCACCTCGTTAGGCAGATACTCGGTGACGAGCGGCAGCAGCGAATCGAGGTGTGCCTCGATGATCGAGCGAATGACCTTGAACGACAGACCTTCCGTCGCCGGATACACCGAGAGCACCCGTCCTTCTGTCGTCGCGCTCTCGTCGTCGCCAAGATTGATGAACTCGCGTGGCTGGAGCTGGCGTCCGTGAAAGAAGCGGACGCTCCCCGTGACCAGCAGCGTGTCACCCTTCGCGATCGTCCTGTCGAGGAAGGGCTGTCCGGGCCAGGAGACTTCGATCATCCCGGTATCGTCGCGAAGCACCGCCTGAAAGATTCGCAAGCCGCGGCGCGTGGGGATGATTCCCTTCGAGATCACGCGACCAATGACGGTGCCGTGCATCCCCGGCTCGAGGGACGCGATCGGCGCTACGGTGCTCGCGTCTTCGTAGCGGTGCGGAATGTGGTAGAGCAGGTCGCCCGCGGTGATCACGCCGAGGCGGCGGAAGGCATCGGCGCGCGCAGGGCCAACCCCTTTGAGATACGAGATGCTCGTATCCAGGTAGAGGCGCTGGCCGGATCGAGGTTGCGGCTGCGCCATGCGCGGTGCGCTCACTCCTCGCTCAGGAGATCCTCGGAGAAGTCCGCCGCGTCGAACGTGACGAGGTCCTCCGCGCCCTCGCCGACGGAGAGGAACTTCACCGGCACATCGATCGCTTCGTGTACGGCGACGACGATACCGCCGCGCGCGGTGCCATCGAGCTTCGTGACGACGAGACCCGTCACCGGCACGGCCGCGGAAAAGATCTTCGCCTGTTGCACGGCGTTCTGGCCGATCGTGCCGTCGAGGACGAGCAGAGTCTCATGTGGGGCGCCAGGCAGGCGCTTTGCGATGACGCGAGCGACCTTCTTCAGCTCGTCCATCAGGTTCTCGCTCGTGTGCAGTCGGCCCGCGGTGTCTACGATGACGACGTCCACCTGGCGCGCGACGGCAGCGTCGATCGCGTCGAAGGCGACGGCGGCGGGGTCGCTGCCGGCGCGGGCGCCGATGAACTCGGCGCCGGTCCGCTCTGCCCAGAGACGCAGCTGATCGATTGCGCCCGCGCGAAAGGTGTCGCCAGCCGCCACGAGGACGCGCTTGCCCTCGTGGCGAAAGCGCTCACTCAACTTCCCGATAAAGGTGGTCTTGCCGGCGCCGTTGACGCCGACGATGAGGATGACCGTCGGCGCGGCGGGCGCCATCGTTAGGCGCGGATCGCTGTTACCCGTTCGCAACGCCTCCTCGACGCCGCTGCGCAGCGCCTCGTGAAACTGGTCGCGCGTCTTCACGTCGGCGCGCTTCGCGAGGCGCTCGACGTCTTCGACGAGGCGCAATGTGACCGGGACGCCGAAATCTGCCTCGAGCAGCAGCTCCTCGAGCCGCTCGAGCGATCCCGTCTCGACGCCGCGCACCGCGACGCCGACATCCATCAACGCGACTTCCTTGATGCGCTGCCAGAGAGAGCGCTTGGGAAGCTCGTCTTTTTTTCGAAGAAGACGCACGTGCTGACTGGTGACTGGTGGTTGGTGACTGGTGGTTGGTGACTGGTGGTTGGTGACT
>Ga0136846_1227812_pt1 | contig 27761 bp, 23 predicted proteins | sample HopSoiMetagenom2_FD_96841 | JGI IMG/M metagenome (GOLD analysis project Ga0136846, IMG submission 96841) | Grasslands soil microbial communities from Hopland, California, USA - 2 Assembly 2016 (version 4) | ecosystem: Environmental > Terrestrial > Soil > Grasslands | place: USA: Hopland... | reverse complement strand
CGCAGGTCGAGCGCCCGCGCGGCGGTGAGGATCTCGATAGCGAGCACCTGCTGGAGCCCGTCGACGGCCTTGCGCAGCTTGCGGGCCGCCGACCACCCCATCGACACGTGGTCCTCCTGCATCGCGCTGCTAGGGATCGAGTCCACGCTGGCCGGTACGGCGAGCCGCTTCAGCTCGGACACGATCGCGGCCTGGGTGTACTGGGCGATCATGTGACCGCTGTCCACCCCGGGATCGTCGGCCAGGAACGCGTTGAGCCCGTGGTTGCGCGCGACGTCCAGGAACCGGTCGGTACGGCGTTCGCTGATCGACGCCAGGTCCGCGACGGCGATCGCGAGGAAGTCGAGCACGTACCCGACCGGAGCGCCGTGGAAGTTGCCGTTGGACTCGACCCGCCCGTCCGGCAGGACGACCGGGTTGTCGATGGCGGCGGCGAGCTCGCGCTCAGCCACCGAGGCCGCATGGGCTGCGGTGTCGCGGGCAGCTCCGTGCACCTGCGGCGAACAGCGCAGTGAGTACGCGTCCTGGACCCGGTTGCAGTCCGGGCCGCGGTGGCTCGCGACGATCGCGCTGTCCTTGAGGATCGCGCGCAGGTTCGCCGCAGCGGAGGCCTGGCCGGGATGCGGGCGAAGAGCCTGCAGGTCCTCGGCGAACACGCGGTCGGTGCCGAGCTGGGCCTCGACACTCATCGCGGCCGCGAGGTCGGCGGTCTTGAAGAGCCGGTCGAGATCAGCCAGGGCGAGTACCAGCATGCCGAGCATGCCGTCGGTTCCGTTGATCAGTGCCAGGCCTTCCTTCTCGGCCAGCACGATCGGCTCCAAACCGTGGGCGGCGAGCGCCTCGGCGGCGTCCAGGAGGTTGCCGTCGGCATCGCGGACCTTGCCTTCGCCCAGTACCGCGAGGGCGACGTGTGACAGCGGTGCGAGGTCGCCGGAGCAACCGAGGCTCCCGTACTCGTGCACCACCGGCGTGAGGTGGGCGTTGAGCAGGCCGGCGTACGCCTGGGCCGTCTCGACCTTCACGCCGGTGCGGCCGGTGGTGAGGGTCGAGAGCCGCAGCAGCGCGAGCGCCCGGACCACCTCAGTCTCGACCTCGGGGCCGGAGCCGGCGGCGTGCGAGCGGATCAGGCTGCGCTGGAGCTGGGCCCGCAGGTCCGGCGCGATGTGCCGGGTCGCGAGCGCGCCGAAGCCGGTCGAGACGCCGTAGTGCGGGGTGTCCGCATGGGCCAGGGCCTCGATCGCGGCCCGTGACTTCGCGATCTCTTCCAGCGCCTGGTCGTCGATACGTACCTGTGCGCGGTAGCGCGCGACCGCGACCACCTCGGCCGGCGTCAGCGGTCCGACGCCGACAATCACTGTGTCTTCCACCCGTTCATTGCACCGCCTCCCAACGAATGGCGACAGCAGCGCCGTCGGGTTTCTGTCTCGGATGTGAGACACCAGGTGGACCCTCCGGACACATAGAGTCAAGCCATGGTGTTCGAGATCCGGCCGGCCGGGCCGGAGGACGCGGCGGGCATCGCCCGGGTCTGGGCCGCCGCACTGCCGCAGCTGGTGAAGACGGCCCGGGCGATCGAGACCGAACTCCGCAGCGGCATCGGCCCGGTCGTGCTGATCGCGCTGGACGGTCCGGAGGTGGTCGGCTCCTCGAACATCTACCTACCCGAGCCCGGATCGCAGGTACGGCGGGCCCGGATCGCGATCCAGGTGCCGCCGCAACAGCGCAGGCGCGGCATCGGCAGTCAGCTCACTGCGGCGATCACGGAGCGCGCCGTCCGCGCCGGGGCCTCGCAACTGCTCGGCGTCGTGCATGACGACGACGAGTCGAAGGGCTTCGCGGCGAAGCGTGGGTTCGTGCTGGCGCGGCGGATGAGTCACTCAGCTGCGGAGCTGAGTACGGTGCCGGAGCCGCTCGAGCCGCCTGCCGGCCTGCGAACGGCCGACTTCGAGCACCTGGAGCCGGAGCAGGTCTTCGAGGCGGTGGTTGCGGTGCGCGACGACGACCCGAGCGGGTTGTCGGGCGGACCGGCGTACGACGAGTGGCTGGCCGTCGCCTGGAACAACGCTGACCTCCGGCGGGACCTGAGCTTCGCCGTACTGGACGGTGATCGAGTGTTGTCGCTCGTTAGCACGACCGCGGACCCGGCCCGGAAGGTCATCTGGTCGAATCTGACCGGGACGATCCCGTCGGCGCGCGGTCGCGGGCTGGCGAAGGTCGTGAAGTCGCGGGCGCTTGCGGCGGCCCGGGACGCCGGGTTCGTGACCGCGTCGACCGGGAACGACGCCGCGAACGCGCCGATGCTCGCGGTGAACCGATGGCTCGGCTACCGCGAGACCTCTGCCGCCTGGACCGCGGAGAAGGACCTGTGAAGCGGCTCGTCCTCACGCTGCTGGTGTTCTTGGTGCTCTCGGTGGCGGTGGGGCTGTTGACATCGGGTGGGGAGTTCGTCGACTGGGGGCTGGCCGGCGGGTTGTTCGCGTTCGCCGTCGTCGGCGAGGGCGTGATCTTCCTCCTGAAGCGAAGCCGGGCCCGGAAGAAACAATCCGTTGCGCGCGGCGCCGGCTCACGGCGGGAACCGTCCGGAATCTGAGGCGCGCCGAGGTTCGCCGAGGCCGTTGGTCGATCACTTCGGCGGCTACGCTGCCGTTGTGAGCGGCAACGTTCCCGCCTCGACCCGCACGCTGCGGGTGCTGACCTTCCTGGCCACCCAGCCCGGTCCGGTACCGATGGAGCGCATCGCCTCCGCGGTCGGGCTGCCGCGCTCGTCGACGTACCACTTGCTGCGGGCAATGATCGACGAGGGCTTCGTCGTGCATCTGCCGGAGGAGAAGCGGTACGGGCTCGGCGTGGCCGCGTTCGAGATCGGGTCGGCGTACCTGCGGCACGATCCGCTGGAGCGGTTGGCTCGGCCGTTGCTCGTCCAGCTTGTGCACGAGGTGGGTCAGACCGCGCATCTGGGCGTGCTCCATGGCCGGGAGCTCGTTTATCTGCTGAAAGAACAGCCTCCGCGTCCGGTCACGCTGGTCACCGACGTCGGTGTCCGCCTTCCGGCCACCCTGACGGCGTCCGGTCGCGCCCTGCTCGCCGAACTCCCACCGGCTCAGGTTCGCGCGCTCTTCCCCACTCCTGAGTCTTTCGTCCGCCGCACCGATCACGGCCCGCAGACGCTCACCCAGCTCCGTCGGCTGCTCGCGGACGAGAAGCGTCAGGGTTATGCCGTTGAGGACTCCTTCATCACCCCTGGCGTCGCATCCGTGGCCAGCGCCGCCCTGGACCACGCCGGCCATCCGGCCGCCGCCATCAGCGTGACCTTCCGCACCGACGCCGTACCGCCCGCGGACCGCCGTCTGCTGGCTCACCGCATCCGCCAGGCCGCGACCGCCCTGAGCCGCCGCCTCCACGGCTAGTGCTCTCACCTGTCGCCGGGCATGGAACGGCCCCTCCGAGGCGGCTGGGCTCGGAGGGGCCGATCTGTAAGTACTGAGTCAGCGCTCTTCGCGGAAGTCGACGTGCTGCCTGAGCTGCGGGTCGTACTTGCGAATCACCAGCCGGTCGGGATTGTTCCGGCGGTTCTTGCGCGTTACATAGGTGAACCCGGTGCCCGCGGTGCTGCGGAGCTTGATGATGGGGCGGAGGTCGTTGCGCTTGGCCATACTGTCCTTTCTCGGACCACCTGGCGGGTGACCCTCGCCAGACAGAACACCAACGGGGAGGCGGCTATTCCGGTCGTGAAGGTGCCGTGTGCTGGTTATCGTTTTCAATAAGACAGGAGGCTCGATGCTGCCGGTGACCTTGCTGACCGGCCTCGACGAGGCGTTCCGCGGCGACGTCGCGGGGAACCTGCTGGCCGCCGCCGGCCCGGCCGGCGTCATGGTCGAGTACGACGTGAGCGGCCTGACCACCGGCTCCGTCGTACGGATCGCCCGGACCGCCGCCGGCGTGATCGACCGCGAGGTGATCACCATGGCTCACCCGTGCGTCTCGTGCGCGATGCGCGACTCCCTCGTCGAGCTCCTGACCAGCATCGCGGCCGTCGAGCGGTACGACGTCGCGGTCGTCAACGTCCCCGCCGCGGGCGACAGTCAGGCGATCGCCACCGAGATCACCCGCACCGAGGGCCTCCTGGTCGGCGCCGTCGTCACAGTCCTCGACACCACCGCCGCCCAGACGGACCTCACCGGCGATCAGCTGATCCAGGACCGCGGCATCCCGACCGCCGCCGAGGACAACCGGGCGATCGCCGAGGTCGTCATCCGGCAACTCGAGTACGCCGACGCGGTCATCCTGAGCAGCGAGGACACCACGGTGCGTGCTCTCGCCCAGGCAATCAACCCCGAGCTCCGGGTCAAGACCACGCCGACCGGCCTCCTCGACGTACGGCTCCACGACCCGGCCACCGCTGGCACGGAACCCGGCTCGATCGCCGCACCCCTCGAGGGCGAGGTCCGGACCCTGGTCTGGCAGTCGGCGCGTCCCTTCCATCCCGAGCGGCTGTACGACGCGCTCGAGGACCTGGTCGGCGGCACTGCCCGCGGCCGCGGGACGATCTGGATCGCTACTCAACACCGGAGCCGACTCAGCTGGGACAGTTTCGGCACCAACATCTCGGTCGGCGTCCTCGGCCCGTGGCTGGCCGACCTGCCTGCCGACCGTTGGTCGAGTGTCGGTGAGCAGCATCAGGCCCGCTCGGCTCTCGAGTGGCACCCCCAGTACGGCGACCGAGCGTCCTACCTGTCCTTCACCGGCGCCGGCCTGGATCTGCGGGAATTACGGGACCGCCTGGATGGTTGTGTCCTGCGTGCGGATGAAGCGGTCCACCCCCTGACCGATCCGTTCGCCCCTTACTTGGAAGGAAGTACTGCAGCATGAAGAAGGACATCCACCCCGACTACCGCCGCGTCGTCTTCAGGGACAAGTCCGGCAACTTCAGCTTCCTCACCGGTTCGACCCGCCAGAGCGCCGAGACCGTCGTCTGGCACGACGGGAACACCTACCCCGTCGTCGACGTCGAGATCTCGTCCGCGAGCCACCCGTTCTACACGGGCCAGCAGCGCGTGATGGACACCCAGGGCCGCGTGGAGAAGTTCAAGAAGCGCTACGGCCGGTCGTAACACAGGCATCGCCGAAGGCCCACCCGCACACCGCGGGTGGGCCTTTCGTCTGTCCGGGACGCCTGGCAGCGTCTCGGATCTCAGACGCCGAGGTAGGCGCGGCGCTTACTGCCGGGGCCGGGCTGGTTCCACACTGAGGGCATGGAACCGGTGGAGCTCACGGGTGCCGGGCTCACGCCGCTGGAGGCCGTGGCGCTCGGACAGCGCCGTACGGTGGTCCGGCTGGGTGACGACGCTCGGAAGCGGATGGCGGAGTCCGCCGCGGTGGTCACCGAGGTCGCCCGGCGCCGGCCGGTGTACGGGCGGACGACGGGCGTCGGCGCCAACCGGGACGTGCTTACGTCCGATCCGGAGCATGGCGCCCGATTGCTCAAGTCGCACTCGACCACCGGTACGACGTCGTACCCGAGGGACGTCGTACGGCTCGGCCTGCTGATCCGGGTGAACCAGCTCGCGGCGGGCGGCTCGGGCCTCGACCCTGCGGTGGCGGACGCGATCATCGGCCTGCTGAACGACGGCGAGCTTCCCGATCTGCACCGCGGTGGTGCGATCGGCACCGGCGACCTCGGCCCGCTGGCCGAGCTCGGACTGGCGCTCGGCGACGTCATCGACGGGACCAGCGCCCTCCCGCTGCTGTCGAGCAACGCGTTCACGCTGGCTGAGTGCTGCCTTGCGTACGTCGAGGCCGGCACACTGATCAACGTCGTACCACTGATCGGCGCACTCTCCCATGTCGCGCTGCGCGGGAACGCCGAGGTGTACGACGTCCGCGTGCACGAGGCCCGCCCGCAGCCGGGTCAGGTCAGGGTCGCCCGCCGGATGCGCGGACTGCTCGACGAGCTGCCGCTCCGGCCGGCCCGGGTCCAGGACCCGTTCGGCCTGCGTGCGTTCGCCCAGGTGCTCGGTCCTGCCGTCGACCATGCCGATGCCTTGGGCAACAGTGTGCGGATCGACATCAACGCGGCCGCGGAGAACCCGCTGGTGGCCGGCGATACCGTGCTGCACAACGGCAACTGGCACGCGATGCCGATCGCGCTCGCCCTCGACTCGCTGCGGCTCAGCCTGCACAGCGTCGCGACGCTGTCGACCTCCCGGGTGGCGAACCTGGTCGATCCGGACTACACCGGGCTCAGCCGGTTCCTGGCCAGCGGCTCCGAGCCCAGCTCGGGTGTGATGATGATCGAGTACGTCGCCCACGACGCGCTGGCCGCGGTCCGTTCGTCCGCGCAGCCCGCCACCCTCGGTACGGCGACCTTGTCGCGGGGAGCCGAGCACCACGCCAGCTTCGCCCCGCAGGCCGCCGTACTCACCGCGCAGCTCCTCGATGCACTCCGGGAAGTGCTGGCCAGCGAGTTGGTCACCGCTGTCCGCGCAATCCGCCTGGCGGGGTTGACGCCCGACGATCTTGCGCCGGCTGCCATCGGTCCGTGGCTGGCCGACGCGCTGGCGGCTCTGCCCGGCGACCTGACCGATCGTTCGCTCCGGGAAGACCTGGAGATCGCCCGCGGTCTGATGACCCAGTGGGGCGACCGCCAGGTCGAGCATCCCGCCGAATCGGGGTGAACTGCTCCTCGGCTGGTCAGAGGCGGTTGTAGGCCTTCAAGGTCCGAAGGGCGCCGACGGTGACGATCCCGCGGTACTCGAGGGTCGCGGCCGGGCCCGGCGGTTCCCAAGTGAGGGCCCAGCCGCCGTCGTCCTGCTGATCGGCGATCAGGCGGTCGAGGTGGGCTTCGAGCTGGGCGTCGGTGAAGAGCTGTCGCCAGAGGCTGTCCGGGGTCGGCGCGAACTGCAACGGTGTCACTCCGTACGACGGATCGGCCGCGTCGGCGCGGAACCACTGGAGCTTCGGGAGCCAGTCGCGGACGCGATCGAGATCGACGTCATCGGTGTGCTCGAGGAACTCCAGTGCCTCGTGCATCCCGTGCGCGTCCTCGGGGAACTCCTTAGCCAGCTCGGCGGCGCACCACGCACCGGCCTTGTCCCGCCACGCGTGCTCTACGCCCAAGCGGTGCAGCCGGCCGACCAGGCCTGCGGTCGGATTGATGCCGGGCTGGTAGGTCCACTCGGTGATGTGTTCGGCCCGCGGGTAGTTCTCGACGGCCGGCGAGCACAGCGAGACCGCACCATCCGGGGTCGCGACCGAGTCGAGCCAGTCGACGGCACGCCGTACCAGCTCGTCGTCCCGCGCATCCGCCGCGAGCAGCGTGTCGAACGCGACCTCGACGTCGAGCGGAAGGCTGTCCGGGCAGCGCTTGTCGGGCTCCAGACCGTGACCGAACCCGCCGTCGGCGTTCTGGAATCCCCGCAAAGCATCGACCACGCCTTGGGTTTCAGCACCCTCGAAGACAGTGGCGAACAGGCGGCGCTCGAGCACTCGAGCGTCCCGCCGTACGAAATCACGACCTGCGGTGAAGATGTCCATGGCGACAGCCTCCCGCATCTCCCTGCCGGAGTCTTGAACGAATCGGACACCGGTCAGGGCTCGAAGCGGTAGCCCATCCCTGGTTCGGTCAACAGGTGCTTGGGACGGGCTGGGTCGGCCTCGAGCTTGCGGCGCAGTTGTCCCATGTAGAAGCGCAGGTTGCCGGCGGCGTTCTCGTACCCGGGGCCCCAGACCTCGGTCAGCAGTTGGCGCTGGGACATCAGCTTGCCGGGATGGCGGATCAGAACCTCGAGCAGATGCCACTCGGTCGGTGTGAGGCGGATGTCCTCGCCATTCGGCAGTGTGACCCGCTTCGCGGCCAGGTCGACGGTCGCGCCGCCCACGGTCACCACCGGCTGATCCGGCGCGACGGTGCTCCGGCGGAGTACGGCGCGCATCCGGGCCAGCAGCTCGTCGATGCCGAACGGCTTGGTCACGTAGTCGTCCGCGCCGGCGTCCAGTGCTTCGACCTTGTCGGTCTGGTCGATCCGCCCGGACAGCACCAGGATCGGCGCGTCGGTCCAGCCGCGCAGCCCGCGGATCACGTCGATGCCGTCGAGGTCCGGCAGCCCGAGGTCGAGGATCACCAGCTCCGGCGGATGCTGCGCCGCGACCTTCAGCGCCGACGCCCCGGTGCCGGCCAGCTGAACCTCGTACCCGCGTGCCTTCAGATTGATCTGCAGCGCCCGGACGATCTGCGGCTCGTCGTCGACCACCAACACCCTCACTCGTGGGCCTCCCGCTCGGATCGTTCGCGCGCTCCGGGGACCGGCGCGTCGGCAGGGCGCACAGGCGAAGCGGGGATCGCCACCACCATGGTCAGGCCTCCGCCCGGAGTGTCCTCCGGCTGTAAGGTGCCGTGCATCGCCTCGGCCAGCCCGCGCGCCAGGGCGAGCCCGAGCCCGACACCGACCGTGTTGTCGGTGTCACCCAGCCGCTGGAACGGCGCGAACACCCGGTCCCGGTCCGCGCGCGGGATTCCCGGGCCGCGATCGATGACGCGGATTTCCACGATGTCGCCCAGCGCACTCCCGGTGACCAGCGGCGGCCGGCCGGCCGGGGAGTACCGGATGGCATTGGCCAGCAGGTTCGCCACCACGCGCTCCAGCAGCGCCGGGTCGGCCTCGACCAGCGGCAGCGTGTGCGGGATGTCCACCATCACCTGGTCGGCGTCGTCGCCCAATTCATCGAGCGCACCGGGCATGATCTCGTCCAGAGCCATCGGCCGGGTGAACACCGGCAGTACGCCGGCCTGCAGCCGACTCAGATCAAGCAGGTTGTCCACCAGACGCGACAACCGGTCCAAAGACTCGTCCGCCGTCTCGAGCAGTTCTTCGCGTTCGGACTCGGTCCACTCCACGTCGTCACTGCGCAGGCTCGTCACCGACGCCTTCGCCGAGGCCAGCGGGGAGCGCAGATCGTGGCCGACGGCTCGCAGCAACGCCGTACGCAGCTTGTCGGCCTCGGCGAGCGGCTTCGCCTCGGCGGCCGCCTCACTCAGCCGGGCCCGGTCGACCAACGCAGCCGCGTGCGCCGCGAACGCCCCGACCAGCCGACGCTCGTCCGCCTGGAGTTGATGGCCCTGCAGCACCAGGACCAGGTCGTCACGCGCCGGGATCTCCGCATCGCCGTCCTCGGGCCGGCCGCAGGTCATCGTCCCGGCTGAGGCGAGCGACCGCCATACCTCCGTCAGTTCGTCGTTGTCCACCCGCTCCATCAGGCAGGCACCGGTCATCCCGAACGCCTCCCGGACCCGTTCGAGCAGCGCCGGCAGAGCGGTCTCACCGCGCAGCACAGACCCGGCCAACGTCGCCAAGGTCTCGGATTCCGCCGCGGCCCGGGCCGCCTGCCGGGTGCGGCGTGCCGCACGGTCGACCACCGAGCTCACCATCGCCGCGACCAGGACAAAGATCACCAGCGCCAAGGCGTTGTTCAGCTCCGCGATCGTGAACGTCCGCTTCGGCGGCGTGAAGAACCAGTTGAGCACCAACGACCCACCGATCGCGGTCACCATCGCGGGCCACATGCCACCGACCAGCGCGACCACGACCACGGCGAACAGGAACGCCAGCACGTTGCTGGTCAGGTTCAACGTGTCGCCACCGAGCCCGAGGAGCAGCGCGAGCAACGGCGGCAGTACGACGGCCAGCACGAAGCCCTGGATCTTCCGCCGCCGCGACAGGCTGCCGTGCGACCGGGGCAACCGGCCTCGGCCGATCTGCGAATGCGTGACGAGGTGGACGTCGATGTCGCCCGAGTCGCGGATGGTGGTGGAGCCGATGCCCGGCCCGGTGAACAGGGTGCCCAGCCGCGACCGGCGACTGCCGCCCAGCACCAACTGCGTGGCGTTCTCCGCTCTCGCAAAGGTCAGCAGAGCGGCGGGGATGTCGTCACCGACCACCTGATGGTAGGTGCCACCAATCTCCTCGACCAGATTGCGCTGCTCGGCGAGCCTGGTCGAGTTGGCGCCGGTCAGCCCGTCGGACCGAGCTACGTGCACAGCGAGCAGATCCCCGCCGGTGGAACGCGCGGCGATGCGAGCCGCCCGGCGAATCAGGGTTTCGCCTTCGGACCCGCCGGTGAGCGCGACGACGACCCGCTCCCGGGCTTCCCAGGTCGAGTCGATGTCGTGCTGGGCACGGTACTGCTGCAGGCCCGCGTCGACCCGGTCGGCGAGCCAGAGCAGCGCGAGCTCGCGCAGCGCCGACAGGTTGCCGACCCTGAAGTAGTTGCCCAGGGCAGCATCGATCTTGTCCGCCGCGTACACGTTTCCATGGGCCATCCGCCGCCGGAGCGCCTCCGGCGTCATGTCGACCAGCTCGATCTGGTCCGCTGCCCGGACCACCCGGTCCGGGACCGTCTCCTGTTGCGGTACGCCGGTGATCTTCTCGACCACGTCGTTGATCGACTCGAGGTGCTGGATGTTGACCGCCGTGACCACATCGATCCCGGCGGCCAGCAGCTCCTCGATGTCCTGCCAGCGCTTCTCGTTCCGGCTGCCCGGGACGTTGGTGTGCGCCAGCTCGTCGACCAGCGCGACCTCCGGACGCCGGGCCAGCACCGCGTCGATGTCCATCTCGGTGAAACTGGCACCGCGGTAATCGATGATCCGGCGCGAGACCGTCTCCAGCCCGTCGAGCACCTCCGCGGTGTGCACCCGGCCGTGGGTCTCGACGAATCCGACCACCACGTCGGTGCCGCGCGCGAGCCGTCGGTGACCCTCGCCCAGCATCTTGTAGGTCTTGCCGACACCGGGAGCGGCACCGAGGTAGATCCGCAGATGCCCGCGGCCGCTACTGCTCATGTCCCCATGCTCTCAGAGCGCGGCCAGCGCGGCGTTGAGCGTGACCACGTTGACATACGGCTCCCCGAGGAAGCCCAGGGCCCGGCCGTGGGTGTTCGCCTTGACGAGTTCCTGCACCTTCGCCACGGTCAATCCTTGCTCCCGTGCGACCCGGTTGACCTGCAGAGCGGCGTACGCCGGGCTGACGGCCGGATCGAGCCCGCTGCCACTGGCTGTCACCGCGTCAGGTGGAACCTGTGAGGGGGCGACCCCTTCACGCTTGGCCACTTCCTGCCGGCGCTGGTCGATCAGCTTCACCAGTTCCGGGTTGTTCGGCCCGTACTGCGAGGCCGCGCTGGCCTTCCCGTCGTACTTGGCCGCCGACGGCCTGGTCTGGAACCACTGGTCGCCGTACTGCTGGCCGATCAGGCTGGACGCGACCTCCTTGCCGTGCACCTTGACGATCGAACCGTTCGCGTTGCCGTGGAACAGCACCTGGGAGATCCCGGTCATGGTCAGCGGGTAAACGATGCCCAGGACAACGGTGAAGACGACGAGCACCCGGAGCGCAACTCCGAACTGCCGCATACTGCTTGCCATTGACAACTACCTTTCAGCGGATCCCCGGGATCAGCGAGATCACCAGGTCGAGGAGCTTGATGCCGACGAACGGCGAGATCAGCCCGCCGACGCCGTACACCAGCAGGTTGCGGCGCAGCATCGCCGAGGCCGAGGACGGCCGGTACCGGACGCCGCGCAGCGCCAGCGGGACCAGCAGCACGATGATCAGGGCGTTGAACACGATCGCCGACACGATCGCCGACTCCGGCGAGTGCAGGCCCATCACGTTCAGCTTGTCCAGGCCCGGGTAGGCCGCGGCGAACAGCGCGGGCAGGATGGCGAAGTACTTCGCGACGTCGTTCGCGATCGAGAACGTGGTCAGCGACCCGCGGGTGATCAGCAACTGCTTGCCGATCTCGACGATCTCGATCAGCTTGGTGGGGTTGGAGTCGAGGTCGACCATGTTGCCGGCCTCCTTGGCGGCCGACGTACCGGAGTTCATCGCGACGCCGACATCGGCCTGCGCCAGGGCGGGCGCGTCGTTGGTCCCGTCGCCGGTCATCGCGACCAACCGGCCACCTTCCTGCTCCTTCTTGATCAGCGCCATCTTGTCCTCGGGCGTCGCCTCGGCCAGGAAGTCGTCGACCCCGGCCTCCTCGGCGATCGCCTTCGCGGTCAACGCGTTGTCACCGGTGATCATCACAGTGCGGATGCCCATCGCACGCATCTGGTCGAACCGCTCGCGCATGCCCTCCTTGACCACGTCCTTGAGGTGGATGACGCCCAGCGCCCGGGCCGTCCCATCGATGCTCTCGGCGACGACCAGCGGCGTACCGCCGGAGGCCGAGATGCCATCGACGATCTCGCCGAGCCGCGGGTCGCCGGTCCCGCCGTGCCGGCCGATCCACGCATTCACCGCACCGGCGGCACCCTTGCGGATCTGCCGGTCGTCGACGTCCACGCCACTCATCCGGGTCTGCGCGGTGAACTCCACGAAGGTTGCGTGCGGCAACTCTCCGGTGTGCCGCTCGCGCAACCCGTACGCGGTCTTCGCCAGGACGACGGTCGACCGGCCCTCCGGCGTCTCGTCGGCGAGGCTGGACAGCTGCGCCGCGTCGGCTATCTCGTTGTCACTGACTCCCTGCACCGGGATGAACTCCGCCGCCTGCCGGTTGCCCAGCGTGATGGTGCCGGTCTTGTCCAGCAGCAGGGTGTTCACGTCACCCGCGGCCTCGACCGCGCGGCCGGACATCGCCAGCACGTTGCGCTGGACCAGCCGGTCCATGCCCGCAATCCCGATCGCGGACAGCAGCGCGCCGATCGTGGTCGGGATCAGGCAGACCAGCAGGGCCACCAGGATCACGAGGTTCAGGTGGACGTTCGCGTAGTTGGCGAACGTCGGCAGCGTGATGGTCGCGACCAGGAACACGATGGTGAGGCTGGCCAGCAGGATGTTCAGTGCGATCTCGTTCGGCGTCTTCTGCCGCGACGCAACCTCGACCAGGGCGATCATCCGGTCGACGAAGCTCTCACCGGGTTTGGTGGTGATCTTCACGACGATCCGGTCCGACAGCACCTTGGTGCCACCGGTGACCGCGCTGCGGTCGCCGCCGGACTCGCGGATGACCGGCGCCGATTCGCCGGTGATCGCCGACTCGTCGACACTCGCCACTCCTTCGACGACATCACCGTCGCCGGGGATGACCTGCCCGGCCTCGACGACCACCAGGTCGCCGAGCTGCAACTGGGTGGCCGGGACCTGTTCCTCCCGGTCGCCGACCAGCAGACGCGCGACGGTCTCGGTCTTCGCCCGGCGCAGGGTCTCGGCCTGGGCCTTGCCCCGGCCCTCGGCAACCGCCTCGGCGAGGTTCGCGAAGATCACGGTCAGCCACAGCCAGACCACGATCCACCAGACGAACACGGTGGAGTCGGTGAACGCGATGATCGTCGAGCCGACCGCGCCGACCTCGACCACGAACATGACCGGGTTCTTCCACATCAGCCGCGGATCGAGCTTGCGCAGCGCGTCCGGGAGGGAGGAGAGCAGCATCTTCGGGTCGAACAGACCCGACGGTGCGCTCTTCGGCGCCGCTGCCGGTTTGCTGGCGGGCGGCTTCATCAGCGTGGTCACAGTCCCTCCGCGAGGGGTCCGAGAGTCAGTGCGGGGAAGTAGGTCAGGCCGGTCACGATCAGGACCGTGCCGACCAGGAGCGTGACGAACAGGGCCTTGTGGGTCGGGAGCGTGCCTTGGGTGACCGGGACCGGTTGCTGCTTCGCTAGCGAACCGGCGAGCGCCAGCACGAACACGATCGGCACGAACCGGCCGAGCAGCATCGCAAGCCCGAGAGCCGTGTTGTAGAAGGGGATGTTCGCGCTCAGACCGCCGAAGGCACTGCCGTTGTTGTTGCCGGCCGAGGTGAACGCGTAGAGCACCTCGGTGAAGCCGTGTGGGCTGCCGGTGTTGAAGATCGAGGCCCGCGCCGCGGCCAGCCCCATCGCGATCGACGCCCCGGCCAGTACTACGGCCGGCGTCGTCAGGATGTACAGCGAGACCAGCTTCATCTCGCGCGCGGTGATCTTCTTCTTCAGGTACTCCGGTGTCCGGCCGACCATCAGGCCGGCCACGAACACCGCGAGTACGGCGAGGACGAGCATCCCGTAGAGACCGGAGCCGGTACCGCCGGGTGTGACCTCGCCGAGCATCATGTGGAAGAGCGCCGTACCGCCGCCGAGTGGGGTGAACGAGTCGTGCGCCGAGTTCACCGCGCCGGTCGACGTACCGGTCGTGGAACTGGCGAACAGTGCGGAGGCCCACTCGCCGAACCGGGTCTCCTTGCCTTCCATCGCGGCGCCGGCGGCCCGGGTCGCCGTACCGGCGCCCTGGTTCTCGAAGAAGGTCGCGGCGAAGGTGAAGGCAACCCACAGCGTGCCCATCACACCGAGGATCGCGTGGCCCTGCCGCTTGTCCTTGACCATCAGGCCGAAGGTCCGGGTCAGGCACACCGGAATGACGAGCAGCAGGAAGATCTCGAAGAGGTTGGACAGGCCGTTCGGGTTCTCGAACGGGTGCGCCGAGTTGGCGTTGTAGAAGCCGCCGCCGTTGGTGCCGAGCTCCTTGATCACCTCCTGACTGGCCACCGGGCCGCCGGGGATGGTCTGCGTCTGGCCGATCACTGAGGTCACCTCGTGGCCGCCGGAGAAGTTCTGTACGACGCCCATCGCGACCAGCGCGAGTGTGCCCAGCACGGCCAGCGGGAGGAGGACCCGCAGCACGGTCCGGGTCAGGTCGACCCAGAAGTTGCCCACCCGGTCGGTCCTCGACCGGACGAAGCCGCGGATGAGCGCGATCACGACGGCGATGCCGACCGCGGCCGACAGGAAGTTCTGCACTGCGAGGCCGGCGAACTGGACCAGGTGACCCATCGTTGCCTCGGGCGAATACGACTGCCAGTTGGTGTTGGCAACGAACGAGGCTGCGGTGTTGAAGGCCACCCCGGACTCGACGTTCGGCAACCCGAGCGACAGCGGCAGCCAGTGCTGCAGGCGCTGCAACAGGAAGAGCACTATCAGGCTCGCGGCCGAGAACGCGATCAGCGACCGGGCGTACACCGCCCAGGTCTGGTCGGCCTTGGCGTCGACGCCGAAGAGCTTGTAGAAGCCACGCTCCACTCGGAGGTCCCGGTCGGTCTCGTAGACGCGGGCAAGGTAGCCACCCAGCGGCCGGTAGACCGCCGCCAGGCACACGATCAGGAGGCCGACCTGCAACAGGCCGGCCAGGGTGTCGGACATCAGAACCTCTCGGGGAAGATCAGGGCGGTGACCAGATAGAGGATCAGAGCGGCGGCCACCAGCAGGCCGGCGATGTTCTCGGCGTTCATGGCTCCACTGGACACCGCCGGCTGCCCCTTCCGGAGCGTTCTCGCAGGCCTCTCACACCCGCTGACGCAGCTCTCACACGCTTCTCACATACTTACGGCTGGCATTCCCACCGACAGACAAGGGAAGAACAACCACGTGACCGACATGGACATCGCCCCCGCAGAGCAGTTCTTCTCCGCAGAGAGCCGGGAGGCGCTCGCCGACGCGAGCCGCAAGCTCGCCGAGCGCCTCCAGGCCCACACCGAGGCCCTGCTCGCGATGACCGGCGAGGAGGACAACTCCGCCCTCTACGAGCAGAACGCAGCGCTGGAGGAGCTTGTCGAGGACTGGAACGACGCCGTCTTCGAACACACCGGTACGTCGCCGCTGCTGCTGGACGACGCCGACGACGAGACCGACGACGAGGACGTCGAGCAGGATCACGTGATCAGCGTCGTGTCCCGGTTCGATCTGCGCGTGGTCGACCTGGAGGCGCTGCTCGAGGCCGGCCGCGCCGCCCAGGAGCGGCACCCGGCCGAGCTGGACGAGAGCGGCGAGCGGGAGCCGGTGGAATCGGCCGAGCAGGCCATTTACGAGATCAGCCGCGAGGTCGGCGAGGCCTGGTTCGAGCTCCCCGGCATCGAGATGGTGGCCGGCGCCCGGGCGTACGTCGTACCGGAACCGCCGTTCGAGCCGCTCGACGCGGACGCCGAGGACGTCGTCACCGAACTGATCGCCCCGAACGGCGTGGCCACCCACGCCGAGACCTGGGCCTAGACCAGGAGTTCACCGTCCAGGACGGTGATCGCCCGGCCCTTCAGGTAGACGCGGTCGCCGGATGAGCTGACCCGGACGACCCCGCCTCGGGCGGACGCCTGGTAGCCGACCAGGTCGTCGCGCCCGAGGCGCTCGGACCAGTACGGGGTGAGCGCGGTGTGCGCACTGCCCGTCACCGGGTCCTCGGGAATGCCGCTGCCCGGAGCAAAGAAGCGCGAGACGAAGTCGTGTCTCTCGCCACGCGCCGTCACGATCACCCCCCGGAACTGCTCCCGGGTGGTGATGGCCGCGATCGCGTCCCAGTTCGGTGCGACGCGGCGAACCGTCTGCTCGTCCGGCACCACAACCAGCAAGTCTCCCAACTCACCGGTGACGTAGACCTCGTCGGCTTCGAGCGCCAGTGCTTCGGACAGTCCCTCCGGAGCCGGGATCGCGATCGGCCGGTTGACCGGGAAGTCGAGCGTGATCCAGTCGCCGTCCACCTCCGCGATCAGGATGCCGCTCAGGGTCGCGAACGAGATCTTCCCGGGCGTCGCGAGCACGTGCGCGGTCGCTAGAGTCGCATGCCCGCAGAGGGCGACCTCCTTGGTAGGCGTGAACCAGCGCAGGTCCCAGTCGGCACCGGCCGCCTCGGACGGGCGTGCGAACGCTGTCTCCGCGTGCTTGAGCTCGGCGGCGACCGCCTGCATCCACCTCTCGTCCGGCCAGTCGCCGGCCTCGAACAGGCACACGCCCGCGGGATTCCCACCGAACGGCCGGTCGGCAAATGCGTCGACAACCCGGATCCTCATGTGCCCGACGCTAGGTCGCGGCGTTGCGCCGTTCCATAGCCACTTCCTGGATCAGTGGCCCGCTCACGTCATTCGCCTCGCGATCCGTTGAACCGCCCGGCGCATCGGGCCGTATCGAGGGTGTCCGCATCCCGACCGACAGGAAAGTGACATGTCGCTACGTTCGAAGAGTCGTCCACTCACGGTTGCGACCGCACTCGTCAGCGGTCTGGTCCTGCTCGCCCCGGCAGCACCCGCCAGTGCCCACCGGTCCCACGTTCTCGCCGTGCAGCAGATCAATCTGGTCTCCGACCAGCGCGGCAAAGCAGCAATCCAGGACCCCGACCTCGTGAACTCGTGGGGTCTGTCGCTCGGCGCGACCACCCCGCTGTGGTCGTCCAACAACGGTACGTCGTCGTCCACGCTGTACTCGTCCGCGCCCGGATCCACCACCGCCATGAAGGTGCCGACGGTCCGGGTGACCGTTCCGGTACCGACCGGGCAGGTCAACAATGCCGGCACCGGTTTCGTCCTGCGTAACGCGACCACGAGCGCACCGGCCCGGTTCATCTTCGCCACCGAGACCGGACAGATCGCCGCCTGGAGCCCACAGGTCGACCCGCTGATCGGCGCGGCCGAGATCAAGGCCACCACCCGCGGCGCCGTCTACAAGGGGCTTGCGATCGCGACGACTCGCGCCGGGGACCGTCTGTTCGCCGCCAACTTCGCGCAGCGCCGCATCGACGTCTTCGACAGCTCCTTCAACCTGGTGAAGAAGCCGCGGTGGGCGTTCCGGGACGTCCGGCTGCCGAGGGGCTTCTCGCCCTTCAACGTGCAGACGCTGAACGGCCGGATCTTCGTCTCCTACGCGAAGCTCGACCCGAAGACGAACGACGAGATCGCCGGCCGCGGCCTCGGTTTCGTCGACGAGTACAGCGTTGAGGGCCGGCTGATCACGCGGGTCGCGTCGCGCGGCACGCTGAACGCGCCGTGGGGTATGGCGCTCGCACCGGCCGCTTGGGGCGAGCCGGCTGGAACGCTGCTGGTCGGCAACTTCGGTGACGGCCGGATCAACATCCTGCACCGGAAGTACCACGGCAGGTACGAGTTCGCCGGTCAGGTCCGGGACGCGCACGGCAAGACTCTGGTGATCGACGGCCTCTGGGCCCTGCTCCAAGGCACCGCCACCACCGGCGGCACGGACAGCCTGTGGTTCTCCGCCGGCCCGGACGACGAGTCCCACGGCCTGCTCGGCGTACTGCGTAAGTCCTGAGACCAACCCGGTGGACCGTGTCAGGGGCACGGTCCACCGGGTTTCTTCGGTCAGCGAATCGGTACCTGGCCCACGCCGAAGAGAAGTGAACTCGCCTGCGCAAGCTCCGGGTAGCCGTCCGCGATCCGCGCACACGCCAAGGCGGTCCGCAGCGGATCCGGCTCCTGCAGGCTGGCCGGCAAGGGCCGACCGTTGTAGTGGGCATCGATCAGCACAGTGAGCCAGCCACCAGGGCCGGTCAGCCCGTGGATCGTCACCCCCAACAGGCCGACGTACGCCAGCTCGGACCGCAGCTGCGCGACGGTGTGGTACGTCGTGTGCGCCATCCTGTCGTTGCGCGGACTGAACCCATCGCGAAGGATGTCCGCGACCACACCTTGCCGATCGATCAACGAGTTGGCCAGCGCCGACCCGATCAGGCTGGCCGCCCGATTGATCGCGACAACCGCGACGAAGCCGCCGGGTCTGGTCACCCGCATCGCCTCGCGCAGCGCCAGCCGCCGCTCGGACACCTCCGGCAGGTGGTACATCGGACCCGCCATCAGCGCCGCGTCGAACTCTTCGTCGTCCCACGGCAACCGCCGAGCATCTCCTTGTACTGCGCTGATCCCGGCGGCCGATGCCTGCTCGACGTGCCGCGCGATGAGGTCGATCAGCTCCACGTCGTACCCACGCTGCCGCAACCAGGCCGCATGCACCCCCGGCCCGCCGCCGATGTCCACGACCGCCGCGGGCGGCGGGGGCAGGTACCTGCTGAGCAGGTCCTGAACCCGCGCCAGCTCCAGTCGTCCCCGCACGCTCGAGCTCAGCCGGCTCGCTTCGTCGTACTTCTGTGAGTAGTGCTCCTCGAGCTCCACATGCCTAGTCATGACCAGCCATCCTGGACACAAATTCAGCAGTCAGGCAGGCCAGATCGCGGGGCAACCCGGGGCATCCCGGGGCAGATCGCGAGGCCCGCCCGTTTCAGGAGTCAGTCGAGCGGCCGGAGCTCGTCGGCGTAGGAGACGGAGACCCGGCGGAGTACGCCGTCCTTGACGGAGTACTGGCCCATCCGCCACAGCGGCGGGCTGTAGGCGTGGACGGTGACGCTGCCCTTGTCGAGGCCGGTCAGGCGGTGGATGTGGTCCGGGCCGAAGCCGTAGACGTCGCCGGCGGTGACTTCGGTCTCGATGGAGTCGGTACCGATCGCGAGGTTGTGCTCGACGAGCTTGCCGCGCGCGACCGCGACCGCGCCGGACGAGACGTCGTGGTCGTGCCAGCCTGTGTCGTTGACCGGGGTCCAGCAGATCAGCCAGACGTCGACGTTCGCATCCCGGTGCAACGAGGCGAAGACCCGCTCGTCGTCGCTGTACGCGACCTGGTCCTCCCACAGCTGCGGCTGCGCAGCGATCGAGGCGGCCAGCTCGGACAGCTCGTCGGGCGTCAGGTCGCGGCCCGGAAGGTCGTCCAGCGACAGACAGTTGTTGAGCTCCACGAGCCGGCTGGCCTGGCGCGCCGGGACGTTGGGTACGTCGATGGGCTGGGCAGTCACTGAACTCCCCTCTCAGGAGTAGCGGTACCGGCTCTCGGAGTGGCTCCGAACAGCAGCCGGTGCGGATTGTCGTGGCGGATCACCGCGGTAGCGGCGTCGCCCTGGCGGAGGTCGGTGATCCCGGCGTACGGCCGGTCGGTGCCGTGCACGACCTGGTCGATGCCGAGGACCCGCGCGACCGCGTCGATTCCCTGCGGGCCGTAGCTCGAGGTGTCGACGTACAGATTGGGATCGATGGTGCCGAGCCGCCCGCCGCGCGCGGCCAGCCGCTCGTGGTGCACCGGCGCAAGACCGGCCGCGGCGACGAAGCACAGCCGCAACGTCGGGTACGAGCGTCGCCCGCCGAACGCGTGCCAGGACCACCACGCCGCCTGCAGCTGACTCGTGTAGTCCACCACCGGCGCCCACCAGCACGGCCCGTCCTCGACCGGTTGCGCGGTGCCCGGATGCACGAGGATCGGCTTGTTCGATCGCTCGGTGGCCGCCAGCAATTCGCCGTACGCCGCCCAGCCGGCCGGCGAACCGAGCAGGTGGGCAGGCAGTTGAAGCCCGAGGAATCCTTTGTCCAGCAGGGTTTCCAACTCACCGACGTCCGGATCGACTAGGTCAACCGACGCCCACGCCTTGAACGGCTCCGGAAAGTTCATCGCGCCGGCGTTCCAGGCGTCGAGCAATTCCAGATCCCCGAGCTGCTCGATCCCGAGCGGACTCGACAGTGACACCGCCGCGAGCTCGGTCCCGGCAGCCTGCTCCAGCGCCACCCGCTGGTCGATCGCGTGCGCGGCGGGATCCACGTCGTACGGCGCTTCCGTGGTCGTGTGCAACGTCCAGCCGTCGAGGTACGGCGGTGCGGAACGGGCCCGGAGCCGGTCGACGAACTCCTCCGGCCACAGGTGCTGGTGGACGTCGATCATCGGCTCCTCCCCTCTCGGATTTGATCAGATTGAAGCGCTTCAGACTGCTTAGAGTGAAGCGCTTCAAAGCCGCGTCTGTCAAGTTTTGGTCCATGGACTGTTCTAAGGTCGTGAACATGTCCGGAACCGGCCGGAGGCCAACCCTCAAGGACATCGCCGCCGAGACCGGGCTCTCGATGGCCGCCGTGTCGTACGCGCTGCGCGGTCTGCACGGCACGCCCGACACCCGGCAGCGGGTCCAGGACGCGGCCGAACGCCTCGGCTACCAGGCCGACCCGGTCGCCCGCGCCCTCGCCTCGGGCCGCAGCGGATCGGTCGGCGTGCTCTGCGCGTCGCTCGAGGACCTGTGGCAGCAACGCCTGGCGGCCGCCCTCGGCCGCGAACTGCTCGCCCCGTACCGGAATGCGTGGATCATCGACTCGGCCGGTGACGCCGACCGGCAACTCGAGCTCGCCCAGCACTTGGTCGACCACCGGGCCGACGCGATCGTGGTGATCCCGATCGATCCAGCCGCCAAGGCCTGGGCGGCGATCGCCAGGCAGGCGCCGGTGATCGCGATCGGCGACGCGCTGCCTGGTGCGAAGGCGAAGTCCGAGGTCGTCTTCGACAACGAGCGCGGTGTGACCACTGCCCTGCACCGGCTCGCGGACGCCGGCCATCGGCAGATCGCCGTACTCAGCCCGACGCGCCGCTTCGAGGTCGAGCGGCCGGCGGAGGAGATCGCGCAACGCGTCGGCGTCACGCTCAAGCTGAAGATCCGCGTCGTGCAGTGCCCGCACGACCTGGCCGGCGCGACCGAGGTCGCCCGCTCGCTGCTGACCGGCAGTGCGCGCCCGACCGGCATCCTCGCGCTCGCCGACTCGATGGCCTTCGGGGTGTACGCCGCCAGTCGCGAGCTCGGCCTCCGCGTCCCGGAGGACATCTCGCTGCTCGGCTATGACGACCAGCCGATGTCCCAGCTTCTGACGCCGCCACTGTCGACGTTCCACTGGCCGCTCGACGACCTGGTCAAGGACGTCGTCGCCCGCGTGACGTCCGCGGTCGACACCAACCGCCGCGTCCGCCGCACCACCATCACGCCGACCCTGATCGAGCGCGGCTCGGTCGCCGCCCCGCCCACCTGAGCGGGACGCCGACCTCCACGCCGCAGCATCCACACCGGCGAAACTAGACTAATTCACTGCACTTACTGCACGTCGTCCACCATCTGGTCACGGCTTGATGCCGCTCAGACCGAGCGCGTTGCTCAGCACCCGGTCGCGCAGGCCGGCCGGCAGCCTGGTGAGTACCGCGCCCAGCGTGCGAGCGTCGCCCACGGTGTACCGGCGTTTGGGTCGTGGCGCCTCGACCGCCCGAACGATGACCTCGGCAACTTTCTCCACCGGTCCTGGCTTGAAGCGCGCGGCCGCCTTCTCGTATGCGGCCAGATGCCCGCGATAGAGCGCCAGTCGATCGGCGCCGATCTGCCCGTGCGCGACGCGCTCGGCCTCGCCGGCCTTGGCGAAGATCGCGGTCTCGGTCGACCCCGGCTCAACCACCACGACCGGGATATTCCACGGCGCGAGCTCCAGTCGCAGAGCGTTCGACAGCGACTCCAGCGCGGCCTTGCTCGCCGACAACGCGCCCAGCAACGGCATCGCGATCCGCCCGGTCGGTGCGCTCACGTTGACGATCCGGCCGCGCCCGGCGCGGACGAGTGGCAGGAACTCGCGTACGACGGACGCCGGCCCGAGCGTGTTCACCTCGAGTTGCCGCCGCCATTCGTCGACCGGCACCAGCTCGACTGGCCCCTGAACGATCACGCCTGCGTTGTTGATCACCGCCCAGAGCCCGTCGACCTGCCCCGCCACCTGCTTGGCCGCGGCCTTGACGCTTTCCGGATCTGCCACGTCCAGCGCCACCACGCGGACCCCGGGCCCGAAGTCAGCCCGTCCGCGCGCCCCGGCGTACACAGTGAAGCCGCGCCGCTGCAGCAACCCGACCGTCGCCGTCCCGATGCCGCCGGTCGCACCGGTGATGAGTACCGCCCGGCTCTCCGTCATATCCACTCCCTGCAGTTGAGATGTTCTTCCGGACATGTCCCTAGGGACATATGCGAGCATGCACATGTCCGTAGGGACATGTCAAGATGGCGTACGACGGACCACCGAGGAGGAGACGGCATGTCGTTGCGGCACGGGCTGCTCGGACTGCTCGCCGAAGGTCCGGCCAGCGGGTACGACCTGGCCGGGCGGTTCACCGAGGTCCTCGGCTCGATCTGGCCGGCCCAGCACCCCAAGATCTACGCCGAGCTCGGCAAGCTCGCGGCCGAGGGACTGGTCGAGGTCGAGAGCGAGGGGCCCCGGCGGCGGAAGGCGTACCGGATCACCGCAGCAGGTGTCGCGGAGGTGAAGCGTTGGCTCACCGACGTCGAGGTCGACCACACCATGCGGCTGCAGCCACTGCTGCGTTCGCTGTTCTTCTGGCTGATGGACACCGACGAGTTGCAGCAGCACCTCGAGGCGGAGGCCCGGTACTACCGCGAACTGGCCGAGCAGTACCGGGAGTACGCAGCGCGCAAGGACCGGGGCGAGTTCGGTTACAGCGAGCAGACCCAGTCGATGCGCGTCACCATCGAAGCCGGCCTCCGCCTCTACACCGCCCTCGCCGAGTGGGCCGAATGGGCCCAAACCGTCCCGCCCGCCACCCCCTCCCCCGATCACACGAACGGATAACCCCGCCAGCGCAGGCTTCTCCCTTGATGTGCGAGGGGAGAAGCCTTCCTTGGCGGGGATCTCCCCTCGTTTGCTACGTCGGTGACGCACGCGTGCACAAGAACGGCTACCTGGGCGGCGCACTGGATGCGCAAGAACGGCTACGTGGGCGGCGCACTGCGTGCAGAAGAACGGGAGGTGTCCTCGGCCAAGTAGTGCAGCTGCGCCTGAGCTTGATCGTCCGGACGGTGTCTCGCAGGTGCACTACCCGTTCTTCGGTACCGATCCCTGGCCCGGCCGAGCAATGGCCGAGGTGCATCTTGGTGTGCGGACCTCACCTGTGCCTGAGGACCCGGCTGAACGCCGGAAGGCCGGCCGAGCTGGTGCTCGGCCGGCCTTCGCGGGGTGGTGCTGGTGGTTACTTCGTGCCGAAGACCTGGAGTTCGGTCATGTCGGTGAACTGGCAGCCGCCGAACGCGCCGTCGGGGCAGTTCGTCTGGAAGTCCGGCACCTGCGGGCTCAGCATCCAGAACCGGACGTACTGGACGCCGGCGGTGTTGCCGCTCGGGGCGAGCAGGTTGTACTTGCCCCGATTGGCGGAGGTGAACTCACCCTCCTGAGCGGTCGCCCAGGTGGTGCCGTCGGCCGAGGTCTCGATCCGGTACTTGCCGGTCGAGGAGCTGCCCGGGTCACCACAGGTGTTGGACGGGTCGACGTTGAACGCGCTGACATTGACCTTCGCCGGCAGCTTGATGTCGATGTGCTTGGCGATCATCTGGTTGGTCGGCGTGCCCTTGTCGTCACCGGTGGTGCTGCCCCAGCCGGTGCCCTGGGCGTTGTCGATCGCGTAGTCCGGACCGCACTGCGGGGTGAAGTCCGGCCCGTTGAAGTCGACCACGGAACCGCCGCCGGAAGCCGCCGCCCAGTTGCGCCGCGGCGTGAAGTTCGCCGTGGAGCCGGGCTTCACGGTTGCCGACTGGACCAGCAGTTCGTAGCCCGGCGCCGACATGACGACCTTCGGGTACGTGCCCGTCGCGACGCCGGAGATGCTGTAGTTGCCGTTCGCATCGGTCGAGGCCGCGTAGTCACCGGCGTACCCGGAGGAGTGCCCGCCGACGTAGACCAGCGCGCCCGCGATCGGAGCACCGGTGTCCTTGTCCTTGACGGTGCCACTCAGCGTGGTGGTCGCACCCGTCGGCGGCTTGTGGAAGTCCTCGATCGGGAAGGCGTCGCCACCGTCTACGACACCGGCGTACCAACCCATGCCGCGGTTGGCAAACACGGTCCAGATGGTGTCGGCGTTCTTGCCGCCGCTGGCGATCAGGTCGGCCTGCACGATCGCGTTGCGCATGTCGAGCATGGTCGGGTCGGACGGCGACAGCTCCATCGCGCGGGTGATGATGCTCATCGCGTAGCTGTGGCCGAAGCGCTCGCGCAGGTCCCACAGGGTCTGGGCCCAGACCTCACCGGACGCGTGCACCTCCGGGGAGCCCCCGATGGTCGGGAAGTCGGCGTAGGTGTAGCCGCCCTTCGAGCCGTCGGGCTGGATGCAGTTCGGGCTGACCGCCTTCACCCGGCAGTCGATCGCCTGGGTGCGGAACAGCTGCCCGGCCGCGACGTACTTGCCTTCGAGGACCTCACCCGGAGCGGTGGTGTCCTTCTCCAGACCGTGTGAGACCAGGTAGTCCATCGCGTAGAAGTCGCTCCACGCCTCGCCCATCGAGCCGGCCTGGATGCTGTTCAGCGTCGAGTTGCCGGTCGCGTCGACGACCAGACGGTTGGACAGACCGTGGGTGTACTCGTGGTACAGGATGCTCGCGTCGTTGGCGCCGCTGGCCGGCACCCACGGGTCCTGCGCGTCGGTCGCGCCTGGGAAGTGCCACAGGTACATCTGCATGGTCGGCGGGGTGCCGTCCGGCGGGGTGTTCATGTTGGCGTTGTCGATGTGGTTCGCGTCTGGACCGCCATTGGCCGCGGTGGCCGCGCCGTCCAGGGCGTTCAGGTGCACCGGGTCGCCGCCCGCGGCGTCGAACGAGCCGGCCGCCGGGGTGAAGCTGATCGGCGGCTTGGCCAGCCAGTCGTGGAAGTTGCTGGCCAGGTAGAACGCGTTGGTGACGTCCTGGTTCATGTTGGTCTTCCAGGAGTCCGGCTTCGCCGGGTCCCAGGTGCAGATGAACGACGCCGAGCAGAACGACGACGCGTTCTGGAACGTGGTCAGCTTGTACTCCGCGCCGGTCTTGGTGCCCGGCACCTTGACCGTCTCGCCGGCGTTCGGCTGGTTGTCGTCGTTGATGTCCGCCCAGGCCGCGACCGACGTACCGTCGAGCAGGGTCTTGGCGTTCTTCGGGAGCCACTTGTTGTAGATCAGGTTCTCGACCCGCTGGGTGCCGCCCTTGGCCGCGCCCGGGTAGTTGTCCTGGACGAGCGCGTCGCCGTTGCCCGCGCTGGACAGGTTCCGCCGGTAGAGGAGTCCGCCGGTCTGGGCGTCGATCACGTGGGTGTAGACCTTGGTGCCGCCGGCGTTGACGTAGGTCATCCAGCCCTTGCGCAGCCCGTCGGCGGTGTGGAACCACACCTGCTTCGCGCTGTCACCATTGCTGAACGTCGTCTTCACGCCGGACGTCTTGGTGGTCGCGGACTTCGCCGTCGCGCCGATGTCCTCGATGGCCGCACTGCGGGCGGCGGTGGCACTGAGCTTCGGCGCCGCCGAGCGGGACTGGGCCGCGGAGGTCAGGCCGGAGATCGGCGAACCCATCACCGAGACCAGCTGGCCGTTCTTGGTCACGTTGGCCTTCAGGCCGTTGCCGAAGACCTCGATGCCGTCGACCACCTGGGACCAGGAGATGTGGTGGGTGCCGAGGTCGTCGACGTAGTCCTGCCGCAGCTTCAGCGTGGCCAGGTCGGCGTCGGACAGCTTGAAGACCTCAGGGTGTGCCTTCACGTACCCGAGCGCCACGTCGGTGGCCTTCTTGGCGCTCTTCGCGGTGAGGAAGCCGTTCAGCTTCGTCACCTGGGCGGGAGTGCCGGTGTTCGGGTCGAGTTCGACGACGCCCTGGGTGCCGAGCGAGTTGCGGAACTTCTCCGAGGCCGCGGTCTCCTTGCCGGCCACCTTGGCGGCGCGGGCGTAGGTGGTCTTGGCGTTCGGCGTCCGGGCGTCGTAGTAGCCCTTCTGCTCCTTGCCCTTGAAGTTCTCCGCCTGGGCCGGCTTGCCCTTGTCGGGGCCGGCGTTCTGCGCGGCGTCCGCGCCGGCGGCGGTCATGGCCAGCACAGTGGCGGCCGCGGAGACGGCCGAGACTGCCAGGAGCCCCCGCCCTCTGCGTGATGTTGTCACAGCAAATCTCCATGGAGTTCGTGTCTGCGGGTCGCCCTCAACGACCCGTCCCGGGGGCTGACCCTAAGCGTGCGAGAGCGTCCGGGGAAGAGAAATCACCGGATTGTCGTGGAGACGAGGGTTGTCCTTCGTGGTCGGAAGAGTACTAGCTGCGACCGGACGATGACTGCATGCAGCCACCGTCCGGTCGCGGTGAGTCTCAGAAGGCGCCGGCGCCGTTCGGCGTACCGAGGCCCGTCGGCCCGTCCCAGCCGGCGCGGGCGTTGCACCACTGCGTCGTCGGGCAGGACCCGTTGCTGCCGCTGGTCACGTCGAACAACGAGCCGGCATGCGCGTACGGCAAGGCGTTCGCGTAGCCGGAGGTGTTGCCGGACAACGCGTAGACCGCCGCGATGATCGGAGCGGCCTCACTCGTGCCGCCGAACTGAGCCCAGGTCGACGTCGTCTTGCTGGTCGGGTAATAGATCGCCATCCCACCCTTGCCCGGGTCGGACGCGGCCGAGACGTCGGCCATCGCACGCTTCGAGCAGCCGGTGTCGAACGACGCGGCCGCGCTCAGCGCCGTGTTGTACGTCGAGCAGCCCGAACCCGCACCGCTCCACACCGTCTCGCTCCAGCCGCGAGTGTTGCTAGCAGCAACCAACGACGTACCACCGACGGCCGTCGTGTACGACGAGGACGCCGGGTAGCTCCCGCCCTGGTAGCCGTTGTCACCGGTGGACGCGGTGACCGCGATCCCCGGGTGGTTGTAGTAGCTGCCGTACGTGGCGTCGGACGCGTCGCTGCCGCCGTAGCTGTTCGAGATCGCGACGACTCCGGGCTGCTTGGACGCCGTCACGACCGCCGCGCCGAGGTCGGCGAAGCTGGCCGACTTCGCCTGTACGACGACGATCTTCGCGTCCGGCGCCGCGGCCGAGACCGCGTCGACGTCCAGCGCCTGCTCGCCGGCCCAGCCCGTGTTGAACCGCGGCAACGCCGTACCGCCGTTCTGGTCGATGATCCGCAGGCAGCCGTTGGCCGTCGTACAGGCCGACAAGCCGAACTGCGAGCGGTAGACGCCCAGGTCGCGCTCGAGATTGGGGTAGCCGTAAGCGTCGACGATCGCGACCGTCCGGCCGCCGGCACTCAGGCCGTTGAGCTTGTAAGCGTCGCGCAGACCGGTCGGCGTGAGCCCGGTCGACGGTGGCGTGGTGGAAGCCGGAGCGACACCCTTGTCGTTCACCAGCTTGATCGCGTG
>Ga0136846_1228979_pt1 | contig 27768 bp, 25 predicted proteins | sample HopSoiMetagenom2_FD_96841 | JGI IMG/M metagenome (GOLD analysis project Ga0136846, IMG submission 96841) | Grasslands soil microbial communities from Hopland, California, USA - 2 Assembly 2016 (version 4) | ecosystem: Environmental > Terrestrial > Soil > Grasslands | place: USA: Hopland... | reverse complement strand
GCCGGCAGCAATCCGCGGAAAAGGTCCACACCCACATGCTGGCTGCGCGCCAGCACCGTGGCGGCGCCAAAGAACACCAGCACGATCATCAGCGCGCGAGCGATTTCCTCGGCCCAGTCAAAAGGCTCATGCAGGAAATAACGGAACACCACCGAGACAAACACCACCAGCACATCAACAGCCAGCACCACACCCGCCACGTATTCGGTCATCCGCATCAGCCAGGCCAGCCAGCGGCCGGACGGGTGGCTGACACTGAAGCCGGGCGCGGATGCCTGCGTCGGGTTGTGCGACAGGGCTTCCGGCAAGGTCTCGCCTACCGCCCCAGGTACGCCCCCGGGCAGGGCCGCCGACATGCTGGCTGCCATGCTCAGCCTCGCGCCGCGTTGATCGCCGTGAAGAGCGGCGCGGTCTCAGGGTATTGCCTGGCAAAGCCGGCCCAGAGTTTGGTTTCCATTTCCTTCCTGACCAGGTCGCGCTCGTTTTTGGCCATGGGCGTAAAGGTGATGCCGAGCTTCTTCAGGTCTTCAATGCCCTGCAGGCCCTTCTCTGTCCCAGTCTTGCGCAACTGGATGGTTGAATCGGCGGCGGCTTTCATGAAGGCGGGGCGCAGTTCGGCCGGAATCCTTTCGACGCCGCGCTTGCCCATGATGCAGACCATGGGGCTGAACAAATGCTCCGTCATCCAGCAATGTTTGACGACCTCGTTGAGCTTGCTGGCCAGCACCGTGCCCGAGTCGTGCTCGAAGCCGTCGACCACGCCGGTCTGCGCGGCCATGTAGAGCTCGCCGAAAGAGATCGGCGTGGGGATCGCGCCCATGATCTTGAAGGTCTCGATAAACGCCGGTGTCGGCAGCACGCGCAGCTTGACGTTTTTGATGTCGGCCAACGACTTGACCGGCTGCTTGGTGTAGACGTTGCGGGCGCCATAGTGCGCGCTCCAGGTGATGACCTGGCAGCCCGTGCCCTTTTGCAGCATCTCGTTGAGCTTGGCGCCCACGCCGCTGTCCAGCGCTTTGGCCACGTGCTCGTAGCTGTCGAACAGGTAGCCCAGGTCCAGCATGCCGAGCTGCGGCGTCACGGTGGCCCAGATGGACGAGCCCGTCAGCATCATGTCGATGGAGCCGACCTTGACCTGCTGCACCACGTCGCTTTCCTTGCCGAGCTGGTTGTTGGGGAAATAGTCGATACGGATCTTGTCGCCCACAGCCTTTTTGAGGTTGGCCTCCATCAGTTGCTGCCAGGCGAAGTGGGATGAATTGAGGTCGGGCAAATGCGCCGACGACAGGCGCAGCGCGACGGTGGACTGGGCACTGGCCAGGCCCGAAAAACCCGTCGCCATGGCCACGGAGGCGGCGGAGGTGGTCTGGACAAAGCGGCGGCGTGAAAGTGAAGTCATTTTTTGTCTCCTGAGGGTGTTTTGCTAGTCGCGCGAGAATTTCGGCGTTCTTTGTAGAACGATTTACTGTATCGTTACACCAAATTCACCGTCAAGCCTGGAAAGGGATGTTTCTGATAGGTGTTTTCCTCCGTAAACGCCGGTTTTCCGGCGTTTACCGGCGCTGCGAAGGTGCTTGCGAAATCGTCAGGCGCAAAACGGGCCGCCGTTCATGCCGCTGGTTTTTGGCTAATCGGCAATCGCGGAAAACCCGGGTCTTGACGCGACGGGCTGGCGGCGCAGAATGCATCAGTCGTCGATGGGCCAACTTGTATGTACAAGTTACAGGCGGCAACCGCCAAGGGCATGGGCATGATTCCTGCTCGCCCAGATGGCACCCCCGGGGCGCTACCGCCACAAGCGGTTAGTCGCCATGTTTGTTTGACCGTCCAACCGAAGGAAATCATCTTGAACCCCATGCTTCCGCTCCTCAGCCGCCGCGTCCTGTGTGCCACCGCCGCGGCCGCCATGCTGGCCTGCAGCGCCGGCGCCGCGCTGGCCGCCACGCCCAAAGACACCCTGGTGCTGGCCTTCGGTTTCGACGACATCATCACCATGGACCCGGCCGAAGCCTTTGAGCTGTCCGCCGGCGAGATCATGGGCAACACCTATGACCGCCTGCTGCGCCTGGACATCAACGACCCGTCCAAACTGGTGGGTGACGTGGCCAAGTCCTGGACGGTGTCGGCCGACGGCAAGACCTACACCTTCGAACTCAAGCCCGGCCTCAAATTCGCCTCGGGCAACCCGCTCACCGCCGAAGAAGTGGCCTACTCGCTGCAACGCGCGGTGATGCTGGACAAATCCCCGGCCTTCATCCTGACGCAGTTCGGTTTCTCCAAAGCCAACGTCAAAGACAAGATCAAGGCCACCAGCCCGACCACGGTGACCCTGGAGACCGACAAGGCCTATGCGCCTACCTTTGTCTTCAACTGCCTGACGGCCAACGTGGCCGGCATTGTCGACATGAAGCTGGTGCAGTCCAAAGAAGTCAACGGCGACTGGGGTTACGCCTGGCTCAAGACCAACTACGCCGGCTCTGGCCCGCTCAAGCTGCGCGAATGGCGCGCCAATGAAATCGTCGCGCTGGAACGCAACGACAACTACTATGGCGCCAAGCCCAAACTGGCCCGCGTGATCTACCGCCACGTGAAGGAGTCGGCCACGCAGCGCCTGCTGCTGGAAAAAGGCGACATCGACATCGCCCGCAACCTGAGCCCGCAAGACATCGCCGCGCTCTCGGCCAACAAGGACGTGAAGCTCACCTCCACACCCAAGGGCACGGTCTACTACATCAGCCTGAACCAGAAGAACGCCAACCTGGCCAAGCCCGAAGTGCGCGAGGCCCTGAAATACCTGGTCGACTACGACGCCATCGGCGACACGCTGATCAAGAACATCGGCGTGATCAACCAGAACTTTTTGCCGCAAGGCCTGCTGGGCGCCAGCAAAGACAAGCCCTACAAACTCGACGTGGCCAAAGCCAAGGCGCTGCTGGCCAAGGCGGGTTTGCCCAATGGTTTCAAGGTCACCATCGACATGCGCACCATCCAGCCGGTGCAGGGCATCACCGAGGCCTTCCAGCAAACGGCCAAGCAGGCCGGCATCGACGTCGAGATCATTCCGGGCGATGGCAAACAGACGCTGACCAAATACCGCGCCCGCACCCACGACATGTACATCGGCCAGTGGGGTGCCGACTATTGGGACCCGCATTCGAACGCCGACACCTTCACGCGCAACCCCGACAACGCCGACGATGCCAAAGCCAAGCCGCTGGCCTGGCGCAATGCCTGGGCGATTCCCGAGCTGACCAAGCAGTCTGACGCTGCGGTGCTGGAGCGCGACGCCGGCAAGCGCAAGAAAATGTATGAAGACCTGCAGGCCGAGTTCCGCAAGACCAGCCCCTTCATCATGCTGTACCAGCAGACCGAGGTGGCGGCTTTCCGCAGCAATGTGGACGGCCTGAAGCTGGGTCCCACCTTCGACACCAACTATATGTTCAACGCTTCCAAGCGCTGATAGCCGCCGACGTTGGCTATTCCCGACCCCACAGCCGCCGGCGTGACGCCGCTCAGCGCGGTCGCCACGCGCACGGCGGGCCAGCGCTTCACGCCGCACGCCAAAAGCTTCGGCAACTTCCTGGTGGTGATCCTGCTCACCTATCTGGGCCTGCTCGCGGTCACGTTTTTCATCGGCCGCGTGATTCCCATCGACCCGGTGCTGGCCATCGTGGGCGACCGCGCGCCGGCGCATGTGATTGAGCGCGCGCGGCAGGAGCTGGGGCTGGACAAACCGCTCTACGAACAGTTCTACATCTACCTCGGCAAGGTGCTCAAGGGCGATTTCGGCGTCTCGGTGCTGACCGCCAACCCGGTGATGACAGATATCAAGCGCGCCTTCCCGGCCACGCTAGAGCTGGCCAGCCTGGGCATATTGATAGGCGCGGGCCTGGGCGTGCCGCTGGGCGTGTGGGCGGCGGTGCGGCGCGGCAAGCTGGTCGACCAGGTGGTGCGCGTGATCGGCCTGGTGGGTTATTCGGTGCCGATCTTCTGGCTGGGGCTGATGGCCCTGGTGCTGTTTTATGCGCGGCTGGGCTGGGTGTCGGGGCCTGGCCGTATCGACGTGACCTACGAATACACGATCACGCCGGTGACGGGGCTGCTGTTGCTCGACACCGCCATGGCCGGCGAGTGGGAGGCTTTTCGCAATGTGTTTTCGCACCTCATCTTGCCCGCTTCATTGCTCGGTTATTTTGCGCTGGCCTACATCAGCCGCATGACGCGCTCTTTCATGCTCAATGAGCTGGCACAGGAGTACGTGATCGCCGCGCGTGCCAAGGGTTTGTCTGAGTCGCGCATCATCTGGCGCCATGCGCTGCGCAATGCCATGGTGCCGCTGGTCACGGTGATTGCGCTGTCGTATGCGGGTTTGCTTGAAGGCTCGGTGCTGACGGAAACTGTTTTTGCCTGGCCGGGCCTGGGCCTTTACATCACCAACTCGCTGCAGAACGCCGACATGAATGCGGTGCTGGGCGGCACGATTGTGGTGGGGTCAATTTTTGTCGGTTTGAATTTGCTCTCTGACGTCTTGTACAAACTACTAGATCCAAGGACACGCATCCGATGAAGGTCTCCGCATGACCCCGAAAACCGCATCCCTGCGCGACTGGCTCAGCACCGACCGGCCGATGTCGCGCCGCCAGGCCTTCATGGGCCGCGTGTACCACGGCTGCCGCGATTTCTCGCGCAACCGGCTGGCCATGCTGGGCCTCCTCACCGTGCTGGCGCTGATTCTGGTGGCGATCTTTGCCGACCTGCTGGCGCCTTACTCGGCCTACACCGGCGACCTGCGCACCACACGTTTGCTGCCGCCTTCGTGGGCGCACTGGTTCGGCACCGACGACCAGGGGCGCGACATCCTCTCGCGCATCATCATCGGCTCGCGCATCACGCTGATGGTGGTCATTCTGGTGGCGGTGCTGGCCGCGCCGCTGGGCCTTATCGTCGGCACGGTGGCGGGTTACGCCGGCGGCTGGGTCGATGCGGTGTTGATGCGCATCACCGACATTTTTCTGGCGTTCCCCCGGCTCATCCTGGCGCTGGCTTTTGTCGCGGCGCTGGGGCCCGGCATCCAGAACGCGGTGATCGCGATCGCCATCACCTCCTGGCCGCCCTATGCGCGCATGGCGCGGGCAGAGACGCTGACGATTCGGCAGACCGATTACATCGCCGCGGTGCGGCTGCTGGGCGCGTCACCCTGGCGCATCGTGCTCAGCCACATCATGCCGCTGTGCGTGTCGTCGGTGATCGTGCGCGTCACGCTGGACATGGCGGGCATTATCCTCACGGCCGCCGGGCTGGGCTTCCTCGGTCTGGGCGCGCAGCCGCCCATGCCCGAATGGGGCGCGATGATCGCCAACGGGCGCCTCTATGTGCTCGACCAGTGGTGGGTGGCCGCCGCGCCCGGCGCGGCGATTTTTGTCGTGAGCCTGGCTTTCAATTTGCTGGGTGACGGCCTGCGCGATGCGCTGGACCCGAAGGCTGCCAAATGACAAATTTGATGACGGACGCCAACGCTCCCTTGCTGGTAGTTGACGACCTGCGCGTCAGCTTTCCGCGCCGCGACGGCGGCATGACCGAAGCGGTGCGCGGTGTGTCTTTCACGCTGGGCCGCGAGCGGCTTGGCATTGTGGGCGAGTCGGGCTCAGGCAAATCACAAACCGGCCGCGCCATCATGGGGCTGACCGCACCGGAAGGCCGCATCACGGCAAAGCGCCTGGAATTTTCCGGCGTGGATTTGCTCAACTGCCCACCCGCCCAACGCCGTGCGCTGCGCGGCGGCCGTGTCGCGATGGTGCTGCAAGACCCGAAGTTTTCGCTCAACCCGGTCATGACCATCGGTGCGCAAATTGTGGAGACCTTGCAGGCCCACACCCGCGTCTCATCGGCCGAAGCCAAAAAACGCGCGCTTGCCGCACTCGAGTCGGTGCGCATCGACGACCCGGCGCGTGTCTACAAACTTTATCCACACGAGGTGTCGGGCGGCATGGGCCAGCGCGCCATGATCGCAATGATGCTGATCGCAGACCCCGACCTCTTGATCGCCGACGAGCCGACATCGGCGCTGGACGTGACGGTGCAGCTGCAGGTGCTGTCCATCCTCGACACGCTGGTGGCTGAGCGCGGCATGGGCCTGATCCTGGTGTCGCACGACCTGCGGCTGGTGTCGACTTTCTGCGACCGCATCCTGGTGATGTATGCCGGCCGGGTGGTGGAGGAACTCGCTGCGGGCGGCCTGGCAAACGCGCAGCATCCCTATACCCGCGGCCTGATGGCTTGCCTGCCGCAACTGGGTGCGTCGACACATCCGCTGGCCACGCTGGACCGGAAACCGGAGTGGGCGCTGTGAACGCGGCGGCTTCATCTGCATCACTAGGTCTGGATGTAAGTGGCCTGCGCGTCGAGTACGACGGCTTTGTCGCGGTCGCCGATACGTCTTTTACCGTGCAACCCGGCGAAAGCTTCGGCATCGTCGGCGAGTCGGGCTCGGGCAAATCCACCGTGCTGCGTGCCATCTGCGGCCTGGCGCCGCGCACGGCGGGCACGGTCAAGTTGCTGGGCCAGGACAGCGCGCCTGGAACCAAAGCCTTCAGGCGGCAGGTGCAGATGGTGTTTCAGGATCCGTATGGATCGCTGCACCCCCGCCACACCGTAGACCGCATCCTCGCCGAGCCGCTGGCCATTCACGGCATTGACGATGCAGAGGTTCGCATTGAACGCGCATTGGAAGAAGTCGGCTTGGGCACAGGCTTCCGGTTTCGCTATCCGCACCAGCTGTCGGGCGGGCAGCGCCAGCGTATCGCGATTGCGCGTGCGTTGATCCTGGAGCCGCAGATCCTGTTGCTCGACGAGCCCACCTCGGCGCTCGACGCTTCGGTGCAGGCCGAGGTTCTCAACCTGCTCGAAGAGCTGCGCCGCCGGCGCGGCCTGACCTTCGTGATGGTCAGCCACGACCTGGCTGTGGTCACGCACCTGTGCGAACGGCTGATGGTGATGCAGCGCGGCCAGACGGTAGAGATGCTTCCGTCCGCAGACCTTGCGGCGCACAAGGTCACCAATGCTTACACGCTTCAACTGATGCGGGCCTCCAGTGGTTTCCGTCGCACGGCCGAAGTGGTTTAATTTCTTTTTAGCTGCACACACACCGCACCATGATTCGTTGGGAAGCACACGCCTGCCTGCCGCTGCATCCGGCGGCTGATTTTTCGCCGATGGATGAACTGCACGCCGCAGGCGTCAACTACGTCTCTATCAATGTCGGCATGGACATGAACCCGGTGCCGCAAATCATGTCGGTGATCGCTGCCTTCCGCGCAAACATCGCAGCCAGCCCCGAGCGCTTCCGGCTGGTGTCCAGCGTGGCTGAGATTCACGAAGCCGCCGCAGCCGGACAACTCGCCATCGGCTTTGACCTGGAAGGCGCGATGCCGCTGCTGGAGCAGCCCGAGATGGTGGCTTTGTACCGTGACCTCGGTGTGCGGCAAATCCACTTTGCCTACAACCGCAACAACAGCGTGGCCGACGGTTGCCACGATGAGGTGCGCGGCCTCACGCCGTTGGGTGTGCGCATGGTGCAGGCCGTGAATGAGGCGGGCCTTTTGATGGACTGCTCGCACACCGGCCGGCGCTGCAGCCTGGACATCATGGCCGCCTCGGCCATGCCGGTGATCTTCAGCCACGCCAACCCGCTGGCGCTGGTGGAGCACGGGCGCAATATCACCGACGAGCAGATACGCGCCTGTGCCGCGACCGGCGGCGTGGTGTGTGTTTCCGGCGTCTCGGCCTTTCTGGGCACGCGCACGCCCACGGCTGGCGACATGGCGCGGCACGTGGCTTATGTGGCGGACCTGGTTGGCGCGCAGCATGTGGGCATTGGCCTGGACATCAGTTTCCGGCAGGACGAACTCAATGACAACCCGCCCGGCGACTACGACCCGACCTACTGGTGGCCCAAATCGGCGGGTTATGACCGCGCCGTGCAACGGATGACCTACACACCCGTCGAAACCTGGCAGTTGTTGCCTGATGCGCTGCGCAAGGTGGGCCTGAATGAAACCGAAGTGAAAGGTGTGATGGGCGACAATATGATGCGTGTCGCCGGCATCGCCTGGCAACGCGCCTGACAAACTCATCACTAACGGCGGCCCCATGTCTTCCATCACACTTCGATTTCTCGCTGAACCCAGCACCGTCAACTTCGGCGGCAAAGTGCATGGCGGCACCGTCATGAAATGGATTGACGAAGCCGGTTACGCCTGCGCCACCAGCTGGGCCAAGCGCTACTGCGTTACCGTGTCGGTCGGCAGCATCCGCTTTCAGCGCCCCATCATGATCGGCGACCTGGTCGAGGTCGAAGCCCGCCTGGCCTACACCGGCAAGACCAGCCTGAACATCTCGGTGGAAGTGCGTGCCGGCGACATGAAGGTCGGACAGATGCAGGTCATTACCGAATGCCTGGTGGTGTTTGTTGCGGTGGACCTGGATGGCAAAGCCTTGCCCGCCGAGCAATGGCACCCCGAAACGCCGGGTGACATTGCCCTGGCGCAACGCGTGAAAGCGCACCTGGACGCCGCGCGTAGCATGCAGCTGGGCTGAGCCGCGGCGCCGCAGAACCTCCGATGCAAAACAATGCCCTCACGGGCCGCGACCTGGTGGCCGCTCTCACGGTCGTCGTGCTATGGGGCGTTAATTTCGTGGTGATGAAATTTGCCTTGCGCGATTTCACCCCTTTCCAATTGGGCACAGCCCGCTACGTATTCGCCGTGCTGCCGCTGGCGCTGCTGATCCGCCCGCCCAAAATCGCCTGGAAGTGGATCGTGTTGTACGGCCTCTTTCAGGGCGTGGGGCAGTTCGGCATTTTGTTCCTCGCGCTCAAGGTCGGCATGACGGCGGCGCTGGCCTCGGTGCTGCAGCAGACACAGGTGTTCTGGACGGCGCTCTTCGGCTTTGTGCTGCTGCATGAGCGCGCCAGCCGGCCGCTGCAGGCCGGCCTGGTGCTCGCGGCGTTGGGCCTGGCCTGCTTTGCGCTCAACTACGTGGGCGCCGATGGCGCGGGCGCCACCACGCCGCTGGGCTTTGTGCTCACGCTTTGCGCGGCAGCTATGTGGGCCATGTCCAACATCGTGGCGCGCCGCGTGCAGCAAACCTGTCAAGACTATTCACCGCTGGCTTTTGTGGTGTGGAGCAGTCTGGTGGCCGTGCTGCCGTTCGCGGCGCTGTCGTGGGCGTTTGACCCCGAGGCCGTGCGCTGGCAGTGGCTGGAGGCGCGCGCATCGAGCTGGGCCGCTGTGGCTTACCTGGGCTGGGCGGCCACCATTCTGGGTTACGGCTTGTGGACGAACCTGCTCAAACGCCATCCTGCCAACCGCGTCGCGCCCTTTAGCCTCGGTGTGCCCGTCGTCGGCCTGGCCACCGGCATGCTGGTGCTGGGTGAGGTGATCACGCCCTGGCAGTGGGCCGGCATTGCACTGGTGGTGGGTGCGCTGGCCTGCGTCATGCTCGGCGGGCTGATCAAGCGGCGCTAGGCGCCAGGCTGCGCTAAGGGCCGGGCAATTCCGGCAACGCCAGCGCCACCGTGGCGGGCAAACCAGGCCGCCAGCAAATCCAGCGTATGCCGCACCTTGGCCGGCTGCTCGCCGCGCCGCGGTGTCACGGCATAGAGCGGCATGTCCGTCATCCGCCAGCCGGGCAGCACCGGCAGCAGCCTGCCGTCGGCCAGCGCCTGGCGGTCGTCTTCGCTCACTGCCATGCTGATGCCCCAGCCTGCCACGCAAAGGGCATGCACGGCCGTCACCTGCGACGCTTGCGCGCGAGGCTCCAGCCGCAAGGTTTCTTGCTCGCCGCCGGGGCCTTCAAGTTCGAGCATCTCCACCCCCGTGCTTTGCGACCGGCTGGCCAGCCAGTCGTGCTGCAGCAAATCCTGGGGGTGCGCAGGCCAGCCGCGCTCGGCCAGGTAAACCGGCGAGGCGCACAGCTGGCGCGTCATGCTGCCCAGCTTGCGCGCCACCAGCGAGGAGTCGGCCAATTGCCCGACCCGAAGGGCGATGTCTACGCGCTGCTCGATCAGGTCGATCACGGCGTCGTCCAGCAGCAGCCGCAAGCTGAGCTTGGGATGGCCGCGCAGCGGCGCCAGCGCCGAGGCCAGCAGGCCGCCAAAGCCGATGGGCGCGGCCAGCCGCAGCTCGCCCTCGGGCTCGTCACGGAGGCGCACCAGCGCTTGCTCCGCCGAGCGCGCAGCGGCCAGCACGGCGGCGCAGCCCGCGTGGTAGCGCTCGCCGGCTTCGGTCAGCGTGAGGCGCCGGGTCGAGCGGTGCAGCAACGCCAGGCCCAGGGCCTGCTCCAGCTGGCGCAGGTGCTGGCTCACGGCCGACGGCGTCATGCCCAGCTGGCGCGCCGCCGCCGTAAGCGAGCCCGCCGCCACCACCTCGGCAAAGATGGCCATGCGCTTGAGTTGATCCAGGGATTTATCGCCCATTTACGTCGATTGATTAGTTTTGCTTCACAGTGATAGCGAATTTTGCCGTCTATTCATCTTCTTGTGAAGTAACCAAACTAAGGCTCTCTTTCATTCACACGGAGAAATCTCATGAAGATCGCACTCATTGGCGCCACCGGTTTTGTCGGCACGCCCATACTCTCTGAACTGCTCAGCCGCGGCCATAAAGTCACCGTGCTGTCCCGCAACCCAGGCAAGCTGGCGCCGCAGTCCGGCCTCACCGTGGTGGCCGCCGACGCACTGCACGCCAGCCAGGTCGCCCAAGCCGTCGCCGGCCACGACGCCGTCGTCAGCGCCTACAGCCCGGGCATGAGCGAGCCCAAGCTCCATGACCTGCACGTGCAGGCCAGCAAAACCATCATCGACGGCATCAAGCAAGCCGGCGTGAAACGCCTGCTGATGGTCGGTGGCGCGGGCAGCCTCTATGTCGCGCCTGGCCTGCAGCTGGTCGACACGCCGGAGTTCCCCGCCGAGTACAAGGCCACCGCCCTGGCTTCTCGCGAGGCGCTGAACCTGATCAAGTTGGAAACCTCGCTGGACTGGAGTTTTGTCTCGCCGCCGATTGGCCTGGCGCCTGGTGAGCGCACCGGAAAATACCGTTTGGGCGCGGATGACCTGTTGCCTGGCCAGGGGGACAAGCCGGCTGGTATTTCGGTCGCTGACCTGGCCGTGGCCATCGTGGATGAAATTGAACAGGCCCGGCATGTCCGGCGCCGGTTCACTGTGGCTAACTAATGGTGTTTTCGGGCGCTAGCCCAGTCACAGCATTGACTGCTAGCTATTGAATTGATAGCGGTCAGTGCTTGTTTTGTTGTTGCGGTTTTCGCCGGGGGCGGCTGGCCGGCAACCCTCCCCGGGAGGTGAGCTTGAAAGGAGGGCGCAAAGCCGCGGCAAGCGCAAGGCAAAGAACTACGTCCCCGCTTGCAAGCGGAAAGCAGCCCGCCTCTGCCCCACGACCGCCCCCCGCACATTCAGGATCTCCGCTGCCCGCCAGGGCGCCAGCTCCGCCTGCTGCGCATCATCCAGCCAGCCCATCTGGTCCAGCACTTCGACCGTGGCGGCATACAGCGCCGGCTTGTTGGCGTCCATGATCTTCAATGCCACCGCTTCGCCGCGCGACTTGCTGCCCACTACCTGCACGCCGTCGGCGCCGATTTTGGTGACCCAGTCGCCCCGGCCGATGCGCATGAAGGCCAGGTCGTTGCGGCCGGTGCCGGACACCAGGTCGGGGTGGGAGGTCATGGCTTCGCCCAAGGCCGAAAAGCTCTCGCCGAATTCGGCGTCGCGCGCGCCGCTGGCCAGCCGTGCATACGCGCGGGCCAGGTTGGCCAGCGGCAGCGCGTAATTGGGCGCCGAGCAGCCGTCTATGCCCATCTTGAAATCGTTCGCGTCCATGCCGGCGGCGCGGGCGACGTCGCGGCGTATGGCCTGCTGCAGAGGGTGCTCGGGCGCGACGTAATCGTCCAGGCCCAGGCCGTGCTGCACGCAGTACGCCAAAAAGCCGGCGTGCTTGCCACTGCAGTTGTTGTGGCGTTCGTCAAAGACCTGGCCGGGCGACGGCGCCTGCTCCAGCTGCGCAAAGATGTAGGGCACATGGCAGCCGCAGCGCAGCGCCTTGTACGTGAGCCCCGCCTTCTCCAGCATGGCCTGGGTTTCGGCCACATGCATGTCCTCGCCGTTATGGCTGGCGCACAGCATGGCCATCTGCCGGGCGCCAAACCCAAATTGCGCGGGGCCGCCGGCCTCCATAAAAGGAAGCGCTTGCAAGGCCTTGAGCGTGGAGCGCGAGAAGGTGAGCCAATACGGGTCGCCCGCATGGGCCAGCAGCCGGCCCTTTGAGTTGACGACAGCCACGGAACCGAGGTGCTGGCATTCCAGCGTGCCGCCGCGGGTCAGTTCAATCAGAGGGAGGTGCTTCATCAAGGCATTGTGGCTCATGGTTCGTGACTATCGGCACAAAGCAGCGCTGACCTTGATCAGGATAAGTACTGATTGAGGACGGGTTGATACGCGCGCTACGCCGCCGAGCGCAGCGTGTCATTGCGCACATTGAAATGCTCAAAACCGTTGACCATGCAACAGTTCGATCCGAAGCGGCGCGACGTCCATTGACGCTTTTCTCAACAGGACAAATGCAGATTTCGTTTTCGATGCAAGGCGAGGTTTGCTGTTCTGAAAATAAACATCGCACTGCGTGCTTTGGTCTGTGAGCGAAGGCGCAAGACATCGAAAGCAAGACCTCGAAAAAGCGCACCTGAGGCGTGGTGACTTCATCGGTAATCGATATGTAAGCGGCGCAGGGGCGCGTCCTACATTTGCGGACGGCTTTGCCTCAATGTTTCCTTCGAGCCTGCTTCGTACATTGTTTAAACCTCTCGTCACGGTGATGTAGAGGAAAAAACTAACCAATATCAATCAGGGGGTAAACATGAGTACCGCACTCGATCAACTCAACGGGTTTCCCGACATTGGCGCACTGCGACCAGCATTGCTCTCTGTCTGTTCCCGATTCGGCTCTATCGCCAGGCTGGACATCCTGGCCGCCAGGCACGCGGGAAAGCGCCAGGCACTGTGTTTTTTGCGCATGGATTCCGCCGAGCAGGAGCAGCAGCTCATCAACGAACTCGGCGTCGGCCGCTATGGCGGCGACCTGGTGGTGATTGTTGATCTTCACGGCAACAAGGCCCCCGCCAGAACGGGTACTGCGGCTCAAGGCTTTTGAGCGTCGCGTATCACCGCGACTCGAGTTCGCCACGGCTTTTTCGGGCATGCCCGGCGCTGAGGCTCTCGCGGCCCTTCTTCTGTTCAGCCGCGTCAAGGCTGCAGAGCCCTTCATTTCATTCACTGAAAGCAGACAGTCACATGCAAAACGTCCTCAACGTCCTCAACGTCCTCATCATCTCAGGCACACGTCCCGAAATCATCAAGCTCGCGCCGGTCTATCACGCACTGCGTGAAGCGCCCTGGGCGCGCGTGCAATGGCTGCACACCGGCCAGCACGCCGAGATGGCGCAGCAGATATTCGATTGCTTTGACGTGACCCCTGACATTTCGCTCAAGCGCATCGGCGCCAGCCTGGTTGAGTTCAGCACGGGTTGCCGGGAGCAGCTCGACGCGGTGATGCAGCAGCAGCCCTGGTCCCTCGTCGTTGTTCAGGGCGACACCGAAAGCGCCTTTCAGGGCGGGCTGGCTGCCTTCTACCATCGCATTCCCCTGGCGCATGTCGAAGCGGGACTTCGCACTTACAACCTGAACCGGCCCTTTCCGGAAGAAGGCCTGCGGCAGATGATCAGCTGTCTTGCACGGTTTCATCTTGCGCCTACGCGAAACGCGCAGGCGGCCCTGCGGGCACAGGGTGTTGTCGACACAAAAATCTACCTCACGGGCAACACGGTGGTTGATGCGCAACGCTGGGCCTGCCAGCGCCATGGCATACGGCGCTCAGTGTCTGGGCGGGGCCATCTGCTGGTGACGGTGCACAGGCGGGAGAACTGGGGTGAGGATGTGGCCGAGATATGTCACGCCATCGCACAGATCGCGCGCGAGCAGCCTGAGCTCGAGGTGCTGTTTCCGGTGCACCTGAACCCTGTGATCCTGCAGCCGGTCAACACCATACTCGGCGGCCTGCCCAACGTCAGATTGACGCCTCCGTTGGACTACGTCCAGATGCAGCAGGCGCTTGTCGACGCATGCGTGGTGCTGACCGACTCCGGGGGCCTTCAGGAAGAGGCGCCCACGTTCGGGATTCCAGTGCTGGTGCTGCGAGAAGAAACAGAGCGGCCTGAGGCCGTGCAGGCCGGTTGTGCCCTGCTGATCGGCGCGAGCCGCCAAGTGATTGTTCGAGAGACCCTGCGCCTTCTGACGGATACCGCCGCCTACACACGGATGTCGCAGGCCGGCAATCCGTTTGGCGACGGCAAGGCCTCGCAGCGCATCGTCGATGTTCTGGCGCAAGGCCTGATCAACGAATCGGTTGCATTGACCGAGTTGGCGTGAACAGCCATGAGTGGAGCAAACTTATGAAATCCTTCTCTTTCTGGCAGGCCCGCCTGGCTGTTTCCTCTGGTCTGATGGCTGCCTTGCCCGCAGTCGCCCAACCGGAAAACGCGCCGGCTCTGGTGCCGGCTTTCAAGACCTATCCAGCCGCCGCCGTCATGGCCTCGCTGCTCTTCCTTATTGTGCTGGTGATGATGCTGTATGGACTGCGGCATTTCATGTTCACCATGAACCGCCTGACCGGCGTGCAGCGCCACCCCTACATCGACATCAGCGTGGCCTCGTGGCCCATGATCACGGTGTTCATCGCGGCCCACAATGAGGAAAAGGTGATCGCCGGCTGCATCGAGGCCTTGCTCGACACGGATTACCCGCACGACAGGCTGAAGATCATCCCTGTCAATGATCGTTCCACGGACGCGACGAGGCGGATCATCGATGAGTACGCGGAGCGCAACGCTTACCGCATCCGGCCTGTTCACCGCGCCGGCGGCAAGGCAGGGAAATCTGCCGCGCTCAAGGATGCGCTGGCATTCGCGCAAGGCGATATCGCCATTATTTTTGACGCTGACTACGTGCCCGGCCGAGGCCTGCTCAAGCAACTGGTGGCGCCATTTTTTGATCCCGAGGTCGGTGCTGTGATGGGGCGCGTGGTGCCCGCGAACAGCGGTGTCAATTTATTGACGCGCCTGCTCGATCTTGAGCGTTCGGGCGGCTACCAGGTGGACCAGCAAGCCCGCATGAACATGAACCTGGTGCCGCAATACGGCGGGACGGTGGGCGGGGTGCGGCTTTCCGCAGTAACGGCGGTGGGCGGCTGGCACGACGACACGCTGGCCGAAGACACCGACATCACCTACCGTTTGATGTTCAACGGCTGGAAGACCGTCTATACCAACCGCTCCGAATGCTATGAGGAGGTCCCCGAGGACTGGAGCGTTCGCATCAAGCAGGTGACGCGATGGGCCAAGGGGCACAACCAGGTGATGTCGCGCTACTGGTGGAAGTTCGCGACCAGCCCCTATCTGACGCCAGGTCAGCGTGTTGACGGCTTGCTGCTGCTTTTTGTGTTTGTGGTGCCGCTAGTCATGCTGGTGGGCTGGTGCCTGGGCCTGGGCCTGTATTTCCTCAATGCGGGTTCTCTGCTGTCGGTGCTGATTCCCGTTTTTGCGCTGATGGTTTACGGCACCCTGGGGAACTTCGCGGCCTTCTTTGAAATTGTGATTGCCGTGCTGATCGACGGCAACCGCAGGCGGCTTCGTCTTTTGCCTTTCAACCTGCTGGGTTTCCTGGTCAGCCTGTTTGCGATCTCCGGCGCCGTCTGGAGCCAGTTTCTGGACTGTGTCCTCAGCCGTGAATTGGTGTGGGACAAAACCATTCGCTATCGGAAGGCCCACCTGAAATGACACCCTCCTACCTTATCTACATCTCTTTTGCGGCGGTATGCCTGCTCTTGCTGGCCCTGCCGTTTGTTCCCGCATTCAGCGAGTGGCTTTACCCGACAGATGCGGCTCCGCTGCCGGTGTCTGCCCGGTACACCAGCGACATCGACCACTTCGCCCGCCGCCTTCGCGCGGACGCCATGGCAAAGCTCGGGTCGGGCCCTGCCACGGGCTACGAGGAATTCGACTTTGTGACCGATTCAGCCACCGACATGGAATGGCGCAAGGCCGGAAAGCGGCTCATCGCGCGCACAGGCATCAGCAGTTCAGCTTCCGTGCGAACTGTGCAGCCGCTTTATGTGGACGGCAGCCTGCAGACCGGGCCCGGCTCCTCTTTTTCGGCGGTCTACGCTGCGGGCGATATCGACCTGGGACCGCAAAGCGGGATCAGCGACTGGGCGCATGCGGATGGCGTCGTCCGTCTTGGATCGAACAGCATCGGCCTGAGAAGGATCTCTGCGGGCACCGCCATTAATCTGGGTACGGAAACCTGGTTTGAGCGCCTGCATGCGCCCGTCATGCGTTTCGGCCGCCACGTCAGCCCTGCGCCACCGCTGCAACCGTACGAGCAAACACCCGCAAGCTGTGCCGACCTGCCCGGCGCCATTCGCCAGGCGCCCGAGCTCTACCTCATTCGGGGGGACTGTGCCTTGCCCCCCGGCAAGATTTACCACGGCTCCCTGGTGGTCACGGGGTTTCTCACAGTAGGCGCGGCGACCACGGTGGTTGGCGACATCAAGGCGCGTGAAGGAGCAAGCATCCGCTCGCGGGCCTGCGTGCGGGGCGCGCTGACGTGCGAGAAGCGGATCCATGTCTACGCGGACGCGCGCGTGCGGGGACCGGTTATTTCGGAAGGTGACGTGCTGATCGGCGCCGGCGCCACGATTGGGCAGGCCGATGCACCGACGACGGTGAGCGCCGTCAACATCATTGCGGAGGAAGGTGTGACCGTATACGGCACCTTGTGGGCGCATGAGATTGGCATGGTCAAACCGCTATGAAGCTCAAAAATCTGATGTGCGCAAGCGTGTTCATGGTGTTGTCCGGTGCGGTGAGCCTTGCCGCAGCCGCACCGTTGCTGGTTCTGCAGGGCTACGCCGATGAGGCCGGTGCGATCACGGTCCTGCACGGCGGCAACACCGCAGATCCCTATTTCGCCATGCAGGCTTTGCTGCTGGCGCATGACAACGGCATGGACATTTCCGCGCCTGCGGAGAGATTTGCCGATTGGCTGGCGCCGTGGCAAAAGCCCGACGGGACCTTCGACAGGTTTTGCAAGGATGCTGCCGGGCGTTGGGCCCCCTGCAATGCGGCAGACGCCGACGACTCGCTGCTGGCGATGTGGATGCGCCTGCTGGAAACCATGCCGCGCAAGCTGGAAAGCAAGCCGGTGTGGCTGAAGAGCCATGCGACCAGCAAGGCAGCGCTGGAGCATCTTTTCCAGCCTTCACGCGGCATTTATATGGTGTCTCCGCTGGTGCTGCACGGGCTGTTCATGGACAACCTGGAGGTCTGGTCCCTGAAGGTGCGGCGCAGGCCGGGCGTGCGGGCCGCAGAGGCGGACAAGCTGGCCAAAGCCATACGCGACACCTTCTGGAACCCGGTGGACAAGCATTTTCTGGTGTCAACGCAGCTTGAGCAGCGGGCTGAAAAGCCCTCGTTCTATCCGCACCAGGTGGCGCAGATATTCCCCTTGCTGGTGGACTTTCCCGTGGGACCTGATGAGCCGGGTTCCTATTACCGCGCATGGATGGCCAGGCACCGCGCCGAGTGGCTCAGCCAGGGCAAGGCGGACTACCCCTGGGGCCTGCTTGCCGTACTGGCGATGCGCCAGGGCGATGCTGCCAGCGCACGGTGCTGGCTGCGGGAGGCCGCGCCCCTTCGGCATTCCTCACGTTGGGCTGTAACGGATGAGGCCTCCTTTCAGATTTTGACCAGCAAAGGCCTTAAGCCGGCAACCAGAGAGGCCGGCTGTGGATGACAGGCCTTGAATCCTGAAGACCGGCTGGCCGGCCTTTTGCTCTTTTTCCCCTTCTATTTTTTTTCTTTTTTTTCTTTTGTTTTTGCTTTTCAAGAGGAGTGAAGTCACATGTTCAAAAAAAACTTTTCATTTCTGCTGTGTGCCCTGGCGTGCGCTACGCCGGCCTTCGCCCAACCGCTGCCATCCGCCCAGGACGGCGCTGCTTCTGCGCCGCCGGCGCCGCCGACTGCAGAACCCATACGAAGCCTGGAGCTGAGCACCGGTGCACAGAGACTCACAGGTGGGTACGGCGACTGGAACGACGTCACCTTGCGCGGCGCCTACGGCATGTCGGGCCACCTTTTTCAGGCCGAGGCATCGGTCCAGCGCCGGTTCAATGAAGACGGCGCTTTCATCGGGCTGGGAGACACCTATACCTTTAACGAGGACTGGTACGGCTCTCTTTCCGCCGGGGCAGGTGATGGAGTTTTCTACCTGCCGCGATACCGGGTCGATGCCACGCTTTATCGCAAGTTCCTGCCGGGACGAAACCTCGTCGGCAACATCGGCATCGGGTATTACAGGGCGCCGGACAGCCACACCGACCGCAGCGTCTCCGTGGGCGCCGCCTACTATTTCGACGCTCCCTGGATCATTGAAGGCGGCATAAAGCTGAACAGCAGCAACCCGGGTTCGGTGCAGACCCAGCAGCAATTTGTCGCGTTAACTTACAGCCGCCACCAGCAGGACATGGTGACGGCGCGCTACGCATGGGGCGGCGAGGGCTATCTTGCGATAGGCCCGAACACCCAACTGGTGAATTTTGACAGCCGCGAAGCCAGCATCGCGTGGCGGCACTGGCTCAGTCCGCGTACCGGTTTGCTGGTGGGGGTGAACCGGTACAGCAATCCGCTGTATCGCCGTACCGGCGTGAACGCCGGAATTTTTCACAGCTTCTGAGGGCCCGTTATGAGCATTCCAGCAAATTCCGTGTCTGCGCAAGCCCTTGGGCATGACCATGTCTTTCACAAAACATTTGATGCCGCGCGGCGCGCCAGGGCGCGCCGGGTGAAGGTGCGGCCGCACCGCGCCATCACGCCGCTGCGGGTGACGCCTTATCTGGCGGCGCAGGCGATCATTCTTCCGCTGTTGTTTTGCGGAGCTTTGCTCTGGACCAAACCGCTGCTGCTGGATTTCTGGCGCAATTGCATCCTGTGGTGGTCAGCCGGGCTGGATTTGCCCTTCAGCCTGGCGTCCCGTGCCGATGAGGCGGGAGAGTTCTCATTGGCCATGGGTTTGGCGGGCGATGCCGCGCCCTTGCCGGGCCAGACGACGCTGGTGATCACCGCCCTGGTGACGCTCGCGGTGTTCGCGCTTTCCCTGCGCATGAAAGACGCGAAGCTGCCACTCAAGTACCCGATACGCATCGTCTGCGTGCTGCAGTTCGTCGCGCTGGGATACTTCCGGCTGTCACCGTCTTCCTTCCCTTACAGCATAAGCCGCCACAGCGAAGAGCTGATGACCATCGGCTATGGCGTCATGGTGGCGACGCCGGTGATGCTGGCGATGGGTTATTACATCCTGAACCAGAGCCTGCTGACCAAGCTGTTGCACACGGCACTCATTCTGGGGTTCTTCACCATCCTGATTCCGCACCAGGTGCTGGCGCAGGCGTTCATCATGCAGCACCTTTCCGTACTGTTCATGCCCGTGCTTTACCTCTGCTTCGGCGCGGTGTTTGACGCGCTTGTATTTGTCGCCTTGTACTCGTGGGCTGTCAGCAACGCGCCGATGAAGGCCACGACCTGACGGCCACGCTGGCGCTAGCTGCCTTTGCCGCGCATGATGGCCGCGGACACATCGGGCGTGGTTTCGGCATAGCGCTTGAACTCCATGGTGTAGGTCGCGCGGCCTTGCGTGAGCGAGCGCAGCGTGGTGGAGTAGCCGAACATCTCCGACAGTGGCACCTCGGCGCGCACCAGTTTTCCGCCGCCGCCCGCGATGTCTTCCATGCCCTGCACCATGCCGCGGCGTGACGAGAGGTCGCCCATCACGTTGCCCATGAAGTCTTCGGGCATTTCGACCTCGACCGCCATCACGGGCTCGAGCAACACCGGCTTGGCGCGGCGCATGGCCTCCTTGAAGGCGAGCGAGCCGGCCATGCGGAAAGCGTTTTCGTTGGAGTCGACGTCATGGTAGGAGCCAAACACCAGCGTGGCCTTCACGTCGACGACCGGGTAGCCTGCCAGCACGCCGGCCTTGAGCGTCTCGACGATGCCTTTGTTGACAGCTGGAATGTATTCGCGCGGGATCACGCCGCCCTTGATGGCGTCGACGAATTCAAAGCCTTTGCCCGAGGGCTGCGGCTCCAGGTTGATGACCGCGTGGCCGTATTGCCCGCGCCCACCCGACTGTTTGATGAACTTGCCTTCGACGTCATTCACCGCCTGCCGGATCGTCTCGCGGTAGGCCACCTGCGGCTTGCCCACATTGGCTTCCACGCTGAATTCACGCTTCATGCGGTCCACCAGAATTTCCAGGTGCAACTCGCCCATGCCCGAGATGATGGTTTGCCCGGATTCCTCGTCGGTGTGCACGCGGAAAGAGGGGTCCTCTTGAGCGAGGCGGTTCAGCGCAATGCCCATCTTCTCCTGGTCGGCCTGGGTCTTGGGTTCCACCGCTTGTGAAATCACCGGCTCGGGGAAGACCATCTTCTCCAGGATGATGACGTGGGCCGGATCGCACAGCGTGTCGCCGGTCGTGGCCTCCTTCAGGCCCACGGCGGCGGCGATGTCGCCCGCGCGAACCTCTTTGACTTCGTTGCGTTCGTTGGCATGCATCTGCAGGATGCGGCCCAGGCGCTCACGCTTGCCCTTGACAGGGTTGTAGACCGTGTCGCCGGCTTTGACGACACCCGAGTACACGCGAAAGAAAATCAGCTGCCCGACATACGGGTCAGTCATGATCTTGAAGGCCAGCGCCGAGAAAGGCTCGTCGTCGTTCGGGTGGCGCTCGGCTTCGCCGTCGTCCTCGGTATGGCCCAGGATGGCGGGCACGTCCACCGGCGAAGGCAGGTAGTCGATCACCGCGTCCAGCATGGCCTGCACGCCCTTGTTCTTGAAGGCGCTGCCGCACAGCATGGGCACGATCTCGTTGGCTACTGTGCGCTGGCGCAGGCCTTGTTTAATCTCGTCTTCGCTCAGTGCTTCGCCCGACAAATACTTGTTAAGCAGTTCGTCGTTGGCCTCGGCGGCGGCCTCAATCATTTTGGTGCGCCACTCGTTGGCCGTGTCCACCAGGTCCGCCGGGATATCGCCGTACTCGAAATGCAGGCCCTGGCTGGTGTCGTCCCAGATGATGGCTTTCATCTTGACCAGGTCGACCACACCCTGGAAGTGATCCTCCGCACCCACCGGAATCTGCACCGGCACGGCCACGCCCTTGAGGCGCTCGCTGATCTGGCGCTGCACGCGGAAAAAATCGGCGCCTACGCGGTCCATCTTGTTGACGAAGGCCAGGCGCGGCACCTTGTATTTGTTGGCCTGCCGCCAGACGGTTTCCGACTGCGGCTGCACGCCGCCCACGGCGTCGTACACCATCACCGCGCCGTCGAGCACGCGCATGGAGCGCTCGACCTCGATGGTGAAGTCCACATGGCCGGGGGTGTCGATGATGTTGATGCGGTGCTCGGGGTAGTTGCCGGCCATGCCTTTCCAGAAGGCGGTGGTCGCAGCCGAGGTGATGGTGATGCCGCGCTCCTGCTCCTGCTCCATCCAGTCCATGGTGGCCGTGCCTTCATGGACTTCACCGATCTTGTAGTTCACGCCTGTGTAGAACAGGATGCGCTCGGTGGTGGTGGTTTTGCCGGCATCAATGTGCGCACTGATGCCGATGTTGCGATAACGCTCGATGGGGGTGTGGCGGGGCATGGCGGACTCCTTTTCATTCCGGCCAGCGCTTGTTTGATTTGTGGCGTGGCCGGGCTAGAGAGTTTGCGCCAAAGTGCCGGTTTTTGCTCAGCTTTCCTGAAGCACCCACGTTGTGCGTGGGCCTTGCCGTCAGCCCCCTTGCAACATGGCGGCCATAAAGGCAGGCAAAGGCCTGCCGTCGGACAGCAGGTATTTCGCCATGGGGATCACCGCGCTCTGCACCGACGGCCGCGCGCTTATTCTGTCGCGCCAGGCCAGCAGCAGCGGCGTGGCCGCGGTGAGGGGTGCACCCTGGCGTTCGCCAAACAGCATCGCCATATAGAGGGCGATATCGGCAAACGAAAAGGCTTCCATCACGAACTCGCGGCCTTGCAGGAGATTTTCAAGCCGCGCGTAGAAATCCCGTGCGCCTGCGATCGCAGTGACGGCCTGCGGATCGGTCAAGTCATGCTGCAGCCCCATGAGCCGGATGATGTGGGGAAAGTAGATTTCGTCCGACATGTGTTCCATCTGGCGGGCCCGCGCACGGGCGGCAATGCCGGCCGGCCAGAGTGCCGGCTCGGGTTGCAGATCTTCCAGGTACTCCAGGATCTGCGTCGAGTCGAACAGCTCCAGATCGCCGTTGATCAGCACCGGCACCTGCTTTTTGGGGTTGATGCGAACGACCTCCGGGTGCTTGGGCGAATAGCCCTCCGTCTGCGTGAAGGGCACCATGACGATATCGAGCGGGATGCCTTTTTCAAATGCGGCGATCTGCACCTTGGCGCCAAACATACTGAGCCGGGCTGAATAGAGACGGAGGGCGGGCGTTGTTTCTGAAGAGGTATGGGGCATGGGTCGAGGAGTTTCGTGGTGATGTGAATTCATTTAGGGTTATGGCGCGGAAGGCGGCGGTTCGCGGTCAAACAGGCCGGGCGCGCCGCCGATCTCGGCGCCTTCAATCAGCAGCATGCGCAGCTTGGTCGAGGCGCCACCCGGTGCGGAGAATCCGCCTGACTGCGCCCCTGCCGCCAGCACGCGATGGCAGGGCACGATGATGGGAAAAGGGTTGTGCCCCAAAGCCTGGCCCACCGCACGGGATGCGCCCGGCTCGCCCAGCTGGCTGGCGATGTCGCCGTAGGTGCGTGTCTTGCCCGGCAGGATGTCTTGTGCAATCGCATAGACCCGGCGATTGAAGGGCGGCGTGCGGCGCAGGTCGAGTTTGCAAAAGCGCAGGTCGCGGGCCTCGCCCTCTAGCAGGCCCACGATGGCATCTATCGCCTGCTGTATGCCGGGCGGCGGCACGGCCTGCGCCAGCAGCGGGAACTGTTTGTAGAGACGCGAGAGCATCCTGCCTTCCGACGCTTCAGGCAGGCGAACCGCCGCGATGCCATGGTCGTTCCACACCAGTGCGCACCAGCCGATGGCGGTGCCAAAGAGCGTGAAGGCGTGGAGTTCGCTGTCTGCGGGCATGGTGCGCTAGATGCTACACGCGTGGGCGGTTTTGCGCCCGCCGTGTTTACTCCTGCGGGCGTGTTATCTGGTGGCTACTGCATTGGATTCCTGGGGCTGCCAGCCGCCGCCTAGCGCTTTAAATGCCGCAACCGCCGCGCGTGCGGATTCGGTTTGCGCCTGCGCCCGCGCATCGGAGGCACGGAGCAGGTTTTCGTCGGCCTGCAAGACTTCAATCAGGCTGAGTACCCCTTTTTGGTACCCGGCAAACGAAGCTGATCGCGCGCGGCCGAGAGCGTCCACTCCCTGGGCCAGCAGTGCCGCCTGCTCCTCGCGTTTGACCAGCGCCGAGAAGGCGTTCTCTACGTCTTCGGTTGCCCGCAGCACGGCAAGCCGGTACGCCGCCAGCATCTCGGCCTCCTGGCCTTTGGCCTGGTCGATCTGCGCGTTGATGCGGCCAAAATCAAACAGGCGCCAGCGAAGGCCCAGCATGCTGGAGGCTTGGCTCGCATTGCTGGTGAACAGATTTCCGCCGGATACCGATGTCGCGCTGCCGATCAGCCCGCTGAGAGAAAGTTTGGGGTAGTACTCGGCCATGGCGATACCGATACGGGCATTCGATGCGGCAAGGCGGCGCTCAGCCATGATCAGGTCAGGGCGGCGCCTTAGCAATTCACCTGGAGAGCCTGTCGCCGTGATTTGCGGGGCCGCAGGAATGGCGCCAGCTTCGGCCAGTTCCATCCGGTGCGTTCCGGGCGATGTGCCCAGCATGACATCAAGCGCGTTCATGGCAACGTCCAGACCCGTTTCAAGGACAGGCACGGACGCCCGAACCTGGGTAAGTGCAGCCTCGGCCTGCCTCACTTGAAGTTCGGCCGCAAGCCCTTTCCCATACAGAAGGTTGATGATGGACAGCAATTCCTGCTGCGTCTGCACCTGCCGCCGAGCAACGTCGAGGCGGGTTTGCAGCCCACGAATGATGATGTAGGTGTCGGCAGTCTGTGCCGCCACGGCCAATCGGGTGGCGGTTGCGCCAGCTTCCGACGCCTGGTAGCCGGCAAGGGCCGCTTCCTTTCCACGACGTAAACCTCCGAACACGTCCAGTTCCCAGCTCGCGCCCAGATTGGCTTCGTAAGAACTGCCGTGGCGGTCAAACCCGGGGCTGGCGCTCAAGACTTTGCCCAGTGGCGTTTCAAGGGATTGGTAGGCTCTGGCTGCCTGGCCGCTGACGTTGCCCGAAGGCAGCAAGGCGGCATTTGCTACCCCAAGCTCAGCGCGCGCCTGGGTGACGCGGGCAGACGCCTGTGCCAGATCGAGGTTCTGCGCCAACGCCAGCGTGACGAAACGGCTCAGCTGCGGATCGCCGAAACCTGCCCACCAGGCGGCAAGATCGGCGTGGGCCGTGGCCTGCCGCTGATCTATCGCCGGCTTCCCCAGGTACTGTTGCGGCAGGGGCGCATCCGGCCTGACGTAGTCGGGACCGACGGCGCAGCCCGCCGAGAGGCCGGCAGCAATGAAAATGGCGAGGGCAGTTTTGGGCGACATGAGCTTGTTTCCAGATCAGTAGTTCCAGCAATCGATATGGTGACTATAATACAATATAGTCACTTGTTGTTGATTGTTTCGGAAGCGGGTAAGCTTCAGGCCATGAACAAAGCGACCACTTATCCGGTTCCCGCCCGTGGCCCGGCCGACCATGACGTGCGGGATCAAATCGTTGCCGCGGCCACCGAGCACTTCAGCCGCTACGGCTACGAGAAAACGACCGTTTCCGATCTCGCCAAAGCCATCGGTTTCTCCAAGGCCTATATCTACAAGTTCTTTGAGTCCAAGCAGGCCATTGGCGAGATGATCTGCGCGAACTGCCTGCGCGAGATCGAGGCCGAGGTCAGTGCGGCTATTGCGGGCGCTGACGCGCCGCCAGAGAAGCTGCGGCGGATGTTCAAGGCCATGACCGAGGCCAGCCTTCGCCTGTTTTTCCAGGACCGCAAGCTTTACGAGATTGCCGCCTCGGCCGCTACAGAGCGCTGGCAGGCGGCCCAGGCCTACGAAGAACGCATCCAGAAGCTGCTCCGGGACGTCTTGCAGGAAGGCCGGCAAACCGGGGACTTTGAACGCAAGACACCCCTGGACGAGACGGCGCTGGCCATCTACCTGGTCATGCGGCCCTACCTCAATCCCTTGCTCCTGCAACACAGCTTTGACTACAACAAGGAGGCGCCGGCGCATCTGTCGAGCTTGGTGCTTCGCAGTCTATCGCCATGATTAATTCTGTGACTATTGACTAATATAGTCACTAGTACCATAATGAAAGTCCAATTCACTTCGTCGGTGGGACCTTCATGCTCAGGCGTTATTTCTCTGCATCTGCAGTCATTTGTGCGTTGCCTCTTGTGTTGGCCGCTTGCGGTGACAAGCCGCAACCTGATCCACGTACCGAGGCGCCGCTGGTGCGTGTGGCCACCATTGAGGGCTCGGTCGCTGCGTCCCGCTCGTTCACCGGGACCATAGCCGCCCGGATACAAAGCGATCTGGGCTTTCGGGTCTCCGGCAAGGTGCTGGAACGCCTTGTGGATGCGGGGCAGGCCGTCAAGCGCGGGCAGGTGCTCCTGCGCATTGATCCCGCCGACCTGAAGCTCGCGTCGCATGCGCAGCAGGAGGCGGTCGCCGCCGCCCGGGCGCGCGCGCAGCAAACGGCGCAAGACGAAGCCCGCTACCAGGACCTGCGCGGGACGGGCGCCATTTCAGCCTCAGCCTATGACCAGGTCAAGGCTGCTGCAGATGCCGCCAAGGCCCAGCTCAGCGCCACCGAGGCCCAGGCCGAAGTTGCCCGAAACGCGAGCCGCTATACGGAATTGGTGGCGGATGGCGATGGCATCGTCATGGAAACGCTGGCGGAACCCGGCCAGGTCGTCAACGCGGGGCAGGTCGTAGTGCGCCTGGCCCATGCCGGCCGCCGTGAAGCCGTCATCCAACTACCGGAAACCTTGCGCCCTGCGGTCGGTTCAACCGGGCTGGCCACGCTCTTTGGCCAGGAAGGCGTAGCCGTTCCGGCCAAGCTGAGGCAACTCTCAAATGCCGCGGACCGGCTGACGCGCACTTTCGAGGCGCGCTACGTGCTGGATGGCGAGCTGGCCAACGCGCCATTGGGCAGCACCGTCACCATTCAAATCCAGGAGGCAAATTCAACGGCGCAAGGCGGATTTTCGGTGCCCATTGCTTCGCTGTCCGACGCCGGCAAGGGGCCGGGAATCTGGCTTATCCAGGGCGAGCCGGCAAAGGTTACGTGGCGGCCGGTCAAGGTCCAGCGCCTGGGCGACGACAGTGCTTACATTGCAGGGCAACTCAAGCAAGGTGACCGGATCGTCGCGCTCGGCGCGCATCTGCTGCGCGAAGGCGAGCAGATCCGCGTGGCAGCTCAAGCGCCCGTAACCGCAAGCGCACGGCCATGAGCGAAGGCCGTTTCAACCTGTCGGCGCTCGCCGTGCGCGAGCGCTCCGTCACCCTGTTCCTGATCTGCCTGATCTCATTGGCCGGGCTCATTGCGTTCCTCAAACTGGGCCGCGCGGAAGACCCGTCCTTTACCGTCAAGGTGATGACGATCATCACCGCCTGGCCAGGGGCAACCCCGCAGGAAATGCAGGACCAGGTCGCCGAGAAGCTTGAAAAGCGGCTGCAGGAATTGCGTTGGTACGACCGCACCGAGACCTATACCAGACCGGGCCTGGCCTTCACGACCTTGACCTTGCTTGACACCACGCCGCCTTCGGAAGTGCAGGAGCAGTTCTACCAGGCCCGCAAGAAGGTCGGAGACGAAACCGGCAACCTTCCAGCCGGTGTCATTGGACCGATGGTGAACGACGAATATGCGGATGTCACCTTTGCCCTGTTCGCGCTCAAGGCCAAAGGTGAGCCGCAGCGCTTGCTGGCCCGCGATGCGGAGACGCTGCGCCAGCGACTGCTGCACGTGCCGGGCGTCAAGAAGGTCAACATTGTCGGCGAGCAGTCCGAACGCATCTATGTCGAGTTCTCGCACGAACGTCTGGCAACCCTGGGCATCAGCCCGCAAGAAGTGTTCGCCGCACTCAATAGCCAGAACGCCCTGACACCGGCCGGCTCCGTGGAGACCAAGGGGCCGCAAGTGTTCATCCGCCTGGACGGTGCTTTTGATGAGCTGCAGAAAATCCGCGATACGCCCGTCGTGGCGCAAGGCCGCACGTTAAAACTGTCGGACATCGCCACCGTCAAGCGCGGCTATGAAGATCCGGCGACTTTCATGATCCGCAACGGCGGCGAACCCGCCCTGCTGCTGGGCATCGTCATGCGTGACGCCTGGAATGGACTCGACCTGGGCAAAGCCATCGATAAGGAGGTCGCTGCGATCAATGCCGATATGCCGCAGGGGATGAGCCTTGCCAAGGTCACAGACCAAGCCGTCAACATCAGCTCGGCGGTCGATGAGTTCATGGTCAAGTTCCTCGTCGCGCTGCTGGTGGTCATGCTGGTGTGTTTTGT
>Ga0136846_1213536_pt1 | contig 27769 bp, 25 predicted proteins | sample HopSoiMetagenom2_FD_96841 | JGI IMG/M metagenome (GOLD analysis project Ga0136846, IMG submission 96841) | Grasslands soil microbial communities from Hopland, California, USA - 2 Assembly 2016 (version 4) | ecosystem: Environmental > Terrestrial > Soil > Grasslands | place: USA: Hopland... | reverse complement strand
GAAGCCGCCGTGAAGCGCGGCGACATGGAGCGCGACGTGGAGTTCTGGAAGCGGATGGCGCAGGTCGTCGAGACGCGCCGGCACGTCACGACGCCGGTGCACATGCAGCAACGCATCATGGACGCTCTGCCCCACAACGTGCCCGCGGTCATCACACCGTGGTATCGCCGCGAGTTCGTGATCACTCCGGCCGCCGTCCTCGGCGCCGCCGGTGCCCTGGTGGCGCTGACCGCGGCGATCACCGCCCTCACGATGGTTCTGGCGCATCGATAGCCATGACCCGTCTGAGCGTTTGCTCATCGGTCGCGACGAAGGGCCAGCCCGAAGGGGCTGGCCCTTCTTCGTTGGCCTGGTTTAGCCGATACTCATTGGGGTAGACCCCGCTCAGGGAGGACGGAACTCCGCTTCACGGAACGGAGTATGCGAGTAGGCGGCCTCAGCGAACACGTTCGATCGACCGGCCTGGTGGCTTTTCACGGTTGGTGACACCAGCGATTCCGTGGGAGCGTGGGATGACGGAAGGCAAGCGGTTCGCGCAGTTGCTGAAGGAGTTCGAGCGGGTGGGCGTCGATCCGAATACGATCAGCGCCGGCCTCGCCGTGCGCGAGGAAGACGCGCTCCGCGCCCTGCACGCGCTCCCCGACAACGCGGGTCCTGCCGCTTTCCTCACCCAGCTGCGGCTCGTGATGACCCACATGGCCTCGCACGCACCGCCGCGCGAGTAACCGGCCTCAACGAGCGACACGACCGAGGACGTGCTCTGCGCGGTCGGCCTGGTACCTTCGTCGGCATTAGCGGCTACGACTACCCGCGGTGGCGTGGTGCGTTCTATCCCGAGCGGCTCGCCAAGGCACGGTGGCTCACCTATGCCAGCCGCTGCTTCAACTCGATCGAGTTGAACGGCACGTTCTACAGCCTCAAGTCACCATCGGTGTTCGCGCGATGGGCCGAAGCGGTACCCGAGAGCGGCTTCGTCTTCGCCGTGAAAGGGGGACGCTTCATCACCCACAATCTCAAGCTCCGCAACTCCGAGCATGCGCTCGGGAATTTCTACGCGAGCGGGGTCCTCGCGCTCGGCACGAAGGCGGGGCCGTTTCTCTGGCAGCTTCCCGCCTCGTATCGCTTCGATGCCGAGCGTATGGACAATTTCATGCGCATGCTGCCGCGCGACGCTCTGGCGGCCGAGGCGGTTGCGCGCCAGCACGATCATCGGCTCAAGCGTGGAGCGCTCGTGGATGCCGCTGACGGACGGAACGTGGCCTATCGCCATGCGTTCGAGGTGCGCCACCCGTCGTACTTCTGCGAGGAGTTCTACGACATTCTTCGCTCGCACGGATGCGCGCTCGTCTTTGCCGATACGGCTGGAAAGTTCGACTATGCGGAGGAGGTCACGGCGGATTTCGTCTACATCCGCCTGCACGGATCGACCGAGTTGTACGTCAGCGGCTACAGCGATGACGAGCTCGACGACTGGGCTGGCCGCATTCGACGTTGGCAGGGGCGCGGGCGGCGTGACGCGTACGTGTACTTCGACAACGATGCGAAGGTGCACGCGCCACACGACGCGCTGCGGCTGGCGGAACGGTTGGGGATCGCGAGCTCGCGGGCCGCGGCACTCGAGTCGGCCCAGCGCTGACTGGCCGCAACCGCGACACGCCAAGTATCTTCGCGTGATCGGAGGTTATCGATGAGCGCCAGATTCCGAACGGCGCGGTGGCTGCTCGCCGCCGCTCCAGTCGCGGCGGTGTTTGGATGGTTCGCGACCGGTTCCCGGGACGATACGTCGCCGCGTGCCGCGTACGCATCGTCACTCGTCGCGGCACCGACGGCGCACGTCGATTCGTCGTTCGCGAAGCTCGTCCAGCGGCTTTCCGAGCCGGGCGGGTACTTCGATTCAGACAATCTCATCTCGAACGAGACGTCGTATCTCCACGTGCTCGACGGCATGCGGCGACTGAAGGTGCAGGGCGGTGCCTACATCGGCGTCGGTCCCGATCAAAACTTCTCGTACATTGCGGCCGTGCGGCCGGAAATCGCGTTCATGATCGACATCCGGCGCGACAATCTGCTCGAGCACCTGATGTTCAAGTCGTTGTTCGCGATGGCGCGGAATCGGATCGAGTATCTCTGCCTGCTTTTCGGCAAGCCGATCCCGCGCGACGCGGACCGCTGGAGCTCCAAGTCGATTCAGGATCTGATCGACTACATCGACGCGACGCACACCGATCCCGACGTCGCCGACTCGGTACAGTCGGCGGTCAGCCAACGGGTACGTCGATTCGGAATCCCGCTCTCGACGCTCGACCTCGAGACGATCGCGCGGATCCGGGATGCCTTCGTCCGCGACTCACTCGATCTGCGCTACTCGAGCATTGGCCGCGCGCCGCGTCCCTATCACCCGACGTATCGCCAGCTTCTGCTCGAGCGGGACCGGTCGGGCCACCAGGCGAACTATCTGGCGACGGAGGACGCGTTCCAGTTCGTGAAGGGCATGGAGGGGCGCGATCTCATCGTGCCCGTGGTCGGCAACGCCGCCGGCGAGCACGCGCTCGCCGCGATCGGCCAGCTGATGACCGAGCGGGGCGACAAGGTCTCGGTGCTCTACATCTCCAACGTTGAGCAATATCTCATCAGAGACGGCGGCTTCCCCCAGTTCGCGGAGAACGTCAAGCTGCTGCCGCGCGACCACCGGAGCGTGATGATCCGGAGCTACTTCGGCTATGGCTACGGATTCGGCACGGCCGGCACGCATCCGCTCAACGTCGCCGGCCACTACTCGACGCAGATTCTCCAGACGCTCGACGCGTTCGTCGCGACGTACGACAGCGGCGCGGTACGCTCGTACTTCGACCTGATCTCGAAGAACTACGTCGCGCCGTGACCCGACGCTACCTCGCGCTCGGCGATTCGTACACGATCGGCGAGGGGGTTGGCGCGGAGGATCGCTGGCCGGTACGGCTCACCGCGGCGCTGCGCTCGTCAGGCATTCCGATCGACGAGCCACGAATCATCGCGCGCACCGGCTGGACGACGGGGGAGCTGCTCGAGGCGATGGCGAACACTTCGCCTCAGCTCCCGGCGGAGCACGATCTCGTGACGCTGCTCATCGGTGTCAACGACCAGTATCGCGGATACGGCGTGGATGCGTTTCGCTTGGGGCTCGAGGCGCTGCTCGCGCGTGCCGTCGAGCTCGGGGCCGATGAAGCCCGCCGCGTCGTGGTCGTTTCGATTCCGGATTGGAGCGTGACGCCGTTCGCGCGTTCGGATCCACGCGGCCGGTCCGCGATTTCGGCGGAGATCGATGCGTTCAACGCGGTGGCTCAACGGCTGGCGAAGGCCGCGGGCGCTGCGTTCGTGAGCGTCACCGCCGATTCTCGGCGCGCGGCGCATGACGGATGCCTGCTCGCGCCCGACGGACTGCATCCGTCCGCCTCGATGTACGACTCGTGGATGCAGATTATCCTTCCCGCAGCTCGCCGCGCGCTCGGAGCGTAGCTCAGAGGGGCTGCTTGTACGCGGGTGGTGTGACGCCATTCAGACGGAGATACGGTATCGTCTGACCGAGCGTCCACACCGCGTGCTCATAGCTGAGCGTGAGCCAGCGCGCCGCCGACTGCGGGGGCAGATTGTAGACTGCTGATTGCTTGAGGAGCTGCGATGGCGTCGATGCTTTCAGTGCATCCAGAAGAAAGCCATACGCGCGCTCCGCGTAATCGCGCAGCGCCGCCTTCTCATGCAGCTGTGTGCTGTCGATCGTGAACGGCGCCTCCTTGAGGCCGCGCAGCGCCATCGCCGCCACCTCGAGGTTGGTGCTCACGGCGTGCTGAATCTGTTGGGCGAAGTCGCGGACGCCGGGCGTCGGATGAAAGCTCATTGCCGAGTCGGGCATCGCGTCGATGTATGCCAGCATATTGCTCCGCTGGCGCTCCCAATCGTCGATGAGCTGCTGTTTGGTCTGCGCGCGAGCGGTCGCGCCGAGCGTGATGAGTGTGAGAGCGACGAGAAGAGAGCGCATGTGAAGCGGACGATTGCTGGTGAGGTGGCGAGGTCGGTGCAGGCGGATGACAATGCGGTCTACTGCCTGCTCCCCGCCAGAGCGGAACGGCGGAATCCGCCGTATTCTTAGGTCGCGGAATTCATCGCGCGACATCCCCGCCAAAGGAAGCGATCATGAAAGTCGGAACGCTCGTCGGCCTCATTCTCGTGGTTCTCGGTCTCGTCGGTGTCGTGTACGGCGGCATCACGTACTCGCAAAAGCGCGAGGTGGCGCACGTGGGGCCGGTTCAGGTGACGACACGCGAGGAGCACACGATTCCGATCTCGCCGATCATCGGCGGCGTGGCGATTCTCGCCGGAGCCGCGCTCATCGTCGCGGTGCGTCGCGCCAGCTGATTTCTGTTCCTGCGCGAATGTCGGGTCGGTCTCGGCATCGGGACCAGCAGGGCCCTATTCGCCTCGGCAATTACCTGAGCCGATTTCCGTAGCCGATCGGCTGTAAGGAATTCGTCGGGCGGCTGGCTCGTCGCGCGCCCGATGCCTAACATGCGGGCGACCGCACGCCCACTGGAGCACTCGGCATGACGACTCGACGCGATTTTCTGAAGTCGACCGCGATCCTGAGCGGCGCGCTCCTGGGCCGCGGCGCTCCGGCGCTTGCCAATGCCGCCGCTCGGATCCATGCGCCGGCGCGGCGAGCGCCGATCGATCTGCTCATCCTCGGCGGCACGGGGTTCATCGGACCACATCTCGTCCGTCACGCCGTCGCGCGGGGACATCGCGTCACGATCTTCACACGCGGACGTCGGCAGGCCGATCTCCCTAACGAGGTCACCCGACTCGTCGGAGACCGGAACGGCCAGCTCGGCGCACTCATTGGCAAGCGTTGGGACGCGGTCATCGACGATTCGGCGACGAATCCGGAGTGGGTGAGGCAGTCGGCGCAGCTGCTCAAGGATTCCGCGGGTCGCTATCTCTTCACGTCGTCGACGGGCGTCTACTACCCGTATCTGACGCGCGGCCTCGACGAGTCGGTCGCGCCGCATCTCGACATCAAGGACGCGAAGGATTTCTCGGAGACGTACGGCGTATCGAAGGCGCGGTGCGAGCGCGAGGTGCAGGAGGCGTTCGGCGATCGTGCTCTGGTCGTGCGCCCGACGTACATCGTTGGTCCAGGCGACACGTCGGACCGCTTTCCCTACTGGCCGCAGCGTCTGGCGAAGGGAGGCGAGGTGCTCGCGCCGGGCCGGCGCGACGATCCGGTGCAGATCATCGACGTGCGCGACCTGGCCGAGTGGATGGTGCGGCTCGTCGAGGAAGGTCGCGCCGGGATCTACAACGCCGTCGGTCCGAAGGAACGCCTAACGATGCCGGCGTTCCTCGAGCAGGCGAAGGCGGCGATCGGCTCAGACGCGCGCTTCACCTGGGTGGACGACTATGATTTCCTCGCCGCGCATGGCATCGACGAGGCGATCCCGTGGGCTCGGCTCGCCGGGAACGACGACGGCATGATGTCGATCCGGAACGAGAAGGCCATTGCCGCCGGTCTCAGCTTTCGCCCGCTGGCCACGACCGTCCGTGACACGCTCGCGTGGTGGCCAACCGTTCCCGAGGCCCGGCGCGCTAAGCCGCATTTCGCGATCACGCCGGAAAAGGAAGCGCAGGCGCTCGCCGACTGGCACCATCGGTGAACGGTCCACCGCGTACTGCCTAACGGCTGCCGGCTTCCCAATCGTCGAGATGACGGAGCAGGTAGTCGAGCGAGAAGACGCGTTTGCTCCGGTCGCGCTCGCGGCGGAAGATGACATGCGACCAGCCGCGCATTCCCGTTGGCGTGTACCACTCGTCGGCGCCGAGGCGGAGCCGGTCGCCGTGAATGGCGCGGATGAGCACCCGCTCGTAGCGGGAGCGGGGCAGCTCGTGCTCGGGAAAGAGCGAGTCTTCCCAGGCGCAGAGGCGGCCGACGCTCTCGTACGCCGGCGGCCGATCGGCCAGCTCGAGCAGCGATGGTGCGCGGCCCGCCATGACGTTGCCGATCAGGCGCAGGGTGAACGGATCCGCGTAGCGACGGATCGAGGGCCAGAATCGCTTCGTTAGGCGTCCCGCAATCTCGCGCAGCGAGAGCGACTCGCCGCCCGCTATCTCCCACTCGTCATGGTCCACGTGCGCCATGAACGGATTGCGCGGGAAGCACGAGTACCGTGCGACCCAGCCCTTTCGCGAGCTGTGCGGAACGGGAGCGAAATCACGGAACCGGGGAAGGGCGCGGCCGTCGTGCTCATCAAGCACGGAGAGGTCATAGCTCGGCCAGGCCATGACATCTCTGATGATGCCGACGACGAGGGTGGCGGTGGCGATCATCAGTGCCGCATCGGGGGTGAAATCGGCAGTCACCTCGATGCGATTGCCGCGCGGCCTCACGCCGATTCCCGTGGACTGCCGATTGGCGGCGAGGAGCATCACTGGCGCCGGGATAAGATACGTGAGGAGCAACGCCAGCTTCTCGACCGTGCGGTTCGGGCCGCGATCGGCCTCCGGTACATCGAACGACACGTTGTAGTGAGTGCTAAAGCCGACGAGATTCACGTCGTGCTCGTGCTGCTCCTGCCAGGCGTCGAGCTCTCGGCGCAGGAAGAGAATGCTCTCCCAGAGGGAGCGTCCCGCGCGCGCGGCGCACCCGCGCTCGATCTCGATCATCGGCGTCGCGAGCTCAATGACGCCGGTGTCGAAGTAGACCGCGCTGCCGGTCGGCAGGTGATACGATCGCCCCGTGCGATGCATGAGCGGGCCGCGAACGATGCGGCGCGGCGAGCCGAAGACATCTTCGGGCTTCACCGGCTGGCCGTCGATGACGACGACGAACTCCGCCTCGATTCCGATCGCGGACATCGTCGACGGCCGCGGGAGCACCGTGCCGCGCCGACGCGGGCGCGCCGTTAGGCGAGTCCGTCGCTCACGCTTGGGCCGTTCCGCTGGCCTGGCCATGTGGTGATCGCCCGCTCAGAGCGGGTCGCCCTCGAGCTTCGGGTTGAACGGATCACCCGGGGCATCGTGAGGCACGGCGACGACATATCCGAAATCGAGGTGGAGATGGTCATCGGAGAAGCCGCGATCCTCACCGGCGGGTCGAATCCACGCGCCTGGCAGCGCCTCCCGGGCGATCTCCGCATAGCGCTCGATGCGCTCGCGTGTGTCGAGGTATTCGTCGCCGATGCGATAGATGTTCACCGCCGACGCCCAACAGTGCGTCGAGGCGTGGCTCGTGAGCTCGTGCTGCGGTGAGCGGTAGCCGCCGTTCGCGGCGATGCGCACTGGCTCGCCGACCGCCTCGCGAAAACGCTCGAGCATCGCCGCGGTGAGCAGCACCGCGCACGGCACATAGCGTGGGAAGAAGCGCAGCGCCGCAGACTCTCTCACGTCGACGTGGATGAATTCCCAGAGATGAAAGTGCGGCGCGAGCTCGTACTCGACGGCCGTGTTCCACGATTCGACCTCGTAGAAGTACCTCGGAAGCTGGCGGGTGCGTCCGTCCTGATCGCGGAGCGCGCCGCCCGGCATGAGGGCGTCGCGGCGCGGCTTCTCGAGCCGGAAGCCGTCGACGATCCGGAGGGACGCCGCTCTCGTCTCAGGCATCGTTAGGCACCGACGGCGCGCCGCGCAGGGCGTCGTACACGGAGTGGGAGATCGCGGCGATGGTCGGCGAGCGGCTTCCCGCGTCCGCCGCCCATTCGGTGAGGATCGCGATGACGTAGGGCGGCCGCACCGGCGCGTAGACCACGCCCGCGTCGTGCGCCACGGTCGAGATGTCGCCGGTCTTGTGAGCGACGCGCACCTCGCGCGGGAGCCGAGCCGGGATCCCTTTCTTGAATTCCTGCTGGTGCAGGATGTCGAGCATCTCGCGCGACAGCTCGGGACTGTACGCGCGCTCCTCCGCGATGAGCCGCAGCAGGGCGACGAGCCCGTTCGCCGTGACGCGATTCACGATCCCATGCTCGTACGCCTTCTCGTCCTCCACACCGCGACGCACGTCGATGCCCGTGAGACCGAATTGATCGATCGTGCGCTGAACGCTCTCAAGACCGATGAGATCGAGCAGCAGGTTGGTCGCGAGATTGCTGCTCGTGGCGATCATGTGCAGCGCCAGCTCGCTGATGCGCATCGTCTTCCCGATCGCGGCATGCACCTCGGAATCCGCGTCGCGGTCGGCGAGCACGCGGAACGGCGAACCGTCGTACGCGCTGAGAAAGCGATTGCGCACGTGGAGACGCGACTGCGGCGCGAGCCGCCCCCGATCGATCTCGCCGTACACCGCGAGGAGAATCGCGACCTTGATCGTGCTCGCGCCATGAAACCACCGATCGGCGTCGTATTGCAGCTCGGCGCCGGATTCGATGTCGTGAAGCGCGACGGCGACGGCACGCGCGCCCGACTTTCGCGCGGTGACCTCAATGCGCTGGCGGAGCGCGTCGAGATCAGACGGGACCGACGGGGCGCGGTCCCGATTCAACGCGGACGGAATGGTCATAGCCTCACCGTGTAGTCGCAAAGGCGGTGCCGGCGAGGTGAACAGTAAAGATCGCTGTCTCACGCACCCACATCCGGCGTCTTTGCCCCTCGCGGCCCCTCGTGCATCTCTCGATATTTAGCGCTCCCACCCGCCCCAATTCGCCAACTTCTCGTTGGAGGACCGTCATGCGCCGCCTCTCCGGTGCGCTACTCGTGCTCGCGAGCTCTGCTCTCGTTCCCGCTTTCGTCTCGCCGATGCATGCGCAGGCCAAGCGCCCATTGCGCAGCAGCGACCTCTACCTCTTGAAGGACGTGCGGGCCCCGGAGCTTTCGCCCGACGGCAGCTGGGTCGCTTACACCGTCACTACCATCGACTCGGCGAAAGACAAGAGTGACAACGACATCTGGATGACGAGCTGGGACGGGGCCACCACGATTCGGGTGACCTCGAGTCCGGAGAGCGAGAGCAGCCCGCGATGGAGCCCGGACGGCCGATACCTCGCCTTCCTCTCCGGGCGACAGGAAGGGAAGGGAGCGCAGATCTGGCTGCTCGACCGTCGTGGCGGCGAGGCGCAGCGGGTGACGCAGGTGAAGGGCGGCGTCTCGGGCTTTGCCTGGTCACCGGACTCCAAGCGCATCGTGCTCGTCGTTGACGAGGAAACGGACTCGATCGCGCGAAAGGACACGGCCGAGCACAAGACGCCGAAGCCGATCGTCATCGACCGGTACAACTTCAAGCGCGACGTCGCGGGCTATCTCGGGTCGAAGCGAAGCCACCTGTCGCTGTTCGACGTCGCGAGCCGGAAAGTCGAGACCCTGACCTCCGGGCTCGAAGACGACGATGACGCGAGCTGGTCGCCTGATGGGCGCATGATCGCTTTCGTGCGAGGGCCGATCGCCGAGCCCGACAGTGGCCGGGACGATGACATCTTCGTCATCGAAGCTCGCGCCGGAGCGTCGCCGAAGCAGCTCACGAATTTCCGTGGCTCGGATGGTGGCCGCCCGGCCTGGAGCCCCGACGGGAAATGGATCGCTTTCCTGCGCGGCGATGAGCCGAAGTACCAGGCCTATAACTTGAGTAAACTCGCAATCGTGCCGAGCGACGGCAGCGCGCCAGCGCGAGTGTTGACGGAGGCGCTCGACCGGCCGCTCTCCAGCGTCCAGTTCAGCGCCGATGGTAAATCGGTCTACGCGCTCCTCTCGGACGACCGCGAGCAGCAGCTCGCGCGTGTCCGCGTCGCCGATGGCGCGGTGGAGCGTGTGATCACGGGGAAGCGCGTCGTCGCCGGCTACTCGACGGCGGGACAGGATCGCATCGCGGTGCTGAGCGCAACCCCAGATCGCGCAGCCGAGGTTTTCGCCTGGGACAACGGCAGCCTCCGCCAGCTCTCGCATCAGAACGATTCCCTCTTCGCCCACCTGGAGCTCGGCACGACCGAGGGCGTCACGTCGAAGAGCAAGGACGGCACGGAGGTGCACAGCGTACTCGTTAGGCCGGCGAAGGCCGCAGCGGGTAAGCTGCCGCTCATCCTCTACATCCACGGCGGACCGAACGGCCAGGACGGCTACGGCTTCAGCTTCGATCGTGAGTTCTTTGCCGCGAACGGTTACGCGGTGCTCTCGGTGAACTATCGCGGCTCGAACGGCCGCGGCTCGGCGTATCAGAAGGCGATCTTTGCCGATTGGGGCGACAAGGAAGTCGTCGATCTCCTCGGCGCGGTCGATGAGGTCGTTCGCAGCGGCGTTGCCGATGGTGATCGCCTCGGTATCGGCGGCTGGAGCTACGGCGGCATCCTCACGGATTACACGATCGCGACGACGCCACGGTTCAAGGCGGCCGTGTCCGGCGCGGGGAGCGCGCTGCAGCTCTCGATGTACGGCACGGACCAGTACATCACCCAGTACAATCAGGAGATCGGGCCGCCGTGGAAGAGCCAGGACCTCTGGATCAAGATCTCCTATCCGTTCTTCCACGCCGACCGGATCAAGACGCCGACGCTGTTCATGGGCGGTGCGTCTGATTTCAACGTCCCGATCATCGGCGGCGAGCAGATGTACCAGGCGCTGCGCTCGCTCGGTGTCCCGACCCAACTCGTCATCTACCCGAGCCAGTTCCACGGCCTAACGATTCCGAGCTATCGAAAGGACCGCCTCGAGCGCTATCTGGCCTGGTACGATCGATGGATCAAGACGCCGGGAACGGTTCAGGCCGGCCAAACGAAAGCGAAATAAGAGAATACTCATTACCGCGAGCGATCACAGCCGCCGGCGCAAGCCGGCGGCTGTGACGTTTTCTGGCGTTGTGAGGTCGCGCGCCGATTCGAGGACATCGCCATCGCCCGGCGCATCGATTGCACATGGCCGCCGATTCGCGATCAGGTTGGTTCGATGCAAACGCTCAGAGGGAGGTGGACATGAGGAGACTCGGAATGGCGGTCGTCGCGCTCGCGATCGTTCCTGCGGTGCTGGCGGCGCAGACGGACTCGTCGCGCATGCGCGACACGACGCGAGGACGTGCTGGGCGGCAGCAGACGTCCTCTGGCTCCATCGGACAGAGCTCGCGCGGACAGCGGCTGAGCCGCGATCAGGTGGGGCAGCTTCAGACGGCGCTCCAGCAGGCCAACTGCGATCCGGGCACCATCGACAGCGTCATGGGGGCGCGCACTCGACGTGCCATGAATTGCGCCCGTAAGCAGAACAACATCACCGGCAACAACAACGACGATCTCTACCGATCGCTGAACCTCAATTTCGCAAACGCTGACACGGGCGCGACCCGGAGCGGTGGAAACGCCAACGCGAATACGAGCACGAGCGGCACGCGCGGAGCGCGGGGCACACGGTCGAGCGGCACACGGTCGAGTGGCACGCGCGGCGACTCCACTGGTATGCGCTCAACGCGCCGGGATTCGACCCGCCGGCCGGGCACACCGCGCGACAGCGCGCGGCCGCGCGGCTGAGCGTCAGAGATCGTGTCGCAATAGCGTGAGCGCCACGCCGTCACGATAGAAGTTCGGCACGCGCGCTTCCTCGTCGAATCCGACTGAGACGAGGAGCGCGCGGAGCTGGCCAACGGCCGGATCGTCCGGAATCTCTGCGACAACGAGTCGCGCGCCGTGCTGCCGCGACTCGTCGAGCACGGCCTTCACGATCCGCTGGCCGACATCGCCAACGCTGACACTCGGCGCGACCACCGCGATGTGCAGCTTGCTCACGCCGATCGCGCCTTCGACCGTACCGAAGAGGGCGAGCGCCGCAACGGTACCATCGCGGGCAATGACCAGCGCGCGATGCTCCTCGTCGTGTCCGCGCTCGGCGAGCTGCAACACCTCCATCGCGCGGTCGATGTACGGCGTGACTCCGAGCGCGCCCATGAGCAGGACGCGCGCGGGCACGTGATCATCGATGGTGAGCGGTCGCGGTTCCTGAGCGAAATACCCGGTCATGACGCGCCATGCGAGGACCCGCTAGATATGCAGAGCCCGGCCGAGCGCCGCCAGCGCCGCCTCCTTCGTCGCCTCGGCAAGGGTGGGATGCGCGTGTACCGTGATGCCGATGTCGTCTGCCGAAGCACGATACTCGAAGCCGAGTACGACTTCGGCAACGAGCTCCGACACGTTAGGCCCAACGAGGTGCGCGCCGAGCAGCTCGTCCGTTCGTGCGTCGGTGACGAACTTCACGAAGCCGGCACTCTCACCCATGGTGCGGGCGCGGCCATTTGCGCTGAAGGGAAAGCGGCCGACGCGATACTCGCGGCCACTCTCCTTGACCTGTCGCTCGGTGAGACCGACCACCGCGACTTCGGGCCATGTGTAAACGACGTTCGGGATGGACTTGTAGTGCATCCGCACGTCCTGGCCGGCGATGTTCTCCGCGGCGACGACACCTTCGTCTTCAGCCTTGTGCGCGAGCATCGGTCCGGGAACGCAGTCACCGATGGCGTAGACGTTAGGCACGCCGGTTCTCATGTGATCGTCGACGAGGATCTCGCCGCGGCGGCCCAGGTTCAGGCCGAGCGCGGCGGCATCGAGTCCGCCGACTGAGGGCTTGCGTCCAATGGCGACGAGAGCGTAATCGCCCTCGAGGCTCTCCTTGGTGCCATCCTTCTCGATGTCGATGATGACGCGATCGCCGTCGCGTCGGCCGCCGACGACGCGGGTTCCGGTGCGGAGCTCGAGTCCCTGACGTCGGAAGACGCGATCGCATTCCTTGACGACATCGTCATCCATGCCGGGCAGGATGGTGGGCATGAGCTCGATGACAGTGACTTTGGCGCCGAGGCGGCGCCAGACAGAGCCGAGCTCGAGTCCGATGACGCCCCCGCCGATGACGATGAGGTGGCGAGGGACGCTCGGGATGGCGAGGGCGCCGACGTTCGAGAGGATGCGCTCCTCGTCGAATTTGAGGAACGGGAGCTCGATTGGTACGGAGCCGGTGGCAATGATGACGTTCTTCGCGGAGTACGTCGCGATATTGTCGTTCGGGGGGGGCCCCCCAGCCGCGGGGGCGCTCGGCGCGACGGTAACCTCCAGGCCATTCGCGCCGCGGCGCAACGAACCCTTTCCGCGTACCCACGTCACCTTGTTCTTCTTGAACAGGAACTCGATCCCGCGCGTGTTCTGCGCGACTACCTCGGTCTTCCTCTTCAGCATCGTCGCCAGGTCCAGCGAGAGCGCCGACCCGTCGACCTTGATGCCGTGCTCGGCCGCGTGCTGTCGCACGAACTCGTAATGCTCGGAGCTCGTCAGCAGTGCCTTCGATGGAATACAGCCAACATTGACGCAAGTGCCGCCGAGCGTCTTGTCCATCTCGACGCAAACCGTGGACAGACCGAGCTGGCCGGCGCGAATGGCCGCGACGTAACCGCCCGGCCCACCGCCGATGATCACGACATCGGCGGACGTAGACGAAGGAGCCATGAATCCCAGTGGTGAATCGACGTGCCGCTCACGAACGAGCGAGGGAACTTCCAGAAGATATTCACCACCGGAAGCGAGCGTCGTTCTCGAAAAGCTCAGCGCGTGAAGAAGGACAGGCCCACGAGGAGGCCGAGCGATGTAAAGGCATCAGAGCCGCCGACATGCTGAATGTTCACCTCCCACCGCGTCGCCAGTCGCGACGAACCGAGGGGCTTGCGCAGCCCGAGACCTCCGCCGAAACCAAACTCCGTGTCGCTGTTGCTGTCGGTGCCGTCGCTCAGCCGGATGTACTGCATGACCGCGAAAGGACGCACGTAGATGCGCGATACCGTCGACGTCATCGAAGCTGGTGCGGCACTGGTATTACCCGTCAGAAAAAACAGTATGCCAGCACCAAGACCGAGACTCGTCGATGAGAACCCGCCCGCGCTCTGATATATGAAGGTCCCGAACGGCTCGAACGACGCCGCGTTGGAGAACTCGTAGCCAATGCGTGCGCGTTGCGCCGGCAGCACGATTGTCGTGAAGTGGGTGTCACCCAGGCCGAACTGCGCCGCCGCGTCGAGGCCAAACTCGAAAGGTCGTCCAACGTTCTGTGCACGCGCGGCGAACGGGGTCGCGGCGACGCACCCGATGAGAGCGATGGAAATCGTGAATACGCGCATCTGCTGCCTCCTGTGTAGAGGTTAGTCGACACCAGCGCCGGCACAAAACGCGGCGCCGGAGGTCCCGGCGCCGCACGTCCAATGGCATCTATCAGCCAACGAGGCCGTCCGCGTTATCAATCGACGAGCATCGTTGCGGGGTCCTCCATCAACTCCTTTACCCTAACGAGAAAGAGCACAGCCTGCTGCCCATCGATGATCCGATGATCGTAGCTGAGCGCGACGTACATCATTGGCCGGATCTCGACCTTGCCGGCAATCGCCATGGGCCGTTCCTGAATCTTGTGCAGCCCAAGGATGCCGACCTGGGGATAGTTGATGATTGGTGTCGACACGAGCGAGCCGAAGACGCCACCGTTCGTGATCGTGAACGTGCCGCCAGTGAGATCCTCCATCGTGAGTTTGCCGTCGCGCGCCTTCTTCGCAACCGCCGAGATGTCGCGGGCGATGTCGAGTAGTCCCTTCTGGTCGGCGTCCTTGATGCTGGGGACGACCAGGCCAGCGTCAGACGCGACCGCGATCCCCATGTTCACATAGTGCTTGTAGACGATCGAGTCGCCATCGATCTGGGCGTTGACCGTCGGGTAGGCCTTGAGCGCCAGGCATGCCGCCTTCACGAAGAACGGCATCACCGAGAGCTTGACTCCGTGCTCCTTCTCAATGCGCTCCTTGATCCGGGAGCGAAGCGCCTCGATGGCGCTCATGTCGATCTCGTTGAACGTCGTTAGGTGCGCGGTCGCATGCTGCGACTCGAGCAGATGCTCGGCAATGCGGCGCCGTCGCGTCGACATTTTTTCCCGCGTCTCGCGCGCGCCAGCGCTCGCCGGCGTCGTTGCCGCAGCGGGCGCGCGAGAGGGCGGTGCGCTCGGTGGCGCCGTGGGTGTGGCTGACGGTGGCGCGGACGATGGGGATGTGGGCGGCGCGGTGGGTGCGGAGCCACCGCCAGCGGCACGATCCAGCACATCCGCCTTGCTCACGACTCCGCCGCGACCCGTCCCGGGCACCGTGGTCAGGTCGATCTTCGCCTGGGCTGCCGCACGTTCCGCGGCGGGCGACGCACGAACTTCGCCCTTGGGAGGCTCAGATGCTCGTGACGGTGGACTCCCCGCGGCTGGCGCGGCAGCCGCGGGCGCCAGAGGCGTTGGCGACGAAGCCGGGGCGGGCGCCGACGGTGCACGCTGTGTCGACGCCGCGCCAGCCGTCGCTGCCTCGCGTTTTGGCGCCGCCGCCGCCGCGCTCTCGTCGATCTCGCCGAGAAGATCGTTCACCTTCACGACGTCGCCCTCGGCGTGGAGGCGTTTGGTCAGCACGCCTCGACTCATTGCCGGCACTTCCACGGTGATCTTGTCTGTCTCCAGCTCGACGAGCGTGTCGCCGGGAGACACCTGATCGCCTTCCTTCTTCATCCAACGCGACACGGTGGCTTCGACGATCGATTCACCGAGCGGAGGCACCTTGATTGATGTCATCGCCTGAGGAGCGCTGCGCCGACGGTGATTCACGTGCCGGCGGATGGTTAATATGTGGTGTCGATTGCCCCTGAATATAACGGTGCCGATTTCGTGAAAGGCCTCACGATCTCCGCTCACGGCGGCCTGGACCAGCTCGAGCTTCGCGACGACCTCCCGATACCGGAGCTGCGGAGCGGGACCGACGTGCGCGTACGCGTCCGCGCGGCGGCGCTCAATCATCTCGATCTGTTCGTCGTTCGCGGGCTGCCCGGCGTCGCGGTGAAAGGTCCATGGGTGCTCGGCGCAGATGCAACCGGTGTCGTCGAGGCGATCGGCAGCGAAGTGCGGGGCGTGGCTGTCGGCGACACGGTAGTGATCAACCCCGGCATCTCGGACCGCAGTTGCGAGTACTGCCGCAACGGCGAGCAATCGTTATGCGTTCGCTTCGGCATCCTTGGCGAACATTTTCCGGGAACAATCGCCGAGTATGCGGTCGTACCGGCGGCGAATGTTCGTGCAATTCCAGCCTCTGTCCCGAGCGACGTCGCTGCTGCCTTCAGCCTCGCGACGCTCACGGCGTGGCGGATGATCGTGACGAGAGCACGCGTGCGCGCTGGTGAGCAGGTGCTGATCTGGGGAATTGGTGGCGGCGTCGCGATCGCCGCGCTGCAAATCTGCAGACAGCTCGGCGCGCGCGTGTGGGTCACATCGAGTAGCGAGGCAAAGCTCGCCCGCGCTCGCGAGCTCGGCGCCGACGAAGCGATCAATCACACTACGACAGACGTCCCGAAGCTGATCCGCGAACGAACGGCAAAGCGCGGCGTCGACGTGGTCGTGGACGACGTTGGCATCGCCACCTGGAAGCAGTCGCTGCTCGCGCTCGGAAAACGGGGCAGGCTCGTCACCTGTGGCGCGACCACGGGCCCGATGGTCGAGACGGACGTGCGGCGGCTCTTCTGGAATCAGTGGAGCATTCTCGGCTCGACGATGGGAAACGACGCCGAGTATGACGCCATCGTCGATGAGCTGCGCGCGGGCCGTCTCCTGCCGCCGATCGACCGCGTTTATCCCATCGCGGAGTCGCGTGCGGCGTTCGAGCGACTCGAGAAAGCCGAGCAGTTCGGGAAGGTCGTGATCCTGGTGGACGGCGAGCGGCGGTGAGCGAGCGGGCGCAGTACACCGCCGATGAAGACGCCGCCATTCGGAGAGCGGCGAGCGCGGGCGAAACGCCCTACTGCCCGCGCGACGGCGCGGTGATGACGACTCGCTCGATCGGCGGCGGCTCGTTCGGGTTGGGTTACGCGCGCAAGCGCGAATGGCTGATCTGTCCAGAGTGTCGCCGGAGTGTAATCTTCGATCAACGACGTGGGACGCGGAATTGACGGGCGGCAACTCGGTACCTCTACAACGGCTCATTCGTGCAGCTTCCCCAGGCAACTGACACTCTGGATTCCGTAGACCGGCTGCAGTCGGGCTTCTCGCAGTTGTTCGGGCAGCTCGCGCTGCCATTGATGGCCGCGCTGGTCATTCTCTTCGCCGGCTATCTGCTCGCGAAGGTGCTGGAGAAGCTCACCGACCGGCTGCTGCGGCGAATTCGACTGAACTATCTCCTCGAGCGCGGCGGGATCACTCAGGCCGTGGAGCGTTCGGGCACGCACGTCAACCCGACGCGTGTGATCTCGAATCTCGTTTTCTGGCTCGTGATGTTCACGGTGATCCTCCTCGCCGCGAACGCGTTAGGCTTGCAATCGCTCGCGAACGTGGTCTCGAAGCTGGTGAGCTACATCCCCAGCGTCATCGCCGCGATTGTAATTGTGCTCGTCGGCATCGTGCTCGGCGGATTCGTGGGCGGATTGATCCAGGCGTCCGCGGGAGGGTTGCACGGTGGGCGCGCGCTCGCGCGCACGGGTCGCGGGGGGGTGATCCTCCTCGCCGTCTTCATGGCGCTGCAGGAGCTCGGGATCGCGACCGACATCGTGACCACGGCATTCGCGATACTTTTTGGAGCCATCGCTCTGGCGATGGCATTGGCGTTCGGTCTCGGCAATCGTGAGCTCGCGGCGGAAGTGACGCGCGAGTGGTATGAGCGATGGCGGCGCGAGCGCGAGGAGTTGCTGGCGCGCGAGCGCGCGGCGGAAGCGGCGGATGACGCGCAGTCGGCCGAGGAAGAGCGCGAGATCGCACGCACCAGCGAGCGGGCGGCCAGTGACAAGGAAGCCGTAGCGCGAGAGCTGCGCCGGGCTGAGCCGAAGCTCGATTCGGAGGGGCGGGTCTAGCGGGATTCCGGTACTGAGACCGGTGCTCCGACGGCACCGTCTAAAATCCTGACCTGCTTCGACTTAGCGAGTGTGCCGCGAATTGATTTGCAGGCCCTCGCCGGGTAGATTTCAGGCTCCCTCCGCGAGCCTCATCGAGGCTTGCCGTCTGTCTATTCCGGCTGGTTTGCAGGGACCTTCATGACCGCACCAAACAACCGAGAACGAATTCTCCCACGTCTCATCGACGAGGAGATCAAAGAGTCGTTCATCAACTATTCGATGAGCGTCATCGTGTCGCGCGCGCTGCCCGATGTGCGCGACGGACTGAAGCCGGTGCACCGGCGCATTCTCTACGCGATGAACGACCTCGGGCTGGTTCCCAACCGGCCGTTCAAGAAGTCGGCAACTGTTGTTGGCGATGTGCTCGGCCGCTTCCACCCACATGGCGACAGCGCTGTCTATGACGCGCTCGTCCGCATGGTGCAGGACTTCTCGCTGCGCTATCCGCTCGTCGATGGGCAGGGGAACTTCGGTTCGATGGACGGCGATCCGGCGGCGGCGTACCGGTACACCGAGGCGCGCCTAACGCCGATCGCGATGGAGATGCTGGCCGACATCGACAAGAACACCGTCGATTTCGCGCCCAACTTCGACGACCGGCTGCAAGAGCCGAAGGTCCTTCCCGCGGGGCTGCCGAACCTGCTCATCAATGGCTCGTCAGGCATCGCGGTGGGCATGGCGACGAACATCCCGCCGCACAACCTGCGTGAGATCGTCGATGCCGTGCTGCACCTCATCGATAATCCCGAAGCAACGATCACCGACCTGCGCAAGATCGTGAAGGGCCCGGATTTCCCGACCGGCGCGTACGTCTACGGTCGCCAGGGAATCAAGGATTATCAGGAGACGGGTCGCGGCCGCATCGTCATGCGCGCGCGCGCCGTGATCGAGGAGCGCGAGACCTCGAACAAGTCGCAGATCGTCGTCACCGAGATTCCGTATCAGGTGAACCGCGCGAATCTCGTGAAATCGATCGCGGATCTCGTGCGGGACAAGAAGCTCGAGGGGATCTCCGATCTTCGCGACGAGTCATCGGACGAGACGCGCATCGTGATCGAGTTGAAGCGCGACGCAATCCCGCGCGTCGTGCTCAACCAGCTGTACAAGCATACCGCGATGCAGTCGACGTTCGGCGTCATCATGCTCGCGCTCGTGCCCGATCCGACGACGAAGCAGCTCGTGCCAAAGGTGATGCCGCTCCGCGACATGCTGGTGCACTTCATCGCTCACCGGCACGAGGTGATCGTCCGTCGCGCGCAGTTCGAGCTCGACAAGGCGCTCGAGCGCGAGCACATCCTCGAAGGTCTCAAGATCGCCGTCGACAACATCGACGAGGTCGTGCAGATCATTCGGAAGGCGAAGGACACGCCGACGGCCAGCGATCGCTTGCAGAAGCGGTTCAAGCTGTCGGAGCGCCAGGCCGAGGCGATCCTCAACATGCGCCTCGCCCGGCTCACCGGCCTCGAGATCGAGAAGCTGGAGGAGGAGCTCAAGGAGGTGCAGGCAACTATCAAGGACCTGCGCGCACTGCTCGAGTCGAAGGAGAAGCGCATGACCTTGATGAAGGACGAGCTCAAGGCGCTGGCTAGCAAGTACGAGGACGAGCGTCGGACCGAGATCACCAGCGACGAGGGCGAGTTCACGATCGAGGACCTGATCGCCGAGGAGGAGATGGTCGTCACCATTTCCCATTCCGGCTACATCAAGCGGACCTCGGTGTCGACGTACAAAAAGCAGCGGCGGGGAGGACGCGGCAACAACGGCGCCGCGCTGAAGGACGAGGACTTTGTTGAGCATCTGTTCATTGCCTCGACCCACGATTACGTCCTCATCTTCACCGAGGACGGGCGATGTTTCTGGCTCAAGGTGCATGAGATACCGCAGGCGGGCCGCGCCGCGAAGGGCAAGCCGGTGGTGAACATGATCAACGTGGCTGCCGAGACGAATGTCTCCGCGCTGGTCGCCGTGCGTCAATTCGCCGAAGATCAGTTCCTCCTCTTCGCGACGAAGAACGGCACGGTGAAGAAGACGCGCCTGTCCGAGTACTCCAACGTTCGGTCGAATGGCGTCAAGGCGGTCAAGATCGAGACCGACGACGAGCTGATCGACGTCCAGATCACGACCGGCACGAACGACATCGTGCTCGCCACACGACACGGACTCTCGATTCGCTTCCACGAGGTCGATGTCCGCGAGATGGGTCGCGACACCACCGGTGTGAAAGGCATCGAGCTCGGCGAGGACGATGAAGTGATCGGCATGGTCGTCATCAAACGCGAGGCCAATCTCCTCGTCGTAACGGAGAGAGGAATGGGCAAGTGCTCGCCGATCGATGAGTATCGAGTGCAACGCCGGGGAGGGAAAGGCATCATCACCGTGCACCGCACCGAGAAGACCGGCGACGCCGTTTCGATCAAGGAAGTGCTGCCCGATGATGAGCTGATGCTCATCACGAAGCAGGGCGTCGCGATCCGGATGCCGGTGAAGGGGATCCGCGTCTCGGGACGCAACACCCAGGGCGTGAAGCTGGTGAACCTCGACGACAAGGATCTCGTGATGGATGTCGCGCGCGTCGTGCCAGAGGATGAAGGCGACGTCGCGGGTGACGACACGGGTGAGCCCGTGAGCGTCGGGCCGGAGGATGAGGAGGAGTAGTCGCCGACCGGACGAAATGACGCATTACCAAACACCGCCGCGACTCAAGTTTGTACATCAGTCGCGGCGGTGTTTGCTTGTGGAGGACGCGCTTTACCTGTTTGCGCGCCGATGCTAGCTTAGGCGGCCCTCCCTCCGCCGCCACGCGCCGATCGATTGGTCCGAGCGTGGCCCAGTAATCTCTGATGGTGCTGGCGACTTGGCCGCGGCCACGGGAGCGCTCGATCAAACAATCTCGTCGTTCGAACCTGAGCTGCTCAGGTGGGAGCTCGACGCGACGAGTCTGCCAGGGAGTGTTGTGAGCATGACGACGATGTCCGCGAGCGAAATCGAGCTCGTGACGCTCGATGATATCGAGAACGCGGCGCGCGGCCTGGCCGGTGTGGCCATTCGTACTCCACTGCTCGCTTTCGACGCCGTCGCCGAGCAGATGGGCGTGCCGGTGTTCGTGAAGCCGGAGATGCTCCAGCGCGGCGGCGCGTTCAAGTTCCGCGGCGCCTACACGTACCTGTCGCGGCTCGCGCCGTCGGAGCGCGAACGTGGCGTGATCGCGCCTTCGTCCGGGAACCACGCGCAAGCCGTCGCGCTCGCGGCCAAGCTCTTCGGCGTGCCCGCCACGGTGGTGATGCCGACGACGGTCACGCCCGCCAAGCGAGCGGGCGCGGAGCGGCTCGGGGCTCGGGTCATTCTCGCCGGCACCACCACCAGCGACCGCTACAACAAAGCACTCGAGATCGTACGCGCCGAAGGCGGCACCCTGGTGCCGCCCTACGATGATCCGAGCATCATCGCCGGGCAGGGGACGCTCGGTCTCGAGATCGCGACCGATGCGCCCACCGTCGGTACCGTCGTCGTTCAGGTCGGTGGCGGTGGGTTGAGCGCTGGTGTCGCGACGGCGATCAAGCAGCGCGTACCCACCGCGCGAGTCGTCGCCGTCGAGCCCTCTGGCGCGCCAAAGCTGAGCCGCGCGCGCAAGGCGGGACATCCGGTTCGTCTCGAGAAAACGAGCAGCATCGCTGATGGTCTGATGGCCATCGAGATCGGGCGCCTGCCGTTCGCGCATCTGGAGCGCTACGTCGACGAAGTCGTGACCGTCGACGACGCGGCGCTCGCGCCGGCGGTGCAGCTCCTCCTTGATCGGATGAAGCTGGTCGCGGAGCCGAGTGGGGCGATCACGATTGCGGCGCTGATGCAGGGTCTCGTTAGGCCGGTCGACTCGCGTCCCGTCGTCGCCGTCCTGAGCGGCGGGAATGTCGAGTGGGCCGGATTGCGGGAGCTACTCGCGCGTGCGTGACAGTGTCGTTCCCCTGCAGAGCACTCCTCGAACCGATGCGCCAACCGTCAGCCGGGCCACCGGTACCACGCCGCACGTCCTCGTCGCTGACGAAGATCCCGTAGCGAGCGGCGCCCTCGCGTGGCTCCTGCGCGAGCAGGGCTATCAGGTCACCAGCGTCAGCGAGCGACAGCGGCTGATCGATGTACTCGAGCGCACGCGGCCCGACTTGCTGCTCGTCGACGTCGAGGACCTCGGCGCGGCCGGTGAGCAGCTTCTCGAGCGCGTGAAGGGCGACGAACGGTGGCGTGACGTCCCGATCGTGGTCGCGACGCATCTGCCGACGAACGGAAAGGCAATGAGCGTTCTCGTACCGCCGCGGATCGCCGACGACTATGTAACCAAGCCGTTCCGGGTTCCCGAGCTGCTGGCGCGCATCAACACCCAGCTCCGGGCACACAGCGAGCTCCGACTGGCGCGTGCCGCCCTCGCCGCCGCACGGGCGGAGCTCGAGCGCGCGCGCGAGGACGTCGCGAGCAACCGACAGATCGTCGACATCCTCCACGAGGTGACGGGAGAGCTGTCGGCGACGGAGATCTATCGCATTCTCGTGCGGCGGGTGTCGCGTGCGCTCTCGCTCTCCCGGTGCTCGGTGGTACTGGCGAGCGCTGGTGACGAGACAGGCGCCGTCGTTGCCTCGTTCGAGGATCCCGCGACGCCAAATCTCGAGATCCGCCTCGAGCGGTATCCAGAGATCATTGCCGCGCTGGAGTCGCAGCGACCTGTGCTCATCCGCGACGCGCACAGCGATGCCATGTTTGAGCAAGTTCGAAAGCTCTGGCTGGAGGAAGGGCGCGACGTCGCCGTCCGGTCGGTCGCGGCGCTGCCGTTCAATGTCGACCGCTGGCGATCGGGCGTGCTCGTCCTCCGCACCGAGCGCCACGAGCGCGACCTCGCGCACGACGACGTCGAGTTCGCGGAAGCAGTCGTCACCGCCGCGGTCGCGGCGATCAAGCGCGCGCAGGCGCTCGAGTCGACCCGCGCCGACAACCGCCGGCTCGAGGCGCTCGCGACGACCGATCCGCTCACGCGGCTGCTCAACCGTCGCGCTCTGCTCGAGCGTCTCTCCCGCGAAGTCGATCGGGCGAAGCGGTACGAATCGATGCTCACTCTGCTCCTGCTCGACATCGATCACTTCAAGCGCATCAACGACGAGCGGGGACATCTCGTCGGAGACGCGGTGCTGCGACAGATCGGCGCGCTCGTCGAGGCGTCGGTGCGCACGGTGGATATCGCGGCCCGCTACGGTGGGGAGGAGTTCGTCCTCCTGTTGCCCGAGACGTCGCAGGATGGTGGAATCATCTTCGCGGAGCGGTTGCGGGAGTCCATCGAGCGCTATCCATTCGATGCCAGTGGGGAGGAGCCGCTCCATTTGACGGCCAGCATCGGTGTGGCCACCTTTCCATCCCCGCGCGTCGATTCGACTGAAGATCTCTTCGGGCGGGCCGACGAGGCGCTCTATCGAGCGAAGTCGAGTGGCCGGAACCAGGTGCGCACCTGATGAATCGCTGCCCCGCCTGCGGAAACACCTATCCCGTCGAGGCGAAGTTCTGCCCTCGTGATGGGTCGCGGCTGGTCTCGCGATCCATTTTGTCCCCACCGTCGGCGACAAGCGCCGACTCGTTGTCGGGGAAAAATACACCGGTGCGGCCGACGGAGCCGCCAGCGCGGGTCATGCGCCAGACGCCACTCACGCCGGCGAATCTCATCGGCAAGATCCTCGAGGGGCGGTACAGGATGATTCGCAAAGTCGGCGAAGGCGGGATGTCGTTCGTCTACCTCGCGCACGACGTGGCCACGCAGGAGCGGTACGCCATCAAGGTGCTGTCGCCCCAACTCTCGGAGGACGCGAACGCAATGGCGCGGCTCCGACGCGAAGCGGCGCTCGGCATGCGGCTCGCGCATCCGAACGTCTGTCACATCATGCGCCTCGGCGAGACGGAAGACGGTCTGGTGTACGTCGTGATGCCGTACGTCGAGGGCGAGTTGCTCGCGGACCGCACGAACCGTCTCGGCCAGATTACGCTCGAGGACACGGTGCGTTTCGTCCGCGACATGGCGGACGGGCTGCATCTCGCGCATCAGCTCAAGATCGTGCACCGCGATCTCAAGCCCGAGAACGTCATGATCTGCCAGCGGGCAGACGGGACGGAGTATGCCGTCGTCATGGACTTCGGGCTCGCGAAAGAGCGCCGCGCCGATGCTGAGCTGCAGAAGCTCACCGCAACGGGGATCATTCTCGGGACGCCGGAGTTCATGAGTCCCGAGCAGCTCCGTGGCAAGACGCTCGACGCTCGCACGGACATCTATTCGCTCGCGCTCCTCGTCTACGAGATGCTGACGGGAAAGCTGCCTTTCCTCGGCAGGACTCAGCAGGAGATGATGATCGCGCGGCTGCGGAACGATCCGATTCCGCTGCGGCGAATGCGTTCGGATCTGTCTCTCCCAGAGGCAGTTGAGCGTGTGCTCAACAAGGCGATGCAGCGTGCTCCCGAGGCACGGCACCAGACGACGCTGGAGTTCGCGGAGGCGTTCGCCGCGGCGGCCGAGGACGGGGGCTCGCCGTCGGAGTCACGGATTCTCGGCAAGCTGTTCGGGCGCTGAGGCGGGCCGCGGTGTCACGAACGCTGCTCGCCGCTCTCGCGCTCTGCGTGGCGGGAGCGCGGTTGCCAGGGCAGACGCAGATCGGCCCCGGCGCCACGCGCGACGCGGCGACGGACATGCCGTACCGCCCCGGCGTCGACGTCCTGAGCTACGACCTGTCGCTCGAGCTCCCACGGTCTGGCAACGTGATCCACGGCCTGGCCGCCCTGTCGGTGCGGCACACGACACGGGTTGACACGCTGGTGCTCGACCTCGTTCGCCTCACTGTGGACAGCGTGCGCTCAGACGGCGCGCGCATCGCGTTCACGCGCACACCTAACGAGATCCATATCCCGTTCCATCCGAACGGGAAGCACGCCGTGCGCATCGAGGTTGCGTATCACGGCGCGGTGGAGGATGGGCTCATCGTGCGCACCGACAGCGCGGGGCGGTGGACGGGCTTCGGAGACAACTGGCCGAACCGGGCGCGCTACTGGATTCCGAGCGTCGACCATCCGAGCGACAAAGCGACCGTCAGCTGGACCGTGACGGCGCCGCCAGAGCGCACCGTCGTGGCGAACGGCGCGCTCGTCGACCGTACGACGCTCCCCGACGGCCGAGTGCGCACGCGCTGGCGCGAATCGCATCCGATCGCCGTCTATCTGATGGTGATTGCCGCGGCGCCGCTCGTCGAATATCCCCTCGGCAACACGGCGTGCGGCTACGGAGCGGATCCAGGGGAGGGCACCGCGAACAACTGCGTCAAGCAGTTCGTGTACGTCGCCCCGGAGCAACGGCCGACACTGCCCGGCGCGTTCAGCCAGGCGGGCGAGATCGTCAGATACTTCTCATCACTCGTCGGCAACTTTCCGTATGAGAAGCTCGCGCACCTGCAGTCGTCCACCCGCTTCGGCGGGATGGAGAATGCGACCGCCATCTTCTACGATGACGCGGCGTTTCGAACCGGGCGGATGAACGAGGGACTCATCGCCCACGAGACGGCGCACCAGTGGTTCGGCGACGCGGTGACCGAGCGCGAGTGGCGGCACCTGTGGCTCTCGGAGGGGTTCGCGACCTATTTCGCGGCTCTGTGGACTGCTCACGCTCACGGAGACAGCGCCTTCCACGCTGCCATGGCGTCGATTCGGTCCGCTGTCCTCGCGGATCCGGCCGACGTGCCGACGCATCCCGTGATCGACACCGTGCCCCGCGAGCTGCTCAGCCTTCTGAATCGCAACAGCTACGAGAAGGGGGGATTCGTCCTCCACATGCTCCGCCGTCAGGTCGGGGACAGCGCCTTCTTCGCCGCGTTGCGCGCCTACTACGCCACCTATCGCGACGGTACGGCGCTCACCGACGATCTCCGTCGCGAGATGGAGCGGACCAGCGGCCAGTCGCTGGGCTGGTTCTTCGATCAGTGGCTGCGACGACCTGGTTTCCCCGAGCTGGACGTGACCTGGTCGTCCGATCCGTCGTCGCAGCAGGTAACGCTCGACATCGTGCAGGGCTCACGCTTTGGCGCGTACCGCTTTCCGCTCACGGTAGAGCTGCAAGGCGCCAATGGCGCGACGGAACGGGCAACCGTTGTCGTTCCGGCGGAGTCTCGCGCACGAATCGCGCTGCCACGGGGCGCACATCCGCTCATGCCGACGGCTCTCGTGGTGGACCCGAACGTCGAGCTGCTGGCTCGTATCGACGTTCACCCCAGGTAGCAGAGCGATGAGAGATCTCGACGTGCGCCAATCCGGACCGCGACGGACGATTCTGTTCTGCTGCACGCTCGCGACGCTGACGATCGTTCCCGCGCCCGCGGTCGCGCAGTGGGGCACGACCGTCGCTCAGGCTGACTCGCTGCTTGCCTCCGGGCACGTCTCGACGGCGGAGTCGGTTTACTACGCGACCTCGAGCGCTCGCCCGCGAGACGCGGTCGCACGCGCGGCGCTCGGCCGCTACCTCGCGTCGCGCGGCGCGCTGCGCATCGGTGCCGTTCTGCTCGAGGAAGCGCGACTCTTCGGCGGTGACAGCGCGAGCATCGCCCGCTCCCTCGCGCCGATCTATGGCTCGTTAGGCGATTACCGCGCGCTTGCCGTGCTTCCCGCTTCGCCGCTCTCGCCCGCGGAGCAGAGCCGGACGCGCTGGCTCGTCACTCACGCGCCGGTGCTCGAGTTCCCGGATTCCGCCGCCAGGCTTCCGTACAAGCCAATCACGGATGGATCGGGAATCGGCACGCTGTCGATCGGGATCGGCGATCGCGTGGTGGACGCGGTGGTCGATGCGAGCATCTCGGGCGTGGTGGTGCGCGGCAGGCAGGCGCGGCGGCGGAGCGGATTCCGCGTCTTCGGTGAGGATTCCAGTGGTGTCGTCGCCGTCGTTTCCGAGCTTCACCTCGGCGACGTCATCCTGAGCAACGTGACGGCGCGTCTCGAGACCGACAGCGCGCGCGCTCCACAAGGGAAAGTCTCGGGAGTGTTCATGGGCCTCGACGTGCTGCGACGTCTCGCTCCGACGTTCGATCCGGTGGCGGATACGATCACGCTGCGCCGCAGCGGTCAGGTCGGGCAGTCGACGGTCGGTACGCGTGCACCAATGCTGCTCGACGCGCGTGGTCTTCGCATTCTCATCGACGGCAAATGGGAGAGTCCGGCTTCACGAGCAACGGGTCAGCTCCTCTCCACCCGTCGCTGGATTCTCGACGCAAGGCGCGGAACGATCATCATTCAGTGAGCGCGCTACTTCCCCACGTGCTGTAGCTCGACCATCAAACAACGATCCTGCACTACGTCGATGCCCGCGCGCGCGAAGCGTTCGGCCGCCTCGTCGTTTCGAATCCCGAGCTGAAACCAGACGGACTTCGGGCGCTTGCTGATGATGTCGTCAACGTGCTCGGGAATCTTGTGCGACCGCCGGAACACGTTGACCATGTCGATCGCGCCCGGCACGGCAGCGACGGTGCGATATACCCGTTCGCCGAGTATCTCGGTAACGTCGGGATAGTAGACTGGCACCGGGACGATCTCGAAGCCGGCGCTCTGCGCGTACTCTGGGACGTAGTACGCCGGCGCGCCGGACTCTTCGATCTTGATGCCGAGCACGGCGATGCGGCGAGTTGCCTCGAGCACGCGCCGAATACCCGCATCGTCGTCGATCAAGTGCCGCCGCCAATCGTTGTCGTCAAGCATCATGGGTTGCACACATCGTCAATTTCCATTCCCGGGAGCGATGGGCTCGTCTGCCATGGCTGGTGAGACGCGTTTAGTTTCCCGTTGGCCGTAGCGGGTTTCTCTTCCTGGAGACGTTCTCGAAATGCGGATGCTCGTTCTCGGAGCCGGATTGCAAGGCTCCG
>Ga0136846_1228997_pt1 | contig 27791 bp, 20 predicted proteins | sample HopSoiMetagenom2_FD_96841 | JGI IMG/M metagenome (GOLD analysis project Ga0136846, IMG submission 96841) | Grasslands soil microbial communities from Hopland, California, USA - 2 Assembly 2016 (version 4) | ecosystem: Environmental > Terrestrial > Soil > Grasslands | place: USA: Hopland... | reverse complement strand
AGCAGACTGTGCGCGACTCACGCGTGACCATGATTTATGAGGGTACGAACGAAATCCAGGCCATCGACTTGCTGGTCCGCAAGGTGATGCCCGACGGCGGCGAGGGGCTGCGGCAGATGTTCCAGGTCCTGCGGGAAGGTCTGGACGAAGGGCGGACGAATGAGAAGGCTGTATTGCGCTATTTCTCCCGCCTGGAAATGACGACTGCTTCATTGATCAAGGCTGCAGGCACGGCGCCCCAATTGCCCTATTGGGTCGCGGGCGACTACCTGCGCGCGGTGGCGCTGGCGCTGCTCGGTTGGGCCTGGGTGCGCATCTGCAACACGCCAGGCGCGCAGGACAATAAGCGCTGGCAAGGCCCGGCTGAAGCGCTGCGGCGCTGGGTGATGCCCGAATTCGATATGCGGCTGGGCATCATCGAACAGGGAATTGAACGGCAGGATTGATCGGGCTTCGTGTAAACGGGGCGGCCGAATCGACACTTAACCTCGGCATGCCCTCGCGCTGGAGATCAGGTCTTCCGCTTGCCTTGGCAGCCTGCTAGCTTTGAACCCCGCGACTGCCCAGGGTCCGCTGCGCATCGTTTTCGAACGCGATGGCCTCGTCAAAATGGCGAAGGCCGCCACGGGCTCGTCGCTAAGGCGCGTCGCTTGTTAATCAATTCAATCAATTCCTGCAACTGCAGAGAAAATTCAGCTGCTGCAACAAGGGGCCGTTCGGTTGGCTAATGGCAGACAGGAGGCTGAAATGATCCAGTCCTTCCAGCGCGTGGTGATCCGCTAGATTGCCGGCCAGACTCCACGCCTCGGCCATCTTCCGGTTCTGTTCGAGGAATGCTGGGGTTTCAGTGCCGCCGACTAGAAAAGCCGCCGGCGGCATTCCTGCACGGACACGAAAAACAGGAGAAGCTTCCCGGGCACTGCTCGGGTGCAGCCGCAGGCGCTCGTTCAGTGAGGTATCCAGCAGCGGCTCCAAGTCGTAGATGCCGCTAATAGGCACCAGCCCGCTAATCCGCTGGTTATACGGTGTCAGTTCAGTCTGAGCCAACGCTATCTCGACTGCAAGATGAGCACCCGCAGAGTGTCCGGCGACGATGACCGGCAAGGGCTGAGTGGTGCCTGGCAGGACCTTGACCAAGGCCGGCAAGGCATTGCGAACGCTGAGTGTCAACTCGGCGAGACTGACCTCGGGACACAGCGGGTAGCCTACGAAAGCCACGTTGAACCCGACAGAAGTTATGGCCGGTGCGAGAAACCTGAACTGGCTCTTTTCTCGCGATTGCCAGTAGCCCGCGTGAAAATAAAGGACCGTTCCCTTTGCTCGGCCTCTTGCCACACAGAGATCGATGCGCTGACGCGGATGGTTTCCATAGACAAGATCCAGCATCCACTCACCCTGTGCAAGCGCAGCTTCGTTCGCAACTGAGAACTCCTCGAACAAGGCAGCGAAGCTTGGGCGCGCTTGACCTGTCACGTACTGGTATTCGGCTGTTTCAGTTTTCATGGTCCGCTTGCGCTTACCCCCTCAAGGGGTGAGCCGTCCTCCGTTGAGGTGTAGCACCTGCCCTGTCATGTAAGCAGCGCCAGGCCCGCTTAGAAAAAGAATTGGACCCGTGACATCTGACGGACGGGCTACCCGAGCTAGCGGCACCATCGCCGAGTATTTTTCGCGCAGTGCCTCGAACCAACTACTGTCACTGCCCAGTTCCTCACGCCCAGTGCCACCGCCCAGGAACTCCGTATCCACCGCACCCGGAGCCACCGCATTCACCCGGATGTGAGGCGCCAGTTCCATAGCTAGCGCCTTACTAAGGCTCACCAGCGCACCCTTTGAAGTCGCATAGGCTCCCATGCCAGGCATGACCTGATAAGCCAGGCTGGACGCCACCGTAGTGATGGAAGCCTCGCTGCTTTGACGTAGTAGCGGCAGCAAACCGTTAGCCAGTAGGTGGGCAGACGTCACATTGACCGCCATCAAGTCGTTCCAGTCCTTGAGCGAAACCTGCTCGAGCGGCCGACGCGGCAGGATCGGGTAGCCACAGAGGAACACAAAGGCGTCGAGACGATCCCAGACTGCGGTGACTTCAGTCGTGGCGGCCGAAATCGATGCCTCTTCCCGTGCGTCGAAACCGATGTAGCGCGCACCCTCGATTCGATTTTCGGCTCGCATTGCCCGAGGTAGATCCAGCACTATCACCTCTACCCCGTGCGACAGCGACTCTTGGACCAGATCACGGCCGATGCCGCCGCAGCCACCGGCGATGACCATGCGCGAACCCACTTTCGGACCGAGCCAATTCTGTTGCTGTGTCATGCGCGTGGCTCCATGTAAATACCATATTTACCGGGGCTGATCACGCCATTAGGATCCAGCGCGCGTTTCAGTGCCGAGGACACCTTGCGAAGTTCGGGAATCATCTGCTCGGCATGCAGGTCGTAGTAGTCGGAGGGCACGCGGCCCACGCCGACGCCGCGCTTCGCGAATTCGACCGTCAGCTCGCGGTAGCAGGCGTCGGCGCGGGCGTTTTCGTCTGAATCGTCCTTGTTCCACACCAGCACATGCAGACCACGGGCGAAACGTGCAGAGGCGACGTGCATCACAATGTAGTCCATGCCGTGCTTGGCGAATATCGAGCGGCCCAAATGATTTAGTTCGAGCGCCTTGCGTCCGACCATGGGCATGCCCGGCAGAAACCAGGAGTTGCCGCTGCCCGGGCGCCAACTGAGCATGCCCAGCTCGCTCGCGCTGGGCTTACCGTCCATCGAATCGATGGCGATCTTCAGCGCAGGGATGGCCTGCGCCTCCTCATGGCTGATGAACCGCGCTTTGCCGCTGCGCTCAAAGTGCGCGCGCACGCGCTGGATCAACGGTGCGATGGCTTCGTCTGAGGGACCATAGAACATGCCTGAGACCTGCCAGGCGCCCAGTCCATGACGGGCCTGCATGGCCTTTCGGCCGTCATCGGAAAAACTGACCTTGCTGCCTTTAACGTATTCGCTGTTGCGCTCTTCTGGCGCCATGGCGTACAGATCGTTGGCGACACGGAACAACGTCGGAACGAAGTTGGACAGCTTGAGCGGGCGGCAGAGGTCAATGATCTGCTCGATGTCATCGTCGTCAGGGAACACGAAGTGAAACGACTTCGACATCGGTGGCCGCGGCATCAGCCAGATACCAACCCGCGTGACGATGCCAAAGTTGGACTGGGCGAACAAGCCATCCAGGGATGGGCCTGACGAAAATTTCGACACGTGCCAGTTCAGCGGATTTTCAGTTTCCAGGCTCCCATCGCCGGTACGAATCACGTCGCCGTTACCGAGGACGACTTCCATGCCGCAGAGCATCCCGAAGTGGTCGAAGTAAGGGCCATAGCCAGCACCACGGTCCATCGCGTTGCCGAGGACGCCGCCATGTGGGGGACCGGAGGTCGCCGACACCATCAACTTGTTGCCACGGCGTGCCAGCTCATCGTGCAGCATCTGGAAGCTGACGCCTGGTTCCAGTTCCGCGTAACAGGTTTCCTCGTTGACCTCGAGAATGCGGTTCATGCGGTAGCCTAGATCGACTACGACCTGGCCGGCTGTCGCTGGTGCACGCGAACCCAGTCCGATGTTGTTGCCGGTGCTGATCGGGTATAGCGCGATACCATGGTCATTGGCGGCTTGCACCACGCGCTGTACTTCTGCCGTGGACGAAGGGAAGAGCACTGCATCCGGCACACGGGGTGCTGCGGGCAGGGTGTGCTCTCCGTAGCGAGCCAGCGTCTCTGGCCGCACGTCGACGAACTGCGATCCAATCGCCGCGCCGACATCACTCAGAAATTTCTCAAGATTTTTGCTCATTGCTTTCTCCGTTAATTCACTTACCAGAAGCCGACATCCCGGCTCTCGCTCTCTTCTTTTTTTACAAACTTAAGGGTCTGCTCGCCGGTTTGCAGGCGCCCAAGGAGCAAATGTTCCGGCTCCGCTGGCAGTTCGGTCAAATCTACGTCGGCGAGGCCAACCGGCTTGGGTCCGCCGTAGGCCCAATCAAGCAGCTCCACCGTGTGCACGACGGGTGTCTTGCTGTAAATGCCGATCTGTTTGATGCAGCCAATGTTTCCAGCGGAAACGATTTGCGGCTCCGTGCTGTCGATGTTGCGAGCCTTGCGCTCACCCAGCAGCCGGGCCATCTCGGGCTGTAGCATGTTGTAGGTACCGGCCGACCCACAACAGAAGTGAGACTCAGGCACGTCCTGCACAGAAAATCCCGCGGCGCGAAGCAGCACGCGTGGCTGGTTGGTGACTTTCTGCGCGTTGCGCAGGGAGCAGGCATCGTGATATGCCACACGGAAGCGCTTGGGAGTTTGGGGCGCCGGCAACTGCATCCGATTGAGCCACTCGGCGATGTCCATGGCCATCGAAGCAATCCGCTTTGCGCTCTGTTCATCCGCATCGCCCTGCAGGAGATGCGCGTAGTCTTTGACGGTGGTTCCGCAACCAGAAGCGTTGACCAAGATGGCATCCAGCCCACCGTGATCAGCCTCGCGCGCCCACGCAGCGACATTGGCTCGCGCGAAGTCTCGCGCAGCATCGGCGTTCCCCATGTGGAGATTGAGCGATCCGCAGCATCCGGTGGACGCTGGGATGACCACCTCGCACCCGTATCGCGTCAACAGTCGGATCGTCGCGTCGTTGATCTGCGGGGAAATAACGGGTTGCACGCATCCCGACAGCAACGCGACACGCCAGCGGCGCTCCCCCTTGGCGGGGTAGATCGTCTGGAGGGCCATGGAGTCGGGAGTCCTGACAGGCTTGTCGGGCACGAGCTTCATCACATGCCGAATCGACCTTGGTATCAGCGGATAAAAAGGCCTAGCCATCCTGCCCGCTGTCAAAGCCAACTTGAAAAGTGCAGGTCGCGGTAACACGTAGCCAAGTGCCTGCCTGACAACACGTTGTGCCAGCGGTCGTTTGTGATGCGTCTCGATATGAACACGGGCAGTGTCGACCAGATGCATGTAATCGACTTTCACGGCACAGGTCGTCATGCAGGACATGCAGGACAGGCATTTGTCAATGTGTCCAACCGTCTTGGGCTTGGGAGGCTCGTCCGACTCAAGCATTTCCTTGATCAGATCGATTCTTCCGCGAGGACCATCATTTTCGTCGTGCAGTAGGACGTAGGTGGGGCATCCGGAGGTGCAGAACCCGAAGTGCTGACAGCTTTGAAGGATTTCGTCTGCCTCGACGATCTTCGGATCGGCAAGTTGGGAGGTTGTGAAATTTGTTTTCATCGAAGGCAGTAAGTACTGAAGGCCATTCTTGCTTCAGCACTTCTTTTCTTCTTGGTCTGGCGCGCATCCAACTTGGCGCACGGCGCAATGCGTCTGGAATGAAGAAAAACCGCCGTTCTTCTGAAAGTCGTACAGCCCCCAGGAACTACGGTGTGCGTCGCGGCAAAGCGACAGGTGCACTTTTCTCCGAATTTTTTTATTCGTCGAAGTCGGATCGCGGACGCCAGATTTGGTGCGAGGCGCCCAATTACGGGGCAAAATTCGCCCCCACTTTGATTCAAGACCAACTACAAATCAGGTCAGATTAGTCGCCAGCCATGGGCGACAAAAGCATGCCATCAACGAGAGCAGGAAGGCCCAATCGACTAGGGGTATACCCGATTGATTGCGCGTTGCGCAGACTTTGGTTGTCCCCGAAAATCATGATGTGACCCACGCACATCGGAGATGCCCCTCATGGACTCCATTAATCTAAAAACAAGTTCCCTTGATCGCTGCGACCGCGCGGATTCTTGGCGCGACGTCGTGAGCACCATGATCCACAACGTTGAAGTCGGCAAGATGGCGTCGCAGAGCTTTGCAGCCGGCATCTCGGCACGCAGGCATGACGACATTTCTTGCGGCTCGTTCTGGAGCAAACCGCACGAGCTGCGCGGCAGCCGTGAGCAAATGAGTGACTCGGGATCAGGTGGATATCTCGTGAGCTGGCAGATCGAAGGTATGGCCTGCGTGGAACAGGATGGCCAGCAGTTGACTCAGATGCCAGGCATGGTGGCCATAGTCGATGGACGTCGGCCAATGCACGTGCGCTTCCCGAATGATGTGCGCCGGATCGTGGCTAAATTTCCTGCACGAATCCTCGAACGGCGCCTTCCTGGTTTGATGGGTAGGCACGCAGTTTCATTTGAGCCCAGCGGCCCCCTTGCGCCTATGCTCCTGGCTTACCTTACCGAGCTGTCTAGCGAGAACTCACCGCTGTCAGACGCAGACATGGAGCCTATAGTCGAAAACATCGCCAATTTGCTGAATATCGTTGCTTCGGCCAACGGTCTGGCGAGTTGTGACTCAAAGGAGCTGCGCCGCCAGGGATTGCTGCGCCTGATACGGCAACATGCCTGCGATCCAGAATTAAGCCTAACCTTTGTAGCGGACAAGTTTCACGTGTCCCGGCGTCTAGTTCAGCAAATCCTCAAGGAAAACAATACCAGCTTCACGGATTTCCTTACAGAGGAGAGGCTCTTGTTGGCAGCCGGGAAACTGACACCAGAGTCCGACCTGCCGGTTTCCCAAGTCGCTTATGGGAGCGGTTTCAGCGACGTCTCACATTTCAATCATGTGTTCAAGCGGCGCTATGGCATGTCGCCGTCCGAATATCGTCGGTTGTTGAATCCCGTCGAAATCTGACCCCGTGGGGGTGTGGGCGTCTACTTGGGCTGATTTATGTTGTAGGTCCAAGGCTCTCTCGGTATTCAATGGGCTGAGAGAGCACAAGAGATCTTGATCCGCTTCTCGTTGCACCAGCGAATGTAGGAATCGACTACCTCAATGAACTGCTCAATGGTTGTGGTCCTCCAGCCCCCAGGGTAGAACACTTCCGTTTTCAGCTGTGAAGAAGCTTCGCATGCGGCGTTGGCAGGCGAACACCCTTTGCGCGGCATCGAGCGAATCAACTTCGCGTCACCGATCCTCGACAGCCAACCAGGCCAGCGATAGTGTGCTCCACGATCAGAGTGGACGGCGGGCCGGTCGTTGCCGCCGGCCACCGTCTCGATGGCTGCATCGAGCATCGTGTTGACGGGCTCAGCGTCGGGATGCGTCCCAAGCCTGCGCTCTTACGGTGTTGCAGCTCGGATCGGATCCCAGAGGCTGCTGCAGAAGTGGCGCTGATCGAAATCCGAAGCGCTGCGAAGTTGCCCAGCTCCTGGCGAAAGAATCTGCGCGGCCGGGAAGGCATCAAATCGCGGCATCGAATTGCCGTTCGGATCGAGATTTACGACGAAGTTGCCCCAATACTTGCGCATGGACAATGCCAGTTGCTGCTGGTCCGTATTGAAGGGGGCACCGAGGTCGAAGAGGTAATTCAAATCCGCGGTGTGCTGGGAGCCCAATGGAAACCCCACTGTATTGCTCGGCTGGGGCGAGGCCGGATCATCCAGCTCGAAGGCATAGACTTTCACATACCGACCGAGGGCCGATCCAGCAGCGCGAGCGCTACAGGCGACTGTGGCGTCTCCCCATAACTGGGCCAGAGCCATGTCGGCACTTGGCGCGTCGTTCAGGAAGCCGTTCTTGAAGTTCGCCGCCGGATACGATGTGGCCAGCAGATTCGTAAGCTCGCTCGTGATGGCCGACGCCTTCAGGATGTTCACATATGGGCTGGCGATCGCGTCTGGAGTGGGACGAGACAGCATTTTGGTGATGATTTGGGAATATGTGCAGGTCGATGGAGCTGCAGTGGTGCCGCAATAGGTGTTCGGTTGCTGCAAGTAATAGTTCGCAGGTCCGCCTGCAGCGAGCACCAATGCTGGCGCGGGCGGCGGTGGAAGCAGGCGGGCGAGGAAGAAGCGCCCCTCATTTGCGGTGACGCCTTGCATGACGGGCACTTTGATGAATTGCCCAGACTCGAAAGCGGCTTTCGGGGTCAGCGGCACGATCTTCGTGTTGTGGACCGGCCCCAGGTTGTAACGCCCGAAGACCCGGCCCTGGGATGCGAGCACCTGCGCCACTGTCTTCGAACGCATGCATGCTGCTGAATCGCACCCCAGATCCGCCTCGAAAGCGGCGCCCACGGTGGCTTGGCGCGATGCTGCGCTCACGTTTTGAGTGGTGTAATAGAAGAATGATCCGCTCTGGACGATGGCAGCCCTGAACAGGTTCTGTGCCGTGCTCGTGGACGTGAGCGTCGCCGTCACGCTCATACCACCAGCTGACTCTCCAGAGAATGTCACCTTCGCCGGGTCCCCGCCAAATCCCGCTATGTTGTCGCGCACCCAGCGCAGCGCGAACTGCTGATCCATCAGTCCGTAGTTGCCTGCATCCCCCACCGCCTCGAAATCATTGGCAACAGGGGCGGCCAGCTTGCTGTTGCTCAACCAGCCGAGCGCTCCGAGCCGGTAGTTGATCGTGACCACAATCATGTTGTTGTCGGCAGCAAGATTGGTTGCGCCGTAACTCTGACCGCTGCCCACAACGAAGCCGCCGCCGTGGCTGAACACGAGAACGGGGAGCTTGGCGTCAACTTTCGCATCAGGGGGGACGTAGACATTCAGGAAAAGGCAGTCCTCAGCTTCGTTGGGAGCGCCTACTGCAGGGCAGACGGCGCCAAACTTGTTGGCAATCTTTGCGTCGTTGGCTGCCACGGGTGTCTGGGGTGGCTGCCAACGCGGTGCGTTTGCATACTGAATCCCCCTGAACTCGGTTCCTCGCCCCAAAGGAGAAGCCATGCCCTGGAACACTCCAGTAGTGGTCTTGACGGCCTGTGAACTCACAGGCGAAGTCGGCGAGCCTACATTGCCGCCGGCACAAGAAGAGACGATGACCGAAAAAGCAAGTCCCAGGGCTAAGGATAGCCTGCGACGGAAGAATTCAAAGCGTTGATGATTTTCCAATTTTGACTCCAATAAGGTTGACTTGACAGGCGCCGCAGTGATGCCGGCCGCCCTTGCACATGGCGCTCGGGGCCGGTGTCGAATTTACTTTTTCGTCATTGCAGTGACGTCGATCTCGAGGGCCGTACGTGGCCAGCCGAACGCGCAGGAATGGAGACAGAACCAAAAGCTTGAGCACGACACCTCAACGCGTCCATAACGAATCAAATTAACTGTCTACTAGAAGCGATGCCGAATGCCAATCACTACGGAGTTGCCAGCGGCCAGGCTGGTGAACTTGTCGTTCATGTACAGCGCATAGAGATCGGTCCGTTTGGAGAGGTTGTAGTCATAACCCACGGTTGTGGTGGTGCGTTTGGTGCTGGCACCCACGTCGGGCGACTGTCGGCTTTGGGCGGTCTGCAGCAGTACGGCCCCTGCGCCTACGGGAATGCTGGCGCCGACATGGAAGGTCCTGATACGGTCATCCGTGACCGTGGTGTAGTCACGTTTGTGGTTGAAGTAGCCCGCACTCACGCGGCCAAAACCGAAGGCATAAGCACCGGCCAGCTGCACACTTGTCTGGCTTTGGAGGGCGGCTGCTGCCGGGCCTGACGCGGGCACAGAGCCGGCAGCGAACTTGTCCACCACGAGCGCCAGGTTCAAAGGGCCATTGGCATAAAAAGCACCGAGCTCTTTGCGATTGCCGACGCCGTCCACCTCGCCTGGCGCATACAGCGCCGAAATGGTAAAGCCGCCGACGATAGGTGAGACATAACCCACGGCGTTGTTCCAGGCGCTGTCGGTGGTGCCGAGCGCGCCGGTCAGCGCACGGCTGGCGGGCGGTGCGCCGGGGCTGAGGAACTGCGTGCCCTGGCCCACCGCGTTGCGGAAGGTGTGCAGGAATATGGGGCTGAATGCTGCGGAGTCGCCCAGCGAATTGGTGCGCAGCATGGTCAAAAAGCTGCTGGACGTCTGGCGCCCTAGCCGCAGAGTGCCCAGCTCGCTGCTCAGGCCGACAAACGCCAGGCGCGCAAACAGGGGGTCAGTATCAGAGCGGCCGTTGGCACCCGTGTCGGCGCGCAAGAACATGCTCAGGCCAAACTCGGCCTTCAGGGAACCTCCAAGGTCTTCCACACCGCTGAAGGTCAATTGCGATGCCGACAGCCCGCCGCTTTCAACGCGAGTCTGGCGCGGGGTACCGCTCAATTGCGTGCTGCCGGCATAGGTATCGACAATGCCGCTGATGGTGACGCTGGATTGCGCCAGTGCCTGACCGGCGACCAGGGCCTGGGCGGCGGCAAGCACCGCCGCGGTGGCAAGAAGGTTGGTTTTTTTAGTGAATTTTTTCATGGTTTTTCCTGGTAAGAGACAAAAAGACTAGTAGCCCAGCAGCGCGTCCCACGCCGCCATCTGCGCCAGCTTCGGAATGGGACCTAGCGTGACGCCTGAGGAACCGCCCTCGCCGATGCGCGCCGACGTGGGCTTGCCCGGCTGGTACAGCGGCCAAGCCTGGCCCGAGGCAAACCGGGCATTTCCGTCCTTCGCGAAGGAGGTCAACGCGCTGGCCATCTCGTTGAAAAGTTTTCCCTGCGCTTCGTTCGTGCCCACCTTGCCCTGGTAGTAGTCCAGCGCGTAGGTACCGAAAACCATGGGCAACTCGGCACAATGTGGAACGCCGCGCCCGGGCGCCGGCACCGGGTGCATGAATGTGCCGTAGCGCACCTGGGCCCCGGTGCCGGCAATGGTGGCGGCATAGCGCGTGCCGAAGTTACGCAAAACCCCGTCTCCAAAGATCTCCACCCACAAGGCGCCAGGCGCCGTGGAGCGGCCTTCGGCCTGAGCGCTATGCGTGTAGCGGTCGATGATCGCGGATGCCGCGGACGGTGAGCCGCCCACCTGAGAAAGCACCGCACTGCTCAAGGCCGCGGCGGTCGGTGGCAAGGGCGGCGTCAGCATGGTCTTGGAGACGGGGTCGTACAGGTCAACAAAGAACGCGCCCTCGTCCAGCGTGTAAGTGATGACCACGGGGATATCGGCAGGCCAGGCTCCGCGCGTCCAGTCGCCGAGATAGATCTTGCCGTCGATGAGTGGCGCCAGCTTGAAGCCCTTGCCTGTCGTGATGCCGGCCGGTAGCGGCAAAGCGTTGAGCGCAGCCTCAGCGGCGTGCAGCGTTTGTGCGGGCACATCGCGTAAGCCGCGTACCGTCGTGCCCAGGCGAGCCGCCAGCAGCTCTGTGTATGCCGCCGCGTCGCGCGAACTCATGGAAGTCGGAGCCGTCACAGCAGGTGCGCTCAGCAACACGACCTTATGAAACAGTCCGCGGTAGGCCGGGTTCTGAGCCAGGATAGCGGCGTCCATGGCGCCAGCCGACTGGCCCATCAGGCAGATGTTGTCCGAATCGCCGCCGAACGCGGCAATGTTCCGCTTGACCCATTGCAGGGCGGCTACGATGTCCTGCAACTGCCAGTTGGCGGAAGTTCCGTTGCCAGGGTCCGTGAGATCCGGGTGAGAGAGCAGGCCCAGCGCACTCAGACGGTGATTCACCGTCACCATCACCTGGCCGCGCGCGGCCAGGTGCCGACCGTTCATGAGAGGCATGGCCGTGGCGCCCGTACGGAATGCGCCGCCATGCAACCAGACGATTACGGGCAACTTCTGCGCGTTCTGGGGCGCCCATACATTGAGCGTGAGGCAATCCTCGCTCTGGTCGGTCGGGGGCGGGTAAATCCATGACACGGAACGGCTTACGGTCTGAATGCTCGCTGCACCAAAGCTGTTCGCAGCGACCACATCGCCGCGGGGCACGAACGGTTGCGGCGCACGAAAGCGCAAGGCGCCTACCGGCGGCTGCGCATAGGGAATGCCCAGGTAGGAGGTGATGCCTTCGGTCGTCTGCCCGCGGAACACCCCCGACGATGTGGAGACCACCATCGGAGCCTTGTTGCCACCTCCGGCACAGCCAGCCAATGAAGCAGTCGCCGCCGAGGCCGCCGAAAGTAAAAAGCCACGCCGACTGCCGGCCCTGCCTTTCGATAAAGGACTTGTCTCACTGGTCATGTGTGTGCTCCTGTTGCGCAGCTCGACGTGTCTGCAGCAGGGCGGATTCTAGGAACGCGAAGTGCGGCGCGTAAGGGGGACCGGCGCAACGCAGTGTTCCAAGAACAGAATGCTCGCATTAGCGACTAGAGCTTCGAACTGGGCGAACGCCGCGGCCGATCATCGAGAAACCGGCGCCCAGCCAATGTCAGCGCCCTGCGCGACGGATAAGTGCGTAGATCGATACGGGCGATGGCGCCCGCCGGGCGCAATCAAGCAAAGGCGCGGCTTCGATGTCGGCGACGCACTGGCGGTCGGTAGCAGCGCTACGCCTAGGCCGGTCAGCGCCGCCTCGCGAAACAGCGGCAGGTTGTCACTGGAGAATCGCCCTTCTATGCGCGCATCGGCCGTGTCGCCTTGCGCATTCTGCAGGGTCCATTGGTTGAGCCATGCATGCTGGTCCAGCCAATGCCCGGCAATACCGACCAGGCTCGGGCAGCGGCGCGGTGCTGGGTTGGATCAGGAGGTATACCGGATCGCTGAAGGTCGTCAGCGGTTCGTCGACCTCAGGGTCACCGAAACGCTTGCTTGTTTGCGGACGAAGGCAAGCAGCAGCGGTCCTATGGCGGACATACCCAGAGCCATGGAACAAGAGATGCGCAGATGCGCTGGGCGCGCCTATGCTATTCGCGCATCCGCCGGGATGTTCTGCATCTCGGCGCAAATAGCGAGGCCGTGCTGGCAGGTGCGAAGACGGACTTCCGTTACCCTAAATCCGCGTGTATTGCGGATTAGCAGGCTACCGCCCATCTTCTGCCTCCAGGTCGTTGTGGTTGGGAGAAATGGAAAGCGAGGTGCAGAGATGTCAGGAGTCGGCGGTGAAGCCGATCTTTCGCACCAGCGGGCGCCAGCGCTCCAGGTCGTGCTGGATGGCCTGGCCCATTGCGGCCGGGCTGGAGCCCTGCACCGTGAGGCCCAGAACGGCCATGCCGTCGATGAAGCTCTTGTTCGACAGCGCGGTGACGATGGCCGTTGCGGCGGCGGAGACCACGGCAGGCGGCGTGCGCGCAGGCGCCAGAAAGCCATACCATTCCTCGATGGTCAGCTCGGGATAGCCTGCTTCAGCAAAGCTCGGAACTTCAGGCGTGAATGGCGTCCTCGCTGCGCCCGACGTCGCCAGGATGCGCAGCTTGCCGGCACGGGAGAAAGGGAGAAAGTCGCCCGTCGGGGTGCACATCGCGGCCAACTGCCCGCCAACCAGATCCGCCACACCGGGTACGGACCCGCGGTAGGCCACGTGGGTCATCTCCACGCCACTGCGCATGCCCAGGAGAGCCATCAGGAAGTGCGGCGCAGTGCCGGCGCCCGGAGACCCGTAGGATGCCTTGCCTGCGTTCGCCTTGGCCCAGGTGATGAAGTCCTGCGTCGTCCTGACGCTGGCCGGAACCATCGGGCCCACGGCCAGTGCATGCGTCATCATGCTGGCGGTCGTTACCGGGGCGAAGTCGCGCACGGGGTTGTAGCGCAGGTTGGGGTAGACGTGAGGGTAGATCGACAGGGTGCCCAGCGGTGTCAGCAGCAGCGTCTTTCCATCGGGCGGCGCAGCCTTCACGAACTCGCAGGCCAGGCGTCCGCCTGCACCAGTACGGTTGTCGATGACGGCGCCTTGGGGGGCGAACGCGCTGCCCGTCAGCAAATCCGCCACCCGTCTGGCGGTACTGTCTGCGGTGCCGCCGGCGGGAAATCCGCAGACGATGCGCACGATGTCCGGGGACTGCGCGAGCGCCCAGGGCGCGCCTGCAGCGCCTCCCAAGGCCGCGGCCGCTTGTAGGAATTTTCTGCGATGGATCATGTCTGTCTCCTGGTGTGGTTGTTGTGAAAGAAGGATGGGGCGTGTCTCCGGGGGCCTGTGCACTGGCTGGGCAGGCCCGACGCCTGGAGGCCTAGTGCGCAGCCGCCCGTGCGGCCACGGTCGGTGTCCCGCGTTCCTTGGAGCGGGCCTGTTCGTCCAAAAAGGCGCGGGCTCCGGCGTTGAAGTGCGCAGAACCCGCAAGGCACTGTCCGCCGTCCACTGCCAGCACGACCCCGGTGATGTATTGCGCCATCGGCGACGCGAGGAACACGGCTGCTGCCGCGATGTCCTGGACGTGCCCCAGGCGTCCCAGCGGAATGCTGTCGGCAAGCTTGCCCAGCGCACTGCCGGCAGACAGGCGGCGCAGGCCCTCGGTGTCCTCAATGGGGCCGGGCATGATGCTGTTGGCGCGGATGCCGTGGCAGCCCCATTCGAGTGCAAGGTTGCGCATCATGTTGTCGATGCCTGCCTTGGCGGCGCCTACATGCAACTGGTAGGCATGCGGCTGGCTGGCCATGGCCGCCGTAATGAACAGGATGCAGCCCTTCGAGTCGCGCAGCTGCTCGAAGGCCAGGCTGGCGGCATGAAAGGAACCCATCAGGTCGATGTCCACCACGGTCCTGAAGCCGTTCACCGACAGGTCCTCTGCCGCAGCCAGGAAGTTGCCTGCCGCGCCGCAGACCAGGACGTCGATGGTGCCCAGCTCGTCCCGAGTGGCCTGCAGCGCCTGTGCCAGTTGCTGCGGATCGCGCACATCGGCTTGGTAGGCACGCACCTCGCCGCCGTAGGTACGCAGTTGGGTTGCGGCTACGTCCAGGCGGGCCTGCGTCCGGCCGCAGATCGCCACACGGGCGCCGTGCGCTGCGTAGGCGCCTGCGATCGCCAAGTTGATGCCGCTGCTGCCGCCGGTGATAAAGGCCGTCTTGCCGGCAAACAGGTGGCTTGAAAGTGCGAAGGTCGTGTTCATGAAAAGTCCGTCAGAAAGAAGAGAAAAAACTCAGGCGCGCAGCATCCGGCGCAGAACCTTGCCGACCGGGCTCTTGGGCAGTTCCGCGACGAAGTCGATCCGGCGGGGCACTTTGTAGGCCGTCAGGCCCGCGCGGCAGTGATCCAGCAGGGCCTGTTCGCTCGGCTGACCCGGGCCCCTGGGAACGACGAAGGCCCGCACGGCTTCGCCGGTACGCGCATCGGGCATGGACACCACTGCGCATTCAGCAACGCCCGGGTGGTTGGCCAGCACAGCCTCGACTTCGTTCGGATAGACGTTGAAGCCGGACACCAGCACCATGTCCTTGGCACGGTCCGTGATGGAGAGGGCACCATGCGCATGCATCCGCCCGACGTCGCCAGTGCGCAGCCAGCCATCGGCATCCAGCACCTGCGCGGTCTCCTCCTCGCGGCCCCAGTAGCCGCGCATCACCTGGGGGCCGCGCACGCAGATCTCGCCCGTTTCACCACGGGGCAGGTCGCGGCCCTGGGCGTCCCGCACGGTGATCTCGGTGCCCGGCAAAGGGAACAGGCCGGTCTGCGCAGCGCCATCGACCGCAGCCGACAGCACGAACGGCGATGCCTCGGTCAGCCCGTAGCCCTCGACGATGGAACGGCCCGCGCGCTGCAGCCAACTGCTGGACACGGCTGGCTGTGTGGCGGTTCCGCCGGCCACGGCAAGCCGCAGGCCGCTGAGGTCGATGTCCGCCAGCTCGGGGGCGCTGAGCAGGCTGGCATATAGGGTGTTGACGCCGCTGACCACGGTGCAGCCGCTGCCCAGCGCAACCGCGATGGCCTGCATGTCGCGGGGATGGCTCACCAGCCGGTTGTGGGCCCCCAGGTGCAGCATCAGCAGGCAGTTGAAGCTGAGTGCGAAGATGTGGTACAGCGGCAGGATGGTAGCCACGGTTTCGCCGCCAGGCCGAAGGACCGCGCCGTACCAGGCCGCGGCCTGCTCGACATTGGCCACCAAGTTGCGATGCGTGAGCACCGCCCCCTTGCTCACGCCGGTGGTGCCGCCGGTGTACTGCAGCAATGCCACACTATCGCTCCGCGGCAGCAGCGCGTCGTGCGCCAGGGTGCGCGGCATGGACGCCAGGATGTCTGCCCATCGCCAGGCACAGGGAGCGTCTTCCTGGAGATCGGGCGAGCCGTCTTCGCCGTGCAGCCGGCGCATGTCGCCGGGAGCCGTCAGCACAATGTGGCGGAGCTGGGTGCGGTGAGCCACCTCGCGCACCAAGGGTTCCAGGCCCTCCAGCGCCACGATTGCCCTGGCGCCTGAATCGGCCAGTTGCTGCGCCAGTTCGCGCGCCGTGTACTGCGGATTGATGTTGACCACGACCATGTTTGCCTGCAGTACCGCCGCAAGCGCCACCGGGTACTGCAGCAGGTTGGGCATCATCAGTGCCACACGGTCGCCGGCCTCAAGGCCCGGGGCCCTGCACAGCCAGTTGGCCAGGCGCGCACTCCATTGCCCGAACTCCGCGTAGCCGATGGTGTGGCCGTCCTGGGTGAATGCCGGCAGTGCCGCATACCGCAGGCATGCCTGCTGGATCATGTGCGCGAGGGATGCGGGAGTGGCGGTATCAACCGCCGCCAACTGTTCCGTAGTCGCCGGAACCTGCGTCGGTTGGTGCGCAAAGCATCTGGTATCCATGTGATGTCTCCTTGATGGCTGATCGTAAACATATACTTCTCACGGGAAAACAATCAAATAAGATATGCAGCTTCGATTTTCACAGCGAGGCAAGCACCATGGCAGACACACCACAAGACCCTGCGCTGGGGCGCGACGACCGCCGTAAGAGGGAGAAGCAGCGCCTGGAGAATCTGGCGGCGCGCGTGCGCCGCCTGCGCGACCTGCGCGGCATGTCGCGCACCCTGTTTGCCGCGCAGTCCCATGTGTCCGTACCGCACATCGCGCGGCTGGAGGCGGGACAGGGCAATGTCTCGGTGCTGGTGCTTGATCGCCTGGCGCGCGCGCTGGGCGTACCTTTGGAGGCCATGCTGGCCGATGAGCCGGAGGATGAAGGGGCTACCGAGCGCGCGCTACTGCTCGAATTCATCCGCAAGCAGCCTGCCGCTGCGCTACCGGGCCTACGCCGGGCGCTCCTGGGAGGGTTGGGTACAGACGATCCCAGTGCACAGCGCATCGTGCTGCTCGGTATCCGGGGGGCCGGCAAATCCGCGGTGGGGCAGTTGCTGGCCCGTCGGCTCAAACTGCCTTTCATCGAGCTGGACCAGGAGGTGGAGCGCGAAGCCGGCCAGCCGCTCGAGCAGATCTTCGGGCTGTACGGCCAGACCGGCTACCGCACCCTGGAGCGACGATTGCTGGAGCGGTGCCTGATGCAGCACAAATCCTTCGTCATGGCTCCCGGCGGCGGCATCGTGACCGACCCGCACTCCCACGAGCTGCTGATGCGCGCCTGTTTTACCGTCTGGCTATACGCGGCACCCGAGCTCTACTATCGGCGCACCCGTGCACAGCAAGATGACAGGATCGCATCGGCAGCCATGCGGCGCCAGGCCATGGATAGCATCCGCCGCACTATGGCTGCCCGCGTGTCCCTTTACTCCAGCGCATCCCTGTCCATCGACTCCAGCGAGCTGCAGGTGGAGGGTGTGACGCGGCGCATCCTCTCGGCCGTCAGGCACGGGCGCTCGGTCACCTGACGCCGACATGACTCGCGCACCAGCGGGCAATCGTCAAGGTTGATCGGTGCGGCTATCGAGGCGGCGCGACCGAACGCTTGCCGCGTGTCTGCCGAAGACAGGGTTGTTAGTCGCGCTCAATGGGCGAGCCGCCTGCGTCAAGCAGAGCACGTGCTTCACATACATTCGCTGATCTGAGTGATCTATCACAGAGCGAGCCTGTCACTCTTGCCTGCGCCCTTGACCATACTCGACGCAACGCAAGTTTCCCCTTCGCGATGCGAGAATCAAATTGAAATGCCTCGCTGTTTTGTCAGTTGCCAAGTCGCTGACGCTCCACGCACAACGGCAAACACTTGCTTTCCTGAATGCTGCTCCACTAGGCTGCTCATACCAACCGAAGCGGCAATGGTGCGAAGCCATCGGCGGCAAACGGGTTGCCTGGCAACTCCCACAAGTTTGTCACCAGCGTTGAGTAGACGGCGCGCAAGTCCGTGGTGAACTTCAAGTTGCCCTCCCTGTCCAGGTCACTGAGGAGTGCGCGCTGGCCGTGGATGCCGCCACCCACCTTTCCGCCAATCAGGAAGACGGGACCGGCCGTGCCATGGTCGGTGCCGCCGTAGCCGTTCTCGGCGGGACGCCGACCAAATTCGGAGTGCACCATGATGACCGTGTCATTCCAGACGCCAGCGGCCTTTAACCCCTGCTTCAGGCGGGCCAAGCCGCTGTCGAAGGCTTTCAATAGTTCGTCGTGGCGTGCCAGCTGCAGTGCATGCGTGTCAAATCCGTCCTGGGAGACGCGCACCAGCGGCGTGGCAACGCCGTGCGAGAGAAACCATTCGGTCAGCTTAGCCTGGAGGTCGAACGGTTCCTCGAAAGACTCCCACTCCGGCGGCGAGATGCCGCGCAAGCGTTTTGCGAAACGCGCGCGCATGTCGATGCCATCGTTGATCATGTCGGCGATCGCTCGGGTTGTTCTGGGGGATGCGAGCGCGGCGCGTACACGCTTGGCCCCTTTCGCTTCAAGGGTGGCGACGGCGTCCCGGTCAACCCATAACACGGGGACACCTTGGCCGCTGCCAAAGGCGGTGTTCCTGTCGAAGGTCACCGCGGCGGCATCGAATCGGGATGCATCGAAAGCGGCGCGGTTGCGTATTGCGACCTTGCCCCACCAGCCCGCGGCGGGCTGCGTGCTTTCCTTGGGATCGCCGCTGTCCCAGATGGCCGCCGACTCGAAATGCGAGAGGTTGGGGTCGGGATAACCTACGTCCTGGACGATGGAGACCTCGCCGGCCTGGAACATCTTCATGAACTCGGTCAGACGCGGGTGCAAGGCCAGTTCATCGGACACCGGCAGCAGCTTGTCCAGAGGCTGGGCCAAGGTAGGACGTAACTTGCGATACAAAGGGTCCCGGTAGGGCACCAGGGTATTGAGCCCGTCGTTGCCGCCGTGAAGCCGGAACAGCACCAGCCGCTTGCGCTTGAGCAGACCTGTGTCAGGCTGCATGGCCAACGCGGATTCCAGCGGCCAGGCGGCGCTGCCCCCCAGGGTGAACAATGCGGCGCGGCGCGACAGACGCGGTGAGTGGGCGTGATGTGTCATGGGGCGCTCACTTGAGGTTGTAGGTCGGGTCCAGTGCGACCCCTTTGAGGAACTCCTCGGTATTGCGCGGCTGCGCGGACGCCGGCTGCAGCGGTGCGACTGCGGTGGTCGCCGCCAGCAGATCCGCGCGCCGGCCTCCGCCGGTCAGCGACGTCCACTGAGCTGCGACCGTTTGCATGAGCGCTTCCCGCGTTCGTGCTGCAGGCCGCATCGCCAGCGCTACGCGCGAGGTGCCAGATTCGATGATCGAGTTCACTGGGCCATTCACCCTGTCGTACAAGGTGGTGTCGGGCAGTCCTTGCGCGCCGGCGATTCGGGCCAGGTCGAAACGCGCATCGGCGGAGCAGTACATCATGCCCCTGGGAACTTGCGTCTCCGAGCAGTCTTGCACGGGGTCGAACTTCACCGTGGTCAAATAGGCCGGCAGGCGTTTGCCGTCCACTTGCACCCAATTCAGGAACATGTTTGGATAGTCGCCTTGCGGTTTTTCAAATACGACATTGATCGTTTCTATATTGGCCGGCAAGCGGTCGCGCGGCACGCGGGCGATGTCCCACGCTGGTTTGGGACTGAGCTGCCCCTGGCCAGCTGTATCGCTGGGCCAGCGTGCCTGGCCGCGGTACGCCTCCTGGCCATTCACCTGGACATGGAAGCGCGCGGGGACCTTACCATTAGATTCCGCGGAATAGCGCACCAGCAGATCGTTCGGCCCTGCGGCAAGATACTCCACACCGGCCGGACGGCTGGTCCACATCGCGTCGATCATGGATGCCCGGCTGGCTATGGCCGACGCGCTCAGCCAGTTCATGCCTCCCAGCCATCCCTGCACGGTCGGCGGCTCGAACAGCTCTTGGCCGAGAATATGGGCATAGGTATTGAGCATTTCGAGGTCAGGCGACGCTACCCCGAAACTGCGCACGAGGCCCACCAGCAGTTCCACGGGCGACTTGACCAGCTGGCCGCGGTTGGCAGGTGTCCAGAACTCCTTGCCCAGGAAAAGCGCCCGCAGGAACGGGCGCATCTCATACTGGTTGTTGCGCAGCACTGTGGCCAGCCGGTCGATCTCGGCCGCGTCTGTCTTGGGAGAGACGAATTCCTGATGGAATTTTCCGGCGATGTAGCGGGCGGTCCTGGGGTTGGCCAGGAGGATGCGCAGCGCGTCTTCCAGCGCCCAGGGGCCGGTCTGGCCCAGGAAGGTCTTTACGCCGGTGTCCATCTCTTGCGGCCTGGTGAGGTAGCCCCAGGATCCGGTGAAGTCCACGCTGTGGCCTGCCAGGATGCGCGCGAATTCCTTGATGTCCTGTTCGCGGTAATTGCCTACACCCAGGGTGAAAAGCTCAAGGAGTTCCCGTGCGAAGTTTTCATTGGGCGACTGGCGCCGATTCAACGCGTTGTCCAGGAAGATCAGCATCGCCGGATCACGCATCATGGCCGCGAGCAGGTCGGCAAAATTGCGAGAGCCTAGGGTCCGGATTTTCTGGAGCTGGTCAAACATCAGCCGTGGCGCCCGCACGCTGAAATACTTGGAGGTGAAGTGGCCGTGCCAGAACAGCGCAAGGCGCTCGGCCATGGGCGATGGCGTGCTGATCATCTGGTCGAGCCACCACACGCGCAATTGCGCCATTTCCTGCATGCCCTGGTGAATGAGATGGGTTGTGTCCTGTGTGGACATGGGCGTCACGGACCGAGCTAAGCCCACCAGATCAGCAGGCGCTCGATCGCCAAGCCGCTGCAGGTAATCGGCCATCGGCTCGTTCAGGAAGGCTGGTGCAGTCGCCACTTCGGCTGTGCTCAGCCCGTCCAGCAGATGATCCACTGCCTGCTCCTTCGTCAGCGGTAGCAGGGTCCTGATTTCATGCGGTGCCGCGCCAAAGCCCGTGCGGGTGAGCAAATGGCGGGCTTCGTCCACCGTCAGGGCGCATGCGCTGGCCGCAGTGCAGGCCGTAGCCAGCAGCGCAAGGCAACGCCATCGCGCAGTGCTGCCGCGGGCACCCGCTAAGCCCGGGAGTGATATCCATCGAAGATCAATCATCCCGTTCTCCTTTCGCTAAGCTGTTCATAAGTTGGCGCAGAACGGCGCACCGGGGAGTGACCTCGGCCACCGTCCCGTAGTCGATGACCCGGCCCGCATCCATGACGATCACCTGATCGAAGTGGCCGAGCAAATCCAGGTCGTGCAGGGAGGAGACAACACAGGCATCCGCATGCCGCGCGAGCAGGCGTGCCATGACGTCGCGTGCGCTGGTCTTGTCCAGGTGGCTCGTGGGCTCATCCAGAAGCAGCAGGCTGGTGCCCAGGCCGGCCAGCATGCCCCTCGCCAGGTTCAGCCGCTGCAACTGGCCCATAGACCAGCGTGCAGCGCCATCGCCGACAACCGTGTCCAGCGTCCGCGACAGGCCATGGACGAAATCTGTCAGGCCTGTGGAGGCCAGGGCCTGCAGCACCATCGGCGTGTCCTGCAGGGCGCCGGGTGAAACGTTGTCCCGGACGCTTCCCTCGAACAGTGCGGCCTGGCCCGGTACCAGCGTGACCTCCTGGCGCAGCGTGGCGCTGTCGATCACCACGCCATCGCGCAGCACCTGGCCACCCGCCGCTTTTTCGAGGCCCGCCAGCACCATGAGCAGCGTGGTTTTCCCGGAGCCGCTTGCGCCTACCAGGGCATACCGGCGGCCTCTGAGAAGGCGCAGACTCGTGTCGCTCAGCGCCGCGCTGTTCGCAGCCTCGTAGGTAAGAAATACCGAGTCAAGTTCGAGCAACTGCCAATCGCTTGCACACGGAGTGGCCTGGGTCTGCTCGGCCCTGGGGGCGTGTATCAGAGGGTGTGCGGCCCGGTAGCCGCTGAGCTGCCCCGCCAGCATTGAGAAATCCGCAGCCAGCGCGCTCATGGACCTTTCGGCGCGGCGCGAATATTCATAGACCATGAAGATGCCTCCCAGCGCCACCACGCCTATCCCGGCCGCCTCCCGCTCGCTCGATGCTGTCTGGACAACATAGATCACTACGAGGGCGCACCATAGAAGGCTGCCTAAAACATCGACCGCGCCCCACTTCAGTTCATTAATCAGCACCAGCCTCCGCAGTGGTTTGAAAATCACCTGAAGCCGCTTATGGGCCAGCGCCATGACCCCGGTGTGCAAGCGCAGCGACAGCACTGTCAGGAAGTTGCCGAGAATGTCGCTCCAGGTCGCCGCGTTGCGGCGGTCCGCCTCGTTCTTCTCATCCGCCAGGCGCAGCAGCACTCGGTCAAATCCCAGGCTGACTGCGCACAGCACGAAAAACCCCGCCGCTGCGGCGGCACCGACCCATGTGGATATCAGCCACAGCGCAATCAAGGGGCCGGCGATCTGGACCGCGCTTTGCAGGTAGATGTACTGGCTTTCTGCGAAGTTGTGCAAAGCCTCCGTTCCCTGAATGGCGCGCTGGGACATGGCGACGGGGTGCTCCTTGCGATGCCAGCGCAGAGGCGCGGCCAGAAGCCTCTCCATCAGCTCACTTGAGAAAGCCTCTCGCGCGCGCAGCGCAACGTTGCGCTCCAAGACACGCCCGACGCCATGGCAGGCCCAGGCCATCACCACCACACCGAACAGCAGGGCCAGGTATTTCGCTGCGGGAGCCAGTCCCGCCATGCCGCCGATTTGCAAGGCATCAACTGCAGAGCCCGCCAGCCAAGGCAGTGCCAGGCGCATCAATTCTGCAACGACAAGCAGCGCCCCTGCTCCCAGCAGTTCGCCCCGGTGCCCTTGCGCGTAGCGCCAGAGCGCCTGGTACAAGGCCGCTGCAGACCGCAGCATGGAGCCATGATCCGGGCTGACGATGCCTTCGTCGGTCTTCATGCCGCGTTCTCCGCAGCCAGCACGCCGCGCAGGTATGCCCCTATGGCCTCCACTGTGCGTGCCCGGTAGAGCATGGACAAATGCTCGCCCGGCACCAGCTTGGTCTCCAATCCAGGCCCGACCAGGAAGCGCCAGCGCGCTTCGCGCTTGCGCCTGAATTCCGGTGGATCGGCGTCGGGCTGAATGAGCCAGGCCTGCCCGCCAAAGCCATCCAGCGGCATGACTTGGTGCCCGGCAAAGGCGTGCCAGAGATTGCCGACGCCTTCGAGCAGCAGCAAAAAGATGCCGATGTCCATCGTCGCGGGCAGGACGCGGCGCACCTCGTCGAACAATGCCCGCGACGCAGGACTGTCCTTGTTCCATGCAGACTGGGTCAAGACGACTGTCCACAACTGTCTTGCCATATCCAGCACCGGGTCGGCCGCGCTGCCGCGCACTTGCAGGGCATCCCCTATCATGTCGCGGCATGCCTGCCAGAAGGCCTGGTCTTTCTCCTCGGGCTGGGTTCCATCGGGCCAGTCAGAGAGGTCTGCGCAGTACGGATCAATCAGGATCAATTGGCTGACCGGCCGGCCCATGCGCAGCAGTTGCCGTGTCATCTCGTGTGCCACTGATCCTCCCGCAGAGTATCCGCACAGGCGCACTGCGCCCGACGGCTGGAGGCGTTGCAGGTCGGCTATGAATTCGGCCGCCAGTTCGTCCATGGAGGTACTGCCGGGGGGCGAGCGCGAAAGGCCGACGGCCTGCAATGCAATGGTGGGCACCGTACCCGACAGTTCACGGGCCAATGCTGCGTACACCAAGCCTACGCCCGTTCTAGGCGGTAGAAGAAACAAAGGCGAGCGGTCCATGGGCTGGTTTGCCAGCAGAATCGTCCGGCTCGGTTCGGCCTCATGCGCGCCCCTTAGAAGTGCGATGGCGAAGTCCGCTACCGTGGGATGGGACAGTAGCGCCGTGACCGGCAGGTCGGTGCCGAACCGCTCATCCACGCGCAACAGCAGCCGTACCGCTGACAGGGAGTCCCCTCCAAGTTCGAAGAAGTTCTCGTGAATGCCCAGTTCATCGATTTCCAGGACTTCGCGCCACACCTCGGCCAGCTTGCGTTCGGCATCGTCACGGGGCTCGTGCAAGGGGTCAATGGCACGTCTTCGCGCTAAAACCGCGGGCAGGGCTTCGCGGTCCACTTTGCCAGTAGCGCAGACAGGCAGCGTGTCCAGGGACACGATCACGGCCGGCACCATGTGCGCAGGCAATTGCCTGCGCAGCTGCTCGCGCAATGCGTTTGAATGGTCGCCCGCGTCCCGCATCACCACGTAGCCGGCCAAGCTGACTTCCACGCCATCCTGGGCGGGCCAGGCCTTGACCACGGCAGCAACAACGCCGGGCAGCTGCGCCAGCGCGGACTCAATCTCGCCCAGTTCCACGCGCTGCCCACGCAGCTTGACTTGATGGTCTGCGCGGCCCAGGAATTCAATGCAGCCGTCCGGGCGCCGCCGCGCCAGATCGCCCGAACGGTAAAGACGCTTGCCCGGCATGAACGGGTCCGGCACGAAACGCGCATCCGTCGCCTCGGGGCTGCGCCAGTAACCCTGCGCCAGGCCTTCGCCGCCAATGTGCAGCTGGCCGGCCTGGCCATCGGCTACCGGCCGCATCTCCGCGTCAAGCAATTGCACACAGTAGCCTGGCAGCGGCTGGCCGATGGGAACGATGTCTGCGTCGAAGTCCTGTGGCGACAGCTCGTGCGCTGTCGCGTCGATACAGGCTTCGGTCGGGCCGTAGATGTTGACCAGCTGGCAATACGGGAATTTGTCCCGCACGCGCCGGGCAAAGCCTGGGGTGAGGACCTCTCCGCCCATGACCAGGCGGCGGAGCCCGAGCCCCTCGGGCGCGGCATCCAGCATCGCCAGCAGCCAGGATGGCGTGCAGTCCAGCAAGTTCACGCCGGTGTCCCGGATGAGCGCCCAGGCCCGCCGAGGGTTCAGCCGCTCGTGGCTCTCCAGTACCACGAGGCTGCCGCCGTGAGCCAGCGGCAGGAACATCTGCGCCAGCGAGGCGTCGAACGCGATGGACGCGAGCAGCACCGCGCGGCAATCCGCTGTCACAGGGCCCCAGGTACCTGGGTGTATGAGTTTATTGGTCAGCGCGCGGTGCGCAATCATCACGCCTTTAGGCTTTCCGGTGGAGCCCGAGGTGTACATGAGGTAGGCCGTGTCGTCAGGCCCGGTCTCATCGGGCAGCGGCGTGGCGGATTCCTGGTTTATCCATTGGCGCTCCGCATCAACGTAGACGATGTACAGGCCGCGGTCCTGGAACGGGCCGGACAGGACTGATTGCGTGAGCACGCGGGTGCAATCCGTATCCGCCAGCGCCTGGAGCAGCCGGCTTTCCGGGTAGCTATGCTCTAGCGGCATGTAGACGGCACCCGCTTTCCATAGCGCCAGAACGGCCACTACCAAGTCGCACGATGGCGCAATGCTCAGGCCCACGATCTCTCCACGCACAAGGCCCTTGCCGCGCAGAAAGCGCGCAAGCCGTGTGGATTGCGCATCCAGCTCGCCGTAGGTCAGCTCACGGCCACGGTGGAGAACAGCGACAGCTTGTGGCGTCAGCAGCGCTTGCCGGGTCACATGAGCATGCGCTGCCCGAGTAACATCAAACATCGCTGCCTACCCTGTTCAAGCCAGCCAATTTGGCGCGAGGAAGCTTGGCAGCATGGCTGCCAGCCGACGCCAGGCTGCGAAGGCACGGCCACAGCGCCATGCCCACCGCCAGAGCAAACAGGCTGCTGAGCATCTCAATGACCGGATTGAGCCCGGCAAGGAAAAACGGCGGAACGGTGAGGCCGATCCATAACAGACCGGCATTAAACGCAGCCCATGTGGCCACGATGAGCGTGCGTGCGAGCCGCATGCCCTTGTCCGGCCGTCCGGGTGTCGTCAGTCCCTTGGTTCCCCAGCTCACGTCATGGAGGTGTAGCAGCGCGTAGGCCCACAGGTAGACCTGCATCAATGGATTGACGATGACGAAATACTCCGGGGCTCGCCGGAGAATGGTCAGGCGCTGGTCCTTGAATGACACGCAGGTCAGGCCGACCGCCACTGCCATCGGTGCGTACAGGGCGGCGGCCGAGGTGGCAGGCATATGGCCTGCGACCATGCAAACGAGAAGGATCACCACACCCAAGAAGCAGAGGTCGCGGGAGATGCCACGCCACGAACTGGCCGTGCCGGGAGCGTTCCGCCTGGACGGCCATGACAACAGGACTCCCAGGGCTGCCATGCCGAGCAGGATGCCGGGCCACAAGGGGCCAGAGCTGCCGGCCGATGTGATGACGGCCTGGCCCACCAGCACGGCCATGCATGCCAGGAACGCGGGGGCCATCAATTGCTGCAGGATCAGCGCCAGCTGCCACAGCATGGCCACCGAGAACTGCAGTTTGTCCGGGACGCCGCGATCCTTCCTGCGAAGGTAGGGCAACCAGCGGCCGAACAGCCAGAGCTTGCACGCCGTGGAGCTGTTGTTCCAGCGGCGGCGCTGGCGCAGCAGTTCGCTGGCTTGTTCGCAGGCGTCAGTCGTCGCACGCGCAGCCGGACAAAACTCTAGCGTCCATTTCCGGTCGGCCAGGATGATCTCGTTGCCGATGATCCGGTCTTCCGCCAGGAACATGACCCGTGCCATGCCCGTCGTGGCGCCCAAGCCGCGCAGGTAGCCCGCGAGCGGATCGCTTCGTGCGGGCAGAGTGCAAGAGCGCTGCAATTCGTCCTCGCTGTTTAGCGGCTGCCGGTCCTGTCCGCCGGCCAGGGCGATCCATCTGATCGCACAGAACTGCCCGGGCAGGACGCTGAGGTGCCCGGTCAGAATCTCGGCCGGCCAGAAAACCGCAGCCTGCGTCGAAAAGTCCATGAATTGCCAGCTCTTGAGGATCCCGTCCTGCGCCGAGGGTGCTTGCGAAACGACGCAGGATGCCAAAGCCCCGGCCCTGGGGCTATGGTCGAAATGCGCGAGCATGGCGCCCAGGGCCGGCGCCTCGATGACGGTTCCCGCGTCGATCTGGTAGCAGTAGCGGGGGCGCAGCCTGGCGCAGAGATTTCCGAAGAACAGCGCGTGGGAATGCAGCTTGCCGCGGTTCCTGTCCTTGACGCAGACCACGAACGCCACCTCCTCCTGATCGTCACCGGGCGCCACCCCACCGGCCGAGGGCCAAGGCAGTGTTCCTATGCAACGGCGGGAAAAAAAGAATTGCGCATCGCGTTCCCGCTGCTCCTGCTCCAAATCGTCGGTGGGCAGAAGTCCTGCGCCACGGAGGAAACGCATGACTTGGGAGTCCGCTTTTTCTGGGCCGTCCAGGATCAGCGCAATGCATGAGTCGCCCGTGCCGCGCAGGCCATCGTTGCGTGCCTGCTTAAGCGACGCCAGCAGTGACACCAGCGTGTTCACCACGGCATCCAGGGTTTCGTTGTACACCGTCACGCAAACCATATTCGAGGGCGAGAGGGTGGATGCCCCGGCGTTCGGAGTCATGTCCACGTCGCGAAAGCCGTGGGCGCGATTCATCCCATCTCCTGACGGATTTTTTGTTTTTGGATTAGCTTCGAGGCTGCTTTTGTCTCCGTTGTCCCTGTCCAGCAATCTGTCGGCGCGGGGGCTATGTCTTTCATTGGCGTACAAGATTGAGTCTCCCAGCTCGCGCTCCGTAGTGTGAGTCCTTGAATCGATCGCAAAGGATGAATGCCGGATTTCGCCTCCTCCCGTTTGGGAAACAAGCTTGTGTTGCTGCTAATGTCGAGGCGCAGGCAACCAATCCACGACTTCAGTGTGGTTCAATCGATCGAGGATGGCTTGTCCATTCGTGACACTGCCCTTCCACGGCAGTGCCAGGCAGCCATCGGAGCCGCTTGCTTGCGATCTCTGTCGCGATGGTGTTGGTGGTTCGATGGTTCTCGCCCCCCTCCGTAAGCATCGT